>Ga0180014_1000004_pt1 | contig 72994 bp, 59 predicted proteins | sample KR13_S1_MetaG_FD_116507 | JGI IMG/M metagenome (GOLD analysis project Ga0180014, IMG submission 116507) | Groundwater microbial communities from the Olkiluoto Island deep subsurface site, Finland - KR13_S1_MetaG | ecosystem: Environmental > Aquatic > Deep subsurface > Groundwater | place... | reverse complement strand
TGTCGAGGGGCGAATAACCACCGTAGAGGAACCGGGGCACGCGGAGCCCCGCACCCACGTCTACGACGGGGAGTATCACCTCCTGGAGGAAATCAGCCCCGAGGGCCACTCCACCACCTACCGAGTCAACCCCCTAAAGTTCTGCACTTTCGTCCCTTCCAAGACCTGGTGCCTCTTGTGATCTCCCAGGGTAAACTTAGTTCGATGGAGGCTTATGGGGGAGTATGTGTCTCGTGAAAAGAACCAGGGGAAGCACGATATGAATACGGATGAGGAGAAACCGGACGCGGGTGTTGTCGTTCACCGCCCGCCCCTGAGGCGGTTTCGCCGCTTCTTCTACCGGAACCTGGGACCCCCCGGGATGCCGGGGTCGTTCTCGTTGGGCTGCTACCTGGTGGAGAAGTTTCCCCAGAGGATACCGTTCACCAAGTACGCTTCACCGGGGCACTACACGTTCTACCTTCCCCCGTTCGGGACCAGGGCGTACCGGAAGATACTGCTGGGGGGGGTTTGCCGGGACCTCCACATGGCGAGCGGCCCCACCGCGGTTACGCTCTCCGTCACCCAGCGATGCCCGTGCTCCTGTTATCACTGCTCCGCGGACCGCCGGCCCACCACCGGGGAGATGAAAACCGGTGAACTCAAGGAGGTCATCGAGCAGTGCGCGGAGATGATGACGGGAAGCGTCGTGCTGACCGGGGGAGAGCCGATGGTACGGGACGACCTCCCGGAGCTGGTATCGCATATCGAGAGGTGCGATTCAACGCCGCAGATGTTTACCAGCGGATACTTCCTGGACCGCGAGACGGTCAAGGAGTTAGGTGAGGCTGGCCTCAGCGTGATGTTCGTGAGTTTGGACAGCCCGGTGGCGGAGGAGCACGACAGCGGAAGGGGAGTGGCGGGGCTGTTCGAACGTGCCTGTGAGGGGTTGCGCCTCGCGGCCCGTGAGGGGATATCCACCGGCATCAGCACGTTCGCCACCCACGAGTCGGTGGCCGGACGGTACGCCGAGAGGTTCCTCCAGTTGGGAGAGGGCCTGGGGGTGAAGGAGCTGACCGTTTTCGACGTGACCCCCACCGGCAAGATGATCGGCCGCGAGAACCTCCTGCTTACCGGTGAGGAACACCGGGCGCTCACCGACCTGCAGGAGGGACAGTTCGCCAGGGACCGGGGACCAAAGATCGTGACCATGTCGTACGTCAACGATACCGACATCATCGGCTGCTTCGGCGCCAGGTACCAGCTGCATATAACCCACGACGGGTACGTGACCCCCTGTGACTTCACCCCGCTGCACTTCGGCAACGTACGCGAGGAACCCCTCCGGGTGATATGGAACCGCATGCGCGCACACCCCGAGTACCGGAAGAAGACGGTCCCCTGCCGCATGCAGGACCCGGAGTTCCGACGCCGGTACATCCACAAGATCCCCGCTGACGCCCCTCTCCCTTACTCCATGGACCGCATACCCATGGAGTAACTATCCGCGAACGTGGCATGCGCCCGGCCCCGGTTGCGAAGAACACCTACCAGAAGAAAAACCGCCACCAGAAGCAAGAGAACCGATGCTACCACCCCGGTTTGTCCGTTGATGGTCCTGACATAACAGCTCAAGGAGAAGGTGGCTCCCACTGTAGCGCCGATCCAGAGGCTGGAACCGGAGAGCACTACCAGGAAGAGCGCCAGGCCGATATACCAGGGCATCAGATACGGGGCGGTGAGCGTGTTGAGCAGCGCGATTGCGCCGCAGGCGAAGATCAGCGAGTGGTACTCTCGTACCCTGACGCAAAGTGCCAGGAACGCTGCCAGGAAAAACAGCAGGAACAGTACTCGGACGGCCCAGTGACCGGCGGTGGTGTTTGCGGGCCCTCCCAACCACCGGACCGACGCTTCTATTGCAGTTCCCAGGATTGACGGAATTGAACTCAAACTGGATTTCTCTCCCATGCTCAACACCTGGTTCACGTTCCTGGTGATGCCCGACCAGAGTGGTAGATACATGGCAAGCGGTACCGCCACCAGGACGGCAATGGCGGCGAGGTATTGGGACAGGGTCCTCTTTGCGTTTTCCCTCAAGAAAAGCACCAGGACCGGCACCAAAACCAGAAGGGCGATGGCCTTGACCGTCGCCGCGAGAACGATGAAGGATATGGCAAGCACCGGGTACTCCTTTCTGTACAGGAGAAGTCCCAGGAGTATCAGAAAGATCATGATCGTGTCGTGGTGCACCGAACCGGAGAAGTGAATGATAATCAACGGATTCCAGGCGGTAATCAGTAGCGCCAGCTTGCCCCTTTCGCCCAGGAGCCTCCCGGCAAGGTCGTCGAGCAGGAAAAGGCTTCCCAACAGGAAACCGAAGTTCAAGAGCTTGAACGCGATGACGTTTGACGTGACACTCTTTCCGGAGATAATGACCAGCAGGGAGCTTATGTAATTTGAGAGCGGCCCGTAGACGGACACCGTATGCTTCCAGCCGATATACTGAACCACGGGGTCTCCGGGAAAGGAAGCGGGAACCGTAACCAGTGGGTTCTTGCCGTGCACCGCAAGCGCTTTTCCGTAGAAGATGTAGCTGAAGGCGTCCTGCGAAAGCAGCGGCGGAAGGAACAACAGCCACAGTGAGAAAGCCGCGAAAAAACCGTACACCAGCGGCCTGCTCACCTTTTCACCCTTTTTAAGGGCCAGGATTATGGCCCACAGGTAAGCCGCGAAGAGTATTACGATCAAGGAGAAGTAGAGGGCGGTCAGTGTGCCGTGGGACAATCCCGATATGCCGAGGAGTCTTCCCAGTGCGGCCAGAAGGCCCTCACTGGCCAGTCTTTCGGTTCTGGGGGAACGAACGCTGAGGCCGAACCCGCTTTGCACCGCCAGGATGGCGATGGTTCCAAAGCATACGAACATGACGCCGGCCGCGATGGGTATCTTGCTTATCCGCGATGACGGCGGCTTCGAGTTCCCGTTCGGTTCATTGCCGGGGCGATCCGCCGGCACGGAACCTGTTTCAACCGGCTTGCTGCCGGAAATTGCTTTGCTTTCCATCAGGATAAGTAGCCCCGTATGCGTTGCTGCTCTATTCTAACCTCCAGCATCTTCCTCCTTAAAGTAAAGACACCGGGTCTACGTCGAGAGATATCCTGACGTCTTTGCCCGCGGGAAAGTTGCGGGCGTACTCGTAGAACCGGCTCACAGCGTTCCCGATGCTTGGTGACACCGCGTCGAGGTCCCCCGTTTTCAGAAGGATATGCCAGCGGTAGTTGCCGCGCAGCCGGGAAAGCGGCGCGGGGGCAGGCCCCAGTATCGTTGTTGGGGTGCCGGAGAGATCGGTCTCGAGTATGTGCTTCATTCGCTGGGCCGACCTCGAGGCGGCCTTGACGTCCGGAGAGGTGACCAGCACGTTCACCAGGCTCACGAACGGGGGGTAGAAGGCGCCGAGGCGGGCTTTCAGCTCCTCATCCACGAAGCAGGCCACATCGCCGGTAAGCGCCTGTATCGCCGGGTGGTCGGGGCTGAACGTCTGGACCACGACCCTTCCGGGGCGAAGGCCGCGGCCCGCGCGGCCGCTCACCTGTGTCAGGAGCTGGTACGTCCGCTCGGAGGCGCGGAAGTCCGGCAGCGCCATCGCGGTATCTGCGTTGATGACACCCACCATCGTCACCCCGGGGATGTCGAGCCCTTTCGCGATCATCTGGGTCCCGATGAGCACCTGCGCCTCCCCGGCCTTGAACGCTCCAAGCAGGCGCCAGTGGGCGTCTTTAGCGGAGGTGCTGTCGGTGTCCATCCTGATCATGGATACGCCGGGCAGCTGTTTTTTCAACTCCTCCTCGACCCGCTGGGTGCCCGCCCCGAAGCGCTTGAGCGGGCCGCGGTCGCACTCCGGGCAACGTGCCGGCACGCCCCACGTCTTGCCGCAGTGGTGGCATCTCAAGATATCTCCCCTGATGTGGTAACAGAGACTGACCTCGCACTCGTCGCATCCCATGATATGGCCGCAGGAGTGGCACTGCAGGTAGTTGGCGAAGCCCCTGCGGTTAAGGAAAAGGATTGCCTGGTCCCCCGCTTCCACCGTCCTCGAGAGAGCGTCCAGCAGGATGGGGGAGATAAGGGGAATCGTTCCCGCGCCTCCGATGGACCTCATGTCCACGACCTCGACCGATGGCAGGGGGCGGTTGTCGATCCTCCGGGGGAGTTCCAGGTGCTCGTATATCCCGGCCCGGGCGCGCTTTATCGCCTCGAACGACGGGGTCGCGCTGCCCAGTATCACCGGAACCCCGGCCATGTGGGCGCGCGCCTCGGCAACGTCCCGGGCGTGGTATCGCGGGGCGGTGTCACTCTTATAGGAGGTTTCGTGCTCCTCGTCGATGGCTATGAGGCCGAGGTTCGAAACCGGCGCGAACAGGGCGGAGCGGGCGCCGACCACCACGTGGTACCGGCCCTGGCGTATGCCCCGCCACTCGTCGAACCTTTCCCCGGGGGCGAGGCGGCTGTGAAGGACGGCAACCTCTCCCGGGAAACGGGATTCGAAGCGTTCCACCGTCTGGGGCGTGAGCGATATCTCGGGGACCAGAACGATGGCGCTCTTTCCTTCGGAGAGAACCCGCTCGATGCACCGGAGGTACACCTCTGTCTTCCCGGAACTGGTAACCCCTTCCAGCAGGAAGACCTGGTGCCTGCCTTCGCTTATCGCGCTGTTGATGTGCTCTATCGCCTTTTGCTGGTGGGTGTTGGGGGTAGGGCGTTTGTGTTCCTCCAGCCCGCCGGTGAGCGTCGGGCGCCGCCGGGCCTCCTCCCGTGTTATCTCCAGGAGGCCCTTGCCAGCGAGGGACGCCAGGCTGGAGTGGCTGGTTTTTGTGCTCCGAAGGAGATCGGTCTGGAAATCCGTGCCCTGATGCGCGAGCAGGTGTTCCACGATGTCCCGCTGGCGAGGTGGGAGCCCCTCGAGAATTGACGGGTCTTTGCCTTTATGAGTGAGGTGGGCAACGTTCCTGAGGCGGGGCCTCGCCGCCGGTGAACTGAGGGCAAACCTGCTGTAGATGATTCCCGCCGATTCCGCGGTCCTTACCGCCGCCGATACGCTGCCGCCTCCCAGGTGCTTCTTCAGCGAGGCCATCTCGATCTCGCCGGCGGAAGCGGAAAGCACCTCGATAACGTCGGGCAGCGCCGTCTGGTCGCCCGCCGCGAAAAGGGTCGCCTGCTCCCGACTGACGGCGAGTGACAGAAAACGCTTGACCTTTCGGCTGCGGCCGGGTGGTGTGACCAGGCGGAACGCCTGTGACAGGGAGGACAGGTAATGCGAGGCGATCCAGCGGCAAAGGCGCTGTCCGTCGAAGTCGAACAGGGGGGGCTCGTCCAGCACCCGGGAGATGCTCTTGATACCGTGTACCTCGGGTTGGGTCGTGAACCCGACCACGTACCCAAGAATCAGCCGGTTGGTGAACGGCACCAGCACCAGGGAGCCGATTTCCACGTTTTCGCGCTGGTCCGGGGGCACCTCGTAGTGGAACGGGCGATCGAGCCCCTTCACCGGCGAGTCCAGGATTACCTCTGCATACCGCTTGTTATCGTATTCGTTATCCATCACCGCCGATTATACAACCGCCACCCAAACGGTGCCTGTTATGCAACAGCCCAGAGGCGAGGCCTATGCCGGCAAGATGCCGGCGCTACAAGGGAGGCGTTATGCAACAGTCCGGGGCGAAAATGACGAAATGGTGCCAGGCACCATTTTGTCATTCGCTGTAGAATCGGTGGCATGGAGATTGATGGGTTACTGAAAGAGTTGAGAGAGTACCCCGGGCTGTCCAGGAAGCGGGTGGTGGGGGAGTGGGCCGGGCGCTTTACCGGGAACGGCGCGATCGATGGCGCCGACGGTGTCTATGGACCCGGTGACGACGCGGGGGCCGTGGAGATAGAGGGCGGGTACCTGCTGCTTTCCGCCGAGGGGATATGGCCACCGTTGCTGGAGGACCCCGAGTTCGCCGGGTTCTGCGCGGTGGCGGTGAGCGTAAGCGACATATACGCGATGGGGGGCAGGCCGCTGGGGATGGTCGCGATCGTATTCGAGGGCGGCATCTCACCCGGGCGGCGCCGGCTCTTCCTGGACGGGCTGGGAATGGGCCTCGAGATATACCGCGTTCCGCTGCTCGGCGGCCACACCGGCCCGGAGGGCGACTCACCGGTAGTGGCGGTATCGATAGCCGGGTTGGCGAGTCACCTGCTCAGGGGCGACGGAGCCAGACCGGGGGATCGACTGCTGGTTGCCGTTGACCTCGAGGGGAGAATGCACCCACGTTTCTTTGCCTGGGACACGGTGACTGGCGGCGGAAGTGACGAGGCCCTCCGAAAACTAGAGGCGCTTCCCGAACTTGCCCGCGGGGGGCTCTGCTCCGCGTGCAGGGACATCTCGAATCCCGGCGTGCTGGGGACCGCGGCGATGATGCTGGAGGCGTCAGGCGCGGGCGCGAATATCGCCCTCGACCGGGTGCCGGTGCCGCCGGGGGTTGAGCTTTCATGGTGGCTCAAGGCTTATCCGTCGTTCGGGTTCCTGCTGGCGGTGCAGCCCTCCAACGCCCCGGCGGTAGGCGAGGTGCTCTCTAAAGCGGGAGTCCGGTGGGAAGATATCGGGGAAGTCACTGAGGGCTCGAGCATCACCGCGAGCCTGGGGGGAGCAACAGGGGGGTTCCTTGACTGGCGAAAGGAACCTGTTACGGGCCTGTATTAGTGATTGGGTCAGGCGGCGCGCCCGGCGCTACCATCCCGGCGGTATCTGCCCGCGGTTGGCCACCAGCCACAGGATGAACATCAGCGGTGCGATAGCAACCGCGAAGGCGACCAGGCAGGGGATCAGCCGGAACAGGAAAAGCGATTGCAGGTGGCTCCACTTGAGGTTCCTGGCGGCCTCTTTCGAGTCGATCGGCCAGCGCCTGACCGTCATCTTTTCCAGGGAACCCAGGGCCTTGATGTCTCGCATGCCGGCGATCGTAAGGTAGTAGTTGGCGAGAAGCAGGAACACCGAGAAGAACACCGCGAACAGGACCAGCAGCGGCACGTCGATTACGTAGAAGCTCTTCACGTTCCAGGTCCACCAGTGGTTGGTGACCGCGATCGGCTCGATGAGCATGTAGAATCCCATGGCGAGAACACCTGCTACTGCCGAGCGCGAGTACCACTTGCCGTTGGGCATCAGGGTGGTCGCCGTCAGGTATGATGAGGCGGCAACGATGTACCACAGCAGGACGGCGGCGAGTGGAACGACCCCAAGCCAGATGGCATAACCGCCCAGTGGGTAATGGTTGTAGTAGTCGCCCAGCGCGTACCAGTAGAAGTTCTTGACCCCCCCCAGAACGGCGGCGGTCTCTATCGCGAGCGAGAACAGGACCGCGCCGAGAAGGAACGCCCGGCCGCGGCTTTTCCCCATGGCGCGGCGCGCCCCCAGATAGAAAACTATGAAGAATACGAAGACGGAGGCCTCGAAGACGATCACATTGGCTTTCATTTACGATGCTTCCTCTCGAGGCGTACCCGCCGAACGGGGAGGTACATAATCACCATGAGCGCGATCGTTACAACCAGAAGGTATAGCTGGAACCCCCTGCCGCCCAACCTGTTGGCCAGGTTGGCCAGGTTGCCGACGCCGGTGGTTTGCTGGCCCGGGCCCTCGTCCTCCTCTTCTCCCTCCGCTTCCGGCGGGGTGGGAACTGACCCGTCCCGGGGCGGGATGGTTATCTCCGGTTCGAAAGGCGCGGGGTCCGGCACCGGTTCGGCCTGGGCGAGCAGGGCTTCCGAGAGGGCCGTGCCACCAGGCGTGCCAGTATCGCAAAGCGCGGGTCCTGTCAGCCCACCGCTATCCGGGGACTCACTTTCTCCCGGCGACGGTGTGGGTGGAACACTCTCGGGCATCTCCATGCCTTCCGGCATCTCCATGCCTTCCGGCATCTCCATGCCTTCCGGCATCTCAAATCCCTCGGGCATCGTTTCGGCCAGCTGCTCGGGGGGCTTCTCCAGGACGTTCGCGGGGTTAGTTGCCAGGTCGCCGGAGAGCATACCCAGCACGAAGAAGCCGAAGACGAACAGGATGCAGGTTATGAGCGCCATCATGATTCCAAAGTGCACGGTCTTCCGGTCAGGATACTCCTGCTGGAGGTTAACGTAGTACTTGCACTGCTCGAGCTCGATGCGCTTGTTGGCCATGCTTCTCGTTTCCTCTCGCCGGCCTGTTTTCCTCCTGCACTGGGAAGGGGCAACGGTCAAGAAAATTTGTCGTATTGTAACACAACCAACGGTTCATGGTGGTTGAACAGCAGTGTCCTCTATCAATATAATCTGCTTATCACTCTGGACGGACCGTACGAAGACGGGTGAAAAGAGAGGTGGCATGGAGAAGAGGATAAGAGTCTTCCTGGCCAAGCCGGGGCTGGACGGTCACGACAGGGGAGTCTTGATTGTGGGGCAGGCCTTGAGGGACGCGGGGATGGAGGTAATCTACTCGGGTTTGAAGCAGACCCCCGAGAACCTGGTGGAGGCCACGCTCCAGGAGGACGTGGATGTTCTGGGCCTGTCCATACTGTCCGGGGCTCACATGGCGCTCATCCCGCGAATCATGGAACTGCTTCGGGAAAGCGACGCCCAGGACGTAACCGTGATTGCCGGGGGGGTCATCCCTAGAGAAGACGCCGAGGTCCTGGTGGCCGAGCACGGGGTGTCGCGGGTCTTCGGTCCGGGGACCGACACCCGGGAGATAGTCGCGTTCATACGGGAACGGGAGGAGCAGCGGTGAAGGATTCCCCGAACGACCTCTACCGGAAACTACTGGAAGGCGACCGGCGCGCGGCGGCCCGGCTGATAACCATGGTGGAAAACGCCGACCCTCAGGCCCGCCAGGCCCTTGAGATGCTCCACCGCCACTCCGGGGGTGGGCATATCGTTGGCATGACCGGCTCACCCGGCTCGGGGAAGAGCACCCTGACCTGTCGCCTTGCCCGGCATTACCGGGATGAGGACCGGACGGTGGGGATAATATGCGTGGACCCGTCCAGTCCGTTCACCGGCGGGGCCCTGTTGGGGGACCGGGTGAGGATGCAGGAACTGTCCGGCGACCCCGGTGTGTTTATCAGGAGCATGGGGAGCCGTGGCGCGCTGGGCGGGCTCTCGGTAGCCACCAACGACGTCATCAACATCCTGGACGCCTTCGGAAAGGATGTCATAATCGTCGAGACAGTTGGTGCCGGGCAGGTGGAGATCGAGGTCGTCAAGTACGCGCATACCTGCATCGTGGTGACGATGCCGGGGGGCGGCGACGAGATACAGGCCATCAAGGCGGGGATCCTGGAGATAGGTGACATCTTCGTGGTGAACAAGTCGGACCGGGACGGCGCTCCCCGGGCGGTAGCCGACCTCGAGATGATGCTGGAGACCAAGCCGGGGATAGATGAGGAGGCCTGGAAACCGCCGGTGATCTCAACAGTAGCCCTCTCCGGGGAAGGCGTAGGCGAGTTGGCCGACGCGATCGCCGCGCACCGCGCCTTCCTGGTTCAAAGCGGGTTGATGGAGGAGAAGACGGTCCAGAGGATGAAGGCGGAGCTGCTGGAGATACTCAAGGTGAGGGTCTCCCGGGCGGCGGAGAACGCGCTGGACGAGGATGAAGTGGGGGCAGGGCTGATAGGGCGAATGTCGGCCAGGGAGATAGACCCCCACAGCGCGGCGGATGAGATAGTCGAGTACCTATTTGGCGCGCCGGACAGCAACCCCGGAGGGCACCAGGCGGCTCAGGTATGGAAAGCGGATAACTCACAAGGGCGTGATAACGAGTGAACGATGACGAGAGAAACGAGTTAGAGCGCGAGAAGGAGAGGTGGGAAAGAGAGGTCCTCGCACCCGCCCTCTCAGCAAGTAGCGAGAGCAGGGAGCGGTTCGAGACGGTGTCGGGCCACGAGATAGGAAGACTCTACGGGCCGTGGGACCTGCCCGATGCCGACTACGTCAGGGACATCGGGTTCCCTGGTGAGTACCCGTTCACCCGCGGCATACACTCCACCATGTACAGGGGCCGGCCGTGGACGATAAGGCAGTTCATGGGCTTCGGGGACCCCGACGAGTCCAACCGGCGGCTCAAGTACCTGATAGAGCACGGGGCACCGGGCCTCAACGTGGCGTTCGACATGCCCACAATACACGGCCTTGACTCGGACCACCCGCTGGCGCACGGGGAGGTGGGCCGAAACGGGGTGCCCCTCGATTCATTGGAGGACATGGAGAGACTCTTCGCCGACATCCCGCTGGCCGAGGTCAGCACCTCGCTGGTTATCGCTTACCCGCCGATACCGAGCATGTACCTGGCGATGGCGATAGACCAGGGCGCCGACCTCAAGCGGCTCCAGGGAACGTTCCAGAACGACAGCTTCTGCCGTGACGTGGCGGCAAACGTCAGGGTGCTTCCCAGGAGGGCGGAGCTTAAGCTCTGCACCGATGTGGTGGAGTACTTCACCCTTAATGTCCCCCGCTGGTACCCAATAAGCATCGTGGGCTACCAGATAAGGGAGAAGGGCTGTACCGCGGCCCAGGAACTGGCGTTCAATTTGAGCGACGGGATAGAGTTCGTGAAGTCGTTCATAAACCGGGGGCTCGACGTGGACAGGTTCGGCCCGCGCCTGTCGTTCATGTGGAACGCCCACAACGATTTCTTTGAGGAGATAGCCAAGTACAGGGCGGCGCGCAGAATGTGGGCGCAGATAATGAAGGAGCGCTTTGGTGCCCGGGATCCGCGCTCGATGATGATTCGGTTCCACACCCAGACCGCCGGTTGCTCGCTGACCGCCCAGCAGCCGCTCAATAACGTGGTACGGGCCACGATCCAGGGGCTGGCCGCGGTGCTGGGGGGGACCCAGAGTCTGCACACCGACTCCTACGACGAGGCGATGGCGCTGCCCACCGAGGAGTCGTCGAAGCTCGCGGTCAGGACCCAGCAGATAATCGCCGAGGAGAGCGGGGTGGCAAACACCATCGACCCGATGGGCGGTTCCTACTTCGTGGAGAAACTCACCTCCGAACTGGAGGAGGAGGCCTGGGAGTACATAAACAGGATTGACGAGATGGGCGGGATGCTGGAGGCGGTGGAGAACGGGTTCATCCAGAGGGAGGTTGCCCGCGCCGCCTGGCGTTACCAGAAGGATGTCGAGAGCGGGAAACAGGTGATAGTAGGGGTCAACAAGTACGTGGAGGAGGATGAGCCCCCGATAGAGCTGTTGAAGATAACCCAGGAGATGGAGGACGCGCAGAAGGAGAGGATAGCCCGGCTCAAGGAGAGGCGTGATGAAGGTAAGACGCGCGAGGCGACCGAGAAGCTTCGGGAGGCCGCCGAGAACAATGAAAACCTCTTCGAGCTGACGATGGACGCGGTAAGGGCCTACGCCACCCTGGAAGAGGTCTGGGACGTCTATCGCGACAGGTACGGGAAATTCGAAGAGTCATCAACCCTCGTCGAGTCCGTCTGAGACGGGGCACTATGAGGGGGGAAGCGATGGAATCAATTGAGGGAAAGGTAGCGCTGGTAACGGGGTCTTCCCGTGGGCTGGGAAGGGAGATGGCGCTTTCCCTGGCAGGCCATGGGGCGAACGTCGCGGTGAACTACCGCACCCGTGACGACAAGGCCCGCGAGGTCGTCCGCGAGATAGAATCGATGGGAAGCCGGGCGATATCGGTGGGGGCGGACGTGGGGGATCCGGAGCAATGTGAGGCGCTCATCCGGGAGGTGGCCGACTCCCTGGGAGGCATCGATATACTGGTCAATAACGCCGGCATCTACTACTCCGGCAGGGTTGAGGACGTGGATTCCGGGGACCTAGACCGGCTCTTTGCCACCAACATCAAGAGCGCTTTCTTCGTGACCGGACCGGCGGTGCGGCTGATGAAGGAGAGCGGGTGGGGGCGGATAATAAACATCTCGTCGGTGATCGGGGTAAGGGGATACAAGGGCGATTCGATGTACGCGACCACCAAGTCCGCGCTCTTCGGCTTCACCAAGTCGCTGGCGAGAGAACTGGCGCGCTTCAACATCACGGTAAACGCGGTGGTCCCGGGGTTCGTGGAGACCGACATGGTACTGCAGAAGGATGACGAGGTCCTGGCCAAGGTGCTCGAGAAGATACCGATGAGACGGTGGGGGACGTCCGGTGAAGTCGCCGATGTTGTCACGTTCCTGTGCGAGGGCGGCTCTTACATCACCGGGCAACTGTTCACCGTTGACGGGGGTTTCTCAATCTGATGGCGGAATGATGGAGAGGAAAAGGAGGGAAGTTGAGGGTCAAAGTCAAGCCGCTGGAGTGTACCGGGTGTGCGCTTTGTGAGCTGGCGTGCGGTTACCATTGGGACGAGGCGTTCTCGATGATCTCGTCAAGCGTGATGTTGTACCGTGGCGAGGAAAAGAAGGGGTACATGGGCGTCATGGTAAAGACCCCCGAGGACCTCTTCATCGGGAGGCCGGAGGGGGCGACGGCGATGAAGCTGGGTGAGCTCCAGAAGGAAGGAGCGTCGGGCGGCGCCTCGGCCAAGCCGATACTCATCAGGGAGGCGTGTGACCTGTGCGAGAGCGCGGGGCTGGAGCCGCAGTGCGTGGCGATCTGTCCTCAAGAAGCGTTATACCTGGAGTGATGGGAGTAGTTATGGATTTCATGTACTACGGTGACATACTGATCGTCGATCTGGAGGCCGGCACCACCGAGGAGGTCGAGATAGACGAGGCATGGCGGGCCGGGCCGGTCCTTCCGGCGGCGCTGGAACTCTTCCGCCGACACGCGCAAGACAATCCGTTACTGCTCGGTTCCGGTATCCTGACCGGGACGACCGCCCCCGCATCGTGCCTGGGATTTGTCCTCGGGGCGAGCCAGATCACCGGCGGCCCGGCGGTGGCCCCGCTGGATATGTTCGCCGGGGCGGAGATGAAACTCTCCGGCTTCTCGATGGTGCTCATCAAGGGGAACTCCCCTGACCCGGTGTACCTGTGGCTGCACGATGGAGTGGCGGACCTGGTGGACGCGTCGCCGATCACCGGCAAGGACACCTGGCGGACGTGCGACGCCATCCGTGAAGAGATGGGGGAGCAACTGATCCAGGTGGTAAGCATCGGGCCCGCGGGTGAAGCGAAATCCGACCTTGCCTCCTTCTCCATCAACTACTGGGGGAGCGGTGATAACGCGGCGCTGGGTGCCCTCATGGGAGCGAAGAACCTCAAGGCTGTAGCGCTGAGGGGGCTGGGCATGATCGACGCCGAGGACCCTGAGGAGTTCTACAACCGGACGATGGACCTTCTGCGGGGATCGCCATCGAAAAAAGGCTTCGACTGGGTCTCCAGAGGTCCGGAAGATGAGGGTATCGACGCCTGGCTGAAGCCGCTGGCGCACCGGCACCGTTCATGTTTCGCCTGCCCCTGCGCCTGCAACACGTTCGTCAAGTATAACGAGGACCCGGCGGTTATGGGTTCCGACGGGGTCCAGGAACCGGGGCTGATGGTTACCAACCCCGCCGCCGCGCTCTGGCTCAGGCAGGGGGGCTGGGGTGCCGAGGGCGCGTGTCGGGCGATGGAGGCGATGACGCGAGCCGGCATTGATGCCGTCAGGGGGGCTCGCGAGATGTCGACGGGGCCGCTCGAGGACCCCACGGAGATAGCCGCCGCGGTGGAGGCGCTGACCGGGTCCGCCGGGGCGGCCTGGCCGCGGGGTGAGGGAGCCGGGAGCGGCATCTTCGGGCCGCGGACACCTCCGCAGGGCAGCGAGGACAGGTGGTTGGAGGTAAACCGGGCCGCCTACGTGCTGGGGATCTGCCCACTGTTCCTGGTAACGTCGGGGGTCGAGCTGTCCGAACTGCTGGAACTGTGCCTGCCGGCCGCCGGCGTGGAAGTGGATGCCGGCGGCATAAAGGAGATGTTCGACCGGGCGCGGGCGTGACGGCGGTGAGGGGCCGCCTCGGAAAGGCAGAGCGCGACCCGGTGTTCGAGCGTTACCGCAAGGCCTTTCTCTTCGCCGGTCCAAACGAGGGACGTACTACCGCATACCCGAGGGTTGCCGTCTACACGGGTTCGGGCGCGTCTCACTCATGGATATGGTTCGCGGACCTCATGGAGCGTATCGGCCTCTACGACATCACATTCATCGTCGAGTCAGATATGTCTTCCGGCGGGCTTGACGGGTTCGATTTCCTGCTGGTCGGTGGAGGGGACACCTACGCCATGGCGGAGAGCCTGGGCGGGGACGGGGCCCGCGCCATACTTCGTTTCGTGGGCGATGGAGGGCTCTACCTGGGCTCATGCGCCGGCGCTTACCTGGTGCTGACCGGTGTTGACCTGGAGCCTTTCACCCCGTTTCGCCTGGTGACCGGCGAGATGCGGAACGTGATGCCCGACCCGCCGAAGCCCAGGTGCCTCGACCACAAGTACCTGGCGCGATACGGCGAGGAGTGGGTCTTCCACCCGGTGTATGGGGAGGTTGAAGTTGGTCCCGGGGACGCGGCCGCCGGTTTTCCCTGCTTCGACGCCGGCGCAACCATCAGGGCCCCGCTGTTTGGGGGGCCGATCATGGAGGGAGCCCACAAAGACGAGGTCCTTGCTCGGTTCTCGGGCTTGAGCGACAGGGCCGCGTTTCTGTGGCCTAGGGGTGACGTGCTGCGTCTGGTTGACGGGCGGGCGGCCGCGGTCGTTTCCTCTATCGGGGAAGGCACGGTGGTGGTGAGCGGGCCACACCTGGAGCACCCTCTCTTTCCCGGGGCCAACGCGCTGGCGGCGGAGGTGCTGCTCCGGCACTGCGCGCGGAAGGGGGAACTAGGGGGCGGTCGGCACACGCCTGGCCGGGGAGGGGACAAGCCGGTGGGCGGCGAGGAAGCCGAGAGTCTGGCGCGGGAGATAAGGCGGCAGGTGAGCAACGCCCGAATAGTGGCCTTCGGGCTGGAGAAGATGCCGGTTACCTGGAGGATAGGGCTAAAAGTTTGGGAACCGGAGAAGGTACGGATGTTCCTTGACTACGCGTGGTACCGACTGCCGTTCGTGGCGAAGCGCGCCGCCCTGGTTTCTCCCGGAGAGCGGCTGGCGCACCTGGCCGGTGGATACGGCGAGGTGACTCAGATGGCCAGGTCGGTGAAAGCCAGGATAGAGTCCGGCGAGGACTCGCAGGCTGAGGCGGAACTGCTTCTAGGAACATTGAAGGAGCTTACAGCGGCTTTTCTATCCGTATACTTCAAGTTGCGCCTTCAGGAGCGGACAGGTTTACCGGAGAAGCCGCGTACAAGTTGATAGTATAATTCTACTGACCGGTCAATAAGGGTTACAATTCGTAGTAACAGGGTCATATGGAGTTCGTATGTCAGGAAAGATAGGCGTTTATATCTGTCACTGCGGCAACAACATCGCCGGTACGGTTGACTGCCGGCGGTTGGCCGAGTCCGCCTTGAAGCTCCCGGGGGTGGTTGTCGCCAGGGAGTACGAATACATGTGCTCCGATCCCGGCCAGGCGCTTATCAAGGCCGACGTGCGGGAACTGGGCCTGGACCGGGTGGTGGTCGCCGCCTGTTCCCCCCGAATGCATGAGCATACGTTTCGGAACACCGTGGAGGAATCGGGGCTGAACCCGTACCTGCTTGAGATGGCTAACATAAGGGAGCAGTGCTCGTGGGTGCACTCCGAACCGGTGGCCGCTACCGCCAAGGCGAAGTCCCTGCTCGCCGGAGCGATAAACAAGGCGCGGCTTGACCGCGAGCTCGAGCCCCGCTCCTTCCCGGTAACGGAGGCGGTCCTGGTTATAGGAGCCGGTATCGCCGGCATTCACGCCGCACTGGGCATCGCGGGGACGGGAAGGAAGGTCTTCCTGGTAGAGAGGGAGCCGAGCATCGGCGGCCACATGGCACAGCTTGACAAGACGTTCCCCACACTGGATTGCTCCGCCTGCATACTGACCCCCAGGATGGTGGACGTGGCCAGGGAGCCGAACATTGAACTGCTGACCTCGAGCGAGCTGGTCGGGCTGAGCGGCTTCGTCGGGAACTTCAAGGCGACGGTGCGTTCGAGGCCGAGGTATGTGGATGCGTCCCGCTGCACCGGGTGTGGCGACTGCCAGGATGCCTGCGTGCTGGCCGGCAAGATACCGAATGAGTTCGAAGCCGGGTTATCCGCGCGCTCCGTGATCTACATTCCGTTCCCCCAGTCGGTGCCGCTCTCGGCGTCGGTGGATATCGAAAACTGTCTCATGGTGACCAGGGGGAACTGCTCATCGCCGTGCCTGGATGCCTGCGGCGCCGGCGCAATCGACTTCGACGCGGTGGAAACCACCCGGGAAGTGGAGGTTGGCGCGGTGGTGGTGGCGACCGGGTTCGACGCCTTCGACGCGAGCCGCGTCCCCCAGTTCGGGTACGGCCGATACCCCGAGGTCCTGACCGCTCTCCAGTTCGAGAGGATGCTGTCGGCGTCGGGCCCGACCGGGGGGAAGATACTCACTCCCGAGGGACGGGAGCCGGAGACGATAGCGTTCCTGCACTGCATCGGCTCTCGCGATGAGAACACCAACCAGTACTGCTCACGGGTATGCTGCATGTACTCGATGAAACAGGCGCACCTTGCCCGGGAGAAGACATCCGCGAGCGTCTATGAGTTTTATATAGATGTTACCGCTTTCGGCAAAGGGTATCAGGAGTTTTACAGGTCGGTGCGCGACGAAGGGGTGTTCTTCGTGAGGGGGAAGTGCGCCGACGTGGCCCGCGTAGGGGGGCGACTCAAGGTCTTCGCCGAGGACACCCTGCTGGGGCGGCAGGTGGAACTCCCGGTGGACATGGTCGTGCTTGCCACCGGCCTGGAGCCCGCGGTGGGCGCACGGAAGCTGGCGACGACCCTGGGGATACCCCTGGGCCAGGACGGCTTTTTCACCGAGGCACACCTCAAGCTGCGGCCGGTGGAAGCGAACACCGCCGGCATATTCCTGGCCGGATGCTGCCTGGGGCCCAAGGACATACCGGACACGGTGGCGCAGGCCGGGGCCGCCTCCGCGGAGGCGATAGGTTTGCTGGACCGGGGAGAGGTGGATGTCGAGGCGGCGGTGGCGGTTATTGACAGGGAGTCATGCGGGGGATGCGCCTTATGTGTGACGGCGTGCCCGCTGGAGGCGATACTGCTGGACGACGAGGGCATAGCGGTGGTGAACGAGGCCCTGTGCAAGGGGTGCGGCACCTGCGCGGCGACATGCCTGTCCGGCACCGTTATCATGGAGCACTCCACAGACGAGCAGGTGCTGGCCAACATAGAAGGGATACTCCTGTGAGAAGGAAACGCGGGCAGGTGGGTGGGAGCGGGACGTCCCGGGTAATCCCGGGCGGGACGCCGGCGGTGATCGCATCGGCGATACTGATAATGGCGTTGATGTTTACGGGCTGCGGTGAGAAGGAGCCCGCCACCAACGCCGTGAAGGTGGGGTACCTGCGTAGCGACCTGCACCAGCTTGCCTACTACGTCGCCGGGGAGAAGGGGTTTTTCACCGAGGAAGGGTTGGACGTGAAGGAAGGCGGGGTGTTCAACGCGGGCCCGGAGGAGATGAGCGCTTTCTCCGCGGGAGAGCTTGACATGGGGTACGTGGGAACCGCGCCGGCTGTGACGTTCGCCGCGCAGGAAATGGTGGATATTCTGATAGTCGCTCAGATCAACGCGGGAGGGTCCAGCATCATTGTGCGAAGCGGCCTCGAGGCCGGAGACGTGTCGGCGCTGAAGGGCCGCACCGTCGCGGTCCCGGGGCACTCCACGGTCCAGGATTTCCTGTTTCGTCTGGCATTGACGGAGGCGGTGCTGGGGGAGGACGAGGTAAACATCATAACCCTGAAGCCGCCGGAGATGATAGGCGCGCTGGCCAGCGGGCAGATAGACGCGTTCGTGGCCTGGGAGCCGTACCCGCAGATGGCGGTGGCGCAGAACGTGGGATGGGTGCTGGAAAACTCGAGCGAGATATGGCCCCATCACCCGTGCTGTGTCCTGGTAGTGGACCGCGGTTTCGCGGAGCGAAACCCGGACACGGTGCGGCGCTTCGTGGCGGCCCACGTAAAGGCGACCGAGTACATCAACGAAAATCCCCTGGAATCGGCCGACATGGGGCACCTGTTCACCGGCCAGGACAGCGAGGCGGTGGAGGCCGCCATGAAGAACATCGAGTTCGTGCATGAACTCAACGTGAAGGGGCTCCAGCGATACGTTGAGTTCCTGATGGAGATCGGGGTGGTAAAGGTCGAGAGCGCCAAATCGTTTTGCGATACCCTTATTGATCAGCAGTTTCTACCCCGGGAGAATTAGGTGCCCCGCTCCACAGATACGCTGGCATTCGAGCGCCGCTGCATCCACTCCGGCTGCGTTCCGCTCCCTCGGCGTACTACAGGAGTACGCATCGGTCACGCGCCTTGCCGGAGCGGCGCTTCGACGCTCTCGGTGCTTAACCGTATCTATGAAACGAGGCACCAGTAATGAGGAAATGGAAGTGCTGCTCCTTCATCCTTGCCCTTGGACTGTGGCAACTGCTGGCGATGGCGGGTGCGCTTGGCAGAACTCCGTCGCCTGTCGATGTGGTGAAGGGGCTATACGACCTTATCGTTACCGGGCTACCGCCTGGGTATTACCTGCAGTGGCACCTGCTGGCCAGCCTGGAGCGGGTCTTGATCGGGTTCGCCTTAGCGGTGGTGCTGGCGGTGCCGCTGGGGATCCTCATGGGGTCGTCGACTGTCTTCGACGCGGTCCTGGACCCACTGGTGGAGGTCGTGAGGCCGATCCCTCCACTGGCCTGGTTGCCGCTCGCCGTGATCTGGTTCGGGATAGGGTTGTTCTCCGCCGCCTTCATGATCTTCCTGGGAGCGTTTTTTCCGATCCTGCTGAACACGATAACGGGAGTAAAGTCGGTGGACCCGTGCCTTGTGGAAGCGGCCCGCACGCTTGGCGCGCGACGCCAGACGATAATACTTCGCGTGCTCACTCCCGGTGCCATGCCGTCTATCGTGACCGGGCTTCGCATAGGGATAGGCATCGGATGGATGACGCTGGTGGCGGCGGAGATGACCGGCGTGAGGAGCGGGTACGGGCTCGGCTACATGATCCTCACCGCCCGTGACGTCGCGCGTTACGACCTCGTGGTGGCGGGAATGGTCGTGATAGGAACGGTCGGCTTCCTCATGGACCGCATGGTGAAGTACGCGGAAAAGAGGCTGCTGAGATGGATGTAGAAAACGGCGGGCCTGTGGTGGAACTACGCTCGCTTTACAAGAGTTTTACCGAGAAGAAGACAGGCCGTGAACTGCAGGTGCTGGACCACCTGGACCTGGAGGTCCGCCGGGGCCGCTTCACATGCGTGGTGGGGCCGTCCGGGTGTGGCAAGACCACCCTTCTGCGGCTGATAGGCGGGCTGGAGGCGCCCTCATCCGGGGAGGTGTTGTTCGAGGGAAGCAAGGTGAGGGGCCCCGGACCGGAGCGGGGGATGGTCTTCCAGGAGTACGCCCTGTTCCCGTGGCGGACGGTACTGAGGAACGTCACGTTCGGGCTTTCGCTCAAGGGCATCCCTCACCGGGAGGCCGGGGCACGGGCCGACGAGTACCTGGAAACGGTAGGACTCACCGGGTACGAAGACCTCTACCCCCGGGAGCTGTCGGGGGGGATGAAGCAGAGGGTGGCGATCGCGCGTACGCTGGCCGTCCAGCCGAGGATACTGCTCATGGACGAACCGTTCGCGTCGCTTGACGCGCAGACCCGGAACGGGATGCAGGAGTTTCTGGTCCAACTATGGCGGCGCACCGGCACATCGATAATCTTCGTGACCCACTCGGTGGACGAAGCGGTCTTTATGGGACAGAAAATAGTCGGCCTCTCCAAACGACCCGCGCGGATGATAAAGACGTTCGAGAACGACCTGCCTTACCCCCGGAACCGAACCGCGGCGGAGTTCACGGGGCTCAGGGCGCGTATTCTCGAGTATCTCGCGGTGGAGATGTTAAGGTGATTTGCGGGAGTGCGCGCGACAGGGGGAAGCAGTGATGTCCGAAAAAGAGAAAAACGTCATAACCGGGTTTACCGGGGAGTTCTTCGACGAGTTAATCGGGGACACCGAGATAGGGGAAAAAGTGCGCTCGTGCATCCAGTGCGGCACCTGCACCGCTTCCTGCCCGGTGGCGTTCAAGTCAGAGTTAAGCCCACGGGAGATACTGCGCATGGTGCTCATCGGGGAGTCGGGAGAGATACTGCGGCCCGAGGTTCTTTACTACTGCTCGGCGTGCTACTCCTGTGCGGTGAGGTGCCCCATGGGGATACGGTTGACCGAACTGGTCAACCTGCTGCGCGACATCATGGTGGAACGTGGGGAAGGCCCGCTGCCACCCCAGACGGAGATGGTGAAGAGCGTTGACAACTACGACAACCCGTGGCTTCTCCCCAGGGCACAAAGGGACCGTTGGGCAAGAAAGCTCGATACCCGTCCCAAGGTGCTCCCCCGAAAAAAGGCGAAGATGCTCTACTACCCCGGGTGTACCGCCGCCTACCTGCCCAACATGCAGAGGGTGGCGCTTGCCACTGCCGAGGTGCTTGAGCGTGCCGGCGTCGATTTCGGGATAATGGGGCGCGAGGAGGTCTGCTGCGGCAGCACCGCGATGCGGGTGGGGGTCCGTAAGACGTTCATCGCGCAGGTGGAGAAGAACACCGCCAGGATAAACGCGCTGGGCGTTGACAGCGTGGTTACAGCGTGCGCCGGTTGTTTCGGGATAATGAAGCACGAGTACCCCCGGGTAGCCGAGCTACAACCGGAGGTACTGCATATATCGGAGGTCATCGCCCGCCTGGTGGAGGAGGGAGAGCTCGAGCCCGGCCCGATCACACCCAGGGTGGTCACCTACCATGATCCCTGTCACCTGGCCCGTCACGGCGGGGTCGTGTCCGAGCCCAGAAAGGTGATCGAGGCCATACCCGGGTTAGAGCTTGTGGAGATGGCCAGGACCGGCCTGAACTCGCGGTGCTGTGGCGGCGGGGGAGGACTGAGGACCGGGCACGCCGGGATGGCGGTGGGCATCGCCTCTCTGAGGCAGCGTGAGGCGGAGGAGACGGGCGCCGAACTGCTGGTCACCTGCTGCCCGTTCTGCGAGCAGAACCTCTCCGACGCGGGAGAGCAGGACGGTGGTCTCCCGGTGATAGACCTGGTGGAACTGGTGCTGGAGTCGATGAACGCCTCTGTGTAACCACCGATTGACTTGCGTTTTGCACGTCTGGTGCCTGGCACCATTGTTGCATTTTGTGGGTTTTGTTAATATGTGAGGGCTTTTGTCTATCTGTGATAGAGTCGGCTCACACCAGGGTTATGCATAATGTCTCCCTTGTAGCGCCGGCATCATGCCGGCATCAGTACCGCCTTTTACATGTCTGATGCCTGGCACCGGTGCCCCTGACTGTTGTATAAAGGGCATTTTGACCCAATAGTGCCTGGCACCATTGGGTCATTTTGTGGTTTTTGTTTATTATTGAGGGAGGGGTCCCGCCCCTGGGCTGTTGCATAGCAGACAACGCTTGGGTAGGTGTTGCAACGGCAACAGCCCGGGGATTGCGGGCCTTGTCTGACCACCGCTTGTGTAACGTGAGGTGCCAGGCCTTCTTGCCATTACGAATACTGTCGGCCACCGCTTAAAGGCACTGGCACCACCTGGTGGCGGTTTAGAAAGAGAGTGGGTCGCTGAACGGCAACTCCGGCATCTCCATGTCATCGGGAAGGTCCTGGGCGTTCTTCGCGTCCGCCGGCAGTTTGACCTTGAACTCCTTGTCAAAATCGGAGAACTTGACGGTCGCGTCTATGGAGAAAGAGCCAAGGCCCTCGATGTCAGCGTCCATCAACGTCTTCATCACCTCGAGGTAGTAGGTAGACTTCGCGATCTGTAGCTCTCCGCCGATCTTGGTGTTCTCCACGAATGACTTCACCATCTCGTCGAACTCCGGCCCCATGGTGTCTAACCCCTCGGTACCTTTCGTCATCGCATCCTTGAGGAACTCGTCGCTCAAGTCGAACGAAAGCGTCCAGCCATCGCCGCTCTCCGAAGTGACTTTCATCTCGTCCGACACCTCCTTGAGTTGCTCGAACTGCCCCAGGCCCATGGCAGCTTCCTGATCAACGGGCGACTTGTACCAATCACCGGCTATCACTATGTACTGGTACCCGTCCACGAAATAGATATTGTCCTCTGTCTCCGTGGCGTCCGTGACCAGCATCATGTTGTAAGCGTCCGGGTTTTCATCACTTCGAACCATCACGGCCTCGTAACTGTCTTCCTGCTTCTGGCCGCTCTCTTCGCTGATGACATCGACGTTCATCTTGAGACTCTTGACCTGTTCCATCGTCTGCATGCTCTTGTCCAGTATCGAGCTGCCGGTTTCTCCACCGCATCCGGCAAGCGCCAGGATAACCAGGAGCAGAAGTACGGGGATCGGTGCGGTAAACTTCCTCACGGTAACCTCCTCTGGTTCGGTGCTTTCATTCCGACAGAAAGCGTATCAGATGATCATATCCCGAGTCTCCCCAGCGTCTTCTCCGTCGGCCGCCCCCGACACATGGACATGTTACTTCATGTTATCATCTACTGGTATTTAACAGCCGGGGTTGCAGGAGGTGAGTAAGACATTCCCGCTTGATTTCATGCTGAGCCTGGGCCTGGGGATGATGTTCTCAATGGCGCAGGACGAGAAGGAAAAAGAAAAGGCCTCGGTGTTTAGGACCACTTACTTCAAGGTGGGGCTGGCATACCACTTCGTGGTCGCGTTCGGGGTGGCGTTTGCCTGTTACATGCTGTATCCGGACTGGATGCTCATGTACTACGCCGACAGCAGGAAGGTCCCCCGGCCGATAATCGCCTATATCTTCTCCGGGTACTTCGCGATGTATACCCTGGGTTTCCTGGTGGTGCCCCCGCTTCGGGAGAAACGGAGGGAGCGGCCGCGCAGGTTGTTCATCTACCTGATGGTGCTCATCTTCGCTTTCATCTGGTTTTCGTTTCACCGCCTCTGGCACGTGGGGAGTTACCGTGGGTACTACCTGGGAGATACGCGCCCTATAACCCGTACCTCGCTGTTCCCGGTCCTGGGCGTAAGTATGCCGATGGCGGTAGGCGCGCTTATCGCCGTTCTCCACATGCTGCGCGGGCGTTTTCCCGAAACGGCGGTGGGACCGGGTGATCGTGGAGAATGAGTTGATCGGACTGCTATAGCCGAAGATAGACAGGGATTTTCTGGACTTCCTCTACGGAGAGCACCTGTACGCAAACGAGCGAATCAAGTCACTGGGCTGGGAGCCGCGATATCCCACCTTTGCCGACGGCTGGCCGCCGACCGTGAAGTGGTACGGGGAGAAACGGTATATCCCATGACAAGATAGGATGCTATCGTCTGGAAGCGGTGCTTGCCGATTGAGCGGCGGACCCGGCTGAAGAACCGGTGACAATCAGAAGAGAGGAGAAGGGATGAAGGTTCTCATTATCAACGGGCATCCCAAGAAGAAAGGCGCGCTGGATACGCTGGTGGGCGAGGTCGGCACCGGGGCGGTCGAAGGAGGCGCCGAGGTGGAGCAGATACGGCTTGCCGATCAGGATATCGGCTACTGCAGGTTCTGCCTGAACTGCCACGGCGACCTGGAGTCCACCATCGGCCCCTGCGTGCAGGACGACGATATGGGGATCATACTGGAGAAGGCAAGAGAATCGGACGGTTTGGTTCTGGCCAGCCCGATGAGCAGCGGGCACGCCAACGCTTACATGAAGACTTTCATCGAGAGGTGCACCTGGACCCTGGGGCGCCCCACCGGGAGAGCCCTGTGGATCAAGGGGTGCCCGGAGCCCCGGATAACGGATAAGCAGAGGTACGCGGTGACAGTGACCACCACCGGCGCGGTGCCCGCATGGTCGAAGGTGCTCTGCAACGGCTCCACCAGGGAGATGGTCGAGCTTGCAAAGTATCAGCTTAACGCGAAGGTCGTGGGGAAAATCTACGTAGGCCCTCTCTACAAACGCGGACTTGACGAGGACGACATAAAGAACGCGTTCAAGATGGGCTTCAACCTTGCCGCGCGCATAAGGGGCGACGGGCGTTAGAGCAGGACCGGGTCGACGCATGATGTTACGTAGGGGTCCAGGTAACAACTCGCCGGGAGATGCTTATGGACAAGATGTTTTACCCTGAAAGCGTCGCGGTTGTCGGCGCATCCAATAACCCGAAGAACATGGGGCGAAACATCGTCTCGAACCTCGAGGCCTGGGGGTTCTCCGGGGACGTCTACCCGGTCAACCCGCGGGGAGAGGACGTCCTGGGCCTGAAAGGTTACTCGTCGCTTCAGGAGATACCGGGGGCGGTTGACATGGTGGTCGCGTTCGTCCCCGCGCGGGTCGTGCCCGACGTTATGGACCAGTGCGCCGAGAAAGGCGTCAGGCGGATGGCGGTTCCATCGGGTGGCTTCTCCGAGTTCGGGGAGAGCGGCGACGAGCTTACGAAACTGGTTCGACGGAAGGCCGGAGAACACGGCATAAGGTTCGTTGGGCCAAACGGGCTCACGATAATCAACAACGAGAACGGCCTCTGCCTCCCGTTTCTAGCCCTCATGAAGCGGCCGCTTGGGGGCATCTCGATAATCAGCCAGAGCGGCGGGGTCGGGTTGAGCCTTCTCATGTTTCTGGACGACACCGGCACCGGGTTCAACAAGTTCATATCGGTCGGGAACAAGGTGGACATGGACGAGGTCGACTTCCTGGAGTACCTCGGCCGTGATCCGGGAACCACTGTCATCTGCATGTTCCTGGAGAGCATCGCGCGGGGACGTGAGTTCACCCGGGCCGTGTCCTCAACCGATAAACCGGTAATCGTCTACAAGGCGAACACCACCGAGGTCGGGGCGCGCACCGCCGCCAGCCACACCGCGGCGCTTGCCAACGATGACGCGGTGCTGGAAGGTGTCTTCCGCCAGGAGAACGTGATACGGGTCCATTCCGTCAAGCGGCTGATGGGCCTGGCCCGCGCTTTCGAGCTGCCGTTGATGAGGGGCAACAGGATAGCGGTGGTCTCGCAGGCGGGTGGATACACGGTTGTCGCCGCCGACGAGGCCTACCGGCACGGCTTTGAGTTCTCGGAGTTCTCCGACCGGATGCTGGACGGCTTCAAGGAGCACGTGAGGTCCGACGTGATCCGGCTGGGCAACCCACTCGATCTTGGCGACGTTCACTCCAGCGACGCTATTGTGTTTGCGCTTGACCGGATCATGGCGCAGGAGAACGTGGATGGGGTAGTAGCGATCCTTCTCCGCCGGGCCCACTCGGAGTACGAAGGGGCGTACTCCGGGCTTTCCCGGGAGATGTACGGGGACATCGGGAAAGTGATCAAGAGGTACGACAAGCCACTATCGCTGGGGTTGATGACCCAGTGTGATTACCTGCGGGACGTCCAGGGCCGGATGGACTTCCCGGTGTTCGAGAGCCCGGAGGAGGCGGTCGAGGCGCTGGCGGTTCTCCGGGACTATTACGGGAGTGCGCCGTAGATCACACGCAGCAGGTACTGGGAGGCGCGATGAACGTCGATTCGCTTACCCGGCTTACATCCCCCGATATCACGGTTGGTATCGGCATCGCGGAGGGCGACCGGCGCGAGGACGACGTCGTGTCGGCGGCCGACTTCTGCCCTCTTGTCATCTACCGTGACGCCGGGGCCCTCCTTGACGGCCTCGAGAGCGAGAAGATAGGCGCGGCCGTGCGGGGCTCGCTTCCAGCGAAGGAGTTGCTGGAGTCACTCGCGGCACGCCGGGCGGGGCTTTCCATAAGGCGGATAGCCCTGGTCACCCTCCCAGGCGGAAAGCCGTTTCTGCTGGGCCCGGTGGGGATAGACGAGGGCGGTACACTGGCCGCGATGCGGGCGCTTGTCGGGGACGCCCGCGAGTTCTGCTCCCTGCTTGGCTGGGAACCGCGGGTGGCGGTGCTCTCCGCCGGCAGGGCGGAGGACGCCGGCAGGAGCAGGGACATCGCCAGGAGCATACGCCGCGGCGAGCGGCTCGGCCAGGTACCCGGGGTTCGCCACTACTCCATCACCGTGGAGGAGGCCATCGACTGGGCCAACTGCGTAGTAGCGCCCGACGGCGTCACCGGCAACCTGATGTACCGCACCCTCACCCGGCTGGGCGCGGGCTCATCACTGGGGGCGCTCTACTTCCCGCTCGACCTCCGCCTGGCGGACACCTCTCGCAGCGGTACGGTGGAGGAGTACGCCGGCGCGGTGGCGCTCGCCAACATCGCCGTACGGTAGACACCGGTAGTCTCCCCCCTTCCCCGTAGCGCCGGCGACCCGCCGGCACGCGATCTCCCACAGCCTAAAAAACGCAAGATGGTGACAGGCACCATCTTGCGTTTTGTGATTATTGTTAAGTATTGTTGACTATTGTTTACTCCAGGATGTAGACAGGGGTCCCTACGTTGACCGCGTTGTAGACCTGGGAGGCGCCCCATTCCCTTTCGTGGAGGGTGCTTTCGGGTGTATAATAATCGCGTGGGTGGCAGAATATGGGGAATACCTGGTACATCAAGGGGAGGTTGGGGAAATGTCAAGGGATAAGGCACCTGTGCCACGAATGTGGCGCCCGCATGCAGGACGTTTCGCGTTGGCGTTGCTTGTTGTTCTGGTTGCGGCGTTAACACTTCTGCCGTCGCCGGTGAACGCGGCGTCTCTTGGCTCCATCGTGGGGTGGGGAAGGAACGTTTATGGAGAGACAAGTTGCCCCGTTGGCAACGACTACGTTGCGGTAGCGGCTGGTAGCCACCACGGTCTCGCCCTTAAGAGCGACGGCTCCATCGTGGGGTGGGGATGCAACGATGACGGCCAGGCCACCCCGCCTACCGGCAATGACTACGTTGCGGTAGCGGCTGGCGACGATCACAGCCTGGCCCTCAAGGGCGACGGCTCCATCGTTGGGTGGGGATTGAACGACTACGGCCAGGCCACACCACCCGCAGGCAACGACTACGTTGCGGTGGCGTCTGGAAGCTATCACGGCCTGGCCCTCAAGTCGGACGGCACCGTGGTGGCCTGGGGATATAACTTCTACGGCCAGTGCAACGTCCCCGCCCCGAACAGCGGCTTCGTCCAGGTGGCGGGCGGCGGACATCACAGCCTCGGCCTCAAGTCGGACGGCACCGTGGTGGCCTGGGGACGCAACGGCCAAGGCCAGTGCAACGTCCCCGCCCCCAACAGCGGCTCTACTCAGGTGTCGGGGGGCGGGTTTCACAGCCTGGCCCTCAAGTCGGACGGCACCGTGGTGGCCTGGGGATATAACGCCTACGGCCAGTGCAACGTCCCCGCCCCCAACTCCGGCTTCGTCCAGGTGGCGGGCGGCTGGGATTATAGCCTCGCCCTTAAGAGCGACGGCTCCATCGTGGGGTGGGGAAGCAACATGTTCGGCCTGATAGACTGCCCCGCCGGCAACGACTACGTTGCGGTGTCGGCTGGCTCCTGGTTCAGTCTCGCGATTGGAGTTCTGCCGCATGTCGATTCCCTTACCCCTATATCCGGCGTGGTGGGCAGTGAGGTAACCGTCACCGGCACCGCCTTCGGCTCCTCGAGGGGGGACTCATACGTTGAGTTCGGGTCGACCCAGGCCACCGAGTACACCTCCTGGTCAACTACCAAGATCAAGTGCAAGGTGCCGCCGGGAGCTTCAGGTAAAGAGGGCATCACGGTCACTACCGTTGTCGGCACCTCCAATTCCAAGCCGTTCAGCGTGATACCGAGCATCCACTCCATCGACCCACCATCAGCTCGCGTGGAATCCGATGCCTCTGTTACTATCTCCGGAACTGCCTTAGGCTCAGCGAGGGGGGACTCATACGTGGAGTTCGGGTCGACCCAGGCCACCGAGTACGCCTCCTGGTCCGATACTGAGATAAGGTGCAAAGTTCCAAACGCGGCGATCGCGCAGGTTGGCCCCATGCCCGTGAAGGTGACGACTGAAGGCGGCAAGTCGAATTCGCTTGACTTCGTTGGAATGCGGGAGTGGTACTTCGCGGAAGGCACCACCAGGGAAGGCTTCGATGAGTGGCTTACCCTCCAGAACCCCGGAGAGAACGCGGTCGAGGTATACGCGAAGTACATGCTCTTCGGAAAAGCGCCGGTTGAGAAGACCTACACGGTACCTCCAACCTCACGTGTCTCCATAAACGTCAACAACGAGGTGGGCCCCGGACAGGACGTCTCGGTGATGCTCTGGAGCGAGGGCGAGTTCTACGCCGAACGCCCGATGTACTTCAGCTACAAGCAGGCTGTAGAGGGTTACGGATGGACCGGGGGGCACTGCGCGACTGGTGCTTCCGCTCCCAGGAGCGACTGGTACTTTGCTGAAGGCACCACCAGGGATGGATTTGAGGAGTGGTTGTGCATCCAGAATCCTAACAGTGAACAAGTTAGAGTCAACGTTAACTACATATCAGCAGGTGCGTATACACAGCAGAAGCAGTATGACGTCGAACCGCATTCGCGGTTCTCTGTCTTCGTTAACGGCGATGTGGGTCCCGGACAGGATGTTTCCGTTCATGCACAATGTAGCTCACCTATCGTTGTGGAGCGACCCATGTACTTCAACTACCATGGGAAGTGGACGGGTGGTCACGTCATCATGGGGACCGACTCACCCAAGACCGCCTGGTACTTCGCCGAGGGGAGCACCCAGCCAGGCTTCGAGGAGTGGCTGGCTGTGCAAAACGCCAACGATAAGGACGCCATCATAACCTGCCACTTCCTCAAGAGCGACGGTACCCAGCAGGTCGAGAACTATACGGTGGGGGCAAACTCCCGCTGGACGCTTGATGTCAGCCAGGCGGTTGGAGTTGGAGTGGACTCGGCGATGGTCATCGAAAGCGATCAGCCCGTCGTTGCCGAGCGTCCCATGTACTTCTCATACAAGGAGGATACTCCCGGCTACGGCTGGACGGGAGGGCACGACGTGGTGGGTGCCAAGGAGGCCAAGGCGAGCTGGTTCTTTGCCGAGGGATGCACGCATGACTGGGCGGACGAGTACATCTGCGTGGCGAACCCCGGGGCCGAGAGCGCCCATGTCACATTCACTTTCATGCTGGAGAGTGGCGCTCCCGTGGAGCATTCCATTGACATCGACCCGGGCAAAAGGAGTACGGTCAAGGTTGCGGACATCGTGGGAAGAGGGCACGACGTCTCAACACAGGTAACCTCCAGCAAGCCTGTAGTCGCGGAACGCCCTATGTACTTCAACTACAACGGCTGGACCGGCGGGCACGACGTCGTTGGTTTCTAGACTGGTGGAGAAAAAACGCAAGATGGTGACAGGCACCATCTTGCGTTTTGTGATTATTGTTAAGTATTGTTAAGTATTGTTTACTCCAGGATGTAGACCGGGGTCCCTACCTTGACCGCGTTGTAGACCTGGGAGGCGCCCCACTCCGACATCCTGATGCAGCCGTGTGAGACCGATTCGCCGAGCGAACCCTCGAACGGGGTTGCGTGTATGCCGATGCCGTCGGCCATCTCCATCCAGTACCCTCCAAGCGGGTTGTCCGGCCCCGGCTGAACCGCGACTCCCTTCTGCTCCCCGGCCCACTCGGCGGTGGGTTTCCACACCGGGTCGATCTCCTTGAAGTAGATGTGGAACTTGCCGGTAGGGGTGGGGTACTTCTCGCTTCCGATGCAGACCATGTACGAGGAATCCAGGTGCTCCTTATCGTAGAGGTACAAGGTGTGCTGGCTCAGGTGGACCACCACTATGTAGCCGATGTCCGCGACTGTCATCTCGGGCTTTATCGACTCGGTCACCAGCGCGATTCGCCTGTTTGGTGTCGGCAGCGCTTCGGCGATCGCCTTCATGGTGGCTTCCTGGTTGACCGAAAGGCCGGGGCGGTCATCGGATATCTCCGGCTGTCCCGATGACATGTCGATGCCGGCACTCTTCGGCGGGTAGTTGACGTCAGTAGCGACGCCGGTCACCGCCTGCTTCAGCTTCTCTTCATCGAAGCTGACCATGACGGGGATGTCCACGTTGAGTGGCTTGTTCAGGAACCGGCGGAACATCCGTGACAGGATGATCTCCGAGGACCCGGCCCGGAAAGCGGAGTCGACCATCTTCTCCGTGTCCACCTTGAAGTCGATGCTTCCCGGATCGATGGCGAACTCACCGCCGTCCAGGTAAAGGACAACCGACTGGTCAACCGGGACGTTAATACCCTTTTGGACTACCTCCAGCGCGTCGCTTCCCGAGAGGCCGCCGACCGCGTGGCCATCGATGGTTATCCCGGGAAATATCCTTCCGCTCAGCGCAATGTCCTGAACGAACAGGAAGCTCAGGAGGCCCACGATGACAACGGCGAGGAAAGACGCCGCCACGGCCAGCACCACCCTCAAGGGGTTGGCGCGCCTCAGGTACAGGTACGCCCTGCGGAGCCTGCGCGAGACAGGCCCGCGGCGAACGATTGGTTTTTCTTGCTTCATATCACGTGATTCCAACTCTTTCTCCATACCGTTTACGGCAGTTGACACACTTGAATTATGAGTAATACCGCGTCACTGTTCAATAATATATATCAATAGTACGATGAGTGTCGGTACTGTCTGACGCTTCCGGGGCCCTGGACGTTCACCGGGCCATACTGGTTTTGATATAGTTACCGTGAACGCCGGCCCGCTTACGTGGTCGGGAGGGACGGCGCGATCAGAAAGGGGCGGGAGATGGAGCAGGGCCTGGTCCAACTGTACACCGGCGATGGCAAAGGCAAGACCACGGCCGCGGTGGGCCTCGCCATGAGGGCCATAGGGAAAGACCTCAACGTACTCATGGTACAGTTTCTAAAAGGAAGGCATTACGGGGAGATCGAGACCGCCAGGCGGCTATCCGACCGGTTCAAGATAATCCAGTCCGGGCTGGACGAGTTCGTGAAGAGGGGCGAGCCCAGCCCCGAGGACCTCCGCCTCGCGCACCAGGGCCTTGAGATCGCGCGCGAGGCCATCATGAGCGGCGGCTATGACATGGTGATCCTCGACGAGATCAACGTGGCGGTGGACCTGGGCGTGCTTGCCGTGGAGGAGGTACTGCCCCTTATAGACGACCGGCCGCCGGGCGTGGAGCTCGTTCTGACCGGCCGCGATGCTCCCGGTGAGTTCCTGGAGAGGGCCGACCTGGTGACCGAGATGAAGAAAATCAGGCATTACTACGATAAGGGCGTCAAGATGAGGGAAGGGATTGAATACTAATCGTGGATGGGGACTCGTACCAGTCGGAGAAGAAGCGTTGGCTCGCCGGGACCTATCCGGCATCCGGCGAGGGCGAGGAAACGTTCACCACCGTTTCCGGCGAGCCGGTCGACCCCCTGTACGGGCCGGGGGACGTCTCCGGCCTCGATTATATGCGCGACCTCGGTTTTCCCGGGGAGTACCCGTACACCAGGGGTATTCACCCCAGCATGTACCGGGGGCGCTTGTGGACGATGCGTCAGTTCTCCGGCTTCGGGACCGCCCGGGAGACGAACGAGCGCTTCAAGTTCCTCCTGGGGCGGGGGCAGACCGGGCTGTCGGTGGCTTTCGACATGCCCACCATAATGGGGCGCGACTCCGACGACCCCATGAGCGAGGGGGAGGTCGGCCGTTGCGGGGTGGCCATCGACTCCGTGGTCGATATGCAGACCCTCTTCGACGGGATACCGCTTGACAGGATAACCACGTCCATGACCACCAACGCGCCGGCGAGCATCCTTCTCGCGTTCTACCTTGTTACCGGTGAGCGCCAGGGCGTGGGGTTCACGGATATGGGCGGCACCATCCAGAACGACATACTGAAGGAGTACATCGCCCAGAAGTCGTGGATATTCCCTCCCGGGCCATCGCTTCGCATCATCACCGACGTGATGAGGTTTTGCGCCTCGGAGGTCCCCCGCTTCAACACCATAAGCATAAGCGGCTATCACATCAGGGAGGCGGGTTCCACCGCCGCCCAGGAACTCGCCTTTACACTCGCTGACGGGATGGCCTACGTCCAGGCGGGCATCGACGCGGGGATGAACGTGGACGAGTTTGCCCCACGGCTCTCGTTCTTCTTCAACTCTCATATAGACTTCTTCGAGGAGGTGGCCAAGTACCGTGCCGCCCGCCGCATCTGGGCGCGGGTGATGAAGGAGCGGTTCGGCGCCCGGAAGGAGGAGTCGCTGCTGCTGCGCTTTCACACCCAGACGGCCGGCTGCTCGCTCACCGCCCAGCAACCGGAGAACAACATCATGCGCACCGCCTACGAGGGACTGGCCGCGGTCCTGGGCGGTACCCAATCGCTTCACACAAACTCCATGGATGAGGTGCTGGCGTTGCCAACCGAGAAGTCGGTCGAGATAGCGCTGCGTACCCAGCAGGTGATCGCCTTTGAGACCGGCGTGGCTAACACCATCGACCCGCTGGCGGGTTCCTACTACGTGGAGTACCTTACTGACCGACTGGAGTCAGAGGCGCTCGCGTACTTCGACGAGATCGAGGCCGAGGGAGGGGTTCTGGAGGCCATAGAAAAGGGGTACTTCCAGCGCCAGATAGCAGACGCAAGCTACCGCTACCAGTTGGAGGTAGAGAGAGGGGAGAGGGTGATAGTGGGGGTCAACCGTTTCACCCACGAGGACGAGAAGCCGGACATCGAACTTCTCAAGATAGACCCCTCGGTGGAGCCGGAGCAGATCGAGAGCCTGCGGGCGGTGAGGCGTGAACGCGACGGGAGCGCGGCCGACACCGCGGCGTCAGAGCTGCGGCGCACGGCGGAGGGTTCCGGGAACCTCATGCCCGCGATCCTGGAGTGCGCCCGAGCGCACATGACACAGGGCGAGATAGTCGACGTGATGAAGGAGCTGTTCGGCGAGTACCGGGAAACGCCGGTCTACTGACGGCTGGAACCCCCACCTCGGTCCCCCTGGAAAGGGGGAGGAAGAGGGAACTGTGAAGGGTGTGTTTGATATTGAGGGGGGAAAAGGACACGGTGAGGGTTCTCATAGCCAAGCCGGGCCTTGACGGTCACGACCGGGGGGCGAAGGTGGTGGCGAGGGCGCTTCGCGACGCCGGCATGGAGGTAATCTACCTGGGTCTGCACCAGACGCCTGAGCAGGTAGTACGGGCGGCGATCGACGAAGACGTCGACGTGGTCGGCCTGTCGGTGCTCTCGGGAGCGCACATGACCATCTTCCCCAGGGTTCTCGAGATGCTGAAGGAGAAGGGGGCGCTCGATATCAAGGTCATCGGAGGGGGGATAATCCCCGAAGATGACGTGGCTGAACTTGAACGGCTGGGAGTGGCCAGGTTGTTCACCCCGGGAACGCCTACCGCGGAGATAATTGAGTACATCAAGGGGCTTTCGCCGGCGCTCTAGCCAGCGCGAGAGATCCAGGGAATCCATTCTGCCCCCGCTTGTTGGTGTTTGCCGCCGGTTGTATTAGAATTGTCTGGGCTTACTGGAGAGTCGAAGATCTCCAGGGGTTTGGTGAGTATCAGGGTATTTGAATAGAGATTTCAGGAGGTGTTCTGAAGTGGCCTACGATTTTGAGTTCTTGAAGGTGGAGATCGAGGAGGGTGTGGCGACGGTCCGGCTGGACCGGCCCAAGATGAACGCGCTGAACAACCAGGTTTTCCTGGAGATAGGCAACTGTGCCACCGAGTTACAGTACGATGACGAGGTCCGGGCGGTCGTCATCACCGGTGGAGAGAAGGTCTTTGCCGCCGGCGCGGATATCAAGGAGATGGTGGGCGCCACCCCGGCCCAGGTTGCCAAGATAATAGGGGGCGCCCAGGATGCGCTTACTCGCCTGGAGAACGTGCTCAAGCCGGTAATCGCCGCGGTGAACGGATTCGCACTGGGCGGGGGTTGCGAGCTATCGCTGGCGGCCGACTGGAGGTTCGCCGGGGAGAAAGCCCAGATAGGGGTCCCCGAGATACTGCTGGGGATAATACCCGGCGCCGGAGGCACCCAGCGGCTGCCCCGGCTGATAGGACCCGCCAGGGCCAAGGAGATGATATTCTCCGGCCGTTTCTACGACGCGGCGACTTGCCTGGAGTACGGCGTGGTGGACAAGGTGGTCGAGGGGGACGGCGCGGCGGTGATAGCCGAGGCGCAGAAGGTCGCACGGAGGTACGCCACTAAATACCCCCCGGTGGCACTGGCCATGGCCAAGAGGTCGGTAAACCATGGACTCAACTGCTCCATCATCGACGGGCTGGCCATCGAGGCCCAGTCGATCGCCATCTGCTTCTCCACCGAGGACCAGACAATCGGCATGGAGACGTTCATAAAGGAAGGCCCGGGAAAAGCCAGGTTCATAGGGAAGTAGAAAAGCGGAACACGGGGCACGGCTCCCGGTGCCGCTGGTTGAATCGGGAGGTGAACTGACGGGTAAAGCGTAGGGACCCAGGATAGAGTAATGGTAGAGAAGGTTATTGAGGAGGAGGAGAGCAATGGTGGATTTTGAGCTTGACGATGAACAAAAAGCGGCTGTAGAGATGGCCCACGACTTCGCGCTGAACGAACTCAGACCACTGGCCGAGGAGTGGGACAAGAAAGGCGAGTTCCCCAAGGACCTTATTCTCAAGAAGGCCGCTGACGCGGGGCTTACCAGCGCGGGCATCCCCGAGGAGTACGGCGGGGGAGGGCTTGACCCTCTCACCAGCGCCATGGTGTTCGAAGAGATGTTCTGGGGCTGCGCCGGGCTGGCCACCAGCATCGGGGCCAACAACCTGGCGGTCGCCCCTATCCTGATCGCCGGGACCGAGGAGCAGAAGAAGAAGTGGCTGCCCCGGCTGAGCGAAGGAGAAGCGAAGCTGGCGGGCTTCTGCCTGACCGAGCCCGAGGCGGGAAGCGACGTCGCCGGCATCAAGACCACCGCCAAAGACGAGGGAGACCACTATGTGCTTAACGGCCAGAAGTGCTTCATCACCAACGGCGGAATCTCCGACGTGTATACGGTCTTCGCCAACACCGACCCCGAGCAGGGTTACAAGGGGCTGGCGGGCTTCATTGTCGGCGGTGATTACGAGGGCATAAGCATGGGCAAGCACGAGGACAAGCTGGGCATCCGCGCTTCTCATACCGCCGAGGTTTTCTTCGACAACGTGAAGGTGCCCAAGGAGGACCTGCTTGGCGGTATCGGCAAGGCGTTCTACATTGTCATGAACACGCTGGACCAGACCCGGGCCGGAGTGGCGGCCGGGGCGGTGGGCATCGCCCGCGCCGCGTTCGAGGAGGCGCTCGATTACGCCAAGCAGCGTGTGCAGTTCGGGAGCCCGATCATCATGAACCAGGGCATCAGCTTCAAGCTGACCGATATGCTCATGGATATAGAGGCCGGGCGCAAGCTCTACTACTACGCGGGCTGGCTGGCCAAGAAAGCCGCCGAGGGTGACAAGGGCGCCCGCCGCAACCTGTCCACGGGTTCGTCGATCGCCAAGGCGTTCTGCGGGGACATGGCCATGAGAGTGACCACCGACGCGGTGCAGGTGCTGGGCGGTTACGGCTATATGAAGGATTACCCGGTGGAGAAGTACATGCGGGACGCCAAGATAATGCAGATATACGAGGGTACCGCACAGATACAGCGGCTGGTCATGGCGGCCAACCTGATGGGCATGAAGGAGCTCAAGCAGTTCTAAATGGACTGATGGAAGATGAAGGGAAGAGGCGCCGGGCTTACGGGCCCGGCGTTTTCCTTTCGTGTTAGAATCACGTAAAACGCTCCGGGAGGTTTAGATGGAAGTTGACCTGAGAGAAGCCAACGAACTCTTCCACGATGTAGAGAGTAACGTCTACGATGATAAGTGGGGGATCCTCTATGACGAGGAGAACGCCCTCCGGGTCAGGAGGAAGTTCGAGAAGCTCCTGGGCGGCCCGTTCCCTCACGTCGAGAAACTGCTGGAGGTCGGGTGCGGGACCGGCTACATCGGTTTGAACTTGTGTTACTTCGATGGGCAGGTGGATGAGTACTACGCCTGTGACATCAGCCGGGGCATGGTGGAGTCGTGCCGCAGAAACGCCGACAGGCTGGGCATCAAGGTAAACGCCAGGAGGTCCGAACTGGAGGAGTTGAAGTACCCGGACGAAGAGTTCGACATGGTGGTCGGGCACGCTATCCTGCACCATATCCCTGACGTGGGGAAGGCTTTCTCCGAGATATACCGGGTGCTGGCGCCGGGTGGCATATGCATGCTCGCGGGGGAGCCCACACGGACAGGTGACCTACTGGGTCGGCTGGCGAGAAAATGCACCTCCCGGGGGGTGGAGTGGTACGCGGGGCAGGGGGGCTACTTTGGCGGGCTTCCCGCGAGACTGCGCCCGGTGACGTCCCCCGGTGAAGGCGACGACGTGAGTGATCTGGAGAGCGTGGTGGACATCCACATCTTCAGGCCGGCGCAGGTGTGCAGGCAGGCGCGGTCCGCCGGGTTCTCGGAGGTGCACTTCGAGTCCGAAGAGCTCTTTTCCAGCTTCGTGGGGTGGGTCACCAGGACAATAGAGAACCAGCTTGCGGATGAGAACCTGACTTTCAGGTGGCGGTACTGGTCGTACAACACCTACCTTCGCCTGAGCCGGTTCGATGATCGCATATACAGGTTTATCCCTTCGTCGTGGTTTTACAATATGTTGTTGTTCATGCGGAAGCCCGAGTGATACGGTGGTGGCGATGCAGGAAGACGGCGGCGAGTTGAAACAGGGGCCCGCCCCACGGCCTGAAGGCGGAGATGGCGGGGGAAACCGGGGAAACTGGCTGGTTCGAAACGTCCGTTTCATAATCAAGAACCGGATGTACACCCCGCGATACGTGCGCCAGGCGTACCGCTTCTTGAGGTTCAAATTGCTGCACCCGGGCATCAGGACGGAAGGCATGGTGTTCTTTCCCCGCAAGTACGAGATAAGCAAGGGCAAGGACGCAGAGTTTGCCATCGGTGCCTGGGTATGGATCGGGAAAGGTTGCGCCTTCCGGGCCCACGAGGGCTCTCTCAGGATCGGCTCCAAGACCACTTTTGGGGGCAACAACATCATAAACTGCTACAATCACGTGGAGATAGGGGAGAAGTGCCTGTTCGCCGACAGCATCTACATAGTCGATTTTGACCACTGGTACATCGACCCGCAAAAGAGCATTCGGAGCCAGGGGATCTGGAAGGGCCAGGTGACCCTCGGGCCGGGTGTCTGGGTTGGGGAGAAGGCCGCGATACTGTGCGGCGTGACGGTGGAGGAGGGGGCGGCGATCGGGGCGATGACCCTGGTCAGCCGCGACGTGCCTCCCTATGCGATAGTGGTGGGGGTTCCGGGACGGGTTCTCAAGTACCGCAGGAGCCCCGCCGACGTGGCGTGGGACGAAGGAGTTCTGTAATGCCGGAGATCAGGCAGGACGTGGTGACCGGCCGGTGGGTGGTTGTTGCGACCGACAGGGCCATGCGGCCTTCGGACTTCGGGCCGACACGGGTGAGTATCACCACCGAGGAGCAGCAGTGCCCGTTCTGCCCCGGCCGTGAGTTGATGACTCCACTGGAGCTCTACGCGGTACGTCCCGACGGTTCAGAGCCCAACACGCCGGGTTGGAATGTAAGGGTCGTACCCAACAAGTTCCCCGCGTTCAAGACCGGCGAGCAGGAGAAGCTATCGGAATCGATGTTCTCCAGGCGAACGGCCGACGGGTCGCACGAGGTCATCATCCACACCCCCGACCACAACGCCAGCCTTGCTACTATGCCGGTCGGCGACGTGGAGCTGGTGTTAAGGGTTTACTGGCAGCGTTACCGGGTCAACCGTGAGAACCCCGACGTGCGTTACGCCCACATCGCCGTCAATCACGGCAAGGAGGCGGGGGCGTCCATAGAGCACACCCACTCACAGTTGTTTGGCGTGCCGCTGGTGCCTCCGCTGGTCCAGCAGGAACTGGCCGGTGCTTCCTGGCATCACACCAGCAGGGGGGAGTGCGTGTTCTGCCGTCTTCTGGAGACGGAACTGGAGACCGGCCGGCGGGTGATCGCGGAGAACGACGGTTTCGTGGCGATAGCCCCGTTTGCTTCGTGCCTCCCGTTTGAGATGTGGATACTGCCCCGGGTGCACCAGCAGTCGTTTGACATGATAGAGGGGGACCAGTTCGGTGACTTCGCGGGGATACTCCATGACACATTGGGCAGGTACCGTGAGAGGTTCGACAGCCCGCCGTGCAACTACTACATACACTCCGCTCCCACTGACGGGTCGGATTACCCGTACTATCACTGGCACCTGGAGTTTATCCCCAAGCTTACCTGGCCCGGCGCATTCGAGATAGGAACCTCGATGATGATCAACATTACAACCCCCGAGCACGCCGCCGAGTTCTTGAGAGAAACTCCACCCGGTGGGGTCAGTGCCTTGTAGCGATGGCCGACATTAGACGTTGCGGCAAGAAGGCCTGAACCCACGCGCCATACAAGCAGTGGTCAGACAAGGTACGCCATCCCCGGGATGGTGTCGTTGGAATCCTCAAACAAACCCAAGCCCCACTATGCATCATCCCGAGGGCCGCGGTGGCAGGCCACTGGCGGTTCTTAACCGGTGGCTTCTCCGGGGAGGGGAGGGCAGAGCTTCAAGGTCCTGGGGCTGTACTCGTAGGCGTCCTCGGCGTCGTGATAGACATCGATGGTCTGCCTGGCGATACAGTCCCAACTGTACTGTTCGCCCATGTACGCCCTGGCGTCGTCGGTGAGTCTGCGGGAGAGTTCATCGTCGGTGAGAATCCGGAGCATGGCGTCCGCCAGTGAGTCGGGGTTGCCCGGGTCGAACTTGAGCCCGGTCTCCTCGTGCACCACGATCTCGCTCAAGCCCCCGGTGTCCGCGACAATAGTGGGGGTGTTCATCGCCATTGACTCCAGCACCACCATCCCGAACGGCTCGTAGAGGCTGGGCACCACTGTCAGGTCCGCGCACCGGTAGAAGGCGGAGAGGTCGTCGGAACCGATATGCCCGGTGAACTTGACCTTCTTTTCAAGGCCGAACTCACCGACAAGCGATTTCAACTGGTTCAAGTGGGGTCCGCTTCCCGCCACTACGAACGTGATGTTGGGGATCTTGTCCAGTATCCGGGGCATCGCCTCGATAACCGTTTGAACACCTTTCTCGTAGACAAGCCTCCCCACGAAGAACACGAGCTTGTCACCGGGGTCAATGTACTTATTTCTCAACAGGTCGACGCTCACGTCTTTGCGGAAGCTCTCGGCGTCTATCCCGTTGGGGATGATCTTTACCTTGTCGGGGGGCAACTGGAAGATGTCGGTTATCTGTTCCTTCATGTACCGGCTGCAGCATATCGTGCGAACCGACTCGAAAGTAAGCCACCACTCGATCTGGTGGATCAGCTTGTTCATCGGGCCGGGAAGGTGTCCCTGGTGCCGTCCGTACTCGGTGGCGTGAATCGTGGCCACCATCGGTATCCGGTAGGCGTGTTTGAGGCTCGCCGCGGCGTGTGCTACCAGCCAGTCGTGCGCGTGAATGACGTTGACGTTATCGAGGTCGTTAACCAGCGACACCGCCTTCTCCAGAAGGGCCACGTTGAACTGGAGGGTCCAGGGGACCCAATCTTCCTGGGGGATGTCGGGGGGGTAGTTGACAACCCGGTGGACATGGACACCTTCCGACTCCTCGTAATCCGGCTCGCCGGGGTGGTCCTTGGTTACTACGTGTACCTCGGTGCCTCCGGAGGTCAGGGACGTGGCAAGGTGATAGACGTGCCTTCCCAGTCCGCCGATGATACGTGGGGGGTACTCCCAACTCAAGATGAGGACCCTCAACAGGTTGTCTCCCTTCGTTTTCACCTAAAGGCTACCGGGGCCAGAAACAGTCGAGGTCGGACTCGGTAAATATCTTGTCCACTTCCTCCGTCTCCGCCAGTAGCGCTATCGTCTTATCGGTTTCACCACTCTCCAGCGCTGTGGATATGCTCCAGAAGCGCTCAACGTGGCTGTTAAACCTCTGAGTAGCATACTCTCTGGCTCTGTTCCTTGCAACCATGAACGGCCAGTCACTGGCCTCCAGGATCAGTATCTCCCGGGCGGCCTGTGCCAGCGCGCGAGAGGTCTCAGGGCTTTTCTCACGCCGGAACCTGGAGGCGAGATCGAAGAGCTTCTCCTGGGCCTTTCCAAGCTCGTCCCACATCCACCGCGTCTCCGGGTTGACCCATGTGGAATCATCTCTCTCGGCCGCCCACGTACTCTCGGCGATTGAAACCGAACCCGTCGGTTGATTGCCGTCCAGGTACCTGCCAGGCACGGTGATCCCGATGCTTCTACTTGCCGCAAGAGAGCGCAGCGTGACCTCGAGCCAGTATATCCCCTCGTGCCACGCGTGCCCCAGGAACTCGGTGTCGTAGCTGGCCAGGACCATCGGCTTCGGACGCAGGGCTCCGCTCACTCTTTTCTTGCGCACCCCGGCGCCCGGAGGCGGTGAGCCGGGTGGAGGAGCGCACAGTGGCGACTCCTCGATCTCCTTTACTGCCTCGCCGATGAAGTGGCCGCTGTGGTCGAACGCCCGCCTGATGGCGGCGTCCGGTTCGTAGATCTTTTTATCCTCGATAGGCACGTTCAGCCCGGTTACCTTCCAGTAATGCAGGCCGGAGCTCTGGTAATACTTGGTCATGTCCATATACACTCCGTCGGTCGGATAGCCCATCGCCGCGTCCCACGTTATATCGTGCGCCCGGTCGCTTCTGGCGATCGCCGCCACGCCCGTGTTCCCCGCGTAGTAGGGGCAGGTCGGGTTCAATCCCTGCAGGCCGGATGCGTCGATGAGCATGTAACGCACTCCTTCGGCCTCCAGGAGGTCCTCGAGCCCTTTGCGGTAAGCGAGTTCGGGTATCCAGAATCCCGCCGGGTTAACGCCCATGTAGCGGCGGTGTGACTCTATCCCCAGAAGCACCTGGGCCACCACTGAACGCCAATCGGCGAGCCCCTGCAGGAAAGCGTGAGTCGCCGAGGAGGCTATGGTTTCCACCAGCCCCAGTTGCTCGAATGACGATATCGCTCCCAGCAGGTCCCCGTCTATCGCGGTAAAGGCGGCGAGCTTCCTCTGGTAATCCAACCGGTACGCCTCGGCGAGTTCCTTGCGCCTGCCGTCACTGAAGTACTCGAAGTCCTTGATGTCATTGGATGCGTGTTCGGACATCGTCCGCAGGTAGGCGATAAACCGCTCCTGCAGGTAGGGGTCTGAAAGCTGCTCACAGAGGACCGGGGTCAACGTCAGTGACAGGCAGGAGGAGAGCCCTTCGTGCTCCAGTTGCGCGAGCATCCCCAGAAGCGGCAGGTAGGTGTTGGACATTACCTGGTAGAGCCAGTCCTCTCCCACCGGAAAGGTACCGTTCTTGCGGACGTACGGCATGTGGGTATGGAGAACCAGCGAGATGTATCCCTTCAACTGACTCCCTTCCCGGGGGTGCGGGGCTTGGCACAGAGGGCCAGGATATCCAGGCACCCGTCCAGGCCGGTGGTGCCCACACTGAACCAGGAGGTCCTGATCAGCGGGGTCAGGAGCCGATGGGTCCAGAACCGTGGGTTGAGCCTGCTCATCCGGTAGAACTTGATGAAATCCACCACCTTTACCCGATCATTCAGCTTCAGCCACCCGGCGTGGAAGATGCCGGAAACCTCCACCCGGCCGAAGTGGCGGGCCAACTCGCTTCTGAACTCTTCCGGCGTGTACTCACGAAGGTGAAACGGGTTTATCGGCATGTCGCTTCCCGGGGATATCGTCAGGCGGTTGGGCGTGGTTATCAGGGCTGTGCCGTCCGGCCTCAGGATGCGCGCTATCTCCTCGATGTAGCCTGACTCGTCTGTGAGGTGCTCGATGACCTGGAGTGATACCGCCAGGTCGAAAGAGCTGTCAGGTACATCCAGGGAGTTCACGTCCATGACCTCGAACGAGAGGTTGGGCGCGCGGTATCCGGCGCGGGCGTGTCCTATGACCTCGGGGGCAATGTCGACGCCAAGGACGTCGTCGGCAAACCCGGCAAGCAGGGCCGGGCCGTACCCCTCGCCGCACCCGATGTCGATGACCCGTTTGCCATCCGCCAGTTCTCCCGCCATCCGGTAGGCTATCAGGTGCCTGGTGAACCAGTAGTTCTCACGGGGGATCCCGGGTAGCGTTCTCTCCCCGGTGAGCTCGAGGTTAGTCGCTTCTTCCACTTCCCGACGACCTAACTCAAGAAGGAAAGGACTTCGTGGGCGGCCAGGGAACCCGACGCGAAGGCGACGTCGCCGCCGGAGCCGGGGGCGGAGACCACGTCCCCGGCGAGGAAAAGGTTCTCCACCCCGAGCACCCTGGTGCCCGGCCTGCACTTTGCGGTCTGGCCCACGCGAGGCTCGAAGCCGTCCACCATCTTCAGCTTGAGGACGCGTTCCCATTCGATCTTGTCAATGATGCCGGGGAACATCCCGCCGATAACGTCCTTGAGCTTCTCCTGCTCGCTCTTCACGAACCTCTGGTCGTTCATCATATCCACCGGGAGGGGGCGGAACCATGCCGTCAATTGCTTGCCCTCCGGCGCGGTATCAGGGTCCATGTTAGAGGTGAACTGACCGAAGAAAACAGGGTCGGGGTTGATCACGGGCCCATCGATGTCGGAGACCTTGTCGCTAAGGCACAGGTCCAGGGATATACCCGCGGTGGGGATGATAGAAGAGCATCTCTCGAGGAACTCATCCGGGAGACCGTCACCGACCATTCCGGGGAACGCCTGGAGCGGGACGGCGAAGATTACCGCCTTGCTGTGGAGCTCTTCCTCCTTTAACCGGACTCCGGTTACTTTACCGCTTGTTATATTGAGCGACTTGACACGGGAGCCGGTGGTTATCTTTCCAGACTGCTTGATCGCCTGTGAGAGCGCCTCGATTAACTGGCTTGTTCCATGCCGGGGATAGGAGATGGTCTCCCTTGTCCTCATCGCCTTTCTTAAAAAAGTGACGAACGCCACGGTGCTGGTGACGCTTATATCGGGTGATATGAGACCGAGGCCGGACAGGAGCTTGAACAGGGAGCCGACCTCCGCCCTGTCGGTGTTATGCGTCACTTCCTCCAACGGTATATCGGCTTTCTTGAAGGTGCGGGCGAAGGACAGCCTGACCATGTCCGATATGATGGCCGCCTTGTCCATCCCGGAGAGGTACTCGGACTTCATAAACGGGTAAACGCCGGTGGGAAACGGCATGAAAGAGGAATCCCTGTAGACCAGCGGCTCCCCCATGGGGATGAAGTCGATCTTGTAGCCAATCCGCTTCAGCGCCTTAGCCGCCGCCCCCTTCTGGCCATAACGGTTCCCGTGCATGCCGTAGTCAACCAGGAACCCGCCCTTTCGGTAGTAAGAAGCCCGGCCTCCGAGGTGTCCGGTGGCCTCCAGAACCTCGACCTCCACCCCGTTGTGGGCAAGTATCGCGGCGGCCGTTAACCCGCCATAACCGGCTCCTATCACTATGACGTCAGAACTCATCCGGACCTCCCCGTTCCTCAACTACGATACTATAATTGATGCTCGATGCCCAGGCTTCCATACCGGCTTCCACGATATAGTATATTATCACCGGTGACGATTACTAATAGCCGGGATTGTGGCGTGAAAAGCAGGTTTCCCGGGCTCCACGAAAAGGGCTGAGATTGAGGTTTGGGACGTCACCCTTCAGGCACTCGCCTTACTATTTCCCGCGACGGCTCCGGGGGCCCGCGCTATGATTTGACCTTTATACCCGGAGTCGCAGTCTGCCTACCCGGCCTCTTCGCTGAGCGTCTCGCGGAGCTCATCGTATAGCTCCGGCAGGTACCCCAGCCAGTCTTCCGGCGGGGGCGCGAGGTCTATCCTGGGGAAAGACTCCTCGACATACTTCCGGAAGAAGGAACCCATGTCGCTCATTATCCTGAGGTACCCCGGTACCGCCCGGAGAATCTCCTCGCTCACCTGGTCGCGGTTCTCCCAGAGCTTCTCCATGGCCTGCGATAGCTTCTCTTCCAGTTCGGGATCGTCGGTGGAGACATAGTAGTCCTCCAGGTGCCCGCACTCCTCGAGGATGTTATAGAGCCTCTCGTCCATCGACACCGCTACGGACGGGACACCCCCGGTCATGGAAAGCACCCGGGCGTGGTAACGGGAGGTAACGAGCATGGACAGGGTGTGGAGTATCGCCGTCATCTGGTGCCCGTCGTATTCACGCGAGCTGAATATCTCGGCCGGCGAGTCCAGCGCGGCTTTGAGAGCAACGCAGGAGTCATAATCGGTCGCATCCATTCCGATGATGACGGTGTGAACGTCGTGATCGGCGCGGAATCGGTTGACCGCGTTGGCGATCCCGTTGATGTACGCGGGGTACTTCCCCTCCCGCTCCGAGCCGGCGAAGAAGTACAACTTCTCGTAGTGGTTTTCCCAGTTGCGCGTGACGGCGGCCCGCGCTGTCTTCGCCAGGCTCGGCTTGACCGGGTAGGAGTACGGATCGATGACGGCCACGCCCAGGATGGGCTTCTTGCCGTCCCATCCCGACTTCTCGCGAAGCTCTTTTTCCGCCCAGGACCGGTCCGCCGGGGGGAAGGTCCAGGCGGTGTCGGTGCCGAAATGGCCCTCGAGCCCCATATCCTCGATTATCTTCAGCGATGACTCCGTCCTGGCGATGAAGTAGGTGTCGCTGCATAGCTTGGAGGCCGTCTTTCGCACGAACTTATCCATATATCCGGCCTCGGAACCGTAGGCGATGCAGGGCTTGCCCTGCTTCTTCATAACGCCGGAGGCCTCGCAGAAATACAGGGTCAGGGCGTTTGAGAACTTGCTTTTCAAGGTGCTGCCTTCGGAGATGACGGCAATGTGGTGATGGCTGCACTCGTCCAGGAGGTCCTTAAAGTAAATGGTACTGATAGGGAGCAGCTTCGTGGAAGGATCGAAGTAGGCCTTTATATTATCAACTTCGAGAGCGATGACACCGATCTCGATTTGGTCCTTGCCAAGCACGCGGTTGAACTGCTTGACCAACTCCGCCACGCGGACATCCGCCCCGGTGTTCCGCTTGCCGTTGTAGCCGACAATCAGGATCTTGAGCTTGTCCCCCGGCTTCCAGACCTCGAACTTCGGGAGGCCGGACACGGCTGCGGCACCAGACACTACCCACGCATTAACATGATCCATATTCAGCATTTTTCCTCCTGTGACTGTGTTTGCTGGTGATATGCTATTGACTATGATGTGAGGTGTCAAGGATGCGTTAGTCTATCAAGTAGCTGGAATCGTGCCAATTCGCCCGTTTTCCCTTACCCATCAGTATGAATAACCATAATAGGTGATAGAGAGAAACACGGTATCCGAATTCTTGTTGAGGGAGCGTGGAGCGGCCCTTCATGCCCGGCGTTTTTACCCAGGCTCCTCGCTATAGCAACTCGCTGAGCTCCTCGCGAAGCTCCGGCAGGTATCCCAGCCAGTCTTCCGGCGGGGGCGCGAGGTCTATCCCGGGGAACGACTCCTCGACGTATTCCCGGAAGAACGAGCCCATGTCGCTCATTATCTTGAGGTACCCCGGTACTGCCCGCAGGATCTCCTGGCTCACCTCGTCGCGTTTCTCCCAGAGCTTCTCCATGGACGCCACCAGCTTCTGTCCCAGCTCGGGTTCGTCGGCGGGGAAGTAGTAGTCCTCCAGATGTCCGCACTCCTCGAAGATGTTGTAGAGCCTCTCGTCCATCGATACCGCTATGCAGGGGACACCCCCGGGCATGGAAAGCACCCGGGCGTGGTAACGGGAGGTAACAAGCATGGACAGGGAGTGGAGTATTGCCGTCATCTGGTGTCCGTCGTAGAAGCGCGAACTGAAAATGCCGGCTGGCGAGTCGAGCGCGTCGCTGAGATCTTGACAGGCGTCATAATCGAGCGCCTCCATTCCGATGATGACGACGTGAACGTCGTGGTCGGCGCGGAAGCGGTTGACCGCGTCGGCGATCCCATCCATGTAGGCACGGTATGCCTTTTCACGCTCCTCCGACCAGGAGAAAAAGTACCACTTCTCGTAGTGTTTTTCCCAGGTGCGTGTGACGGCGGACTTCGCCAGCTTCACAAGGCTCGGCTTGACCGGCCAGTAGAAAGGATTGATGACGGCCACACCCAGAATGGGCTTCTTGCCGTCCCATCCCGTCTTCTCGCGAAGTTCTTCCTCCGCCCAGGCCCGGTCCGCCGGGGGGAAGGTCCAGGCGGTGTCGGTGCCGAGGTGGCCCTTTAGCCCCATGTCCTCGATTATTTTCAGTGACGGCTCGGTCCTCGCGATGAAGTAGGTGTCGCTGCACAGGTTGGAGGCCGCCTTGCGGATAAACTCATCCATTTCTCCCGCCTCGGACCCGTAGGCGATGCAGGGCTTGCCCTGCTTCTTCATCACGCCGGCGGCCTCGCAGAAGAACAAGGTCAGCGCGTTCGCGAACCGGCTCTTGAGGGTGCTGCCTTCGCAGAGGACGGCCATGTGGTTTTGGCTGCAGGCGTCCAGGAGGTCCTTGAAGTATATCGTACTGAACTCGATTAGATTCGTGGAAGGATCGAAGTAGTCTTTGATATTGTCAACGTCAAGAGTGAGCACGCTGATCTCTATGCGGTCCTCGCCCAGCGCGCGGTTGATCTGTTTGACCATCTCAACCACGCGGACATCCGCTCCCGTGTTTCGCTTGCCGTTGTAGCCGACAAGGAGGATTTTCAGCTTGTCACCCGGTTTCCAGGTTTCGCATTTCGGTAGCCCGGCTACCGCGGACATACCCAGAGCCCCCAACGCGGTTACATGATCCATGTTCAGCATCTTTTCCTCCCGCAACGATCTTGTGATTACAGTACGCTATGCATTATAACGCGAAGCGGAAAGGATGTGTGTGGTTCACGAGATAGTTGATACCACGTTTTCCTGCCTGCTTTCTCCTACCTGTATAATTCAGGTACTGGATGACATCCACCGTGGACGGCCGCCTGGGACTGGTTTCGCTTTGATGCGGGCGCGTTTTCCTGTGTTATAATCCCACTGATTTTGACCGTTAAGGGTTGCCGGTCGCGCGTGAAGGCCGGGCACCCAACGGGACCAGCGGCTTATTATGAACCGTTCGTTGGAGAGGGTGAGCTACATGACCGGTGGAAAGGAAAGCCCGGGATCAACCGGCAACAAGCGTGAGAAAAAGAGGAAGCCCGGGGCAGGGAAAGCACGGCCCAGGAAAGACAAGCAGAGGGCGGCGAAAGATGCCGTTCCCAACGCCCGAAGGGCGATGCTGATCATCAATCCGGTGGCGGGGACCGGAGAAGCGGTCGAGATATGGGAGGACCTCCAGGAAACCCTGCGCCATTTGGGTTTGGACTTTGATTATCATTTTACCGAGCACGGCGGGCACGCCGTCGAGATCGCCCGGGTGGCGGCTAAGAAAAGGTACGGTATCGTGGCGGTGGTCGGTGGGGACGGGACAGTCTGCGAGGCGGTAAACGGGCTGATGTCGGTTGGCAGGGAGAGCCGCCCACGCCTGGGGGTCATCCCAACGGGGCGCGGGAGCGATTTCTGCCGGACTGTTGACATACCCAGGGATTGGCGGACCGCGGCCTCGTTGCTGGTGTCGGGGAGGCACAGGGCCATCGACGTCGGCTGGATGGAGTACAGGACCACCGACGGTATCGAAACAGGGTACTTCATCAATATCGCCGGGCTGGGGTTCGATGGTGAGGTGATGGAGCGATCCAACAAATTGCCCGAGAAGCTGACAAGGGTTGTGGGCGGGATAGGCGCCTACGCCCTCAGCCTCGTTGTCACCTTCGCAAGGTACCATGAGAAGGACATGGAACTGAACGTGGACGGCGAGGAGCACCGGGTGCTAGCTACCACCGTGATCATCGCGAACTGCCGGCACTTCGGTGGCAGGATGTGCGTCGCGCCCGAAGCCGAGCCTGATGATTCGCTTTTCGACGTGGTGGTAATAGGCGCGGGCTTCGGCTCGCCCGCGCTGGAGTGCGCTTCCGGGCAGGCGCCTCCGACTCATTCCCGCATCGAGAGGGGCGTTGCCAGGTTGAAGATGGCGAGGAACATTCCCCGCGTCTTCAAGGGGACCCACCTGCGCGACGAGTCCATCATGGTCACCAGGTGCAGCAAGGTCAAGGTCTCATCAGACGACCGGATACTCCTCCAGGCGGACGGAGATGTCATCGGCGAAGGCCCGTTCGCCGCCAAGGTGATACCGGGAGCGCTCGAGATCATCGCTTAGTGCCCCATGCTGTTGCATAACACTCCCCTTGTAGCGCCGGCATCTTGCCGGCAGAGGAACGCGCCAGTGGTGCCAGGGACCGTTTGTATGGGGCGACGAACGGCAACACCTGAGCCAGGCACCTTCGGTAATCGTTCAGGACAGGAGTTTTTCAAAGAGTTCCTGTATCTCCTCCGATTCGGCCTCGTGGGGGTTGCTGAACATCTGCGCGTCCCCCATCGCCTCATCGGTCAGTCTCTCCGCGAACGACGGGTCCGCGCCGGCCTCCTTCAATGTCCTGGGGAGGCCGAAGTCCGCGATGAACTCAGTTATCCTCTCGATTACCTTTCGGGCGGCGTCTATCTCCGAAAGCCCGGAGGTCTTGACACCCACTGCCGGGGCGAGGTCCGCGTAGCGGTCCGGGCAGTGCTCCAGGTTGAACTCCATGACCACCGGAAGGATGATGGCGTTGGCTATCCCGTGCGGCACCGAGCAGAGCCCGCCCGCCGCGTGGGCCATCGCGTGGCAGGCGCCGATCGACGCCGTGGTTGACAGCGCCGTCCCGCCGAAACTCGCCGCGATGAGCATGTAACCCCGCGCCTCCATGTCGTTCCCATCCTCGAAAGCCCTGGGCAGGTACTCCAAGATCATCTTTATAGCGTAGAAGGAGAGCGCGTCCGACGGCGAGCAGTGATCGAGGCTGGAGTACGACTCCACCGCGTGGGTAAGAGCGTCCACTCCGGTAGCCGCGGTCAGTCGAGGAGGCATCGACCGGGTGAGAACCGGGTCGAGCATGGCGACGTCCGGTATGATGAACCTGCTGTTGAACGAGATCTTCTGGTTGTCAGGCGAATGCTTGATCACCGCTCCCACACTTACCTCGGCGCCGGTCCCCGCGGTGGTGGGGATGGCGATGTGCTTCTTGAGCGGCTCCGGAACCAGGTAGGTGCCCTGCCAGTCCTCGAGAAGGTCACCACCCACCCCCAGGAGGATGTTCACGCCCTTGGCGGTGTCGATAACGCTGCCCCCGCCCACCGAGACCAGGGTATCGACGCCCTTCTCCCTGCCCAACTCGGCTATCTCGTTGCAGATCGCCACCTCGGAGTTGACCGGGATGTCGGAGTATACCCCCGCGAACTCCAGGGAGCTGCCCTCGAGGCTGTCCTTCACAGGCTCGACCAGGCCGGCCTCCATCACTCCCTTGTCGGTGAGGATCATCGCGCACGTCCCCCCCAAGGTTTCCGCCACCTCGCCTGCGTCCTCGGATATGCCCTCGCTGAACATCACCTTCGTCGGAGCGAAGAACTCGTAGTAATCCTTTAGTGCCACATCAACCTCCTTGGTTACCGCCGCCGGCGCCGCCGGCGCTCCTTAATATGCTTTCTTGAACAACTCCAGGACCTCTTCTTCCTCCGGGTCGCCGGGGTTGTTGAACATGCAGCCGTCTATCATGGCCTCCGATGTCGCGGCCTCGAGGCCGTCCTCGGGGACACCTACCTCGCTCAGCCGCTGGGGAAGGCCTATCTCCACCGTCAACCCCCTGAGCCATTCGATGGCTTTCCTGGACGCGGTGTCGTCGTCGTCGGACGCGACGTCAAGACCTATCGCCTCAGCCACGCGCCTGTACGACGCGGGAATTCCTTCATCTGAGTACCTGAGGTTGAACTCCATCCCATAGGGGAGAAGGATTGAGTTAGCGATCCCGTGAGGAGTACCGAAGTGACCTCCCAACGAGTGGGCCATCGCGTGAATGATGCCCACGAAAGCGTTGGCGAACGCTACGCCACCCATGTTGGCCGCGATGAGCATGTAGGTCCTGGCGTCGACGTCTTCGCCGTCTGCCGTGGCCCTGGCGAGATACCTGGTGATGAGCCGTATCCCGTGCAGCGCCAGCCCGTCACATATCGGCTCGTGCATCTCGGAGTGAAGGGCCTCGATGCAGTGGGTAAGGGCATCCATACCGGTTGACGCGGTGAGGCCCGGCGGTAGCGTGGTGGTCAACATGGGGTCCAGCATGGCCACGTTGGGGGCCATTTCGGGTGCCTGGAAGATCAGTTTCATCTCCTGTTCGTGGTCGGCTATTACCGCCGCGAAAGTAGACTCCGAGCCGGTTCCAGCGGTGGTCGGCACCGCGATATGGGGAGGCATGGGGCCACTTGGAGTGTATACCGCGCTCTGGTGGTCGAGGAGATCGCCGGTCTCCACCATCAGGATGGCGGTCGCCTTGGCGGTGTCCATGACGCTGCCGCCGCCCACCGAAACCAGGCAGTCTGCGTCAGCCTCCTTCACCTTGTCGTAACATCTTTGAACAACCTGTATCTCGGAGTTGGGGGGTACCTCGTTGAACACTCCGACGACTTCCGCCGAGCCGCTGTCCATGCCGTCGATCACTTTCTGTGTCAGGCCGGCGTTCTCTACTCCTTCATCGGTGACTACCAGGACCTTCGACCCGCCTATGTTGTCCATCTCCGTGCCGATGCTGTCGACGCACTGCTGGGCACATATCACCTTACCGGGCACCTGAAACTCGAACCACTCTACCAGGTTACTCATCGAATCCCCTCCTTTAGTACCCAGCTCCATAGATACGCTGGCATTCGAACGCCGCTGCATCCACACCGGCCGCGTTCCGCTCCCTCGACGTACTACAGGAGTACGTCTCGGTCGCGCGCCTTGCCGGAGCGGCGCTTCGACGCTCTCGGTGCTCAACCGTATCCATGGAACGGGGCACATAGTCCGTCACCCGCGCTTAACACGTTTCGCCACGGCACTTATGATAACCGATTCCCGACTGCCATGTCAGGGGAGTGTCAGGCCTCCCCGCTCGATAAACGAGCCTCCCAGCAACTCGTCACCCCGGTAGAAGACCGCGGACTGGCCCGGCGCCGCCGGAGGCCCCGTTTCACGGTAGCGCACGATACCCCTTCCGCCACTGTCAAGCTCGAGTGATGCCGGGAGCGCTGGCCCTCTGTACCTGGTCATGACCTGGCAGGAAACAGTGCCCGGCGACCACGCGCCGGAGGAGAAGCGAACTCCCGCCACCGGGAACTCGCGGCAAAACAGGCGCTCCCGGGGGCCGACCACCAGCGTGTTGTCATCCGGCCTGATCTCGAGGACGTAGAGCGAGCCCGGACCGCCGAGACCCAGGCCCTTTCTCTGTCCTACCGTGTAGCGGGCAAGGCCCCTGTGCTCTCCCAGGACGTTGCCGCCGGTGTCCAGTATCGGCCCGGGGCGCACCCGCCCCGGCGCCCTGACTGCCACCAGGTCGGCGTAGGGGCCTCCGTCCAGGAAGCAGATATCCTGGGAGCCCATTGCTCGGCAGGTGATGCCGGCTTCGCTGATCGTCACGGCCACATCCTCCCTGGTGAGCGTGCCCAGGGGGAACAGGACGTGCTTCAGGGTAGCTTGGCCCAGCGTCCAGAGCACGTAGGTCTGGTCCCTGCCACGGTCAACCGGCCGTTTCAAGGTAAAAGGGCGGTCGCCCCCGCCGGTGATTCCGGCGTAGTGCCCGGTAGCGAGGTACCGGCAACCGATTCCTTGCGCCTCCCGGAGCAGGAGTGTGAACTTCATCTCGCGGTTGCAGTTAACGCAAGGGTTGGGGGTGAGGCCGGACGCGTAGGCCTCAACGAAAGGACGTACCACCAGGCGCTCGAACTCGCTTCGCAGGTCGATAACGCGGTGCTCTACCCCCAGCGCCAGGGCCACACCGGCCGCGCAATCGACGGCCGAGTCGTCATGTTCGGCCAGGCGCATGGTCAGCGTTATCACCTCGAAGCCCCGGCCCTTCAGGATGACGGCCGCCGCCGCACTGTCGGCGCCCCCGCTCAAGGCGACCGCGATCCTGTCGCCATCACTCATCCGCGGCCTCCCTGTTGTTGACATCCACAGTATTCGCTTTCCTCCCGGCCAGGCCGGGAAAAGGCCGACAGGTTATTCTACCAGCCCGCTTTTTACTTGACACTGCCCCGTCTAGACGGTACGTTTACTACTGCGTATTCGCGGAAGCCTTTCGTCCCCGTGGTGGAAGGCTTGTCGTGTTTATAGCACCAGGGATAGTATCACCGGGGAGGTGAGAGCATGGCAAAGACGTACGAGGAGATAAATCAGAGAATACGGAAAGGCGAGGCCGTGGTGCTGACGGCCGAGGAGATGACCGAACTGGTGAAGAGCGAGGGCGTCAAGAGCGCCGCAGGGAAAGTAGATGTGGTCACTACCGGGACCTTTGGGCCGATGTGCTCCTCCGGGGCGTTTCTGAACTTCGGCCACAGCGATCCTCCCATAAGGATGAGCAAGGCCTGGCTCAACGATGTGCCGGTCTGTGCCGATATCGCGGCGGTCGACGTCTTCGTGGGCGCGACGGCGGTCTCCGAAGGCGAGGGGGCGAGATACGGCGGGGCGCACGTTATTCAGGACCTCATCGACGGGAAGTGGATTAAGCTTCGTGCGACCGGGCCCGGGACCGACTGCTACCCGCTCAAGGAGATCGAGACCTGGGTTAACAAGGACACCATCAACCAGGCGTTCCTGTTCAACCCGAGAAACGCCTACCAGAACTACGCCTGCGCAACCAACAGTTCCCAGAGTGCGCTATACACTTACATGGGGGTCCTGCTGCCGGCCTACGGCAACGCGACCTACTGCAGCGCCGGGCAGTTGAGCCCGCTTCTGAACGATCCCCTGTACCGCACCATCGGTGTCGGCACCCGGGTCTTTCTGGGGGGGGCGGCGGGGTTCGTGGCCTGGCCGGGGACCCAGCACAAACCCTCGGTGGAGAGGACCGAGCAGGGGGTACCACGCGGACCGGCCGGCACCCTGGCGCTCATCGGGGACCTGAAAGAGATGGACTCACGGTTTATCCGCGCGGCCCGGTTTCACCGCTACGGGGTGAGTCTGTACGTGGGGGTAGGCATACCGATACCGGTGCTCGACGAGGAGATGGCCGCTTTCACCGGCGTCTCCGACTACGACATCGAGACGCAGGTGTTCGATTACAGCAAACCCACCAGGGCGCGAGAACCGGTTAGGTCGGTCAGCTACGCCGAGCTACGCAGCGGACGGATAACTATCGGGGAGAAGAAGGTGCATACCGCGCCTATCTCCAGCTACAAGGTGGCGCGGTTGATAGCCGAGACACTGAAAGGCTGGATAAGCGAGGGCAGGTTCCAGGTCTCGGCGCCGGTGGGCCGGCTACCGCTGGAAGGCGGTCTGAACGTCCTCGACCAGCGAGAGGAGGGGGTATAGGTGGCAAAGAGAAGACTGGTGCTTACGTTCCCTCCGGAGGTAGTGGAGAGGCCGGTGGTCTCGCTCATGATCAAGGAGTTCGATGTCGTCACCAACATCCTCCGGGCGGAGGTCCACGAGGGTGAGATCGGGCGTATGATGGTCGAACTCGAGGGCGAGGGGCGCAAGCTCAAGGATGGGGTGCGGTACCTCGAGGAACAGGGCGTCGAGGTCGAGGAAGCGATCAAGGATATCGTGCTGGACGAGTTGTCGTGCATCAGTTGCGGGGCGTGCACCGCGGTATGCCTGCCGGGAGCGCTCAAGGTCGAAGCCCCCGATTGGGAACTGGTGCTGGACAAGGACCGGTGCATCCTCTGCGGTCTGTGCGTGGACGCCTGCCCCCTCCAGCTCATAACTGTCATGTTCTGACACTATGCAAGGCGAGAATGACACAATGGTGCCAGGCACCATTGTGTCATTATGGCGTTTAGTCCAACCGGACAGACAGCCACCGGCAATGAGAAATGGACCGCACACGGGTTGGGAACGCCCAGATAACAATGTATAGTGATACACAGGTGGTAATGAGAAGCCACTTGATACAAGGAAGCGGAAAGAAAAATGAAAAGGGGTCGCGGGGTCATGAGGCACAGGAAGCAGGCGGGAATAGCAATCAGCGTGTTGGTGACACTGGGCATGGTCTTGTCCATGCTCCTCATGTCGGGGATAGCACTCGGCGACACCCGGGGCCGGAGTGACACCCCGGCGGGAGGCTTCGCGGCGGAGTACCCGGCCCCCACCGTGACGTCCGTCACCCCGGACAGCGAGTATAACGACGGCACCGTCAACATCACTGACCTCAAGGGCGCCAACTTCAGGGAGGGGGCGCAAGTGAGGATGGAGGGCCCATCGGGCTCCGGTGATGCCGGCGCGGGGATCATTCACGCCTACAACGTAGAGGTGGTCTCATCGTCCAGGATAACCTGCACCTTCGACCTCCATAGAGCCCAGGCGGGCTCTTACACCGTCACGGTCACCAACGCCGGTGATTGGGTGGGCGGGAGCAAGGAGGACGCATTCACGGTGGAAGAGGCTCCTCCCGCCACCCCAACCTGGTACCTGGCGGAGGGCACCACCGACTGGGGGTACTCCTGCTACATAACGATCCAGAACCCCAATAGAGATCCAGTGAACATCACCATTACTTACATGACCGACTCGGGTGACCTCCTGGAAAGGGACATAGGCTTGTACGCCGATTCCCAGGTCACGGTAAGCCCGGCCGACACCCTGGGGGCCAAGGACTTCTCCACTAAGGTGGAGTGCAAAGAGAGTAAGACGATAGCGGTGGACCGTACCATGACCTGGACCAGAGAGGCCCCCCTCTCCCTCGACGGGCACTGCTCGATCGGTGTCACCTCCCCCGCCAAGACCTGGTACCTGGCGGAAGGCTCAAGTGACTGGGGGTTCGAGTGCTGGCTGCTGATACAGAACCCCAACGCAACCGAGGCAACAGCACAGGTCACTTACATGATAGAGGGTGCGGAACCGCAAGTCTTCGAGAAGAAGATACCCGCCAATCGGCGAGAGACCTACAACATGGCAGACGACATAGGTGAGGCCGACGCCTCCATCAAGGTCCAGGCGGACATCCCGGTGATCCCCGAGAGGGCGATGTACAGGAATATCAACAACAAGAGATCGGGCCACGACTCTATAGGCACCACCACACCGGCAACCACCTACTACCTGGCGGAAGGCACCACCAACTACGGGTTCACCACCTACGCACTGGTTCAGAACCCGAACGACACCGCAACCGAGGTGAACGTGACCTACCTGACAAACTCGGGTCCCGTTGCGCATCCGGAGAACCCGATTGCCATGGCCGCCAACTCCCGCCACACCATAGAGGTGAACAAGTTTCTGCCCGGCTCGGACTTCTCCACCAAGGTGACCGGCTCGAACCCCATAATCGCCGAGAGGGCCATGTACTGGGACTACGGACTGGGAGAGGCGTGCCACGACTCCATCGGGATGAGCGAGCCCCATACCACGTTCTACCTCCCCGACGGCCAGACAAGCGACGGGCGCGAGACCTACACCCTGGTGGCCAACCCCAACGACACCCCCGTAACCGTGGAGATAAGCTACCTGACACCGGGCGGTACCGACAACGTCACCTTCGAGGAGACAATCCTCGCCAACTCCCGCATGACCTACAACATGGCCGACAAGGGCATAAGTGACCGCGCCGCTGTCACGGTCACCTCGAAGACAGAAGGCAAGAAGATAATGGTGGAGCGGGCCATGTACTGGAGCATCGGGGCAATCAGGGCAGGAGGTACGGATACGATCGGGGGGTACACGGACCCCTATTCTGAATAACACACTGGTGCCAGGCACCAGACGTGAAAAACGCAACAATGGTGCCAGGCACCATTGTTGCGTTTTGGACTCCCTACCTCTTCTTACGGGGGGCGACGTGGATCGCCCTGCCGTGGGCGGCCTCGGCGGCCTCCATTATCGCCTCGGGGAGCGACGGATGCGCGTGAATGGTTGTCGCGATGTCCTCAGCGGTGGCTCCGAGCTTTATCGCTACCGCGGCCTCGTGGATAAGGTCGGAAGCGTGAGGTCCCATTATCTGGGCTCCCAGCAACTTGTCGGTCTCAGGATCTATCACCAGTTGCACGAAGCCGCGGTCTTCCCCCATGGCCATCGCTTTTCCCAGGGCGCCGAACGAGAACCGGCTGACGTTGATCTCGATCCCCTGCTCGGCCGCCTTGTCGGTGTTAAGGCCAACGCTTCCCACCTCCGGCGAGGTGAAGATGCACGCCGGGACCACTTTGTAGTCGATGACGGAGCTCCCACCGGTGGCGTTCGCGGCCGCGACCAGGCCCTCGGCGGTCGCGGTATGGGCGAGAAGTATGCCCCCTACCACGTCCCCGATGGCATAGACCCCGTCCACGTTTGTTTCCATGCGGTCGTTGACCACGATCGTCCCGCGCCTGTCGAGCTCCACGCCAACCTCCTCCAGGCCCAGGCCCGAGGAGTTGAGTCTGCGGCCGATGGACACCAGCAGCTTCTCGGCTTCCAGGGTGTCGCCGCTGGAGAGCTCGACCTTTATGTGGTCGTCACCGTACTCGAGAACCTCGCTCACAGTGGTCTCGAGCCGGATGTCGATGCCTTCCTTGCGGAACGTGCTCCGCATCTGCTTGGCCACCCTGCTGTCCTCGGTGGGGAGCATGCGGTCCATCAGTTCCAGCATCACGATCTCGGTGCCCAGCGGCTTGAAGATGCCGGCAAACTCGCTTCCAATTACACCGCTACCGACGATAATAAGGCTTTCCGGGATGTGGTCCAGCTCCAGCGCGTCGGTCGAGGTCATCACCGTGGGCTGGGAAAAGTCGAAAGTGGGCAGCTCCGCGGGGTCGGACCCGGTGGCTATGATTATTTTGTCGGTCTCGAGGACCCGCTCACCGTCGGCTGATTTCACCGCCACGTTCCTCTCCAGCGTCACTCGCCCGGTGCCGCTTATCAGGTCGACGCCGTTGGCCTTCAGGAGATGGGTGACCCCCTTGACCAGCGTATCGGTAATCTTCTGCTTGCGCTCCATTATCGCGGTCCAGTCCGGCTCGACCCCCTCGATCTTCACCCCGAACTTATCCGACTCGCGGGCAAGGGTGACAACCTCGGTGGAGGCCAGCAGCGACTTGGTGGGAATGCATCCCTGGTTGAGGCAGGTTCCGCCGACCTTTTCTTTCTCGACAACCGCTACTTTCGCCCCCATCTGGGCGGCCCGTATCGCTGCGGGGTACCCACCGGGTCCCGCACCTATGACAACAACGTCATATTTGGATTCATTACCTGACATCGCAGACCCCTTTCTTACCGTCCTGTTACAGGTGGAAAACACGCTGAAAAACGCCATTACTCTCTCATATCAGTGAGGGGCAGTCAAACATAGATCTACGCCGAACCTGCCGTTATACAGGGGGAAGAAGCCGTCCCGTGGATGCCTTTTCGCCTTGCTTGCAATAGGGTGGGGCATCTAATATAATTTCCGGCAGCGTGCCTCCGTAAGGGAGGCCCTATTTGTGTTCATATTTGAGAAGACGGCCCGGGAGCAGGCGGAAAGGGGTTGATGCCAGGGCGCGGATGGCTTGCTGATTATTCAGGGCGGGAGTTACCCGTTCTAAGCGGATTTGACCGGTAAATGGTTGATAAGAAGGAGGGGCAATGGCAGCAGTACCCAGTGACATCGAGATTGCGCAGGCCGCGAAGCTGAAGCCGATTACCGAGATCGCGAAAGAGATAGGGCTCCAGGAAGATGACCTGGAGCTTTACGGGAAGTACAAGGCCAAGGTCAATCTGAATGTTGTAGACAGGATAAAGAACAACCCAACCGCCAAGTACATCGACGTCACCGCCATCACCCCCACGCCTCTCGGCGAGGGCAAGACGGTGACCTCCATCGGCCTCGACGAGGCGCTGAACAGAATAGGCAAGAACGCGATAATCTGCATCCGTGAGCCCAGCATGGGCCCGGTGTTCGGTATCAAGGGAGGCGCCGCCGGCGGGGGATACAGCCAGGTGGTCCCCATGGAGGACATCAACCTCCACTTCACCGGCGATATCCACGCGATAGGTGCCGCGAACAACCTGCTGGCGGCGTACATAGACACCAGCGTCCTGCTCAAGAACCCGTTGAACATCGACCCGTTGACAATATCCTGGCGCAGGGTCGTGGACATCAGCGACCGCGCGCTGCGAGATGTCGTGGTGGGCCTGGGCGGAAGGGCCAACGGCTACCCGCGCCAGACCGGTTTCGATATAACCGTCGCGTCCGAGGTAATGGCGATCCTGGCGCTCGCCGACGGCCTGGAGGACCTGAAGGAGCGCCTGAACCGCATAGTGGTGGCGTACACCTACGAGGGCAAGCCGGTCACCGCCAAGGACCTCAAATGCTCCGGGGCGATGGCGGCCCTGCTCAAGGACGCCATTAACCCCAACCTGATACAGACCCTGGAGGGCAACGCCTGCTTCATGCACGCCGGCCCGTTCGCCAATATCGCCCAGGGGAACAGCTCGGTGGTGGCCGACATAATCGCCACCAAGCTGGCGGATTACGTGGTCACCGAGAGCGGTTTCGGCGCCGACTGCGGGGCCGAGAAGATGATGGACATCAAGGTCCGGGCCATGGAGAAGTACGGAATTCGCCCCGACTGCGTGGTCATCACCACCACCATCAGGGCGCTCAAGATGCACGGCGGCGCGTTCCCGGCGGTACCGGGCAGGCCCATCCCCGAGGACGTGCAGGCCAAGGAGAACTACGGGGCCCTGGAAGAGGGAAGCGACAACATGGTCAAGCATATCGAGAACATGAAGCTGTTCGGCATCCCGGTGGTGGTCACCATCAACCGCAGGACCTCTGACCGTGACAAGGAAGTCGAGATGGTACACGATATCGCCTTGAAGGCGGGGGCGGACTTCTGTGAGCCCATCGACGTGTGGGCAAAGGGGGGCGAGGGTGGCATCGCCGCGGCCGAGGCCCTGGTCAAGGCTTGCGAGCTGCCCAGTGACTTCAAGTACCTCTACAGCGACGACGACTCGATCAAGGAGAAGATAGAGAAGGTCGCCACCAGGATATACGGCGCGGACGGCGTCGATTACTCACCGGTTGCCGAGGCCTCGATCAAGCGCCTCAACGACGGGGGTTTCGACAAACTGCCGTTGTGCATGGCCAAGACCCATCTCTCGCTTTCTCACGACCCGACCAAGAAGGGCCGCCCCACCGGCTGGCGCCTGCCCATCCGGGATATCCGTCCCTCTGTCGGCGCAGGGTTCATCTTCCCGCTCTGTGGGGACATGAAGACCATGCCGGGCCTTCCCACCACACCGGCCGGCAATGCGGTAGATGTCGAGGCGGACGGCAGGATAGTAGGCCTTTTCTAAGCGACTTGACAGAAATCCCTCGACGCGGCCGGCTTCATACCGGCCGCCGGGGGAATAGGAAGTGTAGGGCATGGAGAAGTGCAAGGTTTGTTTTCACCCGGAGGACCGGTGCCTGGAGGTCGACAAGGGGGAGAACCTGCTTCGCGCGGCCATGCAGGCGGACGTTCACATCAACGCCTCCTGTGGAGGGGAGGGCTACTGCGGCAAGTGCCGGGTCATCGTCGAGAAAGGCGAGGTGACCCATAAGCTGGGGGTGAAACTCACCGAGGAGGAGGTAAAGCAGGGCTACGTCCTGGCCTGCTGCGCCACCATCGAGTCGGACCTGGAGGTCCGGGTGCCCCTGGAGACCCAACTGGGGGACAAGAGCGCGCTGACCAGGCGTCCCCCGATACCGCTCAAGGGGTACACGTTGACCGCCAGGGACTGGGCGGAGCGCCTTCCACAGTGGGAGCTCAATCCACCCACCGCCAAGTTCCACCTCATGATGGACAAGCCCACCCTGGAGGACAACCTGAGTGACGCCGAGCGCATCAAGCGTGAACTGTCCAGGCTGGCGGACATGAAAGACGTTGTCATGGATTACCCGATGCTCCAGTCGCTGCCGGGGTTGATAAGGGCCTCGAGCTTCGACGTTACGGTAACGGTGCTGGACCGGGGCCGGGACCTCCGGGCGGTCCGCATGGAGAAGGGTGATACCTCGCGCCGGCAGGCCGCGATAGCGGTTGACCTTGGGACCACCACGGTGTCGGCCCAACTGGTGGACCTGCAGACCGGAGAGATAATCGCCGAGGCCTCCGATTACAACGGGCAGATATCCCTGGGGGAGGATGTCATTGCCCGCATAATATACTCCACCCGCTCCACCGGCCTGGCCAAGTTACAGTCGGCGGCGGTGAACACCATCTGGAATCTCATTCAGCAGATGGTGGAGAAGACGGACATCGAGTTTTGCAGCATCACCCACATGTGCCTGTCGGGAAACACCACCATGATTCACCTGCTCCTGGGGCTCGACCCCCGCTACATCAGGGTGGACCCCTACATACCGGTGGCGCAGCATTTCCCCTGGATCAAGGCCAGCAACATCGGCATCAGGATAGCGTCCGGGGTGTACATGCGGTGCACTCCCGGTGTTGCCTCCTACGTGGGGGGGGACATCGTTTCCGGGGTGCTGGCCTCGGGGATGTTCAACTCGGAGAAACTGACTCTTTATATAGATATCGGCACCAACGGCGAGATGGCGCTGGGAAACAAGGAGTGGATGCTCTCCTGCTCCTGCTCGGCCGGTCCCGCCTTCGAGGGTGCCGGGGTCAAGCACGGCATGCGCGCCACCAGGGGGGCCATAGAGCAGGTGCGGATAAACGAGGTCACACTGGAACCGATGATAATCACCGTGGACAACAGGCGCCCGCTGGGCATCTGCGGTTCCGGCCTTATCGACACGCTGGCGGAACTGTTCCTTACCGGGATTCTCGATGAGCGCGGAAAGGTCAATCTTGATCTCGAGACCCCGCGGGTGCGGGAAGGGAACAACGGCGGCGAGTACGTCCTGGCCTGGGCGGACGAGAGCGGGACCAACCGCGACATCGTCATCACCGACGTGGACGTCGATAACCTGATGAGGGCAAAGGCCGCGGTTTACGCCGGCATCAGCGTGCTCCTGGAAGAGGTGGGGATGGAAATCGACGCGGTCGAGGAGATGCTTATCGCCGGCGCGTTCGGCAGGTACCTGGAGATCGACAAGGCGATAATCATCGGGCTGCTCCCGGACATGGATATCGAAAAGATCAAGTTCGTGGGCAACGGCTCGCTACTTGGAAGTTACCTGATGGTCCTCTCCAAGAACCTGATTGCCGAGGCGGACCGGATCGCCGACATGATGACCTACCTCGAACTGTCCACCAGCAATCGTTTCATGGACCAGTACGTCTCAGCGATGTTCCTGCCCCACACTGACATCGAGAAGTTCCCCACTGTGAAGCGACGGCTCCAGGAAGCGCGGGAGACCGCCCGCCTGGGATCCACCAACCCAGGGGGTGGAGAGGATTGAGTACGGTTATTGCCATCTCCGGCAAGGGTGGCACCGGAAAGACCACCTTCGCCGCCCTGGGCGTGAGGTACCTCCTGGAGGAGGGCCTGGGGCCGGTCCTGGCGGTGGACGCGGACTCCAACAGCAACCTGGACATGGCCCTGGGGATCGACCTCACCTCCACCATAGGCGCGGTCAGGGAGGACCTGAGCGAGAAGGTCCAGAAGCGGCAGTTACCGGCCGGTATGCCCAAGCAGGACCTGCTGGAGATGCAGATCGAGCAGGCGCTGGTGGAGACGAAGGAGTTCGACCTGATGAGCATGGGCCGGGCGGAGGGCCCCGGATGCTACTGCGCCATTAACAACATGCTAAGGGTTTTCCTGGACCGCCTTGTTGAGAACTACCGGTTCGTGGTCATAGATAACGAGGCGGGAATGGAGCACCTGAGCCGCCGCACCGCGCGGGGGGTGGACATGATGTTCGTGATGAGCGACCAGTCACGGCGCGGCCTGGAGACGGCGGTCCGCATCAAGGACCTGGCCCGGGAAATGAAGCTGGAGATAAGGAAGGTGTTCCTGGTGGTGTCACGGGTAACGATGCCCGTGGAGGGTGATCTGGAGAGGTCTATAGAGAGCACCGGCATGGAGTTGGCGGGAATCATTCCCGAGGACGACCGGGTGGGTCGGCTGGACCTGGCGGGAGAGCCGCTGGTCGGACTGGCCAGGGACTCGCAGGCTTCCGTGGCGGTGCGAAACATAATGGAGAGCGTGCTCCAGGGGGTGATGTGCTAATGTCCCGTCTCATAAATACGCTGGCATTCGAACGCCGCTGCATCCACTCCGGCTTCGTTCCGCTCCCTCGAAGTACTCCAAGAGTACGACTCGGTCGCGCGCCTTGCCGGAGCGGCGCTTCGACGCTCTCGGTGCTTAACCGTATTTATAAGAAGGGACAGTATGTGCTTAACCGTACTTATGAGAAGGGACACTGTAGATGATGTACCTTGAAGGTTCGATTCTGGGTTTCATGGACAAGCTGGCATCAAGTTCGCCCGAGCCGGGCGGGGGCGCGGCCAGCGCTCTTGCAGCGGCGGTGGGGGCGGCGCTGGTCAGCATGGTGGCCAACCTGACGGTGGGCAAGGAGAAGTACTCAGGCGTACAGGACCGCGTTCGCGAATTGCTTACGTCCTCGGAGGAGGTCCGGGGGTCGCTCCAGGCCCTGGTGCAGGAGGACACCGAGGTGTACGGGGTGCTGTCGGTGGCGTTCAAGATGCCACGAGAGACCGATGAGGAGAAGGAGAAACGGCGACAGGCGGTCCAGGCGGCGTTGAAGGAAGCGACGTGGGTGCCGTACCGGATCGCGGAGCAGTGCCTTCAGGTGGCCCGCTTGAGCGAGATCGCGGCCGATATCGGCAACGTCAACGCGGTGAGCGACGCCGGGGTGGCGGTCCTGCTGGCGGAGGCAGGCGCGCAGTGCGCTGCATTAAACGTGAAAATAAACGTCAACAGCATTGACGACGAGATATTCACCAGTGAGAAGTGGGCGGGAATACAGGATATACTCTCACGTACGGGAGAGTTGCGGGAAAAGGTCGTAGGGGTCACCTACGACAAGCTTGGTTGAGGAGGTAAAGATGGCGGAGATTATTGATGGAAACGCGATTGCGGAGGAGATCAAGGCCGAGATAGTCACAGAGGCCGGGAAGCTGAAGGAGAAAGGCATCAGTCCCGGGATAGCCACACTGCTGGTGGGGGACGACTTCGGCTCCAGGATGTACCGCAAGCAGGTGGAGAGGAACTGCGAGTCGGTGGGGTTCAACTACATCGAGAGGACCCTTCCCGCGGAGACCACCGAGGAGGAGGTCGTCAAGGTGGTCCAGGAGTTGAACGACGATCCGGCGGTCAGCGGGATACTTCCCCTGCGGCCGTTCCCGGAGCACATCTCCGACTCGGCGGTCATCAACACCATCAGGGTGGACAAGGACATCGACTGCTTCCACCCGTTCAACATGGGCCGCCTGATGCTGGGGGAGCCCACGCTTACCCCCTGCACGCCCGCGGCGTGCATCGAGTTGCTGGAGCGAGTGGGAGTCGAGTTTGAGGGCGCGGAGATAGTGGTGGTGGGCCACAGCAATATCGTGGGGAAGCCGGTGGCCATGCTGGCTCTCAACCGTAACGCGAACATTACCGTTTCCCACATATTCACCTCGCAGGCGGGGAACCTGGCCAAGCACACATGCGGCGCCGACATCCTGATAGTGGCCGCCGGCAAGGCCGGGCTGGTTACCGCGGACCTGGTGAAGGACGGTGCGGTGGTGATAGACGTAGGCATCAACCGGGTGAAGGTGCTCGACGATGAAGGCAACCCGGTGACCAATGAGAAGGGAAAGCCAAAGACCAGGACGGTTGGCGACGTCGATTTCGACAACGTGAAGGACAAGACCAGGGCGATAACCCCGGTCCCCGGTGGGGTTGGGGCGGTCACCAACATGATACTGCTGGGGAACGCGCTCACCGCCGCGAAGATGCAGGCGGGATTGGAGTAGGTGCGCTCGAGTGCGCGTTTGGGTAAAATCAATAAGTTTGTGGATGGCCGGATGCAGGAAGGAAGTGAGAGTTGATGGCGTTCGAGATGCCTAAGGAGACAACCGATTCAAGGATAAGGGAGGTAACTCTTGGAACCACCGACGTCAAGGTCGGCGGGGAGAACGTGATGCCTTTCTGTCTTTTCGAGGGCGAGATGCCCAACCGGCCGCTTATCGCGGTCGAGGTCTACGACGACAACCCTCAGGAGTGGTCGCCGGTGGTGGCCCAGCCGCTGGCGGACGTCCTGGCGGACCCTGTGGCCTGGGCCAGGAAGGCCCAGGACGAGTGGGGAGCGGACATCATAGCGCTGCGCCTCAGGAGCACAGACCCCAAGGGTGACGATAACTCCCCCGAGGAAGCGGCCCAGACCGTCAAGGCGGTGGCCGAGGCGGTGGATATCCCGGTGATCGTCTACGGCCCCGAGGACGTGGATAAGGACGGCGACGTCCTGAAGGCGGCGGCGATAGCGGCTGAAGGGAAGAACGTAGTGCTGGGGCCGGCCATGGAGGACAACTACAAGACCATTGGAGCGGCCGCCCTGGGATACAAGCAGACGGTCGCCGCCAAGACCCCCATCGACGTCAACCTGGCCAAGCAGCTGAACATCCTGCTTTCCAACCTGGGTGTCGACACCGGGAAGATCATCGTGGACCCCACCACCGGGGCGCTGGGTTACGGGCTGGAGTACACCTACTCGGTGATGGAGCGGCTCAAGCTCGCAGCCCTGCAACAGGACGACACCATGACCCAGATGCCGCTCATGGCGGATGTCGGAGTTGAAAGCTGGAAGGCGAAGGAAGCCAAGTTTCCCGCCGCCGATGAGCCGGCCTGGGGCGATGAGAACAAGAGAGGCGTGATGTGGGAGATAATCACAGCGACCACCCTGCTGGTGGCCGGGGCGGATATCGTTATCATGCGCCATCCCGACGCGATAAAGACAGTCAGGGAAGTAATCGACAACCTGATGGGGTAGAAGCGGGCCGCAGTTGGCCTTTGACAAGCTCAAGAAGAGCGAGGAGTTGAGGTAAGTTGGCAGATTCAGGAGAAAGAAGCGCATGCGAAGCCACCATCGAGATGCTCCAGAAGGCTTGCGAGGAGGACCAGTCCACGGCGTTCAGCAGGACCGAGAAGATGAAACCCTGCACCATAGGCGCCAGCGGCATCTGCTGCAAGAACTGCGCCATGGGGCCGTGCAGGCTTACCCCCCCCAAGAAGGAGGGCGACGAGCCCAAGCGTGGCATCTGCGGGGCTACCGCTGAGGTTGTCGCGGCGAGGAACTTCGTGCGAATGATAGCGGGAGGCTCGTCGGCCCACTCCGACCACGGCCGGGCGGTCGCTGAGACGATGATACTGGCGGCCAGGGGCGAGGCCGAGGGATACCGGGTAAAGGACCGTATCAAGCTGCTGGAGGTGGCCGCCGATCTGAGCATCGAGGTCGCCGACCGGCCGGTCGAAGAGATAGCCCTGGACGTCGGCGAGAAGTGCCTGGCCATGTTCGGGCAGCAGGAAGGCGAGCTGGCTTTCGGCTGGAGGGCGCCCGAGGCCCGCAAGGAGATATGGCGCAAGCTCGGCATCTTCCCTCGGGGCATCGACCGCGAGGTGGTCGAGACCATGCACCGCACCAGCATCGGCGTGGACCAGGAGATGGAGAACATCATACTGCAGGGCTCCCGGTGCGCGCTGGCCGATGGCTGGGGCGGTTCCATGATAGCCACCGAGCTTCAGGACATACTGTTCGGTACCCCCACCGCGATAAAGTCCAAGATCAACCTTGGGGTGCTGGAGGAGGACCAGGTCAACCTCATCGTTCACGGGCACGAGCCGCTTCTGTCGGAGATGATACTGCTCGCCGCCCGGAGCGAGAAGATGATAAAGAAGGCGGAGGAGAAAGGCGCCAGGGGTATCAACCTTGCCGGGATATGCTGCACCGCCAACGAGATACTCTCCCGGCACGGCATACCGATCGCGGGCAACGTCCTGCAACAGGAGATGGCCATCCTGACCGGGGCGGTGGACGCGATGGTGGTGGATGTCCAGTGCATCTACCAGGCGATAGGGGAACTGTCTCAGTGCTATCACACGAAGATAATAACCACAAGTCCCAAGGGCAGGATGCCTTTGGCCGAGCACATAGAGTTCCACGAGTCCGACGCTATAGCTATAGCCGAAAGGATAGTGGAAACCGCGATAGACAACTTCCCCAACAGGGGAAAGGTGGATATCCCCGATGTTAGCAGCGACTTCACCGGTGGCTACGACCACGAGTATATCAACTACATGCTGGGAGGCCGCTTCCGCGCCTCCTATCGCCCCTTGAACGACGGCATCATCGACGGCCGCATCCGCGGGGTTGTGGGCGTTGTCGGATGCAACAATCCCAGGGTGCCCCACGATGCAATACACGTGCAGGTGGTCAGCGAGCTGGTGGCCAACGGATGCCTGGTGGTAATGACCGGCTGCGCCGCGCAGGCGGTGGCCAAGACTGGCCTCATGAAACCGGAGACGGCGAAGGACGTTTGCCCCCAGGGGCTCTACGAGATATGCGAGGCGGTCGGGATACCGCCGGTCCTGCACATGGGCTCCTGCGTTGACAACAGCCGGATACTCATAGCACTCACCGAGATGGTCAAGGAGGGAGGGCTGGGAGACGACATATCAGACCTCCCCGCGGTCGGGTGCGCGCCCGAGTGGATGAGCGAGAAGGCGATATCCATCGGCCATTACTTTGTAGCGAGCGGCGCGGCGGTGGTGTTCGGGGTGGAGTGGCCGACATCCGGCAGCCAGGAGTGTACTGACTACCTGCTCGAGGGGATCTTCGAGCAGTACGGGAACTCCTGGCACTACGAGCCGGACCCCGACAAGATGGTAGCCAAGCTGCTAAGCCTGATAGATTCAAAGCGCGATGCCCTGGGCATCCTGGGGAAGCGCGAGCGCGTCCTGTTCGACATGGCCGCGAGACGCGAGCTGTCGATAGACTGACACTGAAAGTGTTCAGAAGGGAACGGCAAGTAGCCGGACCCGTCACAAGGAGGGAATTGGATGTCCAAGATCATAGCAAGCGCGGCGATCAGAGGTACTCACGCCATCCGTGAGAGGGTAGGCAAGAGGCTCGATGAGGCGCTGGAGAAGTACGGTGAGAAGCAGGAGATAAGCTTCCCCAACACCGGCTACTACCTGCCGATAATATTCGGGATGACAGGGGAGAAGGTTGAGAATCTCGGTGACTGCCCCAAAGTGATGGCAATAGCCGACGACCTGATACCCCCGGTGCCGGCCGAGAACCTGTGGACGCCGTACCTGGGCCCCACCCTGGACGCGGGCATGGCTACCCTGTTCATGGAGGAGATCGAAGAGGCCATCAAGTACCTCGACGGCCCCAACCCGGTGGACGGGATATGGCTGGGCGCGGCGGATGACGTAATAATGCGCGAGCGCGGGGTGGAGTTCGTGGACGGGTCCGCCCCCGGTTTCTGCGCGCTGGCCGGTTCCGCTCCCACCCCCGAGATTGCCGAGGCGGTCGTCAAGGAACTGCAGGAGAAGAACCTCTACATCTGGTGCAGCGGGAACTTCAACGGCACCACCGTGTCGGAGCAACTGGACAGCCTGGGCGTGCAGCTCGGCTGGGAGACCCGGATCGTTCCCTACGGGCGGGAGATAGGGTCGGCGGTCTATTCCCTGGGGTTCGCCGCCCGCGCCGCCCTGAGCTTTGGAGGGGCCGAGCCCGGTGACTACCGCAAGGTACTCCTGTACAACAAGAACCGGATATTCGCGTTCGTGCTGGCGCTTGGCGAGGTGACCGACGAGTGGTACGCCAACGCCGCCGGTGCCATCAGCTACGGGTTCCCTACCATAGCCGACACGCCTATACCCGAGATCCTGCCGACCGGTGTCTGCACCTACGAGCACGTGGTCTCGAATATCCCCCACGACGAAATCGTGCAGAAGGCGATAGAGGTCCGGGGTCTGAAGATAATGGTAGACAAGGTCCCCATACCCATGGCCTACGGTCCCGCTTTCGAAGGGGAGCGCATCCGCAAGGACGATATGTACTGCCAGTTCGGCGGCAACATAACCCCCGCGTTCGAGTTCGTCCAGATGAAGGAGATGGACGAGGTCGAGGACGGCAAGATCGAGGTCATCGGCCCCGAGGTAGATGACATCGGCGAGGGCGACGCCCTCCCGCTGGGGATCGTGGTAGACGTCGCCGGCCGTAAGATGCAGGAGGACTTCGAGTCCATACTGGAACGCCAGATCCACCACCTGATAAACGGTGCCGAGGGAGTCTGGCACATGGGGCAGCGCGACATCGTCTGGACCCGTATCAGCAAGAAGGCCAAGGAGAAAGGTTTCAAGATAAGGGATTACGGGACCATTCTTCACACTAAACTGCTGGGTGAGTTCCCCTCGATTGTGGACAAGGTCCAGATAACCTTATACACCACCGAGGAGGATTGCCTCCAGTGGCAGGAGAAGGCCAGGGCCAAGTACAAGGAGCGTGACGAGAGGACCGCCGGCATGACCGACGAGACCACCGAGATATTCTACTCCTGTACACTGTGCCAGTCGTTCGCTCCCACCCACGTGTGCGTGGTGACACCCGAGCGCCTCGGGCTGTGCGGGGCCTACAACTGGCTTGACTGCAAGGCCGCCTACGAGATTGACCCCACCGGCCCCAACCAGCCGATACCCAAGGGCGACACGATCGACGAGAGATTGGGGCAGTGGAAGAACGTCAACGAGTTCGTGTATAACAATAGCGGCAAGGCCCTGGATAAGTTCAACGCCTACTCCATGATGGAGGACCCGATGACCTCCTGCGGCTGCTTCGAGTGCATCGTGTCGTTCCTGCCCATCTGTAACGGCGTGATGATCGTCAACCGCGAGTTCACTGGAAAGGAAACCCCCTGCGGGATGTCGTTCTCAACGCTGGCCGGCACGGTCGGCGGAGGGAACGTGACCCCGGGGTTCGTGGGAATCGGGAAGGTCTATATCACCAGCAAGAAGTTCATCAGCGCCGACGGGGGTTTCCACCGCATAGTTTGGATGCCCAAGGCCCTGAAGGAGACGCTGACCGACGAGTTGGCGAAGCGGGCTGAGGAGTTGGAGACCCCCGACTTCGTAGACAAGATAGCCGACGAGACGGTAGGTGTAACCGAGGACGAGATACTCCCGTTCCTGACCGAGAAAGAGCATCCCGCCCTCACCATGGACCCGATGCTACAGTAAGTAATTCTGAGCGCCGACCGTTCCCCTGGCGGGGGATGGCGGCAGGCGAAAAGATAAATAGGTGAAGGAGTAATGAAAGGAGTAAGCAGATGGCACTGAGTGGTCTTGACATCTTCAAGATGCTCCCCAAGACGAACTGCGGTGAGTGCAAGTTGCCGACCTGCCTGGCGTTCGCCATGAAACTGGCCGGCGGACAGGCCAAGCTCGATGACTGCCCCTACGTCTCTGACGAGGCCAGGGAGGCGCTTGCCGAGGCCTCCGCGCCGCCGATAAGGGGAGTCACCGTCGGGACCGGTGACAAGGAGTTCCTCACAGGGGAGGAACTGGTCCTGTTCCGCCACGAGAAGCGGTTCGTGAACCCGGCCGCGATCGGCGTCATGTTATCCGACGCGATGCCCGACGATGAGATAGAAGCGAAGGTACAGGAGGCCGGCAAGGATTCCTGGGAGCGGATAGGGCAGCAGCTTGAGGTAAAGCTGCTGGCGGTCAAATGCGAGTCCGGCGACGCGGGCAAGTTCAAGGACGTGCTGGCCAAGGTCAAGGGTGCTTCCGACCTGGCGATGATGCCCATGACCGAGGATCCCGCGGTGATGTCGGCGGCCCTGGAGGTGGTGGGTGACGACAACCCGCTTCTCTACTGCGCCACAGAGGCGAACCTGGACGAGATGGGCGCCCTGGCCAAGGAGAAGGGGCTGCCGCTTGTCCTCAAAGGCACCGATATTCATACACTGGCCGCACTTTCCGAGAAGGCGATGGAGATGGACCTGGCTGACCTGGTACTGGACCCGGGCACCCGAAACCTCAAGGACACCCTCGAGTCGCTTATCGGGATCAGGAGGGGCGCGCTGAACTCCAAGTTCAAGCCGTTCGGGTTTCCGTCGATAGCGTTACCCTGTGAGGAGACCGATGACCTGTTCTTCGAAGGCGCGCTGGCCAGCATCTACATCGCGAAGTATGCCGGCATAGTAGTGACCTCCAGCCCGGAGCCGTGGCTGCAGTATCCGCTCCAGGTGGAGATACAGAACATCTACACCGACCCCCAGAAGCCGATGGCGGTCGACTCGGAGTTCTACGAGATAGGCAGCCCGGGACCCGATTCCCCGGTGCTGGTAACCACCAACTTCTCGCTGACCTACTTCATCGTCTCCGGTGAGATTGAGGCCAGCAAGGTGGACGCCTGGCTGGGCATCGTCGACTCCGAGGGCCAGTCGGTACTGACCGCGTGGGCGGCCGGTAAGTTCGTACCGGACATAATCGCCAAGTTCATCAACACCAGTGGCATCGCCGACAAGGTTGAGCACCGGAAGCTGATAATCCCCGGTTATGTGGCCCAGATATCCGGTGAGCTCGATGAGGAGCTCCCCGACTGGGAGGTCCTGATAGGGCCGCGTGAGGCGGCCGATCTATCTACGTACCTGAGGCAGTACGTTTCCGCCAGCTAGGCCGGCGAACCAGTGGATATAACAGGAGGAGCAGATGATTATCACCAAGCAGAAGCCCTTCGAGGTGGTACTCGAGGAGCTCGGAGACGCGAAAAGCGTCTTCCTGGTGGGTTGCGGCGACTGCGCCACGCTCTGCGAGACCGGTGGTGAGGACCAGGTCAAGGAGATGGGCCAGAAGCTGGAGTCCGAGGGTAAGAAGGTGGCGGGATCGGTGGTGCTCGAGGTGGGCTGCCACGAACTGGACGCCAAGAAGCAGTTCCGCGTCCAGAAAGACGAAATCGCTGAAGCGGACGTAATCCTGGTCATGTCCTGCGGGGCGGGTACCCAGGCGGCCCGGGCGGTCACCGACAAGCCGGTGTTCCCGGCGAACGACACGCTGTTCCTGGGCAACATCCTTCGCTACGGAAACTTCGAAGAGAAGTGCAGCCTCTGCGGTGACTGCATACTGGACGAGACAGGGGCGATCTGCCCGGTTACCCGGTGCCACAAGGGAATCCTGAACGGCCCCTGCGGCGGCACCGACAAGGGCAAATGCGAGGTGGACCCCGACAAGGAGTGCGGCTGGACCCTTATCTACCAGCAGTTGGAGAAAGAGGGAAGAGTGGAAGCGATGAAGGAGTACCGGCCGGCTAAGAACTGGAACGCCGTCCTCAAGCCGGGCAATTTCGTGATTCCAAGCAGGCGGAAGGGCGGTGATGAGGGTGAGTAACGTGTTAGGGATAGAGAACAAGAAGCCTTCCATAGAGGAGATACTGGACTCCGGGAAGTTCCTGGTATCGGGAGAGATAGGGCCGCCCAAGGGGCCGGACATCGAGGAGATGATAGGTCACATCGACCTTCTCAAGGACAGAGTCCACGCCATGAACATCACCGACAACCAGAGCTCGGTGATGAAGTACCCGTCCCTGGCGACCGCGCTCATAATACTGGAGCACGGCGGCGAGCCGATCCTCCAGGTGACCTGCCGCGACCGCAACCGAATGGCCATCGAGTCCGACCTGCTGTTCGCCTACACCCGCGGAGTGCGCAGTGTCCTCTGCCTGACCGGCGACTCGGTCCCGGTGGGCGACCACAAGGAGTGCAAGTCGGTGTTCGACCTGGAGTCGGTCCAGCTCCTCAACCTCTTCCGGACAATGGAGGAGGGCAACGACATGGGCGGAAACGAGATGAACGGCCCGGTGAAGTTCTTCCCGGGCGCCATCGTGACCCCCGAGGCGGACCCGCTTGAGCCGCAGCTTCTCAAGTTCGAGAAGAAGGTCGAGGCCGGCGCCAGGTGGTTCCAGACCCAGGCGATTTACGACATGGACCACTTCGCCAAGTTCATGAAAGGGGCCAGGGAGTACCCGGTAAAGATACAGGCAGGGCTCGTGCTCCTGGTATCCGCTGGTATGGCCAAGTACATGAACAAGAACGTGCCGGGCGTGTTCGTGCCCGACGAGCTGGTAGGCGAGATGGCGGCGTCGGAGAAGGGAAAGGCCCTGGACACCGGCATCAGGATAATGGCAAGGCAGATAAAGAGGATCCGGGAGGAAAACCTCGCCGACGGCGTGCATATAATGGCCATCGGCAAGGAGGGTGTCGTACCCCGGATACTCGAAGAGGCCGAGCTGGATATTAACGACCTGTAGGCGAGACCCGGGGAGCGTTCGAGTGGAGCCAAGGTTCATGGCGACCGCCATCGGAAGCCTGCCGCATACTGACACCGGGGCGGCGTGCCGGTTGATGCTGGAGAACCTCACCGGGATGCCCCCATGGCCGCAACTGCCTGCGAGATGCTTCCTGGAAAACATGTACGCCCAGTACAGCGAGGGCCTGCCCGGGATACGGGTGGACGAGTCCGCCCGGCGGGTCTGGTTCCAGTCCGACGAGATGACCGCGGACGAGCTGGAGGAGTTCTACCGGTTGGTCATCGAGGAGGACCTGGATTCATTCGCGGTGAGCGAGCGTTACGCGGCCGGGCTGGCGGGCTTCCTTGGAGGGGAGTTCGAGGAGGAGCTCGAGGGGAGGCCGTTTATCAAGGGCCAGGTCACCGGTCCTGTCACGTTCGGCCTGACCGTTAGCGACCAGGATGGGAGGGCGTCTCTATACGACGGGACGCTGGAGCAGGCCATAGTCAAGGGCCTCAACCTCAAGGCCAGGTGGCAGAGCCGCGAGCTCAAGCGGGCGGCGCCGGAAGCCGACGTGGTCCTGTTCTTCGACGAGCCGTACCTGGTGTCGGTGGGCTCGGCGCTGGTGGGCGTCACCAGGGAGCAGGTGATAAGGGATATCAAGGAGTGCATAGCCGGCTGCGGGGCGGACGTGACCGGGATACACTGCTGC
>Ga0180014_1000003_pt1 | contig 76191 bp, 69 predicted proteins | sample KR13_S1_MetaG_FD_116507 | JGI IMG/M metagenome (GOLD analysis project Ga0180014, IMG submission 116507) | Groundwater microbial communities from the Olkiluoto Island deep subsurface site, Finland - KR13_S1_MetaG | ecosystem: Environmental > Aquatic > Deep subsurface > Groundwater | place... | reverse complement strand
GAACCCAAACGACACCCCCACCGACGTAACCCTCACCTACATGACCGAGAACGGCGAGGTTCCTGGAGGGACGATCACCCTTCCGGCGGGCAGCAGGGAGAGCGTGAACGTGGGAGAGACGGTACAGACCTTCAAGGTGTCCACCGAGGTAACCGCTGATCAGCCGGTGATAGCCGAGAGGGCGATGTACTACAACAACCGCACCTGCGCCCACGGCTCAATAGGGGTAACCGCTCCCAACGACACCTGGTACCTGGCCGAAGGCGCCACCTATGGTGGGTTCGAGACCTGGATACTGGTACAGAACCCCAACGACACCCCCGCCAATGTGACCCTCACCTACATGACCGAGAACGGCGAGGTGCCGGGAGGGACCATCACCCTTGCTCCCAACAGCCGCGAGAGCGTAAACGTGGGAGAAACGGTTGAGACCTTCAAGGTGTCCACCAAGGTAACCGCCGATAAGCCGGTGATAGCCGAGAGGGCGATGTACGGGGACGCCAAGTGAAGAAACGCAAGATGGTGCCTGGCACCATCTTGCGTTTTGATCCCCGGCTAACACGCGACGACGTGAGATAAGACCCTCTACCCCCGGGCAACTGCCGGGGGCGTTCCGGGTCGCCAGACGGTCTACGCCTTCGTTGCCTTCTTTTTCGCGGGAACCTTCTTCGCAGGTTTCTTCGCGGCTTTGGCCGCCTTCTTTTTCGCCGGCTTCTTCGATGCCTTTTTCCCGGCGGGCTTCCTGGCGGCCGGCTTCTTTTCCTCCAGCATCAAGGTGCGCTCCTGGAGCGGCTCGAGGTCTGCCTTGGTGATGATTCCAACGGCGTCCAGCGCGTTCTGGGCGACCGGACGAAGGACCCGCGCCAGCGCGTCCAGGGCCCCCTTGATGAGCAGGGGCCTCGGTCCCTCCAGGATTTCGGCGTCGAACTCGACGTCTATTTCGGCCTCGTTCTCGACCGACAGGTCACCGGTGTCGTTAATCGTGCAGTCGTTGAAGATGATTATTACCCTGGAGCGGTTGAGCCGGGAAAAGCGTCTCATCGTCTACCTCCTGTCATCATCGGACGTGTGCTATCGGCTACCTGCTGTGCTGGTTCGAAACGATACCCAATCGGCGGGCTCTGAGTCAATCTCGAGCTGCCACCGGTATCCCTTGACCGGTTCCAGGGGAAGCCCTAAGAAGTTAAACACCGCGGAAAAATCGATGTCGGTGCCCTGTGGGACGCCCGGCGGCCTTCCCACCTCGAAGTCGCCCACCTGCTCGACAGGCCGCGGCGGGTCCCCGAGCTCCATGATACTACCGCTCTCATCCTGGAGGAACAGGCCCAGCCGGTGCTTCCTGTTGGTTTCGCCCCACGGCACCAGTATGCGGAGGGCGATCGCCATGTTGCGGGGGCCCGGCGGGCACATGGTCCATCCCCCGCCCATGATGTAGAGCTTACCCCCGAGCGCTTCCGCGTAGTCACAGAGTATTATCGTCGTCTTCAACGTGAACCGCCTTTCCTGGACTTGCGTCGCTGCACGGGGTTCAGGCCCTTAGTACTTAGTTGCATTATAGAGCATCGACCTGAGTAGCAACCTTTGCAAAAGGGGCCTGGCCCCTAACGCAAGTATTTAACCATTAAACGTTAGCGGGCCGGCGTGTAAGCGGGGTTGCTGTCAAGCACGGTGTCGAGTGTTTCCCTGTCCGGTGCCTGCACGCACAGGGTCGCGTCTCCAGCCATGGCGCAGTAGAAGAGCTCGCCGTCCGCCTCCAGCAGGTAGTAGGCGGAGTTGCTGTTCACCTCCTTCAAGCCGTCCTCGAACCGGCTTTCCAGCAGTTCGGCGTAGCCGTCCAGGAACTGCCTCGCGTCATCGGGGGTGTCCCAGACGAACGAGTTCACCACGATGTAGTCGTCGCCCGGCCCCTGGTAGTACTGGATGGTGTTGCCCCCCCAGCCTCCGGCGACGTCCACCGAGGCCAGCAGGCCGCAGTACTGCTCGAACCATACGTCCACGTCAAGCTCGCCCATGCAATCCTCGTTTGTCATCTCCCAGCCTTCTCCCAGCGAGCCGGCTACGTCGAGGACCGGCACGTCCCGCGGTTGGTCGATGCCCTGAATATACTTATGGGGGTGCATTATCTGCTCGCTTGACAGCGGGGGGTTCCGGAACGCGTTATCTACGGCGGGCTCGCCGCCGCTTTCCTCCAGGGCACTGACGAAAGCCATCCCTTCCTCGTAGGGGAACATCAGGCTCCTCTGGATGTAGACAGGGGCATTGTCGAGCTCCTCCGACGCGATATCGGCGCCGGCAAGCTCTTCCTGGAGAAGCTTGTTGAGATCCACGTACTCCTTCGCGTACTTCACCATCGTGGTCATGGCGTCGCCTTCTACCAGGGAAAGTACCGCCAGGTTGTTGTCGCCGTTGTAATCGTCGTTCTCCAGCGGGGGCTCCACCAGGTTGAAGTGCTGGTCCTGGAGCGCGTGGGTGATCTCGTGCGCCATGGTTATCTCGTCCATGATGCTCCCGGCGCTCTTGTCCTTCACGATGGTGATGTTCTTGGTTTCGGTGTCGTAGAACCCGGCAATCTGCTCGGAGTAGACATCGGTGAGCGTTTCCTCGAGGTTCTCGTCCGGCGGGATGAGGCCCAGCGCTTTCAACAGCTTCTCGTCCGCTTCCGTTTCCTCTTCTGATGACTCTTCGACGATCGATCCTAAGAGCTCGTAGCGCACCACCGACTCCGGGCACTCCCTGAACAGGGCCGGCTTCTCGATGGACAGTTCCCTTACCTTCGACACCCGCCTCTCGACAGTTTCCAGCTCCTTCGAGTTGATCTTCCTGCCGCAGGTTTCGGTGTCAACCTCAAGGTCGAACTGCAGGAGTTCCCCGGTGGTGAAAGGCTTGAACGAGGGGGTGAGCTCGACCGGCTTGTAAATGCGCCCGGTGCCCAGAGCGAAGTGGAGCACCAGTGCCACCTCGGCTAACGCCAACAGCGACACAACCAGGAGTACTGCTACCAGGCTTTTCTTCAACGGTCGAACCTCCGGTAGGGTATGTGCGAGAATCGGTTACTATATATAATAACCTAGCGAGCGGCGGCAGCAGCAGCAGCAGCAGCGGCAGCAGTCGGAGGTGGGCGATTGGAAACGGGTAACACTCTAAGTCACGGGCACACCGGGGAGCGCCGGGGCGGGCCGCCGGGAGCGCCGGGGCGCCGGTTGCCGCCCGCGCGGACGGCGGTGCTGGTTACGGTCGCGGCCGCGCTGGTCGCGCTTATCATGACCGGCTGCGGCTCGACCGCGGACAAGGTAAATGATTACCTGGTAATGGCCGGCGGCGTGGTCAAGGGCATAGAGGGGAGCTTGAGCGAGTTCGACGCGTTATGGCCCGTGCCCCTCTCCGCCCAGGGCGGTATCAAGGCGACGCTTGTGGGGTTCCGAAAAGCGCTGGCCGACGGCCAGTCCGAGGTTGACAGCATGGACGTCCCCGAGCCGTGCCTCGAGCTTTCAAGGCTGCTCAGGCAGTGCCTGGACCGGGGCAGGGAACTTGCCGACATGACCACGCAGTTTGCGGATTACATTGACGACATGGCTCCCATCGCGCTGCAGATAGACGAGGTCACAGTCACTCTCCAGGAACTCATGGAAAGAAAGGACATACCGACCGGTTTTCACGGGCTCTACGACAAGGTGAACAGCATCAACGCCGCGTTAGGGACCGTACTTCCGCCGGTAACCTTCCAGGAGGTGCACCACACGTTTGGTGAGTTCGTGCAGTCAATGGCCAAGGATTTCAAGAAGGCGCACGACAGGCTTGGCGATTGGGGCCTCGAGGAAGAGGAGGAAGAGGAGGAAGAGGAGGTCCAGCCTGAGGAGGAACAGGACGAGAAGCCCGCGAAGGAAACACCGGAAAACCGCGCTATAAAACCGGTCTTGAAAGGCATACCGGAGGAGTGGGGCAGGACGTGCGGGGAGATTGCCGCGATGTTCGACGCGCTCCGCGGGTCCACCGGATTGAAGCAAAAAGAGGCAGTGGTGCGGGACCTCGTCGGGCAGGCCAATGCCATGATGCAGGCCCTCGAGAAGGAGTATAAGTAGGCCGGATGACGCCGGGTACCTGGACCTGCCAGGAGGCAACACCGGTCACGTGGTTTCCCCGGAGGTGAGGGATTTGACCGTGATTGAAGGTGTAGCGGATTGGGTTTCGGGCCTGTCCTACGACGACATCCCCCCGAGGGTCCTGGAGGTGGCACGCAACCAGGTGGCCTCGGTGCTGGGGGCGATACACGCCGGTGCGGGGTGCGCCGGCGGGGAAGCGGTCGTCCGCACGGTGGATGGGCTGGCCGGGGAGGGCCCATGCTCGACGTACCCGGGTGGCGCCCGGCGCCCGTTCACTTCAGCGCTCCTGCAGAACTGCTCGCTTTCCATTGCACTGGATTACGACGACTACCTCTTTCTCGGACACACCGGTCATAGTGCCGTGCTGGCGCCGCTGGCAGTGGCGGAGATGAGAGGCGTTGATACCCGCACGGTGCTCACGGCGCAGGTGGCCGCCAACGAGGTCGCAGGTCGCCTTGGGGGGACGGTCGCGGTAGGCCCTCACAACGGCCAGATGTGGGCGCACATTCACCTGCTGGGGGCCGCGGCCGCGGCTTCCCGGGTACTGGGTCTGGACCCCGACCGGACGGCCGACGCGATGGGCATCGCCCTTGCGGAACCGGTGTATGCGCTGTTTCCCGCGTTTATGGGGCCGCAGTCGAAACTGATGATAGCCACGGTACCCACTATAACCGGCACCATCGCCGCTTTCCTGGCGGAGGGCGGCATGACCGGGCCGCGGGGAATCCTGGAGGACCCCCAGGGGTTCTGGGCGAACTTCTCGTTCGTGCCCATGCCGTTCATACTCACCGGGTTCGGCCGGGCATGGGTGACCGACACGGTGGCGTTCAAGCAGTACCCCGGATGCGCCTACATAGACACAACGATGGACGCGCTCTTCGAGATAACCGGGGAGTTTCGACAGAGTCACGGCCGGGATATCAAGCCGGACGAGGTGATGGGGATAGAGGTGGAGGCGAGCCTGCTCACCTGCGCTATGAACGCCATGTCCAGCGGGTACCTCGACCGGGAGAAGCTCTCTCCCACAAATATTAACTTCTCGGTGCCGTTAAGCGTTGCCATCGGGCTGATCGCCGGGGCCCTGTCCGGGGCAGAGCTTACCGAGGGCTTCCTGGTGTCCAACAGGGAGAGGATACTGGCCCTGGCATCACGGGTCGAACTCCGCCACTCTCCCCGGATGACTGTCGAGTTCTTGCGGGCACTGGACCGGGTGGTCGACATGAAGTCAATACTTCGGGAGATCGACCTGAGGGCGTTGATAAAGGTGAGGCGGAGGCTGCGCGAGCACCTCGCAAGCGTCGCCACCATGGGGCTTGGGGAGGCGGTAGCCGCATGGAGAGGCCTCTCGCCGGAGGACAGGGCTTTCCTGCGGGGCCTCGTGTCGATAGGAGGCATGTTCAGGAAGTATCCCGCCTACGACCTCGGCGAGAGCCGGTTCGAGGAGCTCGAGATGCCTTTCGGCGCGCGACTGTCGGTACGCCTCAAGGACGGCACGTTGCTTGAGGCGGAGCGGATGATACCTCGCGGTGCCCCGGGCGACCCGGCGCGATTGGACGTTCCCCGGGGGAAGTTCGTGAAGGAGACGGCCCCGCTCATCGGGCGCGAGGCGACAGAGGCGGCGGTGGACACGGTCCTCGATCTGGAGAACCACACCCTGGACGACATCAGGAACGCGTTGGCCCAGGGGGAGTAGCCCGGCTCAGTGCCCCGTTCCATAGATACGGTTAAGCACCGAGAGCGTCGAAGCGCCGCTCCGGCAAGGCGCGCGACCGAGTCGTACTCTTGGAGTACGTCGAGTGAGCGGAACGCAGCCGGTGTGGATGCAGCGGCGTTCGAATGCAAGTGTATCTATGGAGCGGGGTACTATGGTTTACGTGAGCGGTAGGCGCTCCACTCCGGGTCCGCTATCTCCCGGTACGATTCCGCGTAGCCGTCGATTTCGGCGGCGAACTCCTCGATGACCGCCTCCGCCCCGGCGTGGGTCGGGTGGGCGCCGCAGACGGTCACCACATCCCTGAGGACCTCCGGCACGTCGATTATCATGCACGGCCTGAAAAGGTTCTCGTCGTACGGCTGGTGTTCCCTTATACGTGTGAAGAACGGTGATTGCAGGATGTCCTTGAGCGACTTGTTCTTGATGTTGTCCACCGCGAAGTGGACGAAGACGCACGGCTCGACGTCGCCGTTGGAGTTGATGTGCAGGTATTTCCTGCCCCCGGCCAGGCAGCCGCCCACCATCGGGCCGTCGTTCCAGAAGTCGGCCAGCAGGATGTCGTTACGGGCGCGCCTCTTCACGAGTTCCTCGCGCCTGAAGATCCGCTGCTGGGGGGTGGGCATGAGCTCGACCCCCGGCTCTTTGCCCACCGGGACGTAGTGGAAGTACCAGCCTATCAGGCACCCCTTGTCGCGGTAGAAGTTCACGAACTCCTCGCTCACGATGAGCTCGTTGTTCTCGCGGGTGGCGGTCGCGCTGAAGCCGAAAACGACCCCTTCCTCCCGGAGGTTGTCCATGGCACGGAGTATCTTCTGGTAGGTGCCCTTCCCCCGCCGGGCGTCGGTCTCCTTCTCGAAGCCCTCTACGCTGACGCAGGGGTAGACGTTACCCATCTCGGCCAGCCTTCGGGCGACCTCACGGTCGATGAGGGTGCCGTTGGTGTATACCTGGAAGAGGATAGAGTGGTGTCTTTCCATGATACTCAGCAGGTCTTCGCCAAGCACGAACGGCTCACCACCGGAGATAGTTATGAAGTAGACCCCCATCTCCTCCGCCTCGAGCAGGAGCCGCTCCAGGGTGCCCAGCCCCAGGTCTTCGTTCGTCGCGTACTTGCCGGCGTAGCACCCGTAGCAGTTGAGGTTGCAGCGCATGGTGGGGCTTATGACCATGAGGATCGGAGGGTCGAACCCCGTGTCCTCTTTGAAGCGGATTCGTTTCACCTCTCCCTTGACCAGGGCGTTGGCGATGAAGTTGAGGGCGGATTTCCGGACCGCTGGCGACATCCGGTTCAGGTGCCGCTTGGCGAGCAGCAGGCTGGTGGTCAGGAACTCACGCCCATCCGGATATGAAATGTAGCGGACGCACCGCCGCCCGGCGGCAGTGAGAACGCTGTCGGGGATCACCCTAATAGCGGCGAGACCACAGGCCACAACCGCTCTTGTCACTAACCTCTTGAATGACTCGATGATACTTATAAGGCCACCCCCTTTTTCGCCCGAGAGGGAAGAACAACGCGAAAATACTACACATTCCCGCCGGCCAGTTCAATAGCCGCCGTTCAACGTTCGGGTGTACCATGGTATCCAGACAGTGCTGAAGGCGTGTCGGGAGGCCGGTTTGGGAACCAAGAAGTACCAGGTAGATTTCGCTTTGAAGTTATGGAAGCTTACCCACTGGGCGAAGCGGATTGGCGATATAACGCCGTTCAAGCAGATGGCGGGACTCATCGCCTCGGAGAAGAACTTCTGCGGCTCCTTTATACCGGTTGACGAGGAGATCGAGATACCCCCCAGCGTGGTGGCCCCTCGCCTTATCCTGGAGGATTACATCAAGAGGGCCTCCCACCGCACTATAATCCATGAGTGCTTCTGCAGGGCGGGCGAGGGGTGTGAGAGGTATCCCCGCGACCTGGGGTGCCTGCTGCTGGGGGAGGCGTCACGCGATGTCGACCCCAGCGTAGGGCGTCCCGCCACCGTGGAGGAGTCCATGGAACACCTTGACCGGGGGTTGGCCGCGGGGCTTCTCCCCATGCTGGGCCACCTGAGGATAGACCAGGCGGTGTTTGGGGTCAGGGAGTTCAGCAGGTTTCTGACCCTGTGTTTCTGCTGCGAGTGCTGCTGCGTCATCCGCTCGGAGATGAGGAGGCTGGTGGGAGCCTACCCGCGCAGCCTCGTGCGTTTGGAGGGTGTGCGTGTCGAGGTCACAGGGGAGTGCGTGGGATGCGGGGAGTGCGTCCCGGTTTGCCCCGTCGAGAACGTGCGGCTCTCAGGCGATGTGGCGATAATCGGCGAGATGTGCGTCGGTTGCGGGAGCTGTGCCCGCGCCTGCTCCAGGGGGGTTATCAAGGTGTCGATCGAGCCGGGTTCGCGTTTGCATGAGGATATCCGGCGCCGGATAGAGACGGGTGTCGATATCGAATAAGGAAAGGCCCGTGCGGGGACGCTCGTTCAGGCGCCGGTTATTTCCTCCAGCCTCGCTACTGTTTCGTCTATCTGCCAGTCGGGGGTTGACGCGCCCCCGGTAACCCCAACTGACTCCACTTCGCTCAGCCACTCCGCCTGGATCTCCGAGGAGTCCTCGATGTGGCGCGTGGTTACGCCGGCCTCCCGGCATATCTCCGCCAGGTGGGTGGTGTTGCTGGAGTTGCGCCCTCCCACCACGATCATGAGGTCCACGCTTCGGGCGAGCTCGACTGATTCCCTGCGCCGCCGGGTGACGGATTCGCATATGGTATCCCGCACCTCCACCCGGCCCGCGCAGGCCTCGATGATGGGAGTGACGGAGTCCAGCAGGTTCCTGGACACAGTCGTCTGGCAGACTATTCCCACCCTGCTTCCACGGTGCCCCTCGTCATCGGCCCAGCGGTGAGCGTCATCGGTATTCTGGATCACCGTGACCGGCGCCCCCGCCCGACCCACGATGGAGCGGACCTCCGGATGGCTCTCGGAGCCGAGCACGATGACCCGGCAGCCGGACTCGGCAAGTTCCCGCGCCGCTTCCTGGGCCCACTTTACGGTGGGGCAGGTGGCGTCAACGAGGACCGCCCCCTGAAGCCTGAACTTATCTTCCGTCTCTATATCGATGCCGTGCGACCGGATGATGACATTGGCGCCGTTGACGTCGGGGTGATCGCCGGCGGGGTCGAGGACCTTGAGCCCCAGCATCTCCAACCGGGACACGACCTCGGGGTTGTGTATGAGCGGGCCCGTGGAGTAGGTGGTGTTACCCTTCTCAGTCAACGCGTCTTCGGTTATCCGTATGGCACGGTCCACCCCGGGGCAGAACGAGTGGCCCCCGGTGACCTTTATTTTCACTTCCATGTACTCCAAGATAATCTATTTTCAGGGTGAAATACAGGGTGGTGGTGCTACAATGTTATCGCACTAGTGTTCCGTCCCATGGGTAGCTTTAAGCACCGAGAGCGTCGGGGCGCCGCTCCGGCAAGGCGCGCGACTGAGGCGTACTGGTTCAGTACGGCGAAGGAGCGGAACACAGCCGGAGTGGATGCAGCGGCGTTCGAATGCCAAGATATCTGTGGGACGGAGCACTAGGGGCTACAATAACTTGCGACTGGGGGCATGGTGCTCAAGTACATCAGGTTGTTCCGCTTGAAAACAACCCTTATCTACCTTTTCCCGTTCGCGCTGGCGCTGTCGGTTGGTGTGGAGGAAGTGGCTAACGGTATAGCCCGGCCCGTTTCCCACTCCTGGATTACCGTGCTCTGGGTCACGGTGCTGTTTGGCTACCTGGCTTACTTCTGCGGGTCTTTCTTCTCCAGCACGCTCAACTGCTACGTCGACGTCCCGGCGGACCGGGTCCATGACGGCCTCTACAAGGACCAGGAACTCTCCAGGCAGCCGTTCGTCACCGGCGAGATGAGCACCCGGGAGACCGTTCTGACCTTCGCCATCACCGGCGCAGGCTGCGTGGTGTTCTCGTTGCTGGTGAACTGGCGGTTCGCTGTCTTCATGCTGAGCGCGGTCCTCCTGCTGGGGATTCTCTACTCGCACCCCTGGTTTCGTTTCAAGGAGAAGCCGGTGCTGGATGTACTGACCAACGCAACCGGGGCGGTGTTGATACTGTACGCCGGTATGGCGGTCGTCTCCGCCGACAACCCCCCGTTCATCCCCATCATATTCGGCTGGTTCTTCTCCGCCACCCTGTACATACCCAGCGTGGCAAACGACGCGCCGTTCGACGAGGCCGCCGGGTACCGGACCTCGGGGGTTGTATTCGGCCAGAGGCGGCTTATCCATGCCATGGTCCCGCTGACAATGATCGTGGTGGGGATAGGCATATGGGGTGCGCTGTCGGGCAGCATCAACTGGCAGTACCGGCTGTTCTGCGTACTGGGGGCGCCGGCGGCGATAGTCGCCACTGCCGCCGTCATGTTCACGTTCCACCCGCCTCACATCGAACTCAACCCGTTGCTGCTGCTGGTGCCCCTGTCCTGCCTGTTGCTCTTCTACATCATTCTCAGCACCTACCGGGTAATCACAGTATGAACGGTTCCGGTCTGGCAGCGTGGGCGCGCAAGTACTGGACGCTGCTCAGGATAAAGATATCCCTGATATACCTGTTCGGGCTGGCGTTCGGCTTCTCGATCGCGGCCGACGCCAACTCCGATATCGCCTGGTACCGGATACTGTTCGCGATAATCGCGTTCTTCTGCGCTTCCTTTTTCGCGAGCACCCTGAACTTCTACGCCGACGTGGAGGCGGACCGGGAGTTCACCGGCCGCTTCAAGGATACGGACCTTTCTGGCCAGCCCTTCGTCACCGGGGACATGGGCCGCCTGGAAACCGCGTTGGCGTTCTCATTGTCTGCGGCGGGATGTGTGCTGTTCTCGCTCCTGGCGGGGTACCGGTTCGCGGTTTTCATGATAGGTTTCGCTGTGGTCATAGGGCTGTTGTATAGCCATCCCTGGCTCCGGCTCAAGGCGCGCCCACTCACCGATATACTATGCAACATCACCGGCATGACGTTCACCCTTCTGGCCGGACTATCGCTGGGGGTGGAGTACCTTCCACCGGTGCTCTTCCTCGTCTGGTGGGCACTCTTCGTAACGGTGGTCTATATTCCCACGGTGATCAACGACGTGCCTTTCGACCGGCAGGCGGGGTACAGGACATCGGGGGTGGTCTTCGGGGCGGCCCGGCTGCTCTACTCGATAATACCGCTTACCGTCGCAATGGCGGTTCCGGGCGTCCTGGTCGCCATTTCGGACACGGCGTGGCAGTACCGTCTGCTGGTGGGCCTGGGCACCGCGCTGGCCGTCGCCGGGGTAGCGGTGGTCCTCTACTGCTGGAAGCCCCCTTACATCGACCTCGACCCCAACTGGGTCCTGGTCCCGATGAACCTTTTCATCGTGTTCTTCTTCACCTACGGCATAATTCGCGTGGCCGGGGCTTGACCCTGGATTCTCACATAACATTAACCACAATTACAACATTGCCCCCATCCTCAACAAAATGACGCAATGGTGCCAGGCACCAGGCGTGCAAAACGCAACAACGGTGCCTGTCACCAATGCGTCATTTTGCGTCGGTGATGCCAGTAACCATCCCTGAAAAAGGAATTGATGGTATCCTTGTCAGGGTCTGGAAATATCTTACCGGGTGCAAATAGACTCTGGAAAGGATAAACGGATGTCACTACCGCTTGAGGGCATGAGAGTTCTCGACCTTACCAGGTTGCTACCGGGGCCTTTTTGCACCGTCCTCCTTGCCGACATGGGCGCGGATGTAATCAAGGTCGAGGACCACGGGATGGGCGACTACCTTCGATGGAATCCGCCTCTCAGTTCCTCCGGCATGAGCGTTCACTTCCACACCATAAACAGGAACAAGCGAAGCATCGCGCTGGACCTGAAGAAGAAGGAGGGCCGCGAACTGCTGCTGGAGCTTGCGGGGTGGGCGGAGGTGCTGGTGGAGCAGTTCCGACCGGGGGTCATGGACAGGCTGGGGCTGGGGTACGACGTGGTCAAAGAGGTAAACCCCTCTATCGTCTACTGCTCCATCACCGGTTACGGCCAGGACGGTCCGTACCGTGACGTCGCCGGCCACGATATCAACTACCTGGGGTACACCGGGGTGCTGGGCCTGACCGGGCACGCCGACGGCCCGCCGGTGCTCTCGGGGGTGCAGATAGCGGACCTTGGGGCCGGGGGTATGTACGGTGCGCTGTCGATACTGATGGCGTACATACACGTGCTCAAGACAGACGAGGGACAGCACCTGGACGTGTCCATGCTGGACGGGAGCATCTCATGGCTCACCATAAACACCGGTGAGTTCTTCGCGGGAGGCGCTGCGCCGGGCAGGGGGGAGCAGGTGCTGCATGGGCTATGGCCCTGCTACAACATCTATCCGGCGGCTGATGGCTATATGGCGGTTGGCGCGCTCGAGGAGAAGTTCTGGAGGCGAACGTGCGAGCTTCTGGGGAGGCCGGAGTATGCGGCTGAGCAGTTCAACGCCGAGAAGCGCGACGAGATTTTCTCCTGGCTCACGGGCGAGTTTTCGAAGAAGACGCGGGCCCAGTGGATGGAGATATTCGGGGGTGAGGACTGCTGCGTGTCGCCGGTGCTCTCCCTGGACGAGGTGGGCCGCGACCCCCAGGTGATGCACAGGAAGATGATGGTCCAGGTCGATGACGATAAGTTGGGCCGTGCCACCACGCTGGGGATACCGGTAAAGTTCTCCCGTACGCCCGGCGAGATAAGGAGTTCGGCGCCTTTCCAGGGCGAGCACACCGACGAGGTGCTCCGGATGCTGGGTTGCTCGACCGAAGAGGTCGGGAGGCTCAAGGAAGACGGAGTCGTCAAGTGCCCCGTTCCATAGATACGGTTAATAAGCGCCGAGAGCGTCGAAGCGCCGTCTGGAGGCAAGATGGATGAAGAAGGGGAAGTCACTAGAAAGTCGGAGAATGCAGAGTATGCCACCAAGAGAGTTGGACGCGTGTTGAAGGCGATGGGGGCGGCCGCCGGGAAGGTGATGAGCCGCGAAGAGATGATCTCGGGCACGCTTTCCACCCTCTCCCCGGAGATGCTGGCCCAGGCGTTCAACGAGAACCCTGATTTCTACGTCAAGCTGGTGAGGGAGCTCTCAACCGAGGTCATTGCCAAGAGCATAAACGAGAACCCGGAGTTCTTAGAGGACATGATGGATATGATAGACCCGGCGGTTGTCGCCGGGCCCACTAACCGGAACCCCGAGTTCATGAAGCGGTTCATGGAGCACCTGGACCCCGAGGTGATCGCCGACGTCATCAACCACACGCCGGAGTTCTCGATAGCCATGACCAACGCACTCAACCCGGAGGTGATGGCCCACGTGGTCAACATGACCACCGATTGGGCCGTCCGGCTTGTGGGCCTCCTCGACCCTGGCGTGATCGCGAGGGCGGTGAACGAGAACGTTGAGTGGGTGGTGGAGGTACTTTCGAAGTACGACCCGCTGGTCATCAAGGAGGTAGTGGAGAGGAACAGGGACTGGATACTGGACCTGCTCCGGATACTGGACCCCGCGATATTCGCCGGGCTCTTCAACGAGTACCAGGACTTCTTCCTCGGCATAACGGAACATCTCGACAGGCGCGTGCTGGTGGACCTGGTGCAGGAGGCGGCCCGGCGGGGGGCTTACGACAGCATCATCCTTCTGGTGGATGCCGAGATACCGGGTATGGGGTCGTTCGAGGGGTGCGAGATACACATAAAGGGCGCTCGCTACGACGGTGGGTAAAGGAGTCGAGATGTTGTTCGCGGCGGTTGAGATATCTACGATAGCGCTGGTTGCGGTAGGGGTGCTGGTGTGGTTCGGCTGTGCTTTCTACACCGCGGGAATGGCGCGAAACAATGGAAGCAACTACCACCTTTGGCTGCTCATAGGAGTGTTGACCGGCCCCCTGGGGCTCGTATTCGGATATCTCTACCTGCAAATGACCAGTGAGCGTAGCCGAAGGATACGTTACGGCGAGGGGGGCAAGTCGGACATAGCCGAGATACTGCGCTGTCCCAACTGCGGCGAGTCGGTGCCACGCAGCTTCGTGGACTGCCAGTTCTGCGGGGCTTCCCTATCCCGGAAGAAACACCGAATGTAATCTGCGCCGTCTGTTATAATCTCCCCGGGTATTCGATAACGCGAACCGGATGTCTTGTATCATGCCACTGAGAATCCTTCACACAGCGGACGCGCACCTGGGGGCCAAGTTTCTGGGTCTCGGGGAAAAGGGGCGCCTGCAGAGGTCGCAATTACTGGAGACTTTTGAGGCGGTGGTGGACCTTGCCATCGGGCGGGAGGTTGACCTCTTCCTTGTCGCCGGCGACCTCTTCGACTCCAACCGGGTGCCGAAGTCCACTCTGACGCGGGTCGCCTCCCGGCTCGAAAAGCTGGCCGCCGCCGGGATAGAGGTGTGCGTTTCACCGGGAACACACGACCCCTACGGCCCCGACTCGGTCTATGAGGGTCCGCCGCTGTCAGGGATACCGGGGCTTTCGGTGTTCAAAAGCGAGAAGATGGTCCCGGTTCACTTTCCCGAACTGGATTGCACCGTATATGGTAACGCGAACATGAGTCCCTTCCAGAACAAGTACCCGCTGGCGGGGTTCAAGGTGACCGACGATAGCCGGTGGCGGGTGGGCATGGTGCACGCGAACTTCGAGATACCCGACGTCACCGAGGACACGTACGTGGTGACCGCCGGGCAGGTTGGCTCCTCGGGCCTGGATTACCTGGCACTGGGACACCTGCATTCGCTGTCGGACCGCAGCCGGGGCACAGTCAAGGCGTATTACCCCGGTAGCCCCGAGATGGTGCGTATGCGGAAAGGGGAGTTCGGGAACGTTCTTCTGGTGGAACTGGACGACGAAGTCCAGGTTTCCGCAGTGTCGGTGGGCAGGCGCTTCCTCGAGGAGGTGACCCTCAGGGCGGAGGATATCGACTCGGCTGCCTCGCTCAAGGTAGCACTGGAGGCGCACAAGGGGCCCGAAAAGGTCTTGAAGCTCAACATAGAGGGCCTGCGCCCTCCCGGTTACCCGGACGTCGCGGGGCTGGCCGGGGAGATGGTCGATCTTTTCTTCCATATAGACGTAACCGACAGGTCCACACCGGCTCCCGCTACCGTGGGCCCCGGGGCTTATCCCGAGGACACACCGGCGGGGGTCTACCTGCGAATCCTGCATTCCAGGCTGGAGGTGTGCTCCGCCTCCGAGGCCGATGAGGTGCACGAGGCGATGCAGGTGGGGATTTCACTGCTCCTGGGGGAGGGCGACTGATGCACATCACCGTTCTCCGCCTGGCCGAGTTTCGGCTGTTCGATGACCGCGAATTCCGCTTTTCACCGGGAATGAATGTGATACGGGGGCCGAACGAGTCCGGGAAATCGACGGTGGTGAGGGCGCTTGTGGCTGCCCTTTTCGAGAAACCACATGCAGATAACGTCTATACCAGGTCCGATCTGAGGTGGGGAGCCGAGGAGAAGCCGATCCTGGAGTTGGAGTTCGATCACGAAGGCGCAAGCTACCTGCTGGTCAAGGATTTTCGCCTGCGCACGGTTGTGCTGGAGGAGTTGGGGGGCTCGAGCCGCCTGACGACCACGAAGGCCGCCCGGGCCAGGATATCGGAGTTCCTTGGCTTCAGCGACCCGGCGCAGTTTGAGAGGACCGCATGCGTCACCCACGACCAGATGATGAACATATCCAGTGACCGCCCGAGCGCACGGAAGCTGGCGGACCTGGTCAGGGAGGTCGTGGTTGGCGAACGGGAGAGTGTCGCCATGGAGGGCGCCCTAAGGACCCTCGCCGGTGAGATCGACGAGCTCAAACGCGGGCTGGAGCGTCCGGCCAGGAACCCCGGCACGATCGCTCGGCTTCAGCGGGAAAGAGAGGTCATGATATCCCGCCAGAAGGAGCTGACCGGGGGCATCAACGAGCTGGATAGCGGCAGGAGCAGATTGAAGGATGTGGACCGGCTCCTGGGAGAGAAAGAGCGCAGGCTGGAGAATCTGAGGGAGCTTCTGAATAAGAACCTGAAGGGCATTGATCTGGAGAAGCGGATGGAGGAGTCACGCAGGAGGTTCGAGTTCGCCGACAGGGTAAAGGACGCCGGTACTGTACTGGACAGGATCGAGGCCGAGATAGAGCGGGCTTACGGCGGGTTTCTCGATCTGGGCATAGACGCGGAGGTGGAGCTCTTAAAGGAGATTGAGGTCCGCGAGTCGCTCGGGGTACTTGCCCGTGAACTGGAGGCAGAGGAGTCGCCCGAGGAGGGGAAGCCATCGCCTTCCGTCCCACGGTGGGCCGGGTGGATAATCGTAGCCCTGGGGGTCGTCCTGGTCATCGGAGGGGCAACTCTCTGGGCCGTTCACGCCGCGCTGCTGGTGCTGCTGGCTCCCGGTGCGCTGATACTGGCGGCCGGGGCGTATCTCCTCCTGGCCGGACAGGAGGTACCGGCGGGGCTGAACGGCGTGATAGGTGAGCAAGTCGCCCGGGCCGAAGAGGAGATAGCCAAGCTCCGTGCCCGTGAGAAGCAGTTCCTGGGGTCGGTCGGATGCGGTAGTACCAAGGAGTTCTTCACCCGGTTTGAATTGTACCGTGACCTGGTTGGCGAACGGGACAACGCCGCCGCCGCTGCGGAAGCCCTGCTGGGTGACCGTACCATGGATGAGATCAAGCAGGAGCGGAGGAACTCCTCGCTCGAGGTTTCCGCCTGTGACGCAGAGTTGACCGAGATGGAGCCTTATCGTGTCCCACCCGAGCGGCTCGAGGAGGTCACCGGGGAGCTGGGCGAGCTGTCCAGGGAGGTCGAAGCACTCAGTAAAGAGCGGGAGGGGCTCGAGTTCCATCTGGGGAAGACGAAGACGGACCCTGAAGAAACGTTGCAGATTGAGGAGAACCTCGCCTGGCTATGGGAGGCGGAGCAGAAGGCCAGGAGTCGCCTGCGGGTCACCACCCTGGCTTACGACGCCATGAAGGAGGTGTCGCGGCACCTGCTGTCGGCCGCGATTCCGACGATGGCCGAGGGCGTGGGCAGGACGTTGAGCGTTCTTACCGGGGGGCGCTACGACACGGTCGAAGTGAGGGAGAGCGACCTCGCGATATCGGTGTACTCCGAACAGAAAGGGGACATGATCCCGGTGGAGCAGGTTCTCTCCTCCCTGAGCAAGGGAACCCTGAGCCAGCTTTACCTGGCGGCCCGCCTGGAGCTTGTGGATGTGATCACCGGCGGAAGGCGGCCGCCCTTGATATTCGACGACTCCTTCTCTTACTTCGACGACGATCGGCTGGAGCGGCTATGGAACGTCCTTCTGGAGGTGGCGAAAGACCAGCAGGTCTTTCTGTTTACATGCTGCAGCCGCTACGATAGTCTGATTGGCCCTGACGTCAACGTCATCGACCTGGAGCCGGGAGCCTGACCAAACGGGGTCTGGCCCAGGCTGGTGTCGTTCGTCTTCTCACTCAAGACTATCTCCATAATGCAACAGCGGGCCTGACCCCTGTATTACCAGCGACAACGCAAGACAAAACCCGCCATCCCCGGGCATGTGACGTTCAAAACTTCACTTGAACCCATGCCCCACAATGCATATGCGCAGGGGCGGGGCCCGTCCCTCCCCAAAACGCACCCCAGGGGCCTGGCCCCGGACGTGCACTATGCAACAGCCCGGGGGCGAGAATGACGCACTGGTGACAGGCACCAATGCGTCATTAAGCAAACAGCGGTTACACAACCCCCAACCAGTGGGGTCAGGTGTTAGACAGCTGTCCGAGTTTTGGAGTATTCTCTATAAACACCTGACCCCTACCTCGTGAACAAGCGGCGGTTAACAAGACACAGGAGGAAGCAGTGATAGAAGTTGAGACCTTCACCGACATGTCTTTCGGCACCAATAGTTACATCGTCTGGCGGGAAGGAGCTCAAGCGGTCGTGCTGATCGATGCCGGCATGGCGGTCAGCGCAATACTGGAGTTCCTGGAAAGCCGGGGGATGACGCTGGAGGCGGTGTTGCTGACCCATGGGCACCCCGACCATATCGTGGGCGCGGCCGAGATCGCAGAGGCGACCGGCGCTCCGGTCTATCTCCACGAGATAGACAGCAAGATGGTGGAGATGATGCCTCCCACTCTCCTCGCTATGCTGGGGATAGACAAGATGGACGTCCCCGACGAGTTCAAGCCGCTCAACGATGGGCAGGTGCTGGAGCTGGCCGGGCTCGAGATCAGGGTGCTTCACACCCCGGGACACTCACCGGGGAGTGTGAGCTTCCTGGTGGATGGTGCCCTGTTCGACGGGGACCTGGTATTCCGCGCCTCTATAGGCAGGACCGATTTTCCCGGGGGCGATTTCGAGTTGCTCCTGCGCTCCGTCAAGGAAAAGGTGTTCGTCCTCGATCCCGAGACGAAGTTGTACCCCGGTCACATGGGGCCGACCACCGTGGGATTGGAGAAGAAGACCAACCCGTTCCTTGCAGGCTTCTGACGGTATTCCCGGTGCTGCCGGAACCCCGCCCCCCCGCGCCGCCTGTGCGCGTGGACACCTCGAAGCGAGAGTGTTACGGTAAAATTGAGGTTTTTTTCTACTGCTGGAGGTGTCGGATGAGAACAACGAGAACCAGTGTATCGGTCGCGCTGGGCTGCACCGCGCTGGCGGTGCTCCTGGTGCTGATGGTCGGTTGTGGTGGCTCTGGCGGCGGTGAACCCAAGACGGTTGCCCAGGAGTTCCTGAACGCGCTGATCGCGCACGACGCGCCGGGGTCGTACACGCTGCTCAGCATGAAGTTCCAGGGAGAGTGGGGGGTCACGGCTGTTGCCTGGAACGGCGCTATGATGAGGAACCCAATCCCGGGGACGGCGTCCTATTCGGTCAAGGGCCAGGATATCCAGGGTGATTCCGCATCGGTGACGATAACTCCCGCCGGCGGGGCCGACGTGCAGGTCAAGCTTGTCAAAGAGGACGGAAAATGGCTTATCGATTACGAACTGGGCCAGTGGTACGGGCTGGATTAGGCCGGCGGCCGGCCCTTCGGGGCACCACCTGGGGTTTTTCGTGAACAACCTGACCCAGCGGCTTGAAGCCGCCGGGGAGGCCGGCATAGAGGTCCTCCAGAGGGGCACCCTCAAGCAGATCGGTCTCACCATCGAGTACGCGTACCTCGACACCGCCGGGACCGGCGGTGTGATAATCGAGTATATTCAATCCCGGTTCCTGGGGCTCCCGTTCCCCATGCGGACCTCGCTGCTTCGCCAGGGCGCCTGGCTCGCGGAGAAGACGAAGCGCTAGTGGTTGCCATGCGGCCCGAGGAGTTCGAGAAGGCCGTTGCGGGAGTGGTGGAGAACCTGCCAGGGGAGTTTGCCGACAGGCTGGAGAACGTAGAAGTAGTCGTCCGGGAAAGACCTTCACGGGCGGACCTGGACCAGGTGGGAGTTCCACGGGGTGGAACACTCCTCGGCCTCTATCACGGTGTGCCGCTGACCGAGAGGGGATGGGGATACCAGTTGATCCTCCCTGATAAGATATCCATATATAGAGAGCCCATCGAGATGATATGTGATAAGACCGGGATACCGGTACCGGAGATGATCAGGCGGGTGGTGCTTCACGAGATCGCGCATTACTTCGGCATAACCGACACGAAGCTCAGAGAACTCGGTTACTGATGTGCAAAAGGGGCCTGGCCCCTTTTGCACATGTCCGGCCCGGGAAAGGAGGATTCGCAAGATGAAGATAGTGGCGGTAAGCGGGAGCCTGGTATCGGGGGGTAACGTAGAGGCCTTGATGGACCATGCCCTGGAGGAGTATGACGACAAGCCGGAGGTCGAGGTTACCCGCTTCGACCTTTCCGGGATGACGGTGGGTCCCTGCATGCACTGCAACTGGTGCATGAAGAAGCAGGTGCCCGGCCGGTACTGCGGCGTGAACGATGACATGAACGAAATCTACCCCGCCCTGATGGAGGCGGACGGCGTGATAATCGCATCCCCGGTCCACTTCCTGAGGCTTTCCGGCACATGCGCCAACTTCATTGACCGACTGCGTCTTTTCGTGCATGGGAACCTCACCCGGGGAGCGATGAGGAACAAGGTGGGAGGGGCCCTGGCGGTGGCCTGGTTCCGGAGCGCGGGGGTGGAACTCACGCTGGTGACCATCAACAACGCGTTCCAGGTCCTGACGATGGTGATAGCCGCTCCCGACCTGGGCATCCTGGGCGGTGGGGCGTTCTCCAGCCTGGAGGGCGCGGGAGGCACCATCAAGGGGGAGCGGCATCTGGTGACCGAGGACCGGTTGGGACTGGCATCGGCCCGCTCGGTGGCGTACCGGGTGTGGGAGCTTGCCAGGCTCATGGAGGCCGGGCGAGAAGCGCTGGAAGGTGGAACAAATGGTTGACGGCAAGGTGGGTGAGAGACCTATAGAGTGGATAATGGAAGGGATGAAGGGCGCACAGTACCTGTGCGACGAGGGTATAGCCTGCCCGCTGCTGTTGACATCGTGGGGTGCCATCGTTAACATTCACCGTAACCATGACAGTGGCACAAAGCCGCTGCGAAGTATGTAAAGGGGTTTTGAAAGATGTTTGGACTCGGGCCGACGGAACTGGTAATTATACTCGTCATCGCCCTGGTTATCTTCGGGCCTTCAAGGTTGCCCAAGGTGGGGCAGTCGGTGGGCCAGGCGCTGAGGGCGTTCCGGGATTCTACTTCTTCAATTGAAGAAGAGGTCAAAAAGGGCCTCGATGATTCCGGTTCGACTGACGAGAGCAAGAAATAGACACTTCAAGCGGTGGCTGTTAAACGGGGCCGCATGACCTACCTCCAGCATCTGGAGGAATTAAGGCGCAGAATAATAGTTTGCATTGTGGCCGTTTCGGCCGGCTGCGGGGTATCCTGGATTTTTGCCTGGGACATACTGGATATCCTGAAAGGCCCGGCGGGCAATATAACCCTGCATTACTTGAAACCCATGGAGCCGTTCCTGGTGCGGTTCAAGCTGACGCTTTTCGGAGGGGTGTTGCTCGCCCTCCCGGTGGTTCTCTTCGAGGTGCTGGCGTTCCTTTCTCCAGCGCTCAAGCGGAAGGACAGGTCGTTCACCATAGCGGTGATGCTGATGATATTGGCGTTTTTCTCCGCGGGCGTCGCCCTTGGTTCCTACTACATAATGCCGGTCGGCATCACCTGGCTCCTCGACCTGGCGGCGGGGCAGATGAGCCCCGTACTGTCCGCCAGCGAGTACGTCAGCTTCGCCGGATGGTTCATGCTTGCTTTCGGGATCGCGTTCGAGACGCCCATATTCATATGGATGCTGGTGGCGCTCGGGGTACTGACGCCGGAGCAGTTGCGAAGACAATGGAGGTATGCTTACATTATCATCTTGCTATTCGCCGCCGTCATTACACCGGACTGGAATCCGATAACAATGTTGATGGTGGCGGTCCCGATGGTACTTCTGTACGAGATGAGCATACTGCTGGCCAGGTTTACCGTCGGGAAGCGAAAGCAGGTTGCGCGGACGGCCGGTTGATCTGACTGAGGAGGATGAGTTGTCGATAATCCTGCACGCGGAGGACCCCGGGGTCAAGGGGGTCCGGAAGTCAGTGGGAGAGTACAAGAGCCGTTACCCGGAGTACGCTGACGCGCTTGGGATGTACGGCTCGATAATGGAGGTGCAGCAGGAGGCGCTGGAGAAGGTGGTCCCTGCCGCCGGGCCGTCCGCCGGGGAGATAGAGGACAGCCTGAAGGAGGGGACACCTCTCCTCGACCCCGGCGACCTGGAGATCGATGTGGCCCTGTTCCGGGAGGTCGCGGGGAAGATGCTCCGTGTGTTGGAGGGTAGGCCCGACGGGTTCCCTTACCACGACGACGTCCTGTCGTGGGATGGCTTGAGCGACGAGGGGTTCTCCACCACCAGGAACCTGGTGCTTGCCGGGGAGAGGATGGAAATCGACCTGGAGTGGCGCGGCGACGATGACCGCGAGCTCATCTCCAACGTGCTGTGGGAGGGGCTTGTGCCTTTCTACAGGAAATATGGTAGTATCTGTGAATCCGAGGTGGACCATTCGTACTGGCAGAAGGGTTTTTGCCCTATCTGCGGAACTCCTCCGCTGATCGGGATGTTCAGGCCCGAAGACGGCCTGTGGGTGCTGGAGTGCAAGCTGTGCCACACCCCGTGGAACGTCATGCGGGCCATGTGTCCTTTCTGCGAAAAAGGGGTTGAAGGTTCCCTCAGTTACCTGTATGTAGACGATGACAGGCGGAAGCGTGTACAATACTGCGAGAATTGCAGGCAGTACGTGAAGACGGTGGATTGGCGCGACAGCGAGCGAGGAGGCTTGCTGCCGCTGGAAGACATAGTGACAGTCCGACTTGACCTGGCGGCGAAGAAAGAGGGCTTGAGGCCGGCTCCGGGGTTTCCCGGTAAAGTGCCGGATGCCTCTTGACTCGCTGGAGGACATAACCTGAAGGAGGTGAGCGGTTGTTCTGACCGGGGCGGTCCTGGCCGGGAGTAGGGTACCGGTCGGGTCGTAGTCGTTGTTGGTAAGTGCAGTCTAGTAGAGAAAGTGAGGGGGGTATGGAACTAACGCGTAGGGATTTCTTGAAGCTGTCCGGCTCCGGGTTGGGGGCGGCGGCTCTTGTAAACCTCGGGTTCAGAGTACCCGCGCTTGCTAAGACCGAACCACTTCGCATCACCAAGGCCAAGGAGTTCACAACGATTTGTCCTTACTGCGCGGTGGGGTGCGGCATCCTGGTGATGTCCGAGAACAATAAGGTCGTAAACACGGAGGGTAACCCCGATCACCCGATCAACCAGGGTACTCTCTGTAGCAAGGGTACAGCTCTCATCCAGATCTCGTTTGTTGATGGAAAGGTCAACCCCGATCGCATCACCGAGCCCATGTACAGGGCCAAGGGTGCGAGCAAGTGGGAGACGCTCTCCTGGGACGATGCAATAAGCAAGATCGCCCAGAAGATCAAGGATACCCGGGACGCGAACTGGATCGAGCAAGACGACATCGACGGCAAGAAGGTGACCTGCAACCGTACCGAGGCGATCGCCAGTTTTGGCGGGGCGTCCCTGGACAACGAGGAGTGTTACCTTCTGGTCAAGATGCTGAGAACACTCGGCCTGGTGTACGTGGAACACCAGGCCCGTATATGACACTCCGCCACAGTTGCCAGTTTGGGCAACACGTATGGCCGGGGTGCCATGACCAACCACTGGAATGACCTGAAGAACTCCGATTGCTTCATGGTCTGCGGCTCCAACTGCGCCGAGAACCACCCGGTATCGTTTAAGTGGATGGAGGTGGCGATGAACCGCAAGGATGATCCCGCCACGCTCATCGTGGTGGACCCCCGGTTCACCCGCACCGCGGCTGTCGCCGACATCTACGCCCAGAACAGGCCGGGCACCGACATCGTCCTCTTCGGGGGGATGGTCAACTACGCCCTGGGAGGAGTCGACGGCGAGGAGAAGATCCAGAAAGAGTACGTAACCAACTACACCAACGCGACGTTCATAGTCGACGACGGCTACAGCTTTGATCCCAGTACCGGGTACTTCTCCGGTTGGGACAAGGACAAGCTGAAGTACGACCAGAAATCCTGGACGTACAAGAAGGGGCCTGACGGACAGCCGCTCACGGACCCCACGCTCGCCGACCCGCGTTGCGTTTACCAGCTGTCAAAGGAGCATTTCAAGAGGTATACGCCGGAGAAGGTTTCAGCCATTACCGGTGTTGACAAGGACAAGTTCCTGGAGATAGCCAAGGCGTACTGCGCCACGGGCGCTCCTGAGAAGAGCGGGACGCTGTTGTACGCGATGGGTCTCACACAGCACACCTACGGGACCCAGAACATCAGGACGTTCGCCCTGCTCCAGCTGCTGCTGGGCAATACCGGCATGTGCGGCGGGGGCGTAAACGCCCTCAGGGGCGAGTCCAACGTGCAGGGATCGACCGACATGGCGTTGCTGTGGCATATAATCCCGGCCTACCTGGCCACGCCCAACAGCAAGAAGGCCCCGACCCTCAAGGCGTACAACGACGCCAGGGTCGAGTCGGCCGGCTCCAGCTACTGGAAGAACGGCCCCAAGTTCATGAACAGCCTGCTCAAGGCGTTCTGGGGGGATTTCGCGACACCGGAGAACGACTTCGGTTACGAGATGTTCCCCAAGGTCGCCGACGGCAAGAACTACAGCCACATCGCCTGCTTCGAGGCCTGTGAAAAGGGTGAGGTAAAGGGCATGATGTGCTGGGGCCAGAACCACGGGGTCTCCGGGCCCAACGGAAATATGGAGCTTGCCGCGATGGAGAAGCTCGACTGGCTTGTCGTGGCCGAGCTCTGGGAGACCGAGGTGGCCGCTTTCTGGAAGCGCCCCGGCGTAAAGTCGGGTGACATTGACACCGAGGTGTTCCTCCTTCCAGCGGTGTGTTCCACCGAGAAGGAAGGGACTATCAGCAACAGCGGCCGCTGGATACAGTGGCGCTACAAGGCCGCCGACGGTCCGGGCAAGGCCAGGACCGACGCTTCCATCATAAGCATGCTTACCATGAAACTGATGGAGCTGTACAAGGCTGATGCCGAGGCCCCCAACGCCGAGGCCATAACCGAGCTGTACTGGCCGTACGGCGAGGAGCCCAACATAGACGACGTCCTGAAGGAGCTCAACGGGTTCACCTGGGACAGCAACGCCAAGCAGGGCAAGCTGGTGGCGAACTTCACCAAGCTGATGGACGATGGGACGACCGCCTGCGGGAACTGGCTGTTCTCGGGAGTCTATCCCGAGGAGGGCAAGAACAAGGCCAAGGCCCAGGAGGACAACTCGGACCCCAGCGGGCTGGGGCTGTACTCCAACTGGACGTTCTGCTGGCCGGTGAACCGCCGTATCATCTATAACCGCTGTTCGGCGGACCCGGGTGGAACCCCCTGGAACCCGGACAAGGACCTGGTAACGTGGGATGGTACGCAGTGGGTGAACAACGACGTTCCCGACTTTGCCTGGAAGAAGGACGACAAGCCGGTCGCGCCGGATGTTTCGGCCAAGAACCCGTACATCATGCTCAACTACGGCAAGGCACAGGTGTTCGCGCCGGGCGGGCTCGCCGATGGACCTTTCCCCGAGCATTACGAGCCGGTCGAGACGCCGTTTGCCAACGAGATGAACCCGGCCCAGGTAAACCCGGGCATCGAGAACTGGATGAAGAACCTGTGGACGGCGCCGGCGGACAAGCTGGCCACCTACGGTTCGGCGGACAACGGGAAGTACCCGATAATCTGCACCAGTTACCGTGTCACCGAGATGTGGCAGGCGGGCCAGATGACCCGTAACTCGCCGTGGCTGATAGAGATGCAGCCGGAGATGTTCATAGAGATGTCCAAGGACCTTGCCAGGCGCAAGGGCATCTCAGACGGCGACTGGGTGAAGCTGAAGAGCATCCGCGGTGAAGTGAACGCGGTTGCCATAGTGACCGACAGGATCCAGGTACTCGATATTGTCGTTGACGGTGAAACAATAAAAACCGACGTCGTCGGAATCCCCTGGCATTACGGGTATACCGGGCGCTGCATTGGCGGGCCGAAGGGAAAGAGTTACTCGGCCAACCAGCTTACCCCGCACGTGGGGGACGCCAACACGATGATACCCGAGTACAAGGCGTTCCTTGTCGATATCGAGAAAGCTTAGGAGGTGATGTGGCATGGCAAATGAAAAGGCAATCCTGGTTGACGAAACCAAGTGTACCGCGTGCCGCGCGTGCCAGGTCGCCTGCAAGCAGTGGAACCAGAACGAGGGCGTAGAGACCATTAACTGGGGTTCATACGAGAACCCGCCCACACTCGGTTCCGAGACCTGGATGCGGATACTGTTCAACGAGAAGTACGAGAACAGCAAGATGCAGTGGCTGTTCACCAAGCAGCAGTGCATGCAGTGCACCGACGCGGCTTGCGTCGACGTTTGTCCGTCAAACGCGACGACCTACCAGGAGACCAAGCTGGCTGACGGATCCGTTCTCAAGACGGTGGTGACCGACCCGAATAAGTGCATCGGCTGCAACTACTGCAGGGTCGCCTGTCCGTTCGATGTCCCCGGCTACAGCCAGAAGAAGAAGGGGATATACCGTTGCACCATGTGCACGGACAGGGTCGCCAACGACGTGAACAAGTACAGCGTACCGGCCTGCGTCAAGGCGTGCGCCCCCGGATGCCTGGTGTTCGGGGACCGCGACGAGATGATAGCCAGGGCCGAGGAGCGCGTGGCGGAACTCAAGCAGGGTGGACAGGCGAAGGCCCGTGTTTACGGGAAGGACGAGGTCTCCGGCTTGATGTACATCTACGTGCTGGTCGATGAACCCGAGGCTTACGGCCTGCCGAATGACCCATCAATACCGCTTGGAGTGAAGGCGTGGAAGGCCCTTACAAAGCCTTGGGGCGCCTTCGCGGCCGGTGGGCTGGTAATAGCCCTGGTGGTAAACGGGGTCATCAACGCCAGGAACCGTGGCCTCGAAGAGCAATATAAGCTGGAAGAGTAGGAGAGGAGGGATTACAGGTGGAACTAAAGACATTCCGAGGTGGAATACATCCTCCGTACCAAAAGGAGGCCACCGCCAACAGGGCGACTGTTGAAATCTCTCTCCCTGCTGAAGTGGTAATACCGATGCAGCAGCATGTTGGGGCTCCCGACAGCCCGACAGTGAGTGTCGGCGACAGGGTTGAAGCCGGGCAGAAGATAGGCACCAGCGAGGCGTTCATTTCGGCGCCCGTTCACGCCAGCGTGTCCGGTACGGTGAAGGCGATCGAGGACCGCCCCGACTTCACGGGTGCTCTCGTGCAGTCGGTGGTTATCACGCCCGACCCCGGCCAGCCTTCGAAGTGGACCGACAAGAGGGACACCTCGAACTTGAGCGCTGACCAGATAAGGGACATCGCCAAGGAGGCGGGCCTGGTGGGACTCGGGGGCGCGGCGTTCCCGACTTACGTCAAGCTCTCGCCGCCGGAGGGCAAGCCCATCGACACCGTTATCATTAACGGTTGCGAGTGTGAGCCGTTCCTTACCTGCGACCACCGCTTGATGCTGGAGCGTACCGACGATCTGATCGCCGGGCTCAAGCTGATGATGAAGGCGGTCGGCGCCCAGCGGGGCTACATCGGGGTGGAGGCCAACAAGATGGACGCGGCCGACACGCTCACCGCGAAGCTTGCCGGTGAGGCGGGTATCGACGTGTCCATACTCGAGGTCAAGTACCCTGAAGGCGCGGAGAAGATGCTGATCGACGCTATAACCGGCCGCCGGGTTCCTCCCGGCAAGCTGCCCAGCGAGGTCGGCGTCCTGGTGCAGAATGTGGGCACCGCGGTCGCGCTCCAGGATGCCGCGTCCACCGGAAAGCCGGTGATTGACAGGGTCATCACGGTGACCGGTCCCGGCATCAAGGAACCGAAGAACATGCTGGTCAAGGTGGGAACCTCGATCGAGCATTTGATCGAGCAGTGCGGCGGGTTTGCCGGGACACCCGGCAAGGTCATAATGGGAGGGCCGATGACCGGCTGGGCCCAGAAGGACCTCACCGCCGCCGTAGTGAAAGGTACCAGCGGCGTGGTCGTTTTCGACAGCGCCTCGGTGGATGTGGAGGAAGAGCAGAGATGCGTCGGGTGCGACAAGTGCCTGGACGCCTGCCCGATGTTCCTGATGCCTAACTTCATCGTGAAATACGCGAAGGTGGGCAAGTGGGAGATGGCGGATAAGTTCGGGGTGAACGACTGCTTCGAGTGCGGTTGTTGCTCGTACGTCTGCCCCTCGGGAATATCGCACATCGCGTATGTCCGGAAAGCAAAGGCGGAGCTTACCGCCGCGGAGAAGAAGTGAAAGGGGGCGGAATTACGTGGCAAGTCAAGACCTGATTGTATCGTCACCGCCGCACCTGCGGGAAAAGGGCTTGATGGGCTCGGCGATGAGAGATGTCGCCATAGCCCTCATCCCCTTGATCGCGGTGTCGATAGGGTTCTTCCGGCTCTACGCCGTGGTGAACCTGGCGGTCGCCGTAGTCACCGCCATTCTCTGTGAGCTGGTGATGCGGGCCATCATGGGCAAGAAGGCCAACATAGGCGACTTCAGCGCCATTGTGACCGGCCTCCTGCTCGCCCTGCTGCTGCCCCCGGCGGTACCGCTGTGGTGGGTAGTGATAGGGGTGGTGATAGCGGTAGCCATTGTGAAGGAGCTTATGGGCGGTCTGGGCAGCAACCTGTTCAACCCCGCCCTGTTCGGGTTCGCAACGCTCATGATAATGGCCAGAGTGCCGCTGCAGGTGTCTTACAACCTGGGTAGCATCGACGGGGTGACCACCGCGACGCCGCTGACGTTCATCGGCGTCGGCTCCGGTCCCCTCTCGGGGTTCCGCCCCGGTTACTGGGACCTGTTCTTCGGTCATGCGGGCGGCGCCCTTGGCGAGGTTTCGGTTCTGGCCATCCTGGTCGGGGCCGCCTACCTCATCTACAAGGGCCACGTCACCTGGCAGATACCGGCGTCGATACTGGGCACCTGCTTCGTGCTGTCGGCGATACTGGGCGAGAACCCGTTGTACTTCATTCTCGCCGGCGGGTTGATGCTGGGCGCGTTCTTCATGGCCACCGACTGGGTGACCAGTCCCGATAACAGGTGGGCACAGATCGTCTACGGAGTGCTGATAGGCGTCCTGGTCGTTGTAATACGGCTGTACGCGGCGCCTGTCGGGGCCGTCGCCTTCTCGATCCTTATCGGGAACGCCTTCGCGCCGCTTCTTGACCGCATGTTCGTGCGCAAGAAGTTCGGCGAGGTAAAGGCGGTCGCTTAGCGATAGCGCAAGACAGTGGGGTCAGGCTTCAGCCTGACCCCTCCCTGTCAGACAAACGGCGGTTAGACAAGAAGGAATGACACGCTGGTGCCAGGCACCAGCGTGTCATTCCAGCGTGTCATTTTAGACGGTCGCGGATGAGACGGGCGGTTTCGGACAGTGCTTCAGCCCTGCTGTCTTCGTCGTAGAAGATGATCCGGGCCCGGGGGGCGATGGGGGCAAGCTCCTTCTCCAGGAGTGACGGCTCCACGTCCAGCAGCGCGCCTGAACGGCATACCAGGACCAGGTCCGCCCGCTGGAGGGCGGGCAGTGCGGAGGGCTTGAACGCTTCAAACGGGACTCCCATCAGGAAGACGGCGTAATCGGCTTCAATGTAAGCAGAGGCGCTGTTGCCCTCGACTACCAGCAGGCCTTTTTCCGGGAACATCGACATGGCGCGCTCGAGTTGGGAACGGAGATGCCCGGGGTCCGCATGGACCCACAGGACGCGGCGGGCGCCTGCTTCCACAAGCTTGCCGGTGTCGGTGCCGGGAGTTGCGATTGTGCCGATGTCAGAGGTGAGTGAGCCGGTCGGGGCGTGGCTGCCGGAGCTGACCTTGAGACCGAACTCGGCCCCCAACTCGTGGACCAGGTAAGACGCCAGAACACTTTTACCCGCTTTCCGGGAGGAGGAGGTGACGGTGATGATGGCCGGGTGCTTCCCCGGGGCTCTGCCGTTCACGGGAGACACTGTTCCAGGAACTTCTCCGCGGCAACCGACAGCGGCCTGTCCTCCGAGTATACCGCGAAGAACTTCCGGGTAAGATCGGTTCCGTCAATAGGGCACATGTAGAGGAGGCCGGACTCGGCGGGGTGCTCCGCCGCCCTGTTGCTCACGATGGAAACGCCCATTCCCGAGATTACCGCGCTGATTACCGCGCGGGTGGAGCCGAGTTCGGTAACAACGTTCAGCCCGTCCGGTTCGATGCCTTCCGAGGCGAACGCGGACTCCACGTTTTTCCTGGTGCCGCTGCCCGCCCCCCGGTTAACGAACGGCTCGGAGGCGATCGCCTCCAGTGTGGCCGCCCGCCCGTGGGCCAGCGGGTGTTGCGGAGGGGTTATCAGTACCAGGTGGTCCTCGGAGAACGCCCGCTCGACATGCGGCTTTCCCGGAGGAGAGCCGACGAAGCCGATCTCGATGCTCTCCCGCTCCAGCCTGTCGAGTATCTCCCGGGAGTTGCTGATGTAGAGGGATACTGTGACCCGCGGGTATGCCGTCCTGAACCCGACTATGAGCGGCGGCAGGAGGTACTCGCCGGGGATAGTCCCCGCGCCGATCAGAAGGTGCCCCGCAACATCGCCGGTGGCCCGGGGGATGTCGGCCAGCATCTCGTCCAGGCCTTCCAGCAGTTTAAGTGCGTGCCCGTACGCGGTTCTGCCCGCGGGGGTGAGAACCACTTTTCCGCCGGAGCGGTCGATAAGCGAGGCGCCAAGATCCTTCTCCAGCGATTTTATCTGGAGAGAAACAGCCGGCTGGGAGATGCCCAACCTGCGGGCGGCTTCGCTGAACGATTCGAGGTCGGCTACAAGTTTGAACGTCTCCAGCAATGATATATCAAGCCCCAATTCGGGGACCTCCCGTTCTGGCGGAGGTGCGTAAGAATCGAACTTACCCAGCGCCGGTTAGGACGCCACAACGGTTTTGAAGACCGCGCCGCCCACCAGGACGGATTCACCTCCGAATACTTGCGCAGAATCATAACACACGGCTACCAAAAGTACCCCGCTCCATGAACACACTTGCATTCGAACGCCGCTGCATCCACACCGGCTGCGTTCCGCTCCCTCGAAGTACTACAGAAGTACGTCTCGGTCACGCGCCTTGCCGGAGCGGCGCTTCGACGCTCTCGGTGCTTAACCGTGTTCATGGAACGAGGTACGTAACCTTCTCTTATCGCCCACGCGGACGGTGACTTTCACGCGGTCGAAGTACTCGAGAAGCGGAAGCGCGTACTTGCGGCTGGTGCCTATCAGCTTCCGGAAATCGCTTACGGTTATACCATCACTTAAGGCCGCTGAGGTAAGCATGCCCTCGATGTCTTCCAGGGCCGGGCGGGAGAAGTAGAGCTCCGGGGAGACCCTGACCAGCGTTCCATCCCTCTGGGCCACCTCCAGTAGTTCGGAGAGCGTCTGCCTGCTCTTGCCTAACTCCTCCGACAGCTCGCCCAGGGACGGGGGGGACACCGGGTTCCCCTCGATGCGGCCGGTTATCCCGGCCAGCATGCGCTTCTGTTCTTCGGAGACGGATGCGAATGCGCCGTGGAGGCGTACCAGGTTGCCGTCCACTTCCAAACGGCCTTCGCGGGATAAGTTTTCCATAAGGATTTCCCCCGTCCGGCTATCCCAACCCTCGAGGGCTTTCTTCTTGAGTGTCTCCTTGGCTATGCCCTCGGCAAGAGGTTTCGTCCGGTGGAACTCGGTCACGATGCCCACCAGCCCATCCGCCAGCTCTTCGTATCTCTCCGACGCGAGGTATGCCGTTACTCCTTTCCCGCTGAAAGTCACCGCCTCTCCATCTTTTACAAGCTGTTTTATGCCTTCATTGACGACAGCCGGGGAAAGGCCGGATTCAAGTATCAGGTTCTCGGATGTTACCGGCTTCCGGGCACGGGTGAGGAAGACAGCCAGAGACCGCGTCCCTCCCACCTCCAGCTCGTGGAAATCTGAGACGGTGCGCCCGCCGGCGGCCTTATGCTTGACCGGGTGGGCATCGACCACTGTGCCCCCTCCGATGGTGGTCACCGGGGAGTAACTCCTGATGATGAACCTGTCCTCCGGGGCGCAAACTACCAACGACTCCAGGCGCAACTGCGCCGGCCGTGTTTCTCCCGGCGCCACCCGGTCGCCTTCCAGTGGATAGATGCGGCCCATGACCTCACGGGTGCCGTGGTGAAATCTTACCCTTGTCCCGCGCTTAAGGGGCCTCTTACAGTCGCTCAGGACCGTTACCGAGGCGTCAACCATGTAGGTGGGGCGAACTGTGCCCGGCGTCACCAGGACGTCTCCGCGGGTGACATCATCGTGGGAAACGCCGGCGAGGTTGGCGGCGACCCGCTCTCCGGCAAAGACGGTATCCCTGCTCCTGTCGTGGACCTGCAGGCTTCTGAGCCGGACGCCCATCCCGCCGGGCAGCAGTTCAAGGTGGTCGGTGTCGCCGACGGTCCCGCTCCAGAGGGTCCCTGTGACTACGGTGCCGATGCCCTTGAGGGTGAAAACCCGGTCGATGGGGAGGCGTGCCGGCAGTTGTTCGTCCTTCAGGCGGACCAGCCCGGCCTGCAGTTCCAACTCTTCCTTTAACGCGTCGATGCCCTCGCCGGAGACGGCGGAGACGGGGATGACCGGTGAGCCAGCGAGCCCGGTACCTTCCAGGAGGTCTTTCACCTCATCCGTCACCAGTTCCACGAACTCTTCGCCGGCGAGATCGGTCTTGGTCACCGCCACCACCGCGGAGGATACCCCCAGGAGGTCCAGTATGGCCAGGTGTTCCCTGGTCTGCGGCATAACGCCGTCGTCGGCGGCGACGACCAGCAACGCCAGGTCGATCCCGGTAGCGCCCGACATCATGTTGCGGATGAAGTTCTCGTGACCGGGGACGTCAACGATTCCCGCCGTGGAGCCGTCCGAGAGCAGAAAGGGTGCGAACCCCAGGTCTATCGAGATGCCGCGTTGCTGTTCCTCGGCCAGGCGGTCGGTGTTACGGCCGGTAAGCGCCTTGACCAGCACGGTCTTCCCGTGGTCGATATGCCCCGCCGTACCGATGATTACGTTGCGGTGTGGTTCCACGGTCAGCGATAGCCTCCTTGAAAGGGCATTACTGGTCGATAGAGGCGATAATCCCGGCCAGGACGGCGACCTCATCGTCGCTTACCGTACGCATGTCGAGGAGGACAGTGTCGTCCTTGACCCGGGGAAGCACCGCCGGGTCGGAGCCGCGGAGCAGTTTTTCCAGGTCCGGGGCAGATAGGCCGGAGTGGGTGACGGCAAGGCAGCAGGTGGGTATCTCGGCGGTGGGCAGAGACCCTCCGCCGGCGCGGGAGACCTCGTCGGTCAGCCGGCAGGTGACGCCCGCCGCTCCCGAACTGTCTATCCTCCGTTTCAGCCTTCGGGCGCGGCGCCTGACCGAGCTTTCGGGCTCCGAGAGCATCTTGAGCGCCGGCACCGACTCCCGGGCGCTCTCCGGGTCGAGGTACTCACGGAGGGTGGCCTCAAGGGCGGCCACCGTCATCTTGCCTACCCTGAGCGCCCGCGTGAGCGGGTGCTTGCGAACGGCGTCCACGTACTCTATGGAGCCCACGATAAGCCCCGCCTGAGGGCCGCCCAGGAGCTTATCGCCGCTGAACGTCACCAGGTCCGCTCCACCATCGAGGCTCTGGCGGGCGGTGTGTTCCCCGGTAAGTCCCGAGGGCGCAAGGTCCACCAGGGAACCGCTGCCCAGGTCCTCCACCACCGGGATGAACTGCTGTTTGCCCACTGCCACCAACTCGCGAAGGGAGACGTCCTCGGAGTACCCGACGATACGGAAGTTGCTCTGGTGTATCTTCATGATAAGGGCGGTATTGGGGCCGATGGCGTTCCGGTAATCCTCGATGCGGGTACGGTTGGTGGTTCCCACCTCCACCAGGGTGGCCCCGCTCTCGTGCATTATATCGGGAAGCCGAAACGAGCCCCCTATCTCGATGAGTTGCCCGCGGGAGACGATGACCTCCCGTCCCCGGGCCAGTGTACGGAGGACCAGCAGGACCGCGGCCGCGTTGTTGTTGACCACCATCGCCCCGCCGGCCCCGGTGAGGGCGCACAGGAGCGGCTCGAGGTGCTCCTGGCGGGTGCCCCTCACGCCGTCGTCCAGGCGGTACTCGAGGTTGCAGTAACCGCCGCAGGCGCTCTCGACCGCGTCCAGCGCCGAACGCGGCAGGGGAGACCGGCCGATGTTGGTGTGGAGCACCACCCCGGTGGCGTTGATGACCTTGCGGAGGCCCATTTTCATGGCGCCCTCAACCTCCCGGGCAACCTCCATCGCGAGGGCGCTATGCTCAAGGGTTGACGCTTCCGGGAGTGGGCCTGAAGGCGAGAGTATAGACCTGCGGGCCTCATCCAACACCCGACGGGTCGCCTCCAGGAGCACCAGTCGTGGTACGTTTTCGGCGGACTCGTCCGAACAGATGGACTCGATCAACTCGTTGACCTGCGGTATTCGCCGCAGGAGTTTGCGCCTCTCTTCATCCGGGGGATTCATGTTGGTAATTATACGGAAACAAGGTGCCCCGCGCCAATGGCCCCACTCGCCAACCGGTGGGGTCAGGTGTTAGACAGCTGTCAGAGATTCAGAGCACTCTGCAGAAACACCTGAACCCTTTCTGTCAGACAAGCGGTGGTTACACAAGATACCCCGTCCTCGAGTTGCTTCACGTGGGCCACCGTTTCGTCGTTTTCGGTGACCAGCCGTACGCCGGAGTTCATGAAGACCATCTTCGAAGGCCGGTCCTCGTTCTCGGTGCAGGCGTAGAGGAACGCTTTGGCCAGGGCGGTGCCCAGTTCGCGTTCGCCACGTCCCAACTCGTCGGAGCCGATGAAGATGACCTTGTCACCCGCGGGGACCTGGCGGGTGACGGGGAGCGGTTCCGCCGCCTCGGCTGCTTTTTCGCCCGGGGTGACCCGTACGATGAACCCACCTTCCACGCTGGATACCTCCACCGAGCAGCCCGAGTTCCCGGCAAAGCGAGATACGTTCTCGCACGCGGCATCGTTGTCGACGAACACCGAGAAGGCGCCGCCTCCTTCCGCGATTCTCTCCCTGGTCTTGATAACCGGTATGGGGCAGGTGAGACCACTGCAGTCAATATCGATGTCAGCGCTCATGTTTTCTTCTCCTCGCAAATCGTAATCTTCACTTCACCTTCCACGATACGGCCGACCGCCGAGGCCTCAGGGCAGGGGCCGCCTCGAAGCGCGTCCAGCAACGCCCCGGCGTTTTTCTCGCCGACCGAGCCCAGCAGCCCCCCGGAGGTCTGGGGGTCGAACAAGCAGTCGAATAACGTAGGGTCGCAGGAGCCGTCAACGCGCACCGCGTCCCCCACGTACTCACGGTTGCGGTAAAGTCCCGCGGGCATCATGCCCATCCGGCCCATCTCCAGCGTTCCATCGAAGAGTGGGACCTCGACGGCCCATAGTTCCGCGGCAACCCCGCCGGCCCGAACCATCTCGAACAGGTGCCCCCCAAGCCCGAACCCGGTCACGTCGGTGCAGGTTGTGACGCCGTGACTCGAGAACAGGAGCGCCGCCTCACGGTTAAGGGTGCGCATGGATTCTATCGCGGCCGCCATGTCGCCATCACCGATAAACTTCGCCTTGAGGGCGGTAGCCAGTATTCCGGTCCCTACCGGTTTGGTGAGCACCAGCACGTCTCCCGGTCTCGCCCCGTCGATGGTCGTCATCTCCTTTGGGTTGACCAACCCGGTTACCGAGAGCCCATACTTCGGTTCCTCGTCATCTATGGTGTGGCCTCCCACTATCACCGCGCCCGACTCGCGGACCTTGTCGTGCCCGCCGGACAGTATCTCCGCCAGCACATCAAGTCCAAGGGAGCAGGGAAATGCCACCAGGTTGAGGGCGGTGATAGGCCTCGCACCCATCGCGTAGATATCGCTGAGCGCGTTGGCCGCCGCTACCTGGCCGAACGTGTAGGGATCGTTCACTATGGGGGGGAAGAAGTCCAGCGTCTGTACCAGGGCCGTATCCTTGTCCAGCAGGTACACCCCCGCGTCCTCGCCGGACTCCACCTTTGATATCAACTCCGGCACGGTATCCCAGGGCAGTTGCGATAGTACTTCCTCGAGGTCTCCCGGACCCACTTTTGACGCTCATCCCGAACCCGTCGCGTATTCGGTGAGCCGTATATTCTCGCTCAAGCGAACCCCTCCTTTCTTGCGCTTCCACCCCCGGGCTGGTTTCTCTTGAACGGGAACAGTAATCGGCGGCCGTCGCTTTCCAGCGTCGCCAGCGCTTCGGTGACCGTCACCAGCCACTTCCCGTCGAACAGCAGGGCGATTCCGCACTCGGCGGTTATCTCCACCGGCGTCGGTATCACGGTGCAGGCTACCCCCGCCGACTTCAGCAGCCGTTCCGTCTTGAGGGCCTGGTTGGTCGAGTCGAAGACCAGCAGTCCGCTTTTTCCTTCCATCTTGTTGCGGCTCCCGTCGAAGTCCATTATCGATTAGTTATTCTAATGGAATTGATGAAGAATTGTTATACTCGACAGACGGGAGGTTTCTTTTTTTCCTTGCATTGTAATAGACTGTTTTCCCTAAGAGGTGCACCATGGAGGTGTATATTGAGGGAGTACGGTAAACGGTGGCGTCTACTCTTTTTCCTGGTGTTACCGCTGGCGCTGGCGGCCAGGGCGATCCATGGAGCGTGGAAGGCGTTCCACCGGCGTTCGGACAAGCTGCTGGTGGCCGAAAGGGACATCGCGCCCGCCGCTCCTTACCACCGGCAGAGGCGGGTGGTGCAGGTATCCGCCGGGATACCCATAACCGCAACCGTCTTCGTGCCATCGGGGGAGGGGCCGTTCCCGGCGATTATCATGGTGCATTCCTGGGGTCTGTGGCGGGCCCAGTGCGACCTGCTGTACGCCCCCCGGTTCGCCCGCGGGGGGTACGTGGTGCTCACCTACGACTGCCGGGGGTGGGGGAGTTCCGGGGGGGAGGTATCCTGCGCCGCGCCCGACAGGGAGCTGCGCGACCTTGAGGACATGATAACCTGGCTCACCAGTCCCGAGGCGGACCTGCCGGTGGACCCGGAGAAGATCGGGATAACCGGGGTGTCGTACGGGGGCGGCCACTCGTTCCTGGCCGCGGCCAGAGACGAGCGGATAAAGGCGGCGGCCCCCATGAGCGGATGGACCGACCTCAACTTCTCCCTCATGCCCAACGGCTGCTGGAAGGCGCTGTGGAGCCTGACCCTTTTCGTCGGCTCCATCTGGGCAATGAAGTTTGACATGAAGAACGACCTCGTTCGCTGGCTCAAGACGGTTGTCATGGAGAGGAACCTCGCAGGGGTGAAGGGAGAACTGGAGGAGCGCTCGGCTATACACCAGGTGGACGACGTGAACTGCCCCATGTTCATCGTCCACTCCTGGAACGACGACCTGTTTGAGCCCAACCAGATACTTGATTACTACCAGAGGTTGAAGGTTCCAAAGAAGCTCACCATGACCAACGGGCTCCACGGCTTCGACGCGGGCAGGGGTGATGTCCTCTTCCCGAACCAGGTGTGGGACGATGCCCGGCGGTGGTTCGACTACTGGCTGAAAGGCGAGCGAGATAACGGGATAGGGGAGGAGCCGGACGTCAAGTACTACCAGCCGTGGGACGGGAAGATGGCCGGCGCGGACCGGTGGCCTCCGGAGGGCGTGACAGAAAGGCGGTTTTTTCTGAGGGGAGAGCATCCATCCGCGGTCAACAGCGGCTTTCTGGCCGACGACCCCGCGGACGGTCACGAGCCGGCGGAGATGGTGGTGAACAACACGGTTACCAGCTTCCAGACCTCCGGCCCGCCGATCATCAGGGCGAACGTCATCCGTAACCTGCCGATCCCGGGGGTCCCGTTCTCGATTCCCGGCGACAGCGCGTCCTTTACCACCGGGCCGCTCGCGGCCGAACTGCCCATCGTCGGGGCCCCGTCAGTGGAGCTACACCTGTCGTCTTCCACGACGGAGTGCCAGGTAAACGCGTTGCTCTACGATGTGTCCCCCCGGGGTTTCTGCCGCCTGGTGACACATTGCGCGTTGACGCGAAAGGACATAGAGCCGGATTCGGTGGAGTTGTTCCGGTTCGACCTCATCGCCTGCGCCCACCGTTTTCCCACTGGGCACAGGGTCCGGCTGGTGGTCTGCGCCTCGGATCCGTTATACGTCCTGCCATCACTCACGCCTTCGTTCTACCGCCTGTTCCACACCGAGCAGCACTCTTCCGGCGTCACGCTGCCGGTCATGGAGGTGTCCGCCGGGTGAGGAAGAGCCCTGAGGTCCCGGCGGACTCCCTGGAGGTATGAGAGATCACCGCGTCCTTTGATGTCATACTAATAGGTCCTGGATTACCTGGGGTAGCGGGTGTGGAGACAGTGGAGGATTCCCGATGGAAACTATGGAAGCAATAAGAACCCGGCGAAGCGTCAGGGAGTACACAGGGGAAGCGGTGACTGACGACGAACTCGATCGCTTGCTCCAGGCCGCCCGGTGGGCCCCCTCGGGGCTTAACAACCAGCCGTGGAGGTTCATGAAGGTGACCAATCGTGTCTTGATAGACGGCCTGTCCGAGCTGACGAAGTACCGGGGGGTGGTGTCGGGGGCGGAGGTGCTGATAGCCGTTTTCCTCGATGGCCGGGAGATTTACGATCGGACCAAGGACCTCCAGTCGAGCGGCGCGGCCCTCCAGAATATACTGCTGGCGGCGCACAACATGGGGCTGGGGGCGTGCTGGCTGGGGGAGATACTGAACAGGCGCCAGGAAGCCGAGGAACTGCTCAAGGTGTCCGGGGACCTCGAGATGGTGGCGGTGGTTGCGCTGGGTCGGCCGGTGGCCCGGGAGAGGGCCGGGGTAAGGCATCCAGTGGAGGACATGCTGGTCTACCAGCCGGAGCGGTAGTCGCGGGAGATAACCTGTTGTAAAGGAAGAGTGAGTTGTCCACAGACCTGTTCTTACGCTGTAGCGACAAGGTGAAGAAGAAGTACCTGTCCTTTCCGGGTCTTACCCGGGAGTACCAGACCATGTTGGGCGGGGACATGGAGTACTGCGCCGTGGACCTGGAGACCACCGGGTTCGACCCTGAGCAGGACAGGATCATCGAGGTGGCCGCCGCCCGGGTGGCCGGTGGCGAAATAGTCGAGGAGTGCAGCTCTCTCATCAACCCCGGTTGCGCGATACCGCCTTTCATCACGCGGCTTACCGGCATCGATGATGAGATGGTACGTGAAAGCCCCGGAATCGAGGATTTCGTCGGTAAGCTCGCCGGGTTCCTTGGCGAAAGCACATTGGTCGCCTACTCAAGACTGGAGGAGAGGTTCCTGGGCAGCCTGTATACCCGGATGGACCTCGGCAGGTTCACCAGTCCGTACCTGGATGCCCTGGACCTCGCGGTGATGCTTCTCCCGTCCCTTCGCGGACACCGCCAGGTGGATATCGCCTCGATATGGGACATTGACCCGGGACAGGCCCACCGGGCGATAGACGACGTCCGGACACTGGTGGGGGTCTTCGAGGTACTGCTCAACGGTCTCTACAACATGAACCTTTCGATTATACGGGCCATGGTGGACCACGTCCCGGCCCGAGGGGGAGGCCTGTCTCTCCTGTTGGGCAGGGTGCTCGAGGAGCGATCCGGCGGGAGGCGTGTCGATCAGTTGAGGATCGGCGACATAACGAGGAGGGACAGCCAATGGGAGGATATATCGCCGCTTGAGGGAGGGCGGTCCTTTGAGACCGTGACCACTGACGAGGTCACCTCCTTCTTCGGCGCCGAAGGCCCCCTGGTGTCCCAGTTCAGCGATTACGAGCAAAGGGACGAGCAACTGCAGATGGCGGGGCTGGTTCGCCAGGCGTTCGAGGACAAGGAGATACTGCTGGTCGAGGCGGGAACCGGCACCGGGAAGTCGCTCGCCTACCTTGTGCCCGGCGTGCTGTGGGCCCGCGCCACCGGGCTGCCGGTGGTGGTTTCGACCAAGACGTTAAACCTCCAGGACCAGCTCTACACCAAGGACCTTCCCCTGTTGGAGAGCGCGATGGACCAAGGGTACTTCCGGTATTCCGTCCTGAAGGGGTACAGGAACTACATCTGCCTGCGAAAGCTCCAGAACATGGTGAACGGCAAGAAGAAGCTCGCGGCGGACCAGGTGGGGATGCTGGGGATGCTGATCAACTGGGTGACGGAAAGCGAGACCGGCGATGTCTCGCTGTTGAACGTGTCTCACATCCGGCGGCTTGACGAGCAGGTGCTGGCAAACCACCGGGAGTGCCCCGGCCCGCGCTGCCCGTTCGCCCGGAGCGGCGATTGCTTCTACCGGAGGGCCCTCTACAGGGCGAAGCGTTCACATATAGTGGTGGTCAACCACTCCCTGCTGCTGACCGGCATCAACATTCCGTTTGAGAACGCGATCGTCGACGAGGCCCACACGCTGGAGGATGTCGCCACCGAGCAGTTTACCGAGGAGGTTTCCTACCGGGACGCGTACAGGTTCTTGAACTCCCTGTACTCACCGGTAGATGGAGGGGGGTTCTTCCAGGACCTCCCCGCGGCCCTGGAGAGCTGCCTGGGGCGGGGGGCAATCGATGCGGTCGAGTACCGTATCACAGAGGCGCGGGGAGCGGTTGAGGCCTGCCTGGAGGACGTGGAGAAGCTTTTCCTGGCGCTCTCGGAGTACTACCGGGAAAACCAGTACGGTTCGGTCGACATACGGTTCAGCGCGGCGGAGATGGAGTCCGTGGAGTACGCGCGGTTCGCGACCGAGGCCGGGGCGCTGCGCGACAGCCTGTATCGGCTGCTGGTGTGCATAGCGCGTATCCGGGCCGAGGTGGAGGAGAGGGGGGATGGCTCCGATGACCTGGAGTACCTGATGGGCGACCTGGGGGGAAAGGCGGAAAAGGTCGCCGAGATGAAGAGCGTTCTCGAACTGGCGCTTTCCACCGAGCCCGATGGGTTGGTGCGCTGGGCAACGGTGGCGAACCCGGAGCGTTTCGAGTACCAGTCGGTCAAGATCACGCCGGTAGATATTGGTGAGTGCCTTGCCGCTACGCTGTACCACGACCTGGAGTCGCTGGCAATGACCAGCGCTTCGCTCACCGTGAAGGGCTCCTTCGACTTCTTCCGCTCCCGGGTCGGCCTCGATATCGAGGGCGGGCGGCGGTCGCGAGGCGTCATCCTGGAATCATCGTTCGACTTCAGGCGCCAGATGCAACTGCTCCTGCTTCACGATATGCCCAACCCAACCTCCAGTGAGTACAGGGAAAGAATCGCGGAGGTGCTGCGCGAGGTTATAATTGCCGCCGGGGGTGGCGTGCTGGCCCTCTTTACCAACCGGCGACTGATGATGGACACCTACGAGAGCCTGGTGGATGACCTGCGCCGTCAGGGGCACAACCTCCTGTGCCAGCGCCCCGGCCACTCACGCAGGCGGCTGGCCGAGGAGTTCGTGGAGGACAAAGGCGCGAGCCTTTTCGGGACAGCGAGCTTCTGGGAGGGGGTGGACGCCCGAGGAAGCACCCTGCGTGTGGTGGTGGTTACACGCATTCCGTTCGAGAGCCCGGGAAGGCCGGTATTCGAGGCCCGCAGCGAGCTGGTACGTCAGGGTGGCGGCTCGGATTTCATGGACCTCAACCTCCCGCTGGCGGCGCTTCGCCTCAAGCAGGGGGTAGGGCGCCTTATCCGCACCAGGCAGGATATGGGTCAGGTCATTATTATGGACAGCCGTGTGACTTCCAAGCGCTACGGGCGGGTGCTGCTCCGGTCGCTTCCCGACGCAATGCGGAGAAACGTGTCGATAGACGAGGTCGCGCGGGCGATCCGCGACTTCAAGGGCGATTAGGCGATTAGTCCAGGATTTCGACCCTTACGGTGCGGCAACCGTAGGCGGTTACCTCCTCGAGCGTGTTGAAGCACAGGTCGATGCGGTTGCCCTTGATGGCGCCGCCGGTGTCCGCGGCGATGGCGTGGCCGTAGCCGTCGATGAAAAGCCTGGTGCCGAGCGGAATAACCGACGGGTCGACCGCCACAACCCCGTACTGGGCCTTGAGGCCCGACGCCGTGGTGTCGCTCAAGCCCGGCTCCTCGGGTGAGTAGGCGGTCGCGCGCATAGTGAGGAACCTGCCGGTGTGCCGGAAATCGGAGTCCTGGTTTATCTCGTCGAAGTTCGACTCGACCTCCTGTGAGTGCTTCTCAAGCTGTTCACTTTCCTCCCCGGCCCGGGCGAGGAACCCCTCGCGCTCGGAGTTGCTCTTCTGAAGTGTACTCCTGCGCGACTCCAGGTCCCGGGTGACACCTTTGACCTCCTCCTTGCGGCTATTCAACTCGGCGAGCGTGTCGTCAAGTCTCTCGGATTCCTGCTTCACGCTCCTGATAAGCCTCGCATCCTCGGCGGTGACCTTGTCCATGTACTCCGCGCGCTTGAAGAAGTCGCTGACATCGTCGGAGGAGAAAAGCATGACCAGCTTGTTGTTTCCGCCGTTCATGTAGATGCTGCGGGCCCGGTTGTTGAGTGCCTGGCGCCGGGAGGCGAGTTTCTCCCGGAACTCCGCCACAGTCGACTCGCCCTCCTCAATCAGGCGCTCCAGTTCGTCCATCTCAACCGCAAGCTCGTCAAGACGCGAGTTCAGGTCACTTATCTCCATGTCGAGCGTCACAAGGTCCATGAGGGCCGTGTCGCTGCCGGTGGGTTGCTGTTCCTGTTGGGCCAGCCCCACCGAGAACGTGGCCTGAACCAGCGTGAGCGCCATCAGAGCGGTAAGGAAGCAAGCAAAAGCAAACCCGCCTTCTCGGGGCGGGATCCCTTTCCATCTATTCTTCCTGATATCGGTATCCACTAAATGCTCCACTTCAGTAAGAAATTATACGGGAATGCCGGTACAAACGCAAAAAACGCAAGATTGTACCGGGTACAAAACGCAATATTTTTGCCAATCTCTGGTAAAACGCACCCAAGGGGCCAGGCCCCAACCGTGCAAAACGCACCTAAGGGGCCAGGCCCCATACGTGCATACGTGTAGAATTGTCGGGTATGTGATAATTACCTGGTGCTGGGGAGGGAAACGTATCGGGGGTTTGGTTGGACGACGATATCGGGCTGGAAAAGGCTGAAGCCGGCATAGAGGAGGCGAAGAGGCGGGGGGACGCCGGGTACCTGCTGAAGGTGCTCGCGGGCCCGTCGCGGGGGCTCCGGGTGATGGCCGTACGGGCGCTGGGCGAGGTCGGTGGGAAGAGGGCGAGGATGGCGCTGGCCTCGGTTGCCCGGGACCGGCGGGGGGAGGGGCCCGATGTGCGCCTCGCCGCCATCGAGTCGCTTGGCGGCCTCTACGGGGATGAGGCTTACGCGTCTTTCCTCGAGGAGTTCATCGCGGATGACAATAAGAGGGTCGTCAACGGCGCCCGGCGCGTGCTGTCCGGAGCGGACCCTGATGGCTACCCGATGCGCCTGCTGTCCCGCGGTTGCCTCGACCACCAGGCGATCGGGGTCTATGGCAGGAGCCGCCTGGCGGAGTCGGTTCCGCTACTGGGCCGCTTCCTGGAAGAGCGCGCCGCCGCGGGCGACTTTCTAAGCACCAACTGCTGGGGGAAGGTGTACGTTTCGGTGAGGGCCCTTGGAAACATTGGTGGAGAGGATGCCGTCAAAGCATTAAGTGTGTTACTTGGTGCTATCCACAGCGCCGGGAGTTCCGGTGACAGAGTCCTGACCCAGGAGCGCGCGGACAAGATACGCGGTGCCGCGCGCGCCGCGATAGACGCCGCCGGGAAGGGATGAAGGCTCCAGCGGTGTAAGAGTAATGGGAGTTGACATTTGGCATTGTAAGGCGGCCCGGTGGCGCTTATAATGCTCCCAATACCGTAGGGACTCAGGAGGATGATGAGTTGAAGTCAGTTGGTGTTTCCTCGCGCCCGGCGCTCTGGCTGGGAGAGAGGAAGCTATCGACGGTAATGCTAATTATCGGGGGACTGCTGCTGCTGTCGCTGGTGGTGGGCATGTTCTCGTATCTTCTTATCCAGGACCTGTTTTCCTTTGGATCTTTTCCCGGCGGCGTAAGCATCGTCGGGGTGAACGTTTCCGGGCTCACCAAGACCGAGGCGCTGGAGAAATGCCAGAAGGAGCTGGCCGAGGTGGCCAACCGCCCTCTCACGCTCAAGATAGACGGCGAGGAGTACCAGGCCGCGCCGGACAGGCTCGGGCTCAATCTGGAGTACCAGGAGATGGTGGACCGTGCCTACAGCCAGGCATGGAGCGTAAACCTCTTTGAGCGGATGGGCCGCCGGTTCATGAACCGGCCCAAGGAGATCAACGTTTCCCTGCTGGCGGCAAACAACGACGAGATGGTAAGCGCGTTCCTGCAGGACGCCCTGGCGGGGATCAACCGCCATCCGCATGACGCGTACATCGATGTTACCTCCGGTGTGCCGGTGATCGTACCGGCCATGGATGGGCGCCAGGCCGACCCCGAACTGCTTCTGGCCGATACCCGGGAGGCGTTGGGGACGGCCCAGCGCGTGGTTGACGTGCAGGTGGGGCGCACCCCCGCCGCTATCATCGACTCGGTGTTCGGGCAGTTTATTATTCTCAACCTGGCCGAACACAAGCTCTCGCTTTACAATCGCGAACAACTGTTGATTCAGCTGCCAATCGCCTGCGGCTCGGCTCGTTACCCGACCCCGGTGGGGCAATGGAAGATAGTCGCAAAGCAGAGAAATCCTACATGGATTAACCCGGGGACCGCATGGGCCAGTGGCATGCCTCCCTCCATCGCCCCCGGGCCGGGCAACCCGCTGGGTACACGCGCACTGCCGCTTAACGCATCGGGGGTGCTGATACACGGCACATCGGCGTCCTCTTCGATCGGGCGGTCGGTGTCGCACGGCTGTATCAGGATGCACATGCGGGACGTGGAGCAGTTGTTCGAGATGGTGGAGGCCAACACGCCGGTCTATATCATCAAGGCGGCCGGCGACCCGGGGTTCGATGTTACCGTGAAGCCGTTCTGGCAGTAGTAATCGCCCCGGGCTGTTGCATAATGACGCACTGGTGACAGGCACCAGTGCGTCATTCTTGCCCCGGGCTGTTGCGGGTGTTGTCTTGCGTTATCGCTTATAGACGTGGTGCCAGGCACCTGCGTTGCATTACGGAGAGCGTTTGTGTGAACAAGTTAACGGCAACACCTGAGCCAGGCACCGTTTGGGTGGAGAGTCGAACGGCAACACCTGAGCCAGGCACCGTTGTCAGGGGCTGTCCTCCCAGAGCTTTATGCTGTCCGTTCCCTCCGCCTTGGCTGACCCCAGGGCCCTGTAAGCATTGGTCAGAAGGTCATGCTCGTTGTCGGCGGACCCGGGGTACGATGATATCCCCGCACTAACGGTCAGACTGGCCGATGTCCGGTCGTCAGGGATGGGGAAAGGGTACGATGCCACGTCACCACGCAGGCGGTCGGCAACCTTGATGGCACCGAGACGGTTGGTCTCGGGAAGTATCAACGCGAACTCGTCCCCCCCTATCCGGGCGACGAAATCGACTTCACGGGCGCCTTTTTGAAAGATGGACGCGATGTCTGAGAGCGCGAGGTTGCCAAGCATGTGACCGCAGGTGCTGTTGTATTCATCGAGGTTGTCGATGTCGAATATGATAAGTGAGATGGTCAGGGTATACCGTTCCGCCCTGTGCACTTCCTGGTGGAGCCGGTACTCGAACTGCTTTCGGTTATGGAGGCCGGTGAGCGGATCGATGACCAGGTTCTCCTCCAACTTGTCCCCAAGTTGGTCTACCTCCAGGAGCACCGCGATGTAATAGGCGAAGGGCGATATCGCGGTGAGGTCCCAGGCATGATTGGCCTCGTTGGACCAGAGGACCAGTGCCCCCAGGGGCGATCTACCGGACTTTATCGGCAGGAGCGCGGCGGAAGCCACCTCGATTCCCGGCAGCAACTCCGTTTCAATCCCGGAGAGATCCTCCCGCACATCGGGCTTGCCTCGCGTGAAACAACGTGCCAGCAGGCAGTCACTCCTGCTTGCCACGGTAAAATCGGACGGCAGTTCAGCTCCGTGTTGCGCGATCAGGGCCAGTGTCTCTCCGCCGGTTTTCCCGGTCATGATTACGGCGCCGCTCGCGTTGAACGCTGCCGCGGCCTCGGTGAGGCAGGCGGCAAGCTTGACCGACGTGGTGGAGTGACGCGAGGTAGGAAGATAATCCCTCACCAGGCGGTTGAAATGCTTCAGGGCCTGCAAGTCACCCCCTTGTCCCCCCATGTCTACATCCGGGGGACCGCACATCAGGACCGCCACCTCGCGGTTAATCACCAGTAGTCCCCTGGACGCGGCATTGTGAAGCGTCTCGGGAAACGGTAGCCCCTCACGGATGTGTATGAGCAACTGTCCCGGTAGCATCCCTGGTATCGATTCCAGGTCATCGAACAGTCCGATACCCCGCCCGGTGAACCATTCCGCCGCGGGGGCTTCCTTATTCAAGATGGCCGCGACTACGGTAATGCCGCCCGAGGACACAAGCATCTCCAGCAGGGGGAGGTCTTCGGCACGGGGGTTCCAGATTATGGCATCGACATGGTTTTTCAACTTACCGGCTCCACTTTCCTGCTCCAGGGTACGGGGCTGAATTTCCACGGGATCCCGCTTGGATCCCGGGGCGGGGAACTGAAAGGCCTTGCCAACTCACCGGCGATCCCGGGGATTACAGCACAGCAGAAATGATATACCCTTGCCGCTATTCAGGCAATTACCATAATTTGGCAGTTTGGTAAGAGATAAATATCCGGTGATCAGGGTGTTAACACTTGACGCGGGCCCGGTAATTTAATAGATTCAAACCGCCCTCAAGGTTTCTGAAGGAAAACGTGTCGGCTCTGTCGGAACGGACCCTGACAATCCCTTGAGGGCATACCTTTTCCAGGGGGGGGCTGCTATGGCGTTCGTTGGAAAACTGGCGTACCTGGCTCTCGTCCCGGGGCTACTTTTTGTGTATCTGGCAGGCCTGGGGGCAAAGGGCCTGCTATGGGGGTTGTCCGGCGTGATAACCGGGGGCTCGCCGCACGGGCCGGCGCTCGGCCTGCCCGGCGTGCTGCGACTCCTCACCGCCGGGTGCGTTCCCACCGGAGGCGCGCTTTCCGCGGTTATGTGGCTTGCGCCGCCGGTCATGGTTTTCGCCCTGTCATGGGTTTCATGCATGCTGTTCGGTGTGCTCGAAGGTGACCTGGCGCTGATGTTTTCCCTGCTCCTTCTCTCGTCCGCCGCCGCGGTTCTTATCTGTTTCTCGTCGCCCAATCCGCGCGTTCGGCAGAACGCACCCTCCGAGACCGCAGCCCTGCTGGGGTGGGCGGTACCACTGGCGCTGGTAATCGCCGGCGCGTCATTGCGGACCGGGGAGGTCACGGTGGCGGGCCTTATTGACTGGCAGGCCGTGAATGGGGGGCTGATATGGTCGCTGGAGGGAGGAGGCGCCCTGGCGGTGGTGGGGACCGCGATGACGTTTACCGCCGCGATTCTGTGCGCTCTATTGCTGATGCGACTCCGCCCCCTGGGGCGAGGCATGTTCTCGGAAGCCCCAGCAGGGATTGCTCATGAAATCACCGGTCCTCCGCTGGCGCTGCTCCGGGTAGCCGAGACCGCGTCGCTGGCGGTGGTCCCGCTCCTGCTCATCGTACTTTTCCTGGCGGGCCCGGCGTCAAACTGGTACGAGGTCGCGTTCTGGCTACTCAAGGTCCTGGGGTTGCTCCTCCTGTTAGGGATTGTCGACATCCTGTCCGCAAGGGCCCGATCGGACCGTATCCTGCGGTGGTCACTGGGAGCCGGCGGAGGCCTGGCGTTGGCCGGCCTCGTGCTGATATGGCTGGGCGTGTCGTGATTCGCCTGGCCATGTTCCGGGGAAGGGAGATCAGCGTGTTCCACGTCCGGGCGGGTGGCTGCGCCGGATGCGGTGAGATAGTGGATATGTTTCTTAGTGCTCCGTTCCATAGGTACGGTTACGCACCGAGAGCGTCGAAGCGCCGCTCCGGCAAGGCGCGTGACCGAGGCGTACTCCTGCAGTACGCAGAGGGAGCGGAACGCAGCCGGTGTGGATGCAGCGGCGCTCGAATGCCAGCGTATTTATGGAGCGGGGCACTTGGTGAACGTTTCCGGGGCGCGCCACGGGTGGTGGAGTGCGACACCCCGCGCCATGCCGACATCGTGGTGGTCACCGGTTCTCTGACCGAGCCCTTGAGCGAGGCCGCGATCGCCGTCATCTCACAGGCCCCGGCCACGAGCCGGTTGCTCCTGGTGGGGGACTGTGCCCTGGGGGAGGGGCCGATGGCAGGCGAGTCGCCGGGCACGGACAAAACGGTCGGCCTGGAGACGGAGCTTATACAGGGTTGCCCGGTTACACTGGAATCACTGGTGAAAGGTGTCCCCGATGTCACGCGGTGAGGTCGCAGCCGTTCTCGGCGTCACGGTGACGGCGCCTTTCGTATTCGCGGTGCTCTTTATCGTGGCAGGCAGCGTTCCCCGCGTCCGCAGGTTCCTGGCGGTACTCTGCTCGCTCTCGTTGGCGGGCCTGGGCCTGGCTCTACTGAGAGGGTTTCTGACCGTCTCCGGCGAGCCCTGCTGGGGCTCGCTGTCTGTGAGCCGGTTCAGTTTCCCTCCCTTCCTGATGCTGAACCTGGTATGCGCGGCGGTGGTGTTGTACGCGGGGTTTAAGAAGACCAGCGCCTCCCGGCCCGGCCTGCTCATGGCGTCCATCACCGCCGCACTGGGATTAGCCGGGCTGGCGCTTCTCGTGGACGGACTCGTGTCCGCCGTCCTGCTATGGGAAGGTGTAACCGTGGTGGCGGTCCTGGGACTGCTGTCCAGGGGTGGGGGAGGGGTCAGGAGGAGCCTGCTGTCGATGGTACCGTGGTTCGCTGGAGACCTGTTGTTCGTGGCGGGGGCGGTCCTCTCGGCGGTCTGGCTCGACGAGGCGCAGGTCTTCATTGAGGCGCCACTCACCTCCGGCAGCGAGGCCCAGGTTATCGTGGTCATGGTCCTTTTCATCGCCGGTGCGATGATACGGCTCGGGGTGTTTCCGTTCCATTTCTGGGTTGATGATATCCTGGCATGCGCCGACCCCGCCTGGAGCGCGTTCTTCATGGGGGCGGTCAACTACCTGTTGGCCGGTGCCCGTCTCCTGGTGGCGGCCACGCTGGTGGCACGACTGGTCGCCGCCGACTGGAGTGCCGTCCTGGTGTCGATAGGGCTGGCCTCGGCGGTGGCGGGAGCCGTCGGGCTTCGCCGGCGGACTGTGCACGGTTACCTGTCCGGGATGTACACGATGCAGGCCGGTTTCCTGGTGGTTGGCGTGGGGCTATTCTCGAGAATCGGCCTCGAGGGGGCGTTGTTCTGTCTCCTGGTGACCCCCCTGTTCCTCTCCCCCGCGATGATGGCAGCCGGTTCCTTGCTGGAGATGAGGGGGACCGGCGAATTGGAGGGCCACCGGATCTCCGCGCGCCGCGCGCCCGCGGCTTTCATCGTTCTCCTGCTGTCCGGGATGTCGATGGCCGGTCTCCCCCCGGCGGCCGGTTTCATCGGGAAGGCGATGGTGACCATGGCAAACATGGACAAGGCGGCGGTTGGCCCGTTCTACGCGCTGGCGGCGGCCATGGCACTCGCGGCCATGACACTCGCGGCCATGGCGACCGTAAGGATGCTGGGGGGAGCCTTCGCCGGGGAGGGGAATGCCGGGTCGGCGGGGAAGAAACCCGCTCTACTGGAGAGCGTGGCACCGCTGGCGATCTGTGGCGGCTCGTTGCTCATCGGGTTGTTTCCCGGCATCCTGATGCGAAACTTGATATCAGAGAGCTCAGGGTGGCTTTTTACCAGTGGGTTTTCCGGTCCCGGTGTTGTATTCAAGGGGGCCGGGGCCGCGGCCCAGAAGGCGGTGCAGTACTACATCTCCTGGGCGGAGGTCCCCGCGGCTTTCCTACTGCTGGTCGCGGCCCTGACAGTGGCGGTATACTTCGCGAGTCGCGCCGCGCACCCGGACGGGGTAGCGCCGGCGCGCCCGGGGCCGTTCCTGGGTGGCGCGATGGGGAAGTACAGATCGTCGATGAACGGCAGTGGGCTTGCGCGCCTGTCGGCTGGAAGGGGGAGGAGAGGACGATGAGCGGCAGGCTTCCATTTGGCCCGTTCGACTCGGGCATTCGTCAGCCGTTCTTGATCGAGTGCGACACAGAAGGAGCACTCATCACCGCTGCTTCCTTTCAATCCGGCTTCGGCAGGCGGAACGTCGAGCTTGCTTTCGAGGGCGCGGGCATTGTCGAAGCCGGGCGACTGGCCGCGAGAATCTGCGCGGCTTCCAGTATCGCTCACTCGCTGGCGTTCTGTCAGGCGGTGGAGGAAGCGGAGGGCGTCGTGGTGGAGGACGGACCGGCGGCGCTGAGAGTCGTCCTTGCCGAGTACGAGCGCATCGCCGCGCATCTCGGGGTGATCTCGGACGCGGGCCGAAGCCTGGAGGATGATATCGTCTATCGGGGCCCACTGCGTTACATCTCGCGGGTGCGCCTGGCGTTTACCGAGGCCACGGGCAGCCCGTTCGCTTTTGGGGTGGTAGTTCCCGGGGGGGTAAGCGTGGAGGGCCCACTGGAGGCGATCGGCGGTCTCTCCGACATAAGGAGCGCGCTGGAGCGTGACTGCTCGTTCTGGGGGGCGAAACTGAAGGCGTCGAGGGCTCGGCTTCTTGGCGCTCGCCTTCCCGGCGGCTCGGTTACCGGTGAGCCCCCTTCAGCCCCCGCGTTCAGGGCGTCGGGTATCGATGTTGACCTGAGATCCGGGAAAGGCGCCTACGGTTACTACTCCAACCTGGAGTACAAGCCGGTTACGAGGCGGGACGGGACCGCGTTGGACCGCCTGCTTCTTCTCACCGCCGAGGTGCGGGCCTCACTGGGGGTCATCGAGGAGGCAGGTGGTGGCCTGGAGCAGGTGGAGGAGCCGGAGGAACTCCCGTCCAGGGGTGGGGACGGTGTGGGGGTCTGCGAGTCGCCCACCGGGGCGGTCCAGCACCGGGTTTCGCTGGGCCCCGGCCGGGTGGTGATCCACGACAGGATAGGAACGCAGGTGGAGGCGGTGGCAGGCCACGTGGGCGATGCGCTTGCCGGTATCATGTACGAGGACCTGGTGCCGTCGGTGCTCTCGTTCAACCTCTGCTCCGCCTGCATTGATCTCTAATTGGCAGTTAACAGGGTACAGGGAGGAAGAGATGGATCTGGAAGACAGGATTGGGGTCGCACGTGGGGAAGGCGAGGTGGACCTGCTCATAGAGAACTGCCGGCTCGTAAACGTTCTTTCCGGGAGGGTGCACAGGGCATCGGTCGCGGTGGCCGGCGGTACCGTGGTCGGCCTCGACGGCGGATACAGCGCGAGGGAGACCATCGACCTGAAAGGCAAGTACCTGGCCCCGGGACTCATCGACGTGCACGTTCACCTGGAGAGCTCGATGACCACTGTCGGGCAGTTCGCCCGCGCGGTCGTCCCCAGGGGGACCACCGCCGTGTTCACCGACTGCCACGAGATCGCCAACGTGATGGGCGTCTCCGGGATCGAGTACATGGTGAAGTCGGCGGACGGGGCGCCGCTGGACGTCTTCGTGATGCTTCCGCCGTGTGTACCGGCCACCAACCTGGAGACGTCGGGTGCGGATCTTGAAGCGGCGGACCTGGAGCCCCTGGTGGGGGAGCCGTGGGCGATAGGGATAGGGGAGATGATGAACTTTCCCGGGACAATCGCCCGTGACCCCGGCATCATGGCCAAGATCCGGCTATTCCCCGACGGGCCGATAGAGGGGCACGCGCCGGGCCTCAGCGGTGAGGACCTCTGTGCCTACATTGCCGCCGGGCCGAACTCCGAGCACGAGTGCACCACCGCGGCCGAGGCCGAGGAGAAGCTACGGAAAGGTATGTACCTCTACTTGCGGGAGGGCACCGGCGCTCGCAACCTCCTGGACCTGCTGCCGGTGGTAAACGACGCCAACCGCTACCGTTGCTGTTTCTGCATCGACGACCGCAGCCCCGAGGACCTCCTGGAACGCGGCCACATCGATTCAATGCTTAAGATGGTCACAGACGCTGGTGTTTCCCCCTTGAACGCCATCCAGATGGCCACCATCAACAGTGCCCGGCGTATGGGCCTTGAATCTCGTGGTGCCGTCGCGGTGGGTTTCCGCGCGGACATGATAGTGCTTGATGACCTGGGGGAGTTTCGCGTTTCGACCGTGTTCAAGGACGGGCGGGTGGTAGCCAGGGACGGAGAGTTGACGGTCCCTACCGGCGATGAGCCGGAGATCGGCTCCACCTTCAACGTTGCCGGGTTCAGCGCCGGGCGTCTATGCATACCGGCGGATGGCGGGACCGCCAGGATGATCGGGGTGACCCCGGGCCAGATAGTAACGGGGTCACTCACCTGCCGGCCTCCGGTGGAGGGGGGGGACGCGGTGGCGGACCCCGGGGCGGATGTTCTCAAGATAGCGGTGGTGGAGAGGCACAAAGGGACAGGTAACGTCGGCGTCGCGTTCGTCAAGGGCTTCGGCTTGAGGTCGGGCGCCCTCGCGTCCAGCGTCGCTCACGACTCACATAACGTGGTGGTCGTCGGCTGCTCCGATGAGGATATGGCTGTGGCGGTGGAAAAGGTCGTCGCCATGGGAGGCGGCCAGGCGGTGGCCGCGGGCGGCGAGGCCAGGGCCGCGCTGGCGCTTCCGATAGGCGGGTTGATGTCGCCGCTTCCGGTGGCGGAGGTCGCCGGCCAGGTCCGGGAGTTGAACTTGGCCGCGGCAGGTCTGGGGTGCTCGCTACAGGACCCGTTCATGGCCATGAGCTTCCTGGCGCTTCCGGTTATACCCTCGCTCAAGATAACCGACATGGGCCTGGTGGACGTAGGAGAGTTTAAACACGTTAGCGTATTCGTCTAACAAACGGGGTCTGGCCCAGGCTGGTGTCGTTCGTTTCTCCACTCAAACCGATGTATATAATGCAACAGCGGGCCTGACCCCTATCTTGTCAACGACAACGCAAGACAAGACCCGCCATCCCCGGGCTGTTGCCGTTCAAAACTCTGCTTGAACCCACGCCCCACAATGCATATGCCCTGGGGCGGGACCCCTCCCCCGTTGACCAAAGGGCGGTCCCTATGCCGGCAAGATGCCGGCGCTACAAGGGAGACATTACGCAACAGCCCTGGGGCAACCCTACTGTGGTGGAAAGCTCAGCAGGTCGTCGCGCCCCATGTCCTTTAATACGACCCTGTAGTTGGCGTACAGGGGCTTGAGGAGCGGCAACAGGCGCATCGCCTTGGGGATCGGGCCCTTGGCCTTTATCTGCCCGCGGGTTATGGCGGCCATCAGGTTGAGTTCCTTCATCCAGAACAGGTGGGCGGTGAACGCCTCCATGGTCATGGTAATCATCGGCTTGATATCGCAGGGGCCGGTGGTGATCTCTATCGGGTCCTTGGAGCAGTCTATCGTAAGCTCGGGTTTTACATCCGGCCCCCACCGCTCTTCGTCGTGATAGACGAACCTCAGGATCAGATTTGATTTCTGCAGCTTCTGTGCCAGTTCTTTATCTTCCACCGTTTTCAGGAACACATTCGTAGCAAGTTCGTACATCTCCTCGGGGGACATGTCGGGACGGTCAGCCTTGTCGTACTTTTTCGCCATTTACTTCTCCTTTGAAGATATCCTGGACCCTGACCAACGGTAATTTTAGCATGAATAGTTTAGAGTTCAACTATTCTATTGCCGATGGTATCTCATGAAACAGGATACCGTTCGCTGCCATCATAAAGGAAGGCACCGGCGCCTTCGCCAAGTATAATTGTAACCGCTTGCAAACAAGCCTCTGGCATCAGGAGAAGTGGAAAATGCGGTTATTCCGTGGGAAAAAGAGAAAAGAAAAAGAACGCCCCGGTGAGGTTGGCGCGGACGGCGTGGAGGATTCAGGCGGAGAATCGCCGGATGAGAGCGGGCCTGGCGAGGAGGAAACGCCTGCCGTAGCGACCGTGGACGGGGAACAACCTCCTGTCGTTCCTGAGGAGGGGGAGAAGCCTGACTTTTTTGATATGTCGCCGGAGGAGGCGGTGAGTTACAGGCCGCCCGGCGTCGTGGTCGCCGTCAGCAAACCACGCGACTTCAAGCCGGTACTCAAGGCAATCGGCGTTATCGCGGTCCTGGGTGTCGCGGTCCTGGGTGTCGTACTCCTGTGGCCCTCGTCGGAGGCACGAGTTCCCGACCTGATCGGAAAGACCCTGACCGAGGCGTTTGACGCGGCGCGCGCAGCCGGCTTCCAGCCGGCAGTTGACGGATGGGAGTACTCCGGCGAGCAATCCGATGGAGTCGTACTGTCCCAGAAACCCAACGGCGACAAGGTGGTGAAGAAGGGCAGCGCTATATCGCTTACCGTCAGCAAAGGGCTCAAGCCCGGAACAGGGGGGTCGCCCGGGCGAGAGTCCGCGCCGGTTACGGAGCAGGACGGTGACGGGGAGTCTGCGGAACTGGTAGCCAACCCCTATGAGGGCAAGACCGTTTGCGTTGACCCCGGACACCAGGTGGCCCTTGCCGAGAAGGAGTGGACCGATCCGGGAATGAGCCGTAAGAACCCCGGGGACGACGGCGCGAGGGGAGTGGCAACCGGTAATCCGGAGTACCTGGTGACCATTGATATCGGGCTCAAGCTGAAGAGTCTGCTGGAGAAGGACGGGATTGAGGTTGTCATGACCAGGGAGTCAAACGATGTTGACCTGAGCAACATCAACAGGGCCGAGATGGCGAACAACGCCGGGGCGGACCTCTATGTCCGCGTACACTGCGGGAACTCCAGCGACACCGGCAAGAGCGGCACCGCGACACTTTTCCCGGCGAGCACGGAGTGGACCGAGAGCATCTTCGAGGCCGGCAAGACCGCCGCCCTGTTTATCCAGGAGGAACTGGTCAAATCATGTTCCACAAACGACCTTGGGGTGTTCGGCCTTCACGATAAGAGCGGATTCAACTGGTCCAGGGTGCCGGTGATAGAGGTCGAGATCGCTCTCTTGAGCAACCCCGAAGATGATGAACTGCTGGCCACCGATGAGTTTCGCTGGGAGGCCGCCTGGGGCCTGCGAAACGGCATAATCCAGTACTTCAGCAACCCTTGACATCCTCCCCACGGCTAAAGCCGGGGGACACCGTTCCTCAGAATGATGACAAATGCGCCATCTCTGATTGACGCTTCCCAGGCGTCCGCCTCTCGGAATCGAGAGGTCTTACGTCGCCTCCACGTCCGTTTATCCTCTCCGTGGAACTCACGGCGAGCGATCTGCCGGCGTTCATCCTGGTTTTCGATTAACGCCTTATCACGATTCATACCGTACCACCACCCCATGACATGCTTTTCAGCCTTCCTCCATAACCGAACACATAGCGATGTATTAGAACTGAATGACCGCTGCCTCCATGTATTCCACGCCGAATCCGGCCGGCCGGTACCTATGCTCTACCAGTATGGCTACTTCGGTCGGGGCGGAGAGTTTCATGTGTATATAATCCTGATAATACCCATATGTCATCATATTAATACCCATATGTCATCATATCGGTGAACTGTTAGTTACCCCATGGCACCGCCACTGGGAGGGAATGAGATACATCTCAGGTTCCTGCTTCACAGAGGTCCGCCCGCCGGCAACCTGGGTTGCGGTGGGTCCTACGTCCTCTCCACAGGCGTTTAGAGTCTCCGCAAGCCCTGCGGCGACAAGGTTCAAGGCGGCGTTCAGGTCCCGACAGGTCGCCAGGTCGCATACGGGACAGCAGAACACCTCGTCTTCCAGATTGAGATCACGGCTCGCGGCCCCGCATTCCGAACACCTCTTACTGGAAGGCCACCAGCGGTCCGCCTTTCAGAAGTGGACACCGCGCTCGGGGCACTTGGTCACGCGCCTTGCCGGAGCGGCGCGGGGGCGCTCTCGGTACGTAACCGTATTCATGGAACGGGGCACTAAGCACCTCAAAGTTGTGTATATATCGGACTAATCCGTTTGACGATATAGAAGAAGGGTGTATAATATATACAAATAGTATGCCTTATATATAAAGGGAGGTTGGAAGTTATGTCTAAGACGACAGTGGATATTGACGACAAGCTTCTTGAGGAAGCCAAGAAGGTCACGGGAACAACCACGAAAAAAGCCACTGTGAACGAGGCTCTTCGAATGGTCGCCAGAAAAGCCAAGTTGAAGGAGTTGGCGTCTTCCCTTCAGGGAACGGGCTTCATAGATTTGACGCGGGAAGAACTTGAAGAAATGAGGCGGAACAGGCTGTGAATGCGGACCTCGTGCTTATAGACTCGACGGCGTGGATTGAATTCTCGAAGAAGAAACCCGGAGAATCCGAAATCGGGGATGAAGTGAGAAGGCTGATTGAAAGCGATTCCGCCTGCGTCACTCAGCCGGTCATCGCGGAAGTCGTACGCGGAGTGAAAACCGAATCCGAAGACAGGCTGTTCAAAGAGCTGTTTTCCATGATTCCCCTGAGGTCCATGAATGACGAAGTCTGGTCCGCCACTTACGGCCACGGCCGGAAATTGTTAGAGAAGGGTTTCAATGTCAAGCTGGCCGACCAGATGATAGCCAGCGTCGCCGTTGTGCACGGGTTGAGGCTGTTTCATCGCGACAGCGATTACGTGAATATAGCCGAAGTGCTTGATTTGGACGAATACAACTTTCTTTCCGAATAAGTAGTAACCAGGAGGATGATCGCCTGCTGAGCCAGGACGAGTTCCGCTGGAAGGCCGCCTGGGACTTGACCAGCGGCATACTCAAGGACCTGAGCAACCATACACGCTCGCGGGAGCGTCGCCGCGCTCCCGGGTGCCCCCCCGAAAGAAGAGAGAGGTCCCGGGTAGCCTGGACCGCCTTTCACAGGAGTGCTTTCTTTATCTCCTCGAGAGACCCGGATGTCATCGATTCGATTATCCCCCGGAATGCCCCGGCGGCGTCTCTCCCGCTGGAGTCGAGCCTGCTTCTCTTGGCCCCATTCTCGTAATCGATGCCGTGGAGGCCAAAGCGTGGCTCGAAAGAGCCCCACTCGTAGTTGTCGGTTATTGACCAGTGGAAGTACCCTTCAACCGGGGCTCCTTCCTTTATCGCCCTGGCCATCTCGAACAGGAAAGCCTTCAGGAACGCTGGCCTGTCCGCACCGTCCTTTCGGGGAATGGGCCGCCCATTCTTCACCCTGTTACAGAGGCCGTGCTCGAACACGTGCACCGGGACCCCGTCGTTCTCCTGGCTGTAAGCTTTCAGGAAGGCCCTGAAAGCCGGCGGGTTCTGGATCCAGTCCCAGTGTTGGACGTAGAACCGGGGCCTCCCTCTCCTTATCTCCTCCAGGTCGGGGAGCTTTATGTAGTGACCGGGGAAGGGGTCGTAAAAATCGATCGCTATCAGGTCCAGGTGTTGCTCGAGCCCGGAGGAGTAGATTCTCTCGATCACTGGGGAAAACCTGCTGGCCTTTATCATGTGGCCCAGGCCGCGCCTGATCGCCTTCTCGACATAGAGACCCGCCTTGAACCCTGGACCCGGGGGTCTGGGGATACCCTCCGCCATCCCATGGAACCGGGTGGCACGTTCATCAAGGTACTGCGGCAACTCGTCCCTTGACACCCCCCGCTTTCTCGCCAGCAGGATATCGAAGATAACTTTATCCAGCCAGTAGAAGCAGAAGCTGACCGTGGCAAGGGTCACCACTGGCCTTGTCCAGCCCCGTTCCCGGTAGATGCGGTGGATGTTCTCGTACGCCGCCAGGTGGGCGAGCAGGAGGTTGTTGAGCGCCCTCCCGTACCTGCCAATTCCTGTTCCCCCGGAGGGGAAGGCCCCGGCGAGGTAGAACGAGGGTGCCAGGATGTTCGGCTCGTTTGTGGTCTCCCACATCCCGATCGGCTCCTGGCGGTAGCGCTCGATGAGCAGTTCGTTTATTCCTGTCACCACGTACCGTACATATTCCTCGAAGAGCTCGAGGTTGTCCCCATCAAGCCACATGTCAGCGCCCATCCACATGGGGTGGGTGAAGTGGTGGAGGGTGACCGCCGGCTCAAGGTCCAGCTCTCTTGCGGTGGCCAGCACGCGGGCGTAGTGCTCGAGCGCCTCCGGGTCGAAGTCGGGGGGCGAGGGGGATTCCATTTTCGCGCATGGTTGTATGCGTGCCCACTCAAGGCCGAGCCGGAAGTGGTTGAGGCCTATCCGGCGCGCGTTCTGGAAGTCCTCCCGGTAGCGGTGGTAAAAGCCGGTGGCCATGCCCGTCGGCGCCGCTTTCCCGCTCCGTTCCCAGGGTGCCCAGTTGTTCAACGGTTCGCCTGGGCCGTTCAAGCCCCCCTCGGCCTGGTAGGCGGAGTTCCCGGTTCCCCAGCAGAACTCCTCGCCCAGGCGAAACCCGTCCCCGAAGGTCTCCTCTATTTCCCTTGAGCCGTAGTGGATGCTGAATTTCACTTCACGACCTCCTGGTAAAGGTACCCGGATGATATAGTCTAACAGTATCAACGGCTCCGGTAAGAGGTGACCTGTAATGGAAGATGGCCCTGCCCTTTTTATTTTCGCTCACCAGGACGACGAGTTCGTGTACCTCTGCATGCTCAGGAACATGGCGAAGAGTGGGAGGGAAGTCCACGTACTCTGGATCACCGATGGGGCGCGCTTCGTCCCGGCGGAGGTGCGAAAAGCCGAGTCCACCGCGGTGATGAGGATGGTGGGGGTGGGGGAGGACAGTCTCTCTTTCTGGCCCTACCCTGATGGGGCCTCAATCGGGTTTGCGAAAGAGATCGTGGAGCGGCTGACCGAAACTATGGAGGATATTCGCCCCTCGCAAGTTTATACCGACGGATTTGAGGGGGGGCACCCCGACCACGACATGGCTCACTTCGCCGCGGTCACCGCAGCCCGCCGCCTTGACCCTTCGATTCCGGTATTTGAGGCGCCGCTTTACAACCGCCATGGCCGCCGCCGCTGGAGGTTCAGCCAGTTCATCCCGGCCGAGACAGAGACCCTGTATGTCCCGGTACCCCGTGACGGCATTATCATGAAACTCCGCGCGCTCCTGAGGTACAAGAGCCAGTTCTGGATAGCGGTGTTGCCCATGCTCCTTTTCACCAACAAGAGAGAGACCATGAGCCATGGCGAGCCCTACCGCAGGGTCCCCGCCTGGAACTACCGCCAGCCTCCCCATGAGGGGAAGCTCATATACGAGGGGCTTTTCTTCCGCAGGATTCTCGGCATCCGGTTCTCCGACTTCAGGGAAGCAGTATCCAGAGTGGGGTCCTAACCAGAGTATCCTCAAATTAGATGTCTTCTTGAGGGAAAATGTTCACGATTTCATATCGTGGCATAAGAACTGGTGGGCAATAGTGGATTTGAACAACTGACTCCAGGCACGCGGAAATCCAGGTTCAAATACACTCGAATGTAATGATACACAAGCGGTCCACGAGCAAACGCACATGAGCAACAACCCGATAAACATCTAAGCTGGTGGGCGTTGAGGGATTTGAACCCACGACCTCTGCCGTGTGAAGGCAGCGCTCTCCCGCTGAGCTAAACGCCCGCTTGCGGGTTAACGTATTTTACCACACTCACCACCGTCGTCGGCCCCTACTGGCTGACCCCGATGGAGTCGTGCGCCGCCTGCCGGTAAACCCCGGGGGTGTTCCAGTACATGGACCTCTCGGCGATGACCGGCTGGTTGGAGGTCACCTTGGTGGATACGCTCCAGACGTTGTCTAAGGTGTCGGCCACGTTCACGCTCTGACGGGTGTTGGGGTCGAGCTCAAGTGACGGGCCTTCTACCGCCCCTGAGGGTGTCATGTAGGTGAGGGTTACGTCGGCGGTGCTCCCTCCCGGGTTCTGCACCAGGACCCAGGTCTCGAAGTTACCCTCTTCGCTTATCCCGGTACACCCTTCCGCCAGGAACCATGTCTTGGCCGCCGCGGCCACCCCGATGGAGTCGTGCGCCGCCTGCCGGTACACCCCGGGGGTGTTCCAGTACATCGACCTCTCGGCGATGACCGGCTGGTTGGAGGTCACCTTGGTGGATACGCTCCAGACGTTGTCCAAGGTGTCGGCCACGTTCACGCTCTGACGGGTGTTGGGGTCGAGCTCAAGTGACGGGCCTTCTATCGCCCCTGAGGGTGTCATGTAGGTGAGGGTTACGTCGGCGGTGCTCCCTCCCGGGTTCTGCACCAGGACCCAGGTCTCGAAGTTGCCCTCTTCGCTTATCCCGGTACACCCTTCCGCCAGGAACCATGTCTTGGCCGCCGCGCTGACCCCGATGGAGTCGTGCGCCGCCTGCCGGTACACCTCGGGGGTGTTCCAGTACATCGACCTCTCGGCGATGACCGGCTGGTTGGAGGTCACCTTGGTGGATACGCTCCAGACGTTGTCTAAGGTGTCGGCCACGTTCACGCTCTGACGGGTGTTGGGGTCGAGCTCGGGGACCGGGCCGTCCACGGGCTCCTCCCCGGTCATGTAAGTTATCTCCACGTCGGCTGATTGATCTCCCGGGTTCTGCACCAGGACCCAGGTCTCGAAGTTGCCCTCTTCGCTTATCCCGGTGGAATCCTCAGCCAGGTACCAATTGTACAGTGTGGGCTCGGGGGAAGTGATAGTGAAATCGACCGCGTTGGAGCGACCCTCCGGCGTTGTCACCGTCACGCCACCGGATTGCGCTCCCTCGGGGACGTAGACCTCGATCCTGTCGTCAGACCAGGAGGCGCAATCGGTCGTGTCGATCCCCGCGAACGACACATGGGAGCCCGCTCTGGATCCCAGGTTGACGCCGGACAGCGTTACCAGGTCCCCGGTGCTTCCCGAGTCCGGGTCTATGCCGGTGAGGAACGGGGAGATACTGCGGTATATCTTGCCGTCATCAGTTCCCACGAAGACGGCGCCCAACTGGCCGCCTGATGCCGATACGCTCCGGTAGGTCTTGGAGGGCAGGTCGCCGCTGATGTCGGACCAACTGGTCCCGCAGTCGTAGCTGGCAAATATCCCGCTGTCGGTGGCGGCGTAGGCGATATACGGGGAGAGGCCGCTTACCGCGAGGGAGAAGACCCGGGTTCCCGGGGGAAAACCGGTGGCGGACGCGGTCCAGCTCAAGCCGCCGTCGTTGGACCGGTATAGAGCGTCGACCGCGAGGGTATCGGTTGCGGCGAGGACCGGCCCGCCGTAGGGGAATACGGATATCGAGGTCACGTGCACCGCGTTGGGGAAAACGCCGCATACGACCCAGTTCTGCCCCCCGTCGTCGCTCCTGAAGACCGGTGCCGTCAGAGGCGCCTGCTCCGCGGCGTAGAAGACGTCGGCGGTGTCGGGATCTCCCGCCACCGCCTCCGAGTTCACAAGGGGGCTGGCCACAGAGATCCAGCTCGAGGCCCTGTCATTGGAGTACCAGGTGGCCGCAAGGCTGGTGGTGGCGACCAGGCTATCCGGGTCCGATCCGGTATCAAAGCTGAACCCCGGTGAGGCGAACGTCGAGGTCAGCGACCACGACCCGCCACCGTTACTGCTCCTGTAGGTGTCAACGTTGGAGTCCAGCGCGAAGAACTCGCCCGGAATCGACTTGCTTTCCGCCAGCGCCAGGAACGGGGTCCCGGACGTGGAGGGCGTTGGGGTCCATGTCGTGCCGCCGTTCTGGCTGGAGTACAGGTTGTTGGATACGGATACGACGGCAGTGACGCGCTCGGTGGTTCCCGCCTGTACCTGGATATCGATGATGCCACCCGCCACGCCGGGGATGCTTCTCTCCACCCAGTGCGCCTGTTCATAAGCGGCCTGCCCGACAGGCGTGACCGTGGCGCAGGCGGCAACCAGGATGGCTAAAGCCATCAGAACGGTGACGGCTCGATGTCCCGTTGATTTCATCTGGTCGGGCTCCAATCAGAATATATGCTCGTAGCTGTAATCCGTGACCACCCACTGCCCGCCCCGCTTCTCGGCGGTAAGGAAGAAATATGTTATCTGTCCGGCGCGATCGGGGTCGGTGTGAGCCGTGACCATTCCCTCGAGCTTCCCTGTCGCACCGGTGCGCTCGTTGTTCATGGAGAACTCCACCCACCATACGTCCTCGCAGTTCCCCCTCTCCGCGTAGGCGTAGTCGAACATCACCTTCCTTGCTGCCGCGATGTCCTGCTGCCGGGCCGCCTCGTCGGCGACCGCCGCCCTGCGGACGTTGCACTCGTTAATCACCGCCTCCGCGCCGGCGAAGGCGTCGCTTGCCTCCTTCTCGGTTGTGGCCGACTCCAGGTCGCTCTCGATCGTATCCAGCAGTTGCGTCAGGTCGGCCGTTTCGATCCCCTCCGCGGCGGCCTGTGACACCGCGCTACGGGCCTCCTCGATCTTCCCGGACGCGGCCTCCTTCACGTTCTCGAGTTTCAGTTCCTCCCCTTCGCCTTCCTCGACGTAGAACTCGAGCGACTTTCTATCGGTTACCTTCTTGTCACCCCGGGAGATGTCGAGGTCGGCGGTGGCCTTGAAAGTCTCGCCCTCGCTCAACGTCATGTAGAAATCGTACTCATACTCCTGCAAGTCGTTGCTGGATCTTGGCTTGAATGAGTCATTCAACGTCTCCTCGCCATTGCCGTCCACGACGATTACCTCGAGGGAAGCTTCTCCGTCCTCCTTGAAATGGGATCGATAGGTTACTTTTAAGACGAGGTCAACATCCAGTGGCACATCTTTCAGGTCAAGGGTCTCGCCGTCGGCGCGTACGAGTTCGACGCTCTCGATCTCGGCAATGAGCTTATTGCTCTCAATAACCCTCCAGTAGACAAACCCGGCGGCCGCGCCTACAACTGCCAGCAGCGCTACCACCACGCAGATGATGATTATGGTCGACTTCTTCATTCCGCCCCCGGTCGCCGCCGGGGCGGGCGCGGGTGCCACCGCCGGTGGGATGGGAGGCTGGGCGAATGCCCGGGTGGGCTCAGGGGTAGTGGAAGGAGGCTTTCCAGGGGGAGGCACCCGGTCCATCGGGATGGTCGGGTCGCCGAGGGGCGCGCCGCAGTTGGTGCAGAACTTCATCGCCCCGGCGTTGTCAGAGCCACATCTTGAGCACTTCATATGGTTACCTCAAAGCAAGATTACCGTTATTCTCTTTCGAGAGCATAATACAGCATGGCCGGTGGCAAATCACGACCGGTCAGTGGGTCTTTCTGGCCCTTGCCACCGCCTCGCGGTGAGCACGCCACTCCAGGGTGTCATCGAGCGGCTTCAGGGAACTTCTCTCGCCGCGGCGCGCGAGCCCCCTCTCGATGAGGAAGTCCGCCAGGCCCGGGTTCTTGGGGAGCAGTGACCCATGCAGGTACGTCCCGACCGCGCCAAGGTGGACCGCCCCCTCGGTCCTGTCCTCCCCGTTGTTGCCCGACCCCACGGTGACCATTCCAAGCGGGGCGGATTCCTTCCCCAGGTACGTCTTTCCGGAGTGGTTCTCGAAGCCGACTACCGTGCCGAACCTTCCGCCCAGGGCGGACTTCGCGACCACGTTGCCGATCATGCGGTTTTCGCCCGCGACCGTGTAGGCGTCGAAGACGTTGATACCGGGAAGTTTTTCACCATCGAACGGGCGGTAGTACTTCCCGAACAACTGGTATCCACCGCAGATGACGAGCGCCGCGGCCCCGCGTTCTATCTCACGCCTGATGGCGTCGCCCTTGTTCTCCAGCAGGTCATGGCAGACAAGTACCTGCTCGCGGTCCTGGCCACCTCCCATGAAGAAGATATCGTACCTGTCGGGCTTCACTTTCTCCGAGAGGCCAAGCCCCTCCACGTCCACCGGGATGCCACGCCAGCGGCAGCGCCGGACGAGGGCCGTAACGTTCCCCCGGTCCCCGTAGATGTTCATCATTTCAGGATACAGGTAGCAGATCCTGATGTCCATTCAACCCTCCCAGAAAGGGGTCACCAGTCCCCTTTCGGTCAGTATCTTTCTAAGCTCGAGCATTGCGGTGTAAGTGGGTATCACGAAAAGGGTGTCCCCCGGCTCCACCGCCTCCAGGCCGATATCCAGCGCTCTTTCCAGATCGGGCTCGGTCACCAGGGACCCCTGTCCGAGCTCGGCGTACTTGACCCTGAGGGCCATGTCCCAAGCCCTAATGCCCGAGCACACCACCTCCCGCAGTTGCCCCGAGAGCATCTCGAGGTCTACGTCCCAGATCCAGGACACGTCCCGGCCGTCGGCGATGTTGTCGTTCAGCGCAAGGAGTATGTTCTTCCACACCCGCTCTCCCGCCAGCGTTCGCAGGACCTCGCCCATGCCCGCGGGGTTCTTGGCGAGTATCATCAAGAGGTCGCGGTCGCCTACCCGCACCTTCTCCACGCGGCCGAACGCAGCAGTGAACTTCTCAACCGCGTGCCCGATGATCTCCACGTCGATCTCCAGGGCGGTTCCCACGGCAAACGCGGCGAGGACATTGTAGACGTTGTAGAGCCCGGGGAGGGGGATGAACAGGCTGATGCTTCCACCGGGGTGGGAGATGGTGCAGCGTGTTCCCTCCAACCCCATGACCCCGAGTTCGGTTGCCGCGACCTGCGCTTCAGGCCGCGCCAGGCCGCACTTTGTGCAGCTATACCGCCCGAGGTGCCCGAACAGGTGATACTCGTAGGATAGTGGGGAACCGCACTCGGAGCAGTGCTTGCTGTCGGCGGCGTGCTGCATCAAGCGCGAGGAGCAGGAATCGGTGTCTATCCCGTAGTAGACGACCGCCTGGTCCAGGCCGCGCCCCACCGACGCGACCAGGGGGTCGTCCGCGTTGAGGGCCACCGTGGCATCCCGTTCCAGCGTGCTGATCGCCTCTTTCATCCGGGAGGCCAGCGTGTCCAGCTCACCGTAGCGGTCGAGTTGGTCGCGGAACAGGTTGTTGATGAGCACCAGGCGCGGGGAGGTGTCGGCCACCGCGTCCGGAAGCGCCGCCTCATCGACCTCGAAGAGCCCGATGCGTCCCGTCAACGTGCCCGCGAGGTCGGAGTCCCTTATCAGCGCCGAAGCCAGACCGGCCATCAGGTTGGCGCCGGTGCGGTTGTGTACCGGTGTGATTCCCGCGCCCTCCAGGATCGAGGCAAGCAGGGTCGTGGTGGTGGTCTTCCCGTTGGTGCCGGTGATGAGCACGCAGCCCAGGGGCAGCCCGTCTACCATTGACCGCACGAACGCAGGGTCGATCTTGCGGGCTACACGGCCGGGCAGCGTGGACCCTCCCCCGAACCTGAGGATGCGGCTCGCGGATCCCAGTGCCTTTCCGATGAGCAGGGCCGATCTCCCTTTAGTACCCATGACCCCAGTGTATCAAAAGAAGGTCAAGCAAACCCGCCAACCAAGCGGGGTCTGGCCCAAGCTGTTGTGTGGCCACCGGGTGGGGTCAGTGCCTTATAGCGGTGGTTAACGATTATGCGTACGGATACAAGGCCTGAACCCTCCCTCGTACACAATCGTCGGTCAGACAAAGCCGCTATACCCGGGCTGTTGCTGTTGCAACCCTCACCCAAGCCGACGTCTGTCATGCAACAGCCCCGGGGCGTGCAAAACGCAACAATGGTGCCAGGCACCACTGGTGCAAAATCCTCGTTATGCAACAGTCCGGGGCCCTCCAAACAAACGACGGTTACACAGGATATAATCAAGTCCACTGTGATACGGAGAAACGATGGACAGCATGGAACCGCCTGAGAAAAAATGCGTTTTCTGTGGGGCTGCTCTCGATGGGGTCGCCGCGGATGAGAGCGGGGAGCACCGGTGCCGGCGATGCGGGACCACCGGCCGCTTCGAGGGGGAAAACCTCGTTGCCATGTTCATCCCCCGGTACGCCGCGCGGCTGATGGAGTTGGAGGCGCTGGAGCGGGAGATCAGCGGCGAGATAGACCTGGAGGGAATGAAAGGCCAGTACAGGGACATGGGTTTTATCAGAAAGAAGCATCTCGAGCGACAGAGGGTGCTTTCCGAGTACGCTTTCCTTTCCCATTTCCGGCCCTTCACGGAGAAGTGGTGAAGGCCGGAAACCTGATGGTTGTTGACCTGCAAACCGTAATACTTTATATTCTCGGCTGGATGGTCAAACTATTGAGCAAATCGAGAGGTCGCAGGGGAAGTCCGCCGGTACGGGCGGGCGGGAAAGTGAAGGCGAGGAGGGCGTTGAGACATGGGCAATTTCTACCTCTTGAGCGCGGAGGAGCAAAAGGAGGCGTCGTTTCGCAGGCTGGCGAAGTATATTCAGGACGTTATCTACCCTTACCACCCGTACAACCGGAAGCTTTTCGATGAAAAGGGCATAGATCCCTACAAGATACGGACTCCCGAGGACCTGCTGCGCGTTCCGCTGACCTACAAGGCGGATTACCGTGAGGACCCTATCTCGTTCATACTGCAGCCGACGTTTCCCGGGCAGGAAGCCCGCTACGATACCGCGCGGATTGGGAGCAAGTTCGTGGCCAAGTACTTCCTGCAGAGCGTGTTCAACTACCCGCGCGATTACGCGGCACAGTACCGCGTCAACTTCAAGGAGTCGTTCAAGTACCGGAAGATCGGGCGCCGCGTTGCCCTGGAGTGGATGCCCATTCACTTTCACGCCTCGGCTGGCTCGACCGGTGACCCCACCCCCGCGACGTACACCTACCGCGACCTCCACCTGAACGTGAAGGAGGTCGCCTCGGCGATCTACTGCGGCAGGAACGTGAAGTGGAACCTGCGGGGCTTGAACCTTTTCCCCGGCGCGCCCCACCTGGCGTTCTTCCAGGTCATAATGGGTAAGTGGCTGGGGGGCTGCAGCGGGTTCGACACGTTTGGTGGCTCGGTCATACCGACCGACAGGCAGATACAACTGTTCGTCGAAGGCAAGTTCGATTCTGTCATCGCCATCCCTTCGTACCTGGTGTACTGGCTTCGCAAGGCGGTGGAGATGGTCAAGGCGGGTGAGATCGAGCCGCTGAGCACTTTGTTTATCGCTCTCACCGCCGCCGAGCCGCTTACCGACTCCCTGCGCAGGCACATCAAAGAACTGGTGCTGGCCGCAGGGGGAAGGGAAGACTTCCACCTGGTACAGGGGTACGGCATGACCGAGATGAAGATAGCCTTCTACGAGTGCACCGACGGAAGCAATATCCACCTTAACCCCAAGTACTTCTACTGGGAGGTCGTCGATCCCGAGACCGGGGAGCATGTGCCCGAGGGTGAGCCGGGGGTGCTGGTGTTCAGCCACATAGACTGGCGCGGCACCTCTTTCCTCCGTTACCACACCGGCGACCTCATCGCCGGGGGGGTCCGCTGGGAGAGATGCGATAACTGTGGCCTGACCTACCCGATCATGTACCCGCCGATAATGCGGGCCAGGAAGGACTTCACCAAGCTCAAGGGGACCAGGGTATCCCTCATGGACCTGGTTACCAGTGTCCGTGACACCCCCGGCGTTTACCAGTTCCAGGTAACGCTGGACAAGGAGGTGGAGGGCGACGAGTTCTCGAGAGACAAGCTCAAAGTCCGCGTGGCGATTGACGACGGTTACCAGGCGGAAAGCGTCATCTACGATGTGAAGACCAACGTGAAGAGGGTCACCGAGGTTACTCCTGACGAGATACTGGTAGAGAACGACCGGGAGAAGCTGGAGCTCGAACTGTTCGAGCGGACAGGCATCAAGGCGGATTACGTGATAGAGAACAGGCCGGTTCACCTGTAGGAACGGTTGAACACCGCTTGAGGGCGGACACCGAAGAGATGATACTGGAGGCTTGACATGAACGACAGGGTGGCGGTGGTGGGAGTAGGAAACACCCCGTTCAAGGCGCGCCACATCGATAAGACGTTCCCCCGGCTCGCCTACGAGTCGGTAAAGGCGGCGCTCGGGGACGCGGGGGCCGCGAAGGACGACATAGACAGCGTGGTCTACAGCATCTACAACGACTTCTTCGAGCACTGTGCGATGCCGGACCTGCACGTCCACTATCAACTGGGGATGGCCCGCAAGCCCGGGGTCCGAATCACCTGCGGAGGCGCTACCGGGGGTTACGCGGTGAGGGCGGCGATTACTGAGGTGGCCAGCGGCCTGCACGACGTGGTCATGGTGGTGGGGGTGGAGAAGGTCGCCGACGTGGCCAACGTCTTCGACATGGTCAAGTCGATAACGTTCGCCGCCGACCCGTTCTTCGAGGCTCAACTGGGGGCTTCCCCCGCCGGCTCTTACGGAGGGGCCATCCTCTGGCACATGGAGCATTACGGGACCACGGTGGAGGACATGGCCCGGGTGGTGGTCAAGAACAAGGGCAACGCGATGAACAACCCGGATGCCCAGTCCCCCATGGAGGTAACGGTCCAGGACGTGCTAAAGAGCCCGATGATAGTCCACCCCCTGAAGATACTGGACCACTGCCTGAGCAGCGAGGGGGCGGCCACCATAATACTCGCGAACGAGAAGGCGGCGGAGAGGTTCTCGAAAGACCCGGTATGGATAACCGGGCTGGGAGCCGCCAATGAATCGGCCCGTCAGGCGGAGCGGGACGACCCCGGGGAGTCCCTGTTTCCCGCGGTGAGGGCCTCGGCGCTTGCCGCCTACAAGATGGCAGGTGTCACCGATCCTCCTTCCGCCATACACGTCGGCGAGGTGTACGACTCGTTCTCCGGGGTGGAGATAATACTCTACGAGGAGTTCGGCCTGTGCGGGTGGGGGGAAGGGGTGCACTTCCTGCGCGATGGGCGGGCGGACATGGGGGGCAGCAACCCCGTGAACCCTTCAGGGGGCCTGATCGGCGGGGAGCACGCCATAGGGGCCACCGGTGTGTACCAGGTGGCGGAGGTCGTCAGGCAGATAAGAGGAGAGGCCGGCGCCCGGCAGGTGCCGAACGTTACCCGGGGCATCGCCCAGAGCATGGGGGGAGCCCGGGGCGCCTACTCAGTGACTTTCGTGGTGGAGGGGTGATGCAGGATGGCCGATGACAGGGACCCTCGCTTCGTGCCGATAAAGGTGCAGGACGGCTTCGTGGTTATGCCTGACCGCTGGAAGGTGGATTTCTGGGCGTCGATGGGCGAGTTGTCCCGTTTCTTTATCGAGATAAAGGAGAACGCCCGGCTCATGGGGATGAAATGCCCCCGGTGCGGCTCGGTCTACTTCTGGCCCCGCTCATGGTGCCACGACTGCTACGTGGACACCAAGTGGGTGGAGATGAGCGGGAAAGGCAAGGTGACGGTGTTCGGGCAGGTGGAGGTATCGCTGAACGATATCAGAAAGAGGTGCCGTTCATCCAGGGGGGCGTGCACCTGGAGGGGGCCCGCTACGCGACGCCTATCGGAATAAAGAAGGTCGCCTTCGAGAACCTATACACTGGCATGCCGGTGCGTGCCGAGTTCCTCCCCCCCGGGGAGAGGACCGGCAGGATACGCGACTTCTACTTTGTTCCAGACGAGTAATGTGATAGATATATGGAGGTTTTGGCTAGCGCAGGGCAGCAGGATCCCTGTAAGAAATGGAGGTAACGGATGGATTTCAGTATTTCCGAGGAACAGAAACTGTTCAAGCAGTCGGTAACCGAGTTCGCCCGGAACGAGATACAACCCGGGGCCACTGAGCGGGACGCGGAGGCCAGGTTCGACCGCGACGTTTGGGACAAGGCGGCCGAGTTCGGGCTGATGGGCCTGCCGTTCCCCGAGGAGTTGGGGGGGAGCGACGCCAGCGTGTTTGACACCTGCCTGGCCGGGGAGGCCCTGGGATACGGCTCCGCCGATATGGGGTTCTGCCTCTCCTGGGGGGCCCACGTGGCGATAGGCGGAGTGCCGATCTGGCAACTGGGGAACGATGAGCAGCAGAAGAAGTACATCCCCAGGATAGCCAGCGGCGAGTGGATAGCCGGCCTGGGGCTGACCGAGCCGGAGGCAGGCAGCGACGCGGCCGGCATCAAGACCACCGCCGAAAAGAAGGACGGGTACTACGTACTGAACGGAACCAAGACGTTCATAACCAACGGGCAGGTTGGGAACGTGTTCGTGGTGCTCGCGGTCACCGACAAGGAGAAGGGGCCTGGCGGAATAAGCGGGTTCATCGTGGAGAAGGACTTCCCCGGTTTCTCGGTGGGTAACGAGATACACAAGATGGGGCACCGCTCCTCGCCCACCTCCGAGCTCATATTCGACAACTGCGAGGTCCCGGCTGAGAACCTTCTGGGAGTAGAGAACGAAGGCTTCATGGGGGTCGCCCTGACCACCCTGGAGTGGGAGAGGTCGGTTCTGCTGGCGGCCGGTGTCGGCGGCATGGAGCTCCAGCTGGAGCAGTGTATCGACTACGCCAAGGAGCGCCACCAGTTCGGGCGCCCCATCGCCTCGTTCCAGGCAATGCAGTTCAAGCTGGCAGACCTGAAGGTGTGGCTGGAGACCAGCCGCCTGATCGTCTACAAGGTGGCCTGGAACAAGGACCAGGGGATCATGGACCCGATGCTGGCCTCGATTGCCAAGCTGTTCGTCTCCGAGGTCGGGGTGCAGGCGGCCGACCAGGCAACCCAGGTCTTCGGCGGTTACGGGTACACCAAGGATTACCCGATAGAGCGGTCTATCCGCGACGCCAAGCTGGGGACACTGGGCGGCGGGACCTCCGAGATCCAGCGCTGGATTATCGGGCGTCTGCTGATCGGCAAGTAAGGGAAACACGGTGAAAGAGGGCCGGCCGTCGGCCCTACCCGTCAAGGACTGGCAATAATGGGGGGTGGACTTGTGAGTCCGCCCTCCTTTATATTCAGGAAGAGTATTCAGGCAGAGCTTCGCGATACGCTAACAAGGAGCGGGCGGCGCTCGAGGGATGGCATTATGGAGAAGATCGAACGTCTGATAAACCTTACGGCATACCTCCTGGAGACGGCCAGGCCGGTCACCTTCGAGCAGTTACAACGTACGGTGTACGTGGACGCGTCCGGTAACGAACAAGCGCTCCATCGCATGTTCGAGCGGGACAAGGACGAGCTCCGCGAGATGGACATCGAGGTGAGGACCGAGACGCTGGAGGCCAGCGGCGAGACCGGGTACACGATTCTCCGAGACGAATACTACCTGCCCCACCTGGAGCTGTCACCCGCCGAGAAGGTCGCCCTCACCATGGTGTCACGGCTGTTCCTCGGTTCGGGCACCCCGTTCAGCGGACCGGCCCACTCCGCCCTGCTCAAGTTCGCCTTCGACGAGAAGGGAGACGTTGACGTTGACCCGGTGCCTCATGTCCACTGGGTGGGTGTGCCGCGCGACCGGCGGTTGCTGGAAGTCATACTCGACGGACTTACCGAGCGTAAGGATCTCAAATTCTCCTACCGGTCGTTAGGCTCGAGCGAGCCGGTCTGGCGGGAGGTGTCACCTTACGGCCTGTTCAACAGGCGCGGGTCGTGGTACCTGGTGGGCCTGTGCCACCTGCGCCGCGAGATACGGTCGTTCAAGCTGGACCGGGTGACCTCCGACATCGAGGTCAACAGGAAGAAGCCACATAAGCCGGATTTCGAGGTGCCCGACTCGTTCGACCTGTGCAGCGAAACGCGCTGGGAGTGGCCTGGGGAGCACAGCGGGGAGACCGTGACGGCACAGGTGAGGTTCGAGCCGCGCCTGGCGTTCGGCTTCTCCGGCGGCGGTGCACGTGTTGAGGGCAGCCAGAGGCGTGAGGACGGCTCGGTGGATGTGACCTACGTGGTGGGGGACCCGGAGGAGTTCGTTGATTGGGTGCTGGAGTTCGGCGCCGGCGCGAGGATACTCGCGCCATCGGGGTTGGTTGACCTGATAACCGAACGTATCCGGGGGGTGCTCGGAGACGGGGATGGTAATGCTTAACAGGATAGGCTGCCGGCTAAACCGGATACTCCTGATGGTGCCGCTCATCCTGCGGGAGGAGGGGGCGTCCCTTGAGGAGCTGTGTGATGCCCTGGGCGCCGAAAGGGAGGAGGTTCTCGCCGACCTGGATGTCCTCTTCCTTTGCGGCCTGCCGGAGTACGGGCCGGGCGACCTGATAGACAGGCGAATCGTGAACGATCGGGTCTACTTGAGCATGGCCGACTACTTCAAGAGGCCCCTGACTATAACCACCGATGAGGCGCTTGCCCTCATCGTGGCCGGAGAGGCGCTGGTGGGCGCCGGGTTCTTCGAGCCGGGCGGCCCGGCGGGTTCCGCACTGAAGAAGGTGAGGGAGATCGTTGCCGGACATAGCAGGGGCAGTATTGAGGAGGTGGCGCAACACATAGACGTGGAACTCGGCTCCAATCCCGGCCGGTGGTGGGAAGTGATCGAGGAAGGCCTCGAGAGAGGAAAGGACCTCCGGCTCCAGTACTACAGCTTCTCCCGTGGTGAGGTGTCAAGCCGGGATGTCGAGCCCCTGTCCCTGGTAAGCTCGTACGGGCACTGGTATCTGCTGGCGTGGTGCCGACGCGCGGAGGGCCGGCGGATGTTCCGGTTGGACAGGATGATGTCGGTAGAGATTGTAGACCCCCCCGGTGACGGGAGGGGCGACGACGGGCTGGAGATGCCCGAAGTGGTGGCGGAGATGAAGCCCGGCAGGAGCGCGCATTCCGTTAAACTACGGTTTTCCGGCAAGGAGGGCCGCCGCCTGCTGGAGGAGTGGCCCACCGCCAAGTTCACCGACCACGACGATGGGACAGTGACGATCACGCTCAGGACCAGGAACCTGTCGTGGCTCTCGAGGTACCTGATCAGGTTCGGAGACCGCCTGGAGATTGAGTCCCCCAGGGAGTTGAAGAGACTCGTCAGGGATACCGCCTCGAGGTTGCTGGAGGTGTACTGCTAACGAGGATGATGAAGAAGCAGGACTCGTGTCGCGCGCGGTTCAAGGTCGCGGGCGCAAAGATGCCTTCGATCGAGGAGAGGTAGTGGCCGTAAAGGTAATCTCAGACGTCCACGGCGAGTACAACGCGCTGGCACGGGAGCTGGAGCCCGACGACACCGCGGTAATGCTGGGCGACTATATTAACCTACTTGACTTCCGCAACCTCGGTGGAATCCTGTCCGAGGTGTTCACCAGAGAGGAGATAATGGAAGCCCTGTCGCTACTGGCCAGGGGGCGCAAGGAGCTTGCCAGGCACCAGATACGCGAGGTTACCGGGGGCACGCCGGAGAAGCTCCGCCGGGTCAGGGAGCTGGTAGGGGAGAGCTATCGGGAGTTCTTTGACTCGGTGCCATGCAAGAGCTTCATGCTGTATGGAAACACCGACGATCCCGGCTTGATGAGGGAGGCCGCGGGCGATAACGTGGAGATTATCGAAGCGGGTGTCATTTCGGTTGAGGGAGAACGTTTTGGGTTAGTGTCAGGCTTGCCGCACGGTCCCTGGACGGTGGGCCTGCCCGGCGAGGTGGAACCCGAGGAGTACGCCCGCAGGGTGGAGTCACTGGGGCCGGTCGATGTACTGTGCACCCATTACCCGCCGGCGGTTCCCGAACTCACCTGGGATATTCTGGCCGACCGCGACGAGGAGGGCAGCGAGAAACTGTTGGAGTACATCGACCGTTGCCGGCCCACCTGCCATTACTTCGGGCATGTGCACAACCCCCGCGTCTCGTCGTTCACCCGCGGACAGACGCGTCTCGTCAACGCGGGTTTCTTCAAAGGTAACCAGACAACACTCATCCACAGGCCGTAGCATGAGAAATGACGCACTGGAATGACGCACTGGTGCCTGTCACCAGTGCGTCATTTTGCATTTGCGGTGCAGATGCCGATGTCTATACACAGGAGGTGAATGTCAGTTGAGAAGGGCCACAGTCTATCTGGCCGCGCTTCTGACAGCGCTGTTCGTTGTTGCCTCTCTTGCGCCGGTGGGAGGTTCGGGGGCGGTGGACGTATGGGTGGCTCCAGACTGCTTGAAGGTGAAGCGGGACGATCCGGCACAGGGCGGCTGTCACATCTGGTCGCCGGAGAGCAACAAGATCACCTTGAAAGGAGCCAGGAATGAGTACCTGGCGTTCCAGCTCATCGTCCACGCGTCCTACTCGTTAAGCGGGGTGGGCGTGTCGGCGAGCGACTTGGTCGGCCCCTCGGCGACGATATCCTCGAACGACATCTCGCTTTTTCGCGAGCATTACCTCCAGGTTACCGAGCCTTCCACGTCGATGTACGGCGACCCCTCCAGCGACGGCACCGGTTGGTACCCGGACCCGCTGGTTCCGTTCGACGCGCCCTCGGGGGGTGCCCCGTTCCCGGTCCCGGCCGGGCAAAACCAGGGGGTGTGGGTGGACGTGTTCATCCCAGGTGGGACGCCTTCGGGGACTTATGCTGGCTCTTTAAGCGTTTCAGCCGATGGGCAACCGGCGGTGAGCATCAATCTGGAGGTCCAGGTGTGGGATTTCACCTTACCCGATGAGACCCACTTCAAGACCTGGTTTTACTTCGGTCAGGACGAACTGGCGAACGGTCACCACGTTGTCAAGTACTCGGACGAGTACCTGGAACTGGAGAGGAAGTACAACCGGATGGCGAGGGCACACCGCATCAACATCGACTCCCCGTCGTACTGGGAGTACTCCGGGACCGGGTCGGGGGTGACCATCGACTGGTCGAACTATGACCGGCTTGCCGCCCGCATACTCGACGGAGACATCTTCGACGACGGAATCGGCAGGGACCCGATATGCCTGCCGATAGGGCGTGACTTCCCTTACCCGGATGACCATGGCGGCCTGTATAGCGCCGAGTTCGCCGAGACTTTGAAAAAGACGCTTCAGCTCGTAAGGCAGCACTTCGATGAGCGGGGATGGTCCGACAGGGCTTTCCTGTGGATAGTGGACGAGCCCAACGACAAGGAGTCGTACGACGAGGTCCGGCGCTACGGGCAGATAATCCACGATTCCGGCGCCGGCATACCTCTTATGGTCACGGAATCGCCGGTCCCCGACGACCCGTCATGGGGCTCCCTGGCGGGGTACGTGGATATCTGGTGCTCGGGGGGCACCGCCTATCCCGGCCCGATGGGCGAAAGGAGGGCTGCCGGGGACCGGACCTGGTCGTACAACGGGGGAAGGCCGTACGCGGGTAGCCAGCTTATCGACACGCCGGGCCTGGCGACGCGGACCTGGCCGTGGCTGGGCTACAAGTACGACGTGGAGTGCTGGCTGTACTGGCACAGCATGTACTGGAAGGACATCTACAACGACTCCGCCGCTGACAACGACGTCTGGACCGACCCACTCACGTTCGACCAGAGGCGGGCCGGCGTGGGCTGGCCCGACTGGGGGAACGGGGACGGCACCATCTTCTACCCCGGCTACGACAGGGGCGTGAACGGACCTGTCTCCTCGCAGCGCATGAAGGTGCTCCGGCGGGGCCTCCAGGAGTACGAGTACATGTGGCTGCTGGGCCGGCAGGGTAATGCCTCCATTGCACAGGATGCGGTGGACTCGGTGGTCGACTACGGTTTCGGCGACGCCGAGGGAAAGGCGGTCGGCTGGAGCGCCGATCCCGACGAGTGGGAGGTGGCCCGCGAGGAGATGGGCTCCCGGATAAGCGCCGACTTCGAGGTAGTATCGACCTGGTACCTGGCCGAGGGCACCACCCGGGAAGGCTTCGAGGAGTGGATATCAATCATGAACCCGGCGGACACCGCGGCACGGATATCAGTTGAGTACATGCCGGCCTCGGGAGAGAACAGGGTCCAGGAGATCACCGTGGGTGCCCGCAGCCGCTACACCGTTGACGTCAAAGCGTTCCTGGGGCCGGACCAGGACGCAAGCGCTCGTGTTACCTCCGATAAGGACGTGGTGGTGGAGCGACCCATGTACTTCAACTATCACGGAATGTGGGACGGGGGCCACACCGCGGTGGGTTACTATTGACGCTTGCCGCCCTGGGCTGTCGCATAATGAGCCACTGGTACCTGTCACCAGTGCGTCATTTTCGCACCTGGGCTGTTGCATATTGGGGAATGGTTTGTGTGGATGTTGCAACGGCAACAGCCCGGGGATGGCGTACCTTGTCTTACCTCCGTTTGTGTGACGCATGGGGTCAGGCCTTCTAGCCATCACTTTGTCTTACCACCGTTTGGTTGCGAGGGAGGGGTCAGGTGTTCTTGCCATAACGCTCATATCCCTGACACCGCTCTAACACCTGACCCCACCTGCTGGCCTTATCGCCATCACTTGAAGGCACAGACCCCACCTGGTGGCGGTCTTGTGTAACCGCCGCTTGTTAGGGGGTTCCGTTATTCGGTTACTTTATAGACGATGTCGTGTTCGTGGGCGCGCTCTTCGACCTTGATGCCCACCGAGTCGCCAGGGCCCGCTTTCTCCACGCTGTCGTGCTCGATTTGCATCGAGTCAACGATCTCGGTGAAGTCGGAGGTGTGACCCTTGATGTGAATGGTGTCACCAACAGCAAGCTCCCCGGTAAGCTCCAGCGCCGCGACGTTGATATGGTTGAAGTAATGGGAAACGCGGCCAATCTCCTGTTCCGGCATTCGATCCCCCTCCCTTGCGCGCGATTGCTTTTTCTACCAAGTAATCTATCACTTTATCGGAGTAACTTTCAACACGGCCCGGGGCGGCTGTCGTATGCCGGTGATAACATGGAAGGAAAGAAAGCCGATGGGCTTGGAGGGAGACAGTAATGGCGCGAAAGACGGGGAGCTCCGACCTGCCCCTCCACTACGGGAGGGCGCCCGCCTGGCTCTTTCAAACGGCTTCAGGAGCTCTCCGGCGGGCGGGATTGACCTCCCGGCCCGGCCGGCGGCTCATCCGCGGTGGCGATCCCCTTGATCACGAACTCGAACTCGCTTTTTTTCCCCAGCAGGTGGACCGGGTAGTAAGAAGCCGCGAGGCAGGCGAAAGCGAGG
>Ga0180014_1000002_pt1 | contig 76986 bp, 76 predicted proteins | sample KR13_S1_MetaG_FD_116507 | JGI IMG/M metagenome (GOLD analysis project Ga0180014, IMG submission 116507) | Groundwater microbial communities from the Olkiluoto Island deep subsurface site, Finland - KR13_S1_MetaG | ecosystem: Environmental > Aquatic > Deep subsurface > Groundwater | place... | reverse complement strand
GTACCTAAAACATAATAGATTATATATACTAAATTGTCAACTATTGCGTCTTCGCAATCACGTCTTCAGGTATTTCTGAGAAAATCGGCGACGGTGATCTTTCCTCTTCCTTGCCGTTTATACAGGTCCTTTTACACCACGTCAGGTAGGCACCCTTCCTGGCCTGCATCAACGCTCTATAGGACAACGCTTTCTGTGTCGCCCCCCTCCTCTCTCCTTTGTTTAGTTGTTCGTGTGCGGACGGCACCCCTTCGTCCTCCATCCCGGGCAGGATTACGTAATCAACATCGTAGTCGATGAACTGCGTGGCGATCCTTACCTTAACGCCCCTTGTTGATGTCGGGACATCCCTTGCCTGCAACGCAACGATAGCATCGCTGACTTCCTTCTTCCTCCTTGGCAGTTCCTTGATGATACACGTGGCAAAGCTTGCGTACTCCCTTGCCTCTCTTCCTTCCTCCGAGTTCCTCCCGAGCAATCCCAGCCGCTCGATGGCCTGGACCACCATGTGAACGTGGTCTTTCGTCTTGTCGGCCATGCGGCTTTGCATGTTCATGAACCGCTCCAGGGCCTTTCTCTCCTCCCCGGTGAACCCCACCTGGTCAAACTTGCTCTGCTCCCTCAGCACCTTCCACAAGTTGGCTCGGTCCCCGCCACTCTGTCCAGCCAGGCGTTTTGCCTCATCTAGCTTGCGGCCGTCGATTTCTTTCCAGTATGTTTTAAGTAACCTTTCCACTTCATCGCTCGTGTAAGGCATGTGGGCCGCTTTCATCCACAGGAAGATCAGCTCCCCGAAATTGCTTTTCGAGAGGTCCTCCGTCCCCTCGAACGGGACCCCGTACTCCTTTAGCGATTCAGCGATATAGCATGCCACATCCTCGCCGGGGCAGACTACCGCTATCCTGTCCAGCGGTATCCGCTCGCTCCTGTTCAGATAATTTATCTCTTCGGTTATCCTTGTTGCTTCCTCCCTTCTTCCTTCGTAATCAGCGATAGCTACCACTCCGCCCCTCTTGGCGAACAATATGTCCTCTCGCCCTTTTCTTACTGCAAGCGCGGCCCTGCCTATTTTCTCCGGCGCTAGAAAGACCTTGTTCAGATAACTTATCTTTCCGCCAGTCATCTTCTTGAATACCTCTATCCCGCCACCCTCGATGTAGTCGAGTATTCCCCTCTCTCCGGTATCCCAGCACACCAGAAGGTTGTTTTCTTCATCAGTCAGCCTACCCACGAGCTCGATCTCGGCCGGGCTGGGTTCCACAAAGCCGTCAACCATCACGAAAGCAAACTGGTCTTTGACCTCAAGCCTGAACCCGGGCCCCTCTTTTTCCACGAGTTCGAACAACGCCAGCGGGTAGTCTATCTTCCCCGACCTGTGCATCTGCTCTTCAATTCTTGCGATTGCCTTTCCCCTCTCGAGCAGCACGTCCGCGGTTTCGGTGAGCTCCGGCGCCTTTTTCTGGTAACACCTCTCCAGGTGTCCTCGCCAAACACCTTCCATTTGCTCGGCTATCTTCTGCTCCTCCGGCTTTACCTGGAGCACCAACTCCCACGCCATTCGCCTTGCCTCTTGGGAAGACGTTAGCTGAAAATCCCCCTCTTTCTTCGCGTATGCGTAAAGTCGCCTTACCACCTCTTCGATTTGCTCCACGATTACGTTGTCTGCATTCGGGAACCCCTCCAGCGACCTCAACATCTCTTCTTTCTGGTGCGAGAATCGGGTGATGATAAGTATTCTCTCGGAATGTACCTCCATGGCGTCAGTCAGCCATGCCGCTTTTCTTGCGACAACCAGCGATTTACCGACCCCGCGGTACCCAAACAACCCCTGGGTTCCGTTGGTCATCCTGGTTGCGACAATCTGTTCTTCCGTGAGGTCCGCTAAAGCGGGGTGTATCTTCGCCAATAAACTCGTCCCCTGTTGCCGCTAATCGAAGTTCGGCTCTATAGGCCAGCACGGGTTTATCCCAAGCCAGCGTAGGATCTGTTCCCACTTATCGTTGTAGGAACCGGGCCCCGGCGATTGCTTCCCGTATTTTTCCTCGTACCACCGTTCATACACCCTGTAATACGACCTGCTCGCCGAATAGACCCTGTGGTGGCCCCTATGTTCCATTCTGTTATCGCCCCGGAAGTCTATGGGCTTCGGGTTGCGCTTCTCTTTCTTCTGAAAATATAAGACCTCTTCCCTCAGTTTTTTCTTCATAGACCCTATCTCACCGTCCCCCGCCGCTATCTGTACGTTCTTGAACCCTGCCTTGTCGACAACACCTTTCCACGACAACTTCTTCTTGGGGTCGAGGTGTCTGACCAGGAACTCGTAATGGACTTTCGGGCACTGCTTACCGGTCACCTCGGATATCTGCTCCTGTATCGCGAAAGGCTTCACCATGTATGTTTTTGGCGCAATATTCACTCTCTGCACGTTTCTTAGGCTGCCGAACGCATAGTCCCATATTGCGAACCTCAAGGGGAAAAGAGTGTCTACCTTCACCGGCTTTGGGCTGCCCCCCTGCTTCCTTAATTTTCCTCTTTGCCGACGAAGCTTGTCCCTCTTTTTTTCCTCCGGCCTGGGGTCGGTCATCCTTACCCCGGTCTTCTCATACTCTTCAAGAACGCGTTTCCTCTCTATCGTTACACACTCATCCAACAATCTTTTGAAAGTCCTCAGGTTCTCCAGTTCTTCCTTTCGCCTTTCCGCAATTGTTTTGTCCGCCGGGACTTTTGCTTTCCCCCACGCTTTGCCCCAGGAACCAAATCGAAGCATATAGATCGTGGGTGAAGGATACCTCGAGAGCCCCCCGCCTCCAACCACACCGCTTCCGCGCCGTTTGATTTCGGCCGCCCCAAACTTTTCCCACTCGGAAACAGACAGCCTTCTCCCGTACTCGGCGTATGCTTCCTGCAACATCCTTAGAAGGTACTCGTTCTCAAACGTTGCACTTCTCCCCTTCCTTGTCTTCTTTCCCTTCGGGTACAGCCCCGCCTTTCGCAACGCGTTGCTCCACCCATTAAAGTGCGCGATATACGTTGTTGTGTTGGGGACGTTCCTGCCTTTCAATCCCATCTTGCTTTTTAACTTCACCATTTCCACATCGGGGTAGCCCTTGCCCCCCTCATTAGCTCCCTGACAGAGCCTTAGCCACTTTGTGCTTGACGGCACTTCCCTGGTCACGTCCTTATATTTCCGCAGTATATCCAGAAGTTCCTGGTTCTGGTAGCGCACAATAGACCTCCCTTTCTTTCGTGGCAGATATTACAACGGAGACAAAAAGATGTCAACAGTTAAGAAATACGCTGAAATAATATTTGACGTATTAATAAGTATGATGTAAAATTGATTTGGTCGAAGTTGACGGCTCGCAAGCAGCCCGTGGCCAGTGGTTTTTCAGGGTTGATATGTCACACAATCCGATGGTTCTGAATTATGACAACTGCATACAGAAAGCAAAGTCTCAAGACACCGGCACCGAACCAGCGAGGGTCAGGAACCAGGTTGTAATCGCCGGGCAGGTTACCTCTGTTACCCGGGGACGTAACGGCCTTAGGGACTACTGCCTTCTCTCCTCCGACTTCAACGGAGCCTTTGTTGTGATTAGAAACATTCACAGCTCGACCAGGGTAGAGCTTGTCCCGGTTCTTTTTCCTGATGCGGACATAACCGATTTTCCCGACATAACCAAGAGCCCCCCGGTCTTCCTCAGGGTTAACGGCAGCATAATGGACTTTCAGTACCAACCCGAGAACTGCGCAAGGCCCAGCCGTGCCCTCTACGTCTTGGCAAGTGATTTCGCCCTTTCCGTCATGGACAACCAGGAGAACTCCGTTAGTCTGGTTGGTTCCATTGACGACCCGATAAAACTCAGGCCATCACGTATTTCTGCCGGTGGCTACAGTGTGGTCTCCATAGACCGAGAAAGGATTGTAAACGACCTCCCTCTCCTTGAGGCAGAACTCGCCCGCCTGCCCGCGTCCGATGTTCGGGACATGTCCACGGGCGCCCTCGAGATGCTGGGGTCTCTTGAAAAGCGAAACTATCTCAACGACAACGACCAGGCCCGCACTCTCATTGACAGGTACGGCGATTACTTCGAGGTAATTGAAATAGCAAAACAGTTCATCAACTTTCGCCTGTCTCACACCATTGAGGGCCAGAAGCCCCCGTTCATTCGCGTTGCCCTTCTTGCCACGAGGGCGGATTACGCGCAGAGATACTGCCGCTATATCAAGAAGAATGCGATAGTCCTTGTCGAGGGCACCCTTAACTCTGACTTTTTTGAGGGTCACACACCCTCTGTGCGCCTGAAGGTTTTCGCACAGCCATCGGGGTTCCATGTGAAACTCCCGAGAGCTTAAGCGTTAAACATACTTTTTATATAAGCAGCCCGTAGATAACGTGGTTGCTTTTATTTCTCTCAGAAAGGAGGGAAGATGGAAAGCATGAACCAAAGAACGAAAGCGCCCGGAAGCGCTCACGTTCAAGCAGCCCTTCTGGGCTGCACGATGAACCTCGTTGCCGCCTTCGACTTCTTGAAGAAGAAGGGGGTTACTTGCCAATGGTTCTCGGTGCCCGAGTATGCCGACATATGGAAGGCAGCCGAGCACAACCAGGGGCTGGTAAAGGATGGGGTTTATGCCCGAAAGGATAAGGCAGGCGAGAGGTTTTTCCTCGAGCCAACAGCGTTGATCCAGGGGGTCAAACAGCTTGCGTCCCAGAAAGGCAAGTTGGCAACAGACCCGGTTATCCTTGAACAGAAGGTTATGGACGTCTACAGGGGTGGCTACGATAGCCACAACTACAAGGCGTACTACGAGATGCTCGAGGAGGACTACTACTCCAGGAGTATCTGCGGCAAGGAGCAGAAGGAGGCCGCGCAGGCGGCAGTCCTCGGCACTCCTGGCGGACCTTCGATCGAGGAGCACATGGAGAGCGGCATCAAGTGGAGGAGAAGGCTTCTCCAGATGCGACGCGGCAAGGATGCCCAAGCGACGGCCAAGGCGCTTATAGAGCGCTGCGGTTGCGGGCATCTCACTGAGACCGAGAAGGGTGAGCTCAGGACCACCGGTGCCCTGACCACCAACAAAGGTCTCGACAAGGCCTGCGGTGGCCGGCACAGCAGGGGCCTGAAGAAAGGGACCCTTACCCTTGTCTGCGCCATGGCCAACGTGGGGAAGTCCCAGTGGTGCTTGCAGGTCGAATGCGACTCCCTTGATGCTCGGCTGGCCTGGGCGAAGAGGCACCCGGACGACTACCGGTTTGCCAACTTCCAAACGGCCTGGCACTACTCGACCGAGATGTCCAAGAACGACAACCTCGACCGCCTCGAGCCTCTCTCGCACTGGCGTGACATGCCGGATTGCGTGAGGAAACAGAGGTTCTTAATCGAGGACAGCGTTAAGGACTTCGGCGAGATGAAAGATCAGCACCAGCAGTTCACGGTCCAACGCATCAAGGACGCGCTTGACCAGGGCGCACCCACCTGGGATTTCTATATCCCGTACCTGGTGACATTCGACTTCCTTCATCAGATGACTTACGACAAGATGAAGGGTCAGCCGGATTACAAGGTGTTCGGAGAGATAATCAAGCAGGCGAAGAACGAGATCGCCCGCTTCGAGCACCGCGACCAGGAACTCCTGGATTACGGTGTACCACCGATCATCGAGACGACGGTTATCATGGCCGCACAGATTAACCCTCGACTCTACGATGTGAGGAAGAACGCCAAGGAGATGATTTTTCAGTCTTCCGAGGCGGGCTTCTACTCAGACTACATCGTATTGCTGGTAGACGCCGGGAACAGTGCCGTGGTGGTCAGGCTTGACAAGAACAAGTTCGGCCCCAAGTACGGCCAGTTTCCTATGGTCTGGAAGGACGGAGTGATGGCCTGGGACTACCAGTCCCAGATTACCGTCCCGGGTCCTGGCGATATCGACGGAGGGCATCAGAAGCCCTCGGCCGGTGCCGTACCTTTCGGCAAAGGGCTGCGCCAGCAGCCCCAGTCCACACCACCCGACGGCAATCCACCGTCGAAGCCACACAAGACTCAGTCTTTTGGCCAGGTTATGGACGAAATCGTTACCCGTGGGGGCCGGCAAGCGTCTTAGACGCCTCTCAATTCGCTTTCGAGCGAGGTAGTTGGCCCCCACAACTACCTTTCCTTGTACTCCACTTCAGGTTTCTGTATTTTCACGCTGGAGACCAGCCAGTCGTCACCCTCTTTGACCATCTGCACTTCGCACCGCGTTCTGTTGTCTGCCCCTGCCCTCTCGATGATCTTATTGGCCGCAACATCCACCACGTAGTTGCGCGGGATGAAGTCAGTCAATATTCTTGCAAAGTCATCACCAAACGACTTGATTTCCACCATTTCGTCTTCACGCCTTAACACAAGCTTTCGATTTTTCTTAAAGTCTCCTGCGATTTTCTTCGCGTAGATTTCCGCGAGCTTGCTCGTGAAGTAGTACCCTAGCATTTCTGTGTTGCCGCTCTCGCTTGCCGACCCCAGGTTGTCGAGGGCCATCCTGTATCGTTCTAGCAGTTCCCCCCTAACCCCCGTGGCCTCCCCTCCCCTCTGAAAAAACCTGCGCTGGACGACCTCCTCCTCAATCTCGGGGGCAAGCGCCGCCTCGTCCCTCTTTAGGGCCGCCTGTTCCGCTCTCGATGCCGTCCATTCTTGGACCCACCTCCAGGCTGCGGCGACCAGTATAGGGACAACAAGTAAAACCACGATAACAATGATTACTACCTGAAGTTGCTGGTTTTTCGATAATACAGCTATAAGTTCCATAAAACATTCGTTCTCTTGCTGTCCATATTATACGCCTTGTCCTGCTAGGCTATCTTTGCCTCTCTCAGGTTCGGCCTTTTCTTTCCCTCCTCGTTGTAAAGGACATGGAGGTTTCTCATCTGCCACGCCTGCCAGTAGTCGATGACGTTGGCGGCCATGTTTTGGGCTTCCGCTATCGAGAAGACGAAGGCCCCCTCTTCCCTGTCGGCACCCCTTGTCGGCTTTACTCCTCCCTTTCCCAATCTCTCTCCCGGCCCGTTGGTTATCTTGACCACGAACCCCATCTTCCCGGCAAGCTTTCCGCTCTTCACCTCTTCGTACGTCACCCGCAGTACCCTGGACATCACCGGGTCTCCTCCACCCCCGTATATCTCCAGACCGTCCGTGTATACCTTCGGGAACGTCATGTTCTCAAGCGAGGCCAGCGCCCCCCTTACGTCGTCGATATTGACGTAGGCGAACACCCTCCTGGTCGCCTTGAAGTCGTCCCCGTAATAGACGACCCAGAACTTGAACTTGCCGATTTCGAGATTGTCCTCGATGCTCAGCAACTTCTTGAAGCCGTGTTGTTTATAGACCTCTATAGCAAACTTTCTCTCCATGCTGTGCCCCTTCCTCTAGGTTTGTACTATTAGCATAGTTTGATACAGATAGTACGTCAACCCAGGCCAGCACTATTTGATGATTTATTATTATTTCTAACCCCTATGATACTCTAAATTGGTCATTCACAAAAGCCCTCTCGCATCTTTTGCAGACGGCACATAACGAACGCCGTGAATTATAATTGACAAGTTGGTAACCATAATGTACTATTGACTCATGGCAATCACCCGCTTCGGCGGGTTTTTTGCGTAATGGCACCTTGATAAACCTATAGAGACATCATGGAGGTGATGTTATCGTGGACATGAACACGGTAAACGCCATGTTCCTTACCGAGGACATGGTAAAGGTCGCCCTTGACAAGGGCGATATCTCGGTTTCGGCCGAGGTAATGGAAATCGGCAAGGACAGGCACATCGAGTGGACTGTCAGGGTCGACACGCTCGGAGAAACGAAACTATCGAGCGTTTTGGAGAACGGCAAGCTCTACGTGGAGCGTTGCAACTGCATCACTCGGATCGACAAGGAACACTGCCCTCATCTACTCGCGGTCGGAATCATAGCGGAACGCTCACTAGGCGTCTCCGCAGCCGACATCGTGGAGAAGAGCGGAATCCAGAAGCCACTGGATTTCAAACCCGGAACAACGGTTGACGCCGCCGGGAACGTATTCCAGAAGCAGATGGATATGCTTGAGTTCTACGTCGACATGATCCGAAGCGACCCCAAGGTGAAGGTACAGCCACCGCCCGACACCTCGTCGGCGGGAGTCCCGCTCTACAAGCGCTTCAAGCGTTACCCCGAGCTGGACGACTTGATGACGGAGATAGCCCGGATTCAATCCTCGGGCATCTACGAGTCCATCATCATACAGGGACCCACGGGTACGGGAAAGAGCCATCTTACCCGTTACTACGCGAACCTGATTCTTCAGGTTCCCTACGGTTGCCTCACCTGCAACCGACTGAAGGGGAAGGAAGGGGTCTACGTCGAGGACTTCAGCATGACGCCGGGAGACGATGGCATCAAGGCCGTAGTAAACGACAAGATCAAAGTACTTTCCCACGGAGGGGTTCTGGTACTCGACGAGTTCCAGGAGGCTCCTCAGCCCTGGGTGACTTTCATCCAGGCGTTGACGGAGCCGGAGACTCTCTGGCTGGAGATTGACTTCGCCAAGGGTAACCCCTCGGTGGAGATCGCAGAGCGGGCGATAACAATTCTGCTCGGCAACAATCCCAACAAGAAGTCAACACCTTCCGAGAAGCAGGCGTTCAAGAACCTGCGCAGGCCAGCAGCCATCTTCGACATGCCCCCGCTTCCGTTGGGGCTGTTCAAGGAAGCGATTGGTCAGTGGGTACCGTACCTGGATCCTCGGATCAAGGTAGTGCCTGCGATTCCCGACAACGTTGTGTCTATAAACAAGGGTGATCCGGACATTGGGGTCGTGGCCCTACAGCCGGACGCCACTCTTCTGGTCGACGAGACGGCGTTTCAGCACGCACTCGACCAAATGGGCATGATATGGGACAAAGTCGAGCAGAACATCAGTCTCGACCTTCGGCCCGCGCTGTACAATTACTCACGCTTGATGGTGCGTTACCTGTACAGCACCCGCAGTTGGAGCGATGAGAACACCGTTGGCCTACTCAGGACCTACCTCGGCAACGCGGTCCACTGGTGTGACCGCAAGCAGGGGATAGAGATAGGCCAGACTTACCTCTCCGCTGTTGGTAGCAGGTGCAGACTTGAGGAGGTGTTCTAAAATGAGCCTTCTTCTCAAAGAGCCGTTGTCAGAAACCAGGGGGAATTACGCTTACTTTGTGGCAAAGGCCTTCTTCCGGTACGTAGGCAGGTACCACCTGTTGAAGTACCGGTCGATATTCAAGCGTATGTACCCGCCCGTCAAGACGGGGGACAGCCCGCGCTGTTCCCCTGTGGGGCCCATATTCCCCATGACGGTTGAGGGGTTCCTCAGGTGGCTGGGGATGCCCGAAGATACCATCGTGTCTCATGTCCTCATGTGCGGCCTGTTCAACTATCTGGCCGGCCACGAGGCGGGCCACTTTCGGGACTTTCTCGAAGGTTGTTCCGCATCGTACGGCCTTGAGGGGCAGTGCCAGAATGTGGTCCACGACTGTTTCTGGGACCATTTCTGGTCCAACTCAAGCTGGAGGTCGTTTGAGACCTACCTGAAGGCTCACTCGAAGATTGAGATGGAACTCAGGGATTTCTCCAAAGCATTGGCGGAAGTCGATGCCAATCCAGTTAAGGGTGCAAACCTGATTCTTGAAGGTATCATCTACGTTGGATGCTACGGCGGATTCCCCGTGGGTGACGTGGTCCTCGACCACGTCCCCTTGCCCTCCTGGCACAAGTTCGAGCCATTCATCCAGGAATCAAGGAATGGCGAGACTTGGCAGGACAGACACGATATCGCAAATAGGCTGTACTTGCTCCTGATTCAGGAGTTTAAGTTGGACAATAGCGATATTGACCCGAACTCCCAGGCTGAGTTCAGGTTCGCTCAGAGGAGCGACATGCCTGACATCCCGGCTGCTGTCGCGGCCGCGGAGGCGGTCATGACAGGACAGGAGCCCAAAGGGAGGACAGACCAGAAAAGCCAGGAAGACGGCGATAACGGTGCAAACGGCACAGGAAAGGACGCCACACCTGGTGACGAGTCAGACGGTTCTTCGGATGACGACCAGAGCTCCTCAGTTCCCGGCGGTCAAGACGTTCCCGGCGATGGGGACGACGAAACCCCCGGCGAAGAGGACAGCGCAGGAACCACCGACAGTGACGAAACCGACGGCGACGAAGCTGACGGCAATGCCGACGGGGGGATGGCTGGCGACGAAGCCGGCCACGAACCTGTTGGCGATGCCGACGGTGATGCTGCCGACGGTGATGCTGACGGTGACGATACTGATGGCAATGCCGACGGGGGGATAGCTGGCGACGAAGCCGGCCACGAACCTGTTGGCGATGCCGACGGTGATGCTGCTGGTGATGCTGCTGGTGGTGACCAGGTGAACCCTGTAACTGACCCCAGTTCGGGCGAACCTGATTCCCCAGAAACGTCAGCCCAGCCTCACGAGGGACCGCTTCTCGGCGGTCCTTGCTCTGGACAGGACATAATCATGGACTATTTGGGCAACATCATCGTTGACCCAGATCGTGTCCAGGATTTTGTCGAGGCGCTCAGGGAAGCGGAGGAGTACAATACCTTCGCTCCCTCCGATGTGCTCAACGCGGAAGAGGGGAACCTCAAGTCTTCAGCAATGTGGAAGGCAACGGTTTCCCCGTATCCCTCGGTTCGCAGGGAACCTGGCCGGCTTGAGCCGGAGGTTCCCCTTGCGGTTGGTCTCCTGTTGGACGTCTCTGGCTCTATGGGGGCCACAGGCAGGGAAGGCCTTGTCGTTGCCGGCAAGGAGCTCATCGTTGATGAGATACTTGCTTGCCGAGAGGCGGAAGTTTCCTATGCAGTGAGGCTTTTCAACGGGGATGTCCATACGCTTAAGCTACTGGACGCACCTCCCGATCCTGAGTCTGAGGAAGACGTGATCGCAATGGTCAAGCCCTTTGGCACCACCGCGCTCCAGAAGGCGATGGAAGAGACGTTCGAGGAACTGGCCAACGCGGACACTGACCGCAGAATGGTATTCTGCGGGACTGACGCGGAGATCAGGCGGGAGCAGTGGCAAGACATGTTGCGAAAGCTCGGACCGGTTGCGGAATCATCCGAGATTTACGCGCTCATGTTCCTGCTTCCCGGCTCGGTTCCTGACCCGAATATGTTCTCTCTCATCAAGAGAGACGTGCTGGTGATGGAACCCGGCGATGTCAACATCTCCGGTGCCGGCAAGCCCGCTGATTGGTTGGTTATCTGTGACCTCAGGAACTGTAACGATCTGGACGTTGCGCCTGAAGTTGCTCTGGACTTCATGAAGGAACATTACGCGGTCCTATAAGCCGTATCTAGTTTTTGTTCTTCAGGGGTCCCTCGCAAGAGGGGCCCCGTCCTCCCTGGGCAGCATATATGCTTCCCTGGCGTGGGCGGGGCTCTTTTTTATTCCGCCGGTTCCCCGGTCACCCACATATCCTCCATCATCCTCGCGATCGCTTGCATTTGTATCAGTTGTTTTATGTCTTTGTAAGGCTCGGGCGCCCCTTCTATCAAGTCTGCCGTGATCCGGTATTCTACAGGCTCTCCCGCCTGGTTAAACACAAGGGTTAACATCATTCCCGCTGGAAGTTTTGCGAGCTCGTCGATGTTAGTGTGGTCGTAGTTCATCGGGTAACCGTACTTCGGCATTATTTTCCCCAGCGAAGTCCACGGGTGCCATTCCACTTCCACCAGGAACCATCCCAAATAGGCCGCTATCCTTATGAAGCGCCTCTCTGAGAATATGAAGAAAATAAGCAGGGTATCAGGTACGTCGACCTGCTCACCCTCATCGTTTGTCTGCTGCCGTGTGGCGTCCACGGTAACCACCATGTAATCCAGGACCCGGTCGCCCTTGTCTCTCTCCTCCTTGTCCCGGTACATCCGGTTGTATGCGTCCCCTATTACCAGGGGCCTTCCTCGAAAACGTTCATTCTTCGCGAGTTCCACAAACTCGTTATCCAAGTCCTTTGTCCTGTCCACGTCAATCTCCCCTTTCCGAGCCTTCCGGTAGTTTTACCAGCGCTACGTCAAACGGACCCTTTCCCTCTCGCCTGTTCTCAACCTCAACCTCCATTATCCGGGCACAGCCGGCTGTCCCGATCTTTATCCGGTCAACGTATTCAGGCCTGTCTAACCGTATCGTGTGATACCTGGCCTCCAGCAACTTCGCTCCCACCCTCTCCGCGTACTCCGTCATCCCCCACAGGAAGCTCACCACTACCAGTACCCCTATCCCCAGCGGGTATACCCACACAGGTCTCGTCGGGCTTATTATCAGCCCCAGCGCGAACGATCCCCCTGCCAGGAGTGCCGGGAGCAAAACCCAGGAGACCCAACTGAATCGTCTCCTGCCCCCCAGTATCCTCTCTGTTTCTATCAACCCCACCGTCGGCCTGTCTTTCAGCATATCTATCACCTCACCTAAATGGTAAAACAAATTATCTCACTTTTCTTCAGGAATAATAAATAATTGACGGTTTTGTAAGATTATGTTATACTCAGAACAGCCGTAAACCGGCCCCTTTATAAGCTTTTAGCATGTCCCGGTTGGGTCCAGGGCCGTTGGTGGAAAATGAGGCGCATTACGCCAAGTGTCTTTTGGGGCCGAACGATTTTGGTCCTGGTGTTTGTGTCGGTCGGGCGCTTTTTCAGTAAAAGCGTCGGCCCGACACAAGCACCTAACAGCTCCTCGTGAGCAACGTTACAAAGATTGGCGAAGCGATTGAAGCCGTTTCGGTTTCCCTCTTTATAATATTCTCCCCCTCCTTGGGGACACGGCATAAACCGTGTTCCGAACGTAGGGGAGAATCTAAGAAGGCGCTTCCCAAACCAGGAGCACAAAGACTAGCGAAGGTGCTGGTAGCCACCCGGTACCGACCCAAGCAAGAGCCCACTTCGGTGGGCTCTTTTTATATAGCACCTTGACAATCAAATATAGCGAGACATCTGGAGGTGATGTCAATGAATGCTGCTCCAAGGCAGCGCGTCTTCGTGACGCGCTCGGACACGGAGCTGGATGCCGCCAAGACGGAGTATGAGGCGTACCATTCGGGTCTAATCGCAGTGGTTCATGAAGAGGCGCTCAGACAGGGCTTCTTCAAAAACTACGAGGTATCCCCGGACGACTTGACGCCAACAGAGGGCATTGATCTGCTAGACACGATCACCCTCGACCGTAAGTTCCGTAGCCAGGCGGCAAGGGACCGCAGTACTTTCAAGTACTCGCGGCAGCCCAAGAGGGCCTGCAAGGATGTGTTTGAGTACCAGCACATCTTCGAAAAGGTGAGACTTGTCCACACGCGCTCGAAGCGTGGGTTCGACCACATCAAGCTGGACTTCTCAGGAGAGTTTGAGGTCCTGCGAGACGGTGCGGCGGTAGATGAGACCGTTCGGTTCACTCCGGACGACCTCAAGGGCTACCCACGGTTGAGCCCCAAGGTCTACGGATTGACGATGAGCAAGGATGTTGGCGACGCGATTCGCTTCCCTGCACACATCGCAGCCGTACACAACTTCGAGTCCGCCGGCGAGGGCAACTGGTATCTCACGGTAGCGTTCGGAGCTGACGGCGACCAGGGGTACTACTGTTCGTGCCCTGCGTTCACTTCGTGGACGGTAAACAATTGCCTGCTTCCCTGCAAACACTGGATGGTGTTCAAGGCGCTGGTGGTTCCTTACCTGAACGCGCAGGTGAAAGTCAACGCGGAAGTTTCGGGCGATGATCCCAATGCCATGTGGCGTTCCATCGTGACTGGCAAGGGGGACACCGCAGCCCTCGAGTGGAAGGAGTACCGCAATGCGTGTAACAACCTGAGCGGTCTCACTCCTCAGTTGTTCGAGGTTACCAGCGGGATCGAGCACGGTGGGGGTGATACTCATGACGACGAGTAAACACCCAGGCCACCGGTACTTCTCACCGTTCAAATGGTTCCTTCTGGAATCATGGACCACTGCCCTTTTGCTTGGGTTGGGAGACCCTCCCGACCCCTGCAAAGAATGCCCAGCAGTTATGGGCAGCACGAGGGGCAAGGTCCAGCCCTCGGCGATACCCATTCCCAGAGAATGGGCTCGATACTCTCGTAATGTTCTCACCCCGACGGAGAGGGTTATGAGGCAGTATTACGGGAAAAGGTACGAGGAAGTAAGTGGTTTATGGGTTCCCGGGTACTTCCCGGGTAAGTGCCCAAACGCCGGTGGCTACGGATGTCACCTCTCTTACTTCATGTTTGCGGGCTGGACGTGCGCCGAGGAACATCTGGCGCATTACCAGGTCCTCGCCAGCAGGTGGGGCGTTTCCGCCGACAGCGTAAGGGACTTTCCCTGGACGGATTTTCACATGCTCAGCTTCATCCATGAATACGAGCTTGTAAATCCTCGGGAAAAGGGCCTTTGCTTCCTGTTTGCCCGTAAGGACACCAAGAGCTTCCTTCCAATGGGAGCATGGGACGCTTACGACGAGATGGCAAGGTGGGTGTCTCCTCTCTGGGACGAACACCCGACCTACCCGGAAGAGTCCGGGGGAGTTTCGCCCAGCACCTCGACGGCGTTCAAGAGCGAGATGCGGGCAACTCTGATCCACGCTATCAGGCGTTATCGCAAACGCCAGGTAGACCCCTCACTAGGCGACCTTCTTTATGGCAATCGGTTTGACATAAGACAGTCGGCCCAACTTCTCGGCATCTCAGCCGGGTTTGGCGAGGGGGCTGGACGTGCGCTGTGGAACCTGGGTCTATACCACTCAGGCAGGTGGGAGCCCGGACCAAGCGGTAATAGTAAGCCGCCGGAAAGGGCCGACAGTTATGGTTGCACCATCTCCGGATGGTACCAGCGCAGGCTGCATCCTACCACCCTGGATCTGTGCGAGCTCCTGGAAGGAGTTAACTCAATAAGCCGGGAAGGTGCGAGATCCGGGGTTCATGGGAACCCAGGAGATACCTTCACGCTTGAGAACACTCGTGTGGGCAAAAAACTCGATACTTTATGAGTTTTGAGATCGGGTTCGACAAAGAACAGGCTTTTCTGGAACCTGGGTCTATACCACTCAGGTAGTTGAGAGCCGCCCGAACCGGAACAGTTCCGGTTCACAAATCGAGACCTCCAGGACTACAGAGACCTGGAGGTCTCTTCCTTTTGGGGTAGTTTTCCTTGTTGCTTGGCGAGGATTGCCGAGAAGTTGTACCTATAGACCGACGGCACGCTGAAGCGGCACTAATACATCGTCGATGATGTCCTGCCTGTCCCTTGCCACGAGCTCTTTTTCGTCTTCCTTGGTGGGGACGTAATCCTTGCCGGTCACCGCTTTGTATTCGCTCAGGTTCTTCCTTAACGCATTCGCCTTCAGCCGCTCTATCTCTGAATCCTGCGCGTCGCCGGTGGTCCCGGACTTCTCCATCTCGCGGCGTTCCTTGTTTTCATGGACTATGTGCTTGGGCTGAGATATCCCGAACTTCATCCTTAGGTTGGTGACGTACGGCTGGGTCACCTCATACTGGTCAGCTATCTCGCTGTCTGACTCTTTGTATATGAACCAGTGCTTCGCAAGCATCTCCTCGCTGGCAAACGCCGTCCTCTTCCTTGGCCTGGCCATTTTCAGGTCCGTCTCCAGAACCTGCCTCACTCGCTCCGAGAACCAATCGTACTGCTTCTTCGCGGTCCCCGTTAGCTTCCTCACCCCAGATTTTCTCCAGCCCTTTACCTTCTCGACCATTTCCGGCGTCACCTCACCGCTGTCGAGCATGTGCTGCACCGCTAGCCTCCAGTACCGGTAAGAGATAGACCCCTGGCTGATCTCCGGGTGCATTGCGGCTATCTCATGCTCGGTATAGCCCGAAGGCAGGCGTTTCTCGTGAACCCAGCTGCCCGGCACCTTGGTTGTCGCGTAATCCCGCAACTGCTTCTCTGATATCGTCTCCTTCTCCGGTTTCAAGAAGCTCTTTTTCGGTTTCAGGTGCGGCGCCATTCGAAGTTGGGTTAACTGGGAGTTAATCTGCCCCTTGTCCACGACCAGCTTTGTCTGGTAGTTCAACTCGGCACACAGCCACTTGTATTCAGGGGTCTCCTTATTCTTGATAAAAGCCTCTCGTTTTTTCAACGACTCCTTGGTGGCCCCGTACAAGGTCACCTCGCACTCCAGCTTGACCTGCCCCACACGTCCCCTTCCAACCTTCTTGCCAGACTTCACTATCGGGTAGTACCCGAGTTGCTCCATGCTAAGCGGGTCGTGGAGGGACGTGCCGTCCGGAGCTGTCTCGCCCTCGTACGCACGCTTGAAAACCTCTGCGAACTCGCGGTTTTCCGGGTTTATACTGGTGGACCGGAACTCGTGCTCGAGCCTCTTGATCGTAAACATCTTTGCAGGCCAGAGAAACCGCGTGTTGGTTCGCCTGTTTGCAGGGGCTTTCTCGCTCTTCTGCTTATACATCTTTTTGGACTTCGCGGTAGAGCCGTTAAGTGCTATCTCGCAACGGGTTCGAATATAGCGCACCGAATGCACAGGGAACACCTGCTGCGTCTTGAATATGTGGTCCGCGTCGAGCCGGGCGTTTTCCCGGCACCGGTCGGTGTCAACCTCCTTCAGAGCACTCTCTGCTACACACCGCTCCTCTTCCGCGACCTGTTTTTGGTAACAGCGCTCTTCAATGGATACCCTTGCAGCATCCTGAAGCAGGTTCGCCATCTCCGCGTCCGAAAGCCCCCACTGGTCCTCCGTCCCCTCATAGAGCTTCCGAAAATCCCTGGCGAAGCCCTTGTTCTTGGTGAAATCAAGGGTTTCGGCAGCAAGGTTATACTGGCGGAAAGGGTTCTCCTCGACCACCATTTCTTCCACTTCGGCTATTTCGTTCACGGCTTCTTGCATACATCCTCTCTTTCTGTCGCTATAATAATACATTATTGATAGTAAGTCGTCAACTAATATGGCCATTATTCACGTAACAATATAGGAATACTTGACAATTTGGTATTTATTATCTACAATTCTAACTAAGCCCATATCGTTGTTCTAAACAGAGGAGGACCACTATGGAAGCACCCGACAGCAGTAAACACGAAGCCGAAAAACTCCTTGAACAGTACCTTCGCTCCGACGACGTCAGCGAGATACACCTCTCCGGGCTCGACCGCCTTTTCATCAGGAAGGCAGAGGACCTCTACAGGCTACAAGCCGACTTTCAGTCACTCGAACAATATTCGAACTTTGTGAACCGGATCCTCGAGAACAGCAGCATTCCTCGCAGGATCAATCCCGACGGCACGATGGTTGATGGCGGCAACCCCATAATCGACACAGCCTGGGTAGACCCAGAGACGGGCAACCGAGCCAGGGTCAACATAATAACCAAGCCATGCACGCTCGAGGGCCCCGTAGTTACCATCTGTAAGCTCACAAGCTCCAAGTTCGGCTTCGACGACCTAGTGGAACGTGGGTCCATGACCACGGCCATGGCAACATTTATTGAAAAAACGATGAGGGCCCGATGCAATCTTTTGATCGGCGGAAATACCGGTGCCGGAAAAACGACTTTGGCCAATGTCATTCTCAAGGAGGTCTTCAGAAAATCTCCCGAAGATAAAGTTGTTATCATTGAAGATACCCCAGAACTCACACTGGACCTTCCTACCGTCACCTATATCCAGGCGTACGAGAACCCCGTTGACCCATTTAGAAGCGTTGGCCTCGAGCTTCTCACTCGAAACGCCAAGCGCATGCGGCCCGACAGGCTCATAGTGGGCGAGGTTCGCGGTGGTGAGGCAACCCACATGCTTGCTGCCATGCGCTCCGGCAGTGAAGGGTCCCTCTGCACCATCCACTCAAACTCCACCAGAAGCGCACTGGACGCACTGGTCGATTACTGTTGCATGAGCAATGAAGGCGGCGACAAGAGCCTTGCCGGCCGGACCATCGAGAGCACCATTGACCTTGTGGTCCAACTTCAGTTGCTTCCCGACCGCAAACACCGGACCATTGAGATAGCAGAGGTTGATTACGCCAAAGACGACTACAAGTTCATAACGCGGCCAATATTCTCCTATGACGAAAAAACGGATTCCCATAAAGTCGGGGTTCGTCCCAGCGAGCGTTTCATTGAAAAGCTGAAAAACCGCGGCGTTGAGGTTGTTGAGGACATGTTCAGGAGAAACTTTTCACTATGAGCGGGCAGCGTGAGGGAAGAGACTGGATAACGATAGTTATAGTGTTGTTCGGTCTCTTACTTATAGCCCTCGCCTTTGTTTACACGTTGAAGCAAAGGTCGACCTACTCTTTTGCAGACGTTAAGCTACAGTCACCGTTGGCTGACGAGCCCATTGACGAGAACACCGAGGACGAAGCGTCCTTCCGCCTCAACATGAGCAGCTACGTTCACCCCTTGCTGCAAAAAATGGTTGATCTCACCGGCACACACAACGACTTCAATCAAGGAGAGGTTGCTCCAGAGGAGATGTCAGAGGTTCTCTCAAGCACCAGGGCGGTTGCCGAGAAGTCGTTTGCTGCGGTTATGAACTCTCATCCGCCCGTCTACCTAAAAGAGATGCAGACCCTTGTTATGAAGGACATCTCGGACTACAACGAGATGCTCAAGGTTGCGGAGCAGGCCCTTCAGGGCAACGATTTGGGCAATCTTCGCCTCTCGATGGAGGGCCTTATCCGCATATCAGACCGACTTATTGGAGACATGAATTGAAACGCTTAGCCGTATATACCCTGATAATTATTCTTAGTCTACTGTTCTGCCAGGCTATTCCAGCTACCACTGTTATGGCTGACCCCGTTGATGAATACTCCGAGGCTTACCAGGGAGAGCAGTCCGCCGCTTTCCAGGAGCGCCTTGGTGAGTCTTCAGAGAAAGAACGGGGAGTTGTTGCCCAGTTTGAGCGTAATCGCAAGGTAGCCGTCCTGAAGTATTACCGTGACGCTAAGCACATGGACATGGATTTTAGCGCATCGTCCGCCAAGTCAGCGGACCTACTAGGAGAGAAGATGTCTGGCCAGGAAGAGGCCTACATAGAGTCTCAGTACGGCCTTTCAAGGAGCTCTGACGATGCCTCAAAGAACCTGAAGGACATGATTGCGGAAAAATCTTCTTCCGCTTCGAGCCAGCACAAAGAAAAGTTCCGGGAGTCTACAAAGGTCTATCAAGAAAAAGCGACAGCTAAGGTTGCTGAATACGATAGTCGGAGCCAGGAGAAGTACGACTCTTATAACAAATACAGCGAAACCGAGATGAAGAATGGCATTGACTACCTCAAGAACGTCGCCAGCACCGCTCTCGCTGCCGGCGCTGTTCCCGGTATACCCGGTAGCGGAAAGGGGGCCGATGCGGTGAGGGTCGCCATGAAGTACCTGGGGCTTCCCTACGTCTGGGGTGGCACTACACCGTCAGGCTTCGACTGCTCAGGCCTTATGCAGTACGCCTACGGCCAGGTGGGGGTAAGTATTCCAAGGGTCACCTACGACCAGGTGAATGCGGGGGTTGAGGTCCCCCGAGGCCAGGAACAGCCCGGGGACCTGGTGATTTTCAACACATCCAAGGAGTCCAACGGGCACGTGGGCATGTATATCGGCGGCGGCAACTACGTTCATGCCCCTTATACCGGCGAGGTGATAAAAATAGCTAGCCTCTCTTCCAGGACCCCCTCTCATATCAGGCGCGTTGCCTAACGGGGCCCCGCTTCTCTCTTCCACTGGTAGTGCATGGTCAGAATCTTATTGTCTTTGGGGTCTATCCAGAACTCACCCACCTGAGTAAAATTGTACACTTCTCCGGTACTTTTGGTTGTCAGGCTGAAAGTGATCATCGTTTTTACCACGGTGTACAATGGCTTGCCAGCTATGTCGGTGAAAAAGATGCAACTCGTTGTTTGCGCGCTTCCAACGTCTACCGAAGCTACATCGTCCACAACCGCAGGAAACAACGCGACATCCTGAGGGTTTTCCATAAACTGTTTGAGAGCATCGTCCTTTAGTATTCGCCCGAGCTTGCCGAAATCTCCACCGGCATAACAGCTTGGGTCAATCCAACCGTACCGGTAAAAGTCCCCTGCGACCCCTACCGCCTTTCGCCCCTTCTCCGCAGCTTCTCTGCCGGCCCAAAACACCTGCACCCCTTCTTCGTCGTTTGTGAAGACCGACGTGCCGACCGCCGTCTGGCTGGAACTGAAAACGTCTGTTATCTGGCCGGGCTTATCCCTTATGCCCTTTGGGCTGAACGGGTTCGGCTCGCCCTCGGAATCCTTGGCTGCATACTCGCTCACGACGTCCTTGCTTTCCGCCCCCCCGTTGCCGCAGCCAAGAACAGAAAAAGCGAGAGTAATTGTTGCCGCCGTTAGGATTAAGATCGTCAGAGGGCGAAGTCGATGCCGAGCCTTTCGCACTGCCTCTTTCCCCTCTCACTGCTAAGATAGCTCCTTGACGCGTTGAAGACTGCGTTCTTCTTGGACCGTCCTTTGCCCCGGGCTATCTCCCTGTCTCCAGCCATGATTCTCATAGTGAACAGGGGTTTGTGCTCTGCTCCTTCTCTCTTGATTAGTTCGTGCATTGGCCTCACGTGATAAGTTCTTGCTATTAACTTGTCGATTTTTTCTACCGGGCTTAACGCCGTGTCCCCCGAGACTAGCTGCATCACCCTGGGCCCCATAACATCTTTGACGAACTTCCTCGTCGTTTTGTCCCCGCGGTCAAGGTAAAGTGCCGCCAGCACAGACTCGAACACGTCACACTGAATCCTCTCGTTACCCTGTAATTCCTCTCTTACCTCTGGGTTTCGGTTTTCGTCTACCAGAATAAACTTCGACATCCCAGTTCTTCGGCACGCATCAGCCATCTCTTTCCTAACCTTGAGCCTGCCCATAATAGCTGTCGATACCCCAGGGCTTGCGTCCAGCATCTCATTGATTATTACTGCCATGTACATGCTGAATACCGCGTCGCCAAGAAACTCCAGCCTCTCGTAATCTCTAATCAGTTGGCTATTTCGGGTGGCCCCCCTATGCGTTAGCGCGGCAACCAGGAGGTCATGGTCTCTAATGTCTACGCCTGTGCTCTCCCTAAACTTCCTGCAATGTTCTTCTACGTCAACCATCAATAGTGAGCCTCCGTAAGGTCTGCGGTCGAGGCCCCGCTAACCCTTATGCCGTCGCCCCACTTGCCGGTTAAAACCTCGATAAGTGGGAGATTTGTGGATACGGCGCTGACAGACACCGTTACATGTGGACCGTCGTATTTATACGGCGGGTTGTTCTTTACAACAACCGTTATCCTTATGGTGCCCATCTTCGTCAGCTTGGGATCTATGTTGGCCTTCGCGTACTCATTGGCAACCCTGGTTGCGGCGATTTTGTCTATCTTTATCCTGGCGCCAGGGTTTATTTTCAGTTCGCTTAGGTTTACCTGTCTGACCGCCGCAGCTGCCCCCATGTCAGCCGCAGTCTGAAGCTTGTTTTTAATGAGGTACAACTTGCCTATATCCAACACCAGCGAGATGAACCCGATGAGTATCACCAGCATGAACGCGGTAAGTATGATGACACTTCCTTCTTCGCGGTCCCTGATCTTTCGCAGCATCCTGTTTATCTTAAGCATTCCTAGATCTGCTCCGCTCTTGCCGCATACGTAACATCAACCGTCCTCGTGTTTCCCAGTAATCCAGCAATCAGCGGCACTCTTACCGGGTAGGAGTAGACCACCCTTACGGTTATAATCAACCCTCTTTTCGCCGCCGGGTTATTTATTTTCTTTGATGGGTTTTCCCCTTTGGCATAAGTCTTGTTCCGCGGCACTATTATCCTGTACTCACCCCGGGGGACCTTCCCTTTCCACTCTTCCACGTTGTTAGTAACCACGACTTTCCCCGTTTTTATCCCGCCATTTTCAAGTATGGTCATCATACTGTCGGCTGCTGTCTTTGGTTTCCCGTATGAGAACCCTCCCTGTATTCCAGCCTGTCTCACACCGTCTCTTGCCGCCCTTTTCACTGTGTTGTTATTAAAGAAAAGAAGGGACCCTTCGATGATGGCGAAAATGGCTATCAGGAAAATAATGAAAACGAAGGCCATCTCAATAATATGAGAGCCTTCTTCGTGGCTGGCCCGCTTTCTTGTCCGCTCAGTCAAACTCATTCTTGCCAATGGCTTCTCCGTCTACCGTGACCTTTCCGCTTCCCACGAGTTGCCTGAACAAAGGCGTTATGACCTTCTGTGTATATCTGACATCCACACTCACCGATTTCCCAATGTGTACTTCTGCCTTGTAGGGAATCATGCCGTTTGACTCCATTATGTATTTCACTCTTTTGTTGGCCGAAGACCCACCTTCGACGGTTGTTCGTGACCAACTGCCATTTACGGCCGCTTTCCTCGCGCCCTCCGCCGCCGCCCCCTGGCACGTAGCCTTCCTGTCTATGAGAAGGCCTATCTCCAGTGCTCCAACCATTAGCAGGACAATTATTGGCAGTATGATAGCCATCTCGATTATCGCGCTGCCGTCTTGTTTGAAAAATCTTCCCATGAGGCCATTTTACCTTATGTTGGCTTACATATCAAGAATAATAAACCGCCTATTATTAACTGATCGAAGATAGTAGTATCTGTATTGCCGGCACCAACGCTATTAGGATCAAGGCGGGGAGCATCAGCCCCACAAGGGGCAGAGCGAGCCACGTTGTAGTTTTATTGATTTCGCCGTCAATATAATTCCAATGAGCGATCCTGATACTTTCTGCCTGCTTTTTGAGCGCCTCCCCCATGCTCTGACCGACTATCTCCGCCTGAGCTATGCTATGCCCCAGGCTCCTGACTTCAGGTACTCCCGTTCTGTCTGAGAAGTTCACAAGAGCATCAATTGGCTTGCCGTACGCCGCGATTTCCCTGTTCAACTCCCTTACTTCTTGAGCGAGGGGACCCCTCAAGTATCGCGGAACTTCGTTCAACGCCTCTATCCAGGTCTTTGACTCGGTAATCACCAGCAGCATGTCGATAAACTCCGGCAGTGCGTTCAATATCTCTTTCTGCCTTTTGTCCACAGCGGAATCGAGCCGCAGGTTGGGGAATATGTATCCTACAACTGCGAAGATTACAACTGCCCACAGGGGCAAAATGCCAAATACCAGGTAGAACAACACCCCTAGCAGCGTAAATCCGAAACAGCTGGTTAATCTCAGGGCGACGAACTCCTCGGGTGTTAAGTTGTACTTGTTCCCCGACCAGGTGAGCTTCTGTCTTATCGACTCCATGCTCCGGGTGTCCGTGTAGAACGCTCTTACCACGGGGATCCTCGCTACCCTGTCGTTAAAACTGAGTACTTCTCCCCAGGCTCCCTTCCGGCCGAACTTTGGCTCCTCCTTCTCCTCTTCCACCGGGACCATCTCCAGCTCCCTGAAAGTCTCGTATTTCTCCTCCTTTTTCTTCGCCGCTCTGCTGAGGACCAGCCCCGCAAATATGAATACCGCTCCCGCCGCCGCCAATATTGCTATGACCCCTATCACGCTAACCGCTCCTCTCCCGTATCAGAGCTTTATCCTGTTGATTATGCGAAACATAATATATATAGCTAGAACTTCCATAACTAACGCTATGAAAAAGACGATAAGCCCGCCGGTTGTGCCCAGCAGCTTATGCCTTATATCTGGCGTCGACATGATCATCAGTAACGCAACCAGCGGCACGATCAACGCCATTATCACTGCCGCAAGCCTCTGTTCAGCGATCGCGGCGGCAAGCCTTCCCTTTTTCTGGTTTCTCACCCTGACGCTCTCGGCGATATTGCTCAGTACCTGCCGGAGCTCTTTGGTGCCGTACTTCTGAGACACCCTGTAAGCCCCCACAAACAACCTTATCTCGTCCGAGTCAACGGTTTCCGACCACTGTTCGAGCGCCTCATCCAAAGGGGTTCCAAGATGGTACCTTTTCAAGACCGTTTCTATATCGCCCCTTATTGGTTCCTCGACCCTTTTCGCTGCTTCGGCGAGCGCGATAGGGAAGGGCATCTCTGCCTGAAGGTTGTGCTGCACAAAAACGAGAAGGTTCTCGAGACTCGCGTCAAACGATTGCTTCCTTTTGCGTATTTTGCTATCAATCCTCGACTTGCTTACTATTGCCACCGTCACAATGCTTACTATGAAGAGGACAAGTATGTTCACTCTCAAGGACACGAAAAGAACCACCGTTGCTGCTATCGCCCACAAGAGCCTCTGCAACATATAACTGGGGAAACTAATGGGCCAGTTGGCCAACTTGAGGTTTACTTCCACAGACGTGCGGAACCGGTGATAGATGCCTTTGCCCTCTTTTTCTGTTTCCTCCTCTTCCCCGCCCCCCAGCACCTCTTCGGGTTTTGGCAGTGCTTCCATCTCACCGCTTGTCCGCGGCTCAAGCGAGCCTCTGGACCTCATTATCCCTATATACACGAGAAGCGCAGCTATCCCCGCACCGAACCCGATTATGGCTTCCATGTTACTCTCCCACCCTCTTATCCAGCCCTCTCACCGGCGTGTCCCAGTAGTCAAACTTATTCTCCAGCGTACCTGATATGTAACCGACCTGCTCCCAGGTTTCCCCCTCCTTGGTCCACCGATACCGGAAGATGTCTTGAATCATTATCTCGTCGTTCTCCGGGTCCACCCCGACAGGTTCCGCCACCTGAAGAATCTTCCGCTGCTTCATCTCCTTATTAACGCCATCTACCTCCACAAGCACTGTCCTTTCCGCCATGCACACAACCAGGTTCACTGCCTCAACAAGGAGTTGCCTCAAGTATCTTGGCGCTATATTTTCACTGCCAAAACTGGAGTAGAGTTCCAGTTTGCTTAGCCCATTTAATGCGTCGTTGCCGTGGACGGTGCACATTGACCCATAGGATCCACTGCTCATAGCGCTAATCAGGTCTATAGCTTCCTTCCCCCGGACCTCACCGACCACCAGTCGCTTTGCGTCCTTTCTCAGGCTCGCCTGCACCAACTCCCGGATGCTTATCTCGCTGCCGCCCTCAGTTGTGGGTGGCCTTCTCTCCGTCCTTTCCACGTTCAGCCCCGGGTCAATCGTTAGCTCGGCAGTGTCTTCAACCACGCACGCACGGTCCTTCAGCGGGTCCATGTAATTTATGCAAACCCCCAGCATGGTGGTTTTCCCGGAACTCATCGGGCCCACAAATGCAAAGTTACTTCTTGCTCTCACCGCACTCATCAAGAAGTCCGCGACCTGCTGGTTCATCGTGAAGTTCTTCACCAGGTCTTCAAAAGTGAATCGCCTGCTCCGAAACTTCCTTATGACAATGCTTGGGCTGCCGACGGCAGGCGGCTCCAGGGTGATGACCACGCGGCTTCCGTCGCGCAGCCTAGCGTCACATATGGGGCTCGAAAGGTTTACATCACGTCCTACGCCGTTGGCAATCCGCTTGGCAATCTGAACTATATGGTCTTTGTCGCGAAACCTTATGTCTTTGGCCCGCTTAAAACCCTCATCGGTATCTATCCAAATCTTGTCCGGACCGTTAATGAGAATGTCTGTAATATCTTCTCTTTCAATTAACGGTTCAAGGGGCCCGAACCCAAGTATTGTGTTGAACACTTTCCTTGACAACGGCTCTACAGCCTCCCGGCTGAGCATCACGTCCATGTCTCTTGCCGCCTGTGTCACCAGCGCCGGGAACTTCTCGCGCTGCTTCTTCTTCTCTTCCGGGCTCACTGATATCTGGAAAAAGGCTGGGTCGTCGTTGTCCTTGATCAACTGCCTGACTCTGTGAAGCACCCTTTCGGCATCGTTTGGGTCGATGTCCTCTGCCCGCTGGCCGGGGTCCACCCTCTCGGGCTCTATGGGCATTGGAGCCTTCTTGGCATCACTCTTTGAGGGAGGCGGTTTCCTTTCCGGCTCTTGCTCCGGCTCTTCTGCTTCCCCCGCGGTCATGCCCCTTCTTCTGGCGGCTGATTCAGCTAGCGTCAAACGGTCTTCAGGCATCCCCCTGGTCCCCTTTCAGCCTTTTGATCCCTTTTAGCGCCTTGTCTGTTATGGACCCACCCTTCTTGTCCTTTGGGCCTCCTCCATTGCCTCGAAAGGGAGACTTTTTTCTTTTCTTTCCGTCGGAGAACAAGACAGGGCAAGCATTCTCGGCAACGTCTTTCATTGCCTTTGTTATGGGGTTTTCCTTGTCAGACATCACTGGTATCTGGTGCATGTTGTACATCTTCACCATCCACTGATAGTTGGAAGGTATTGTGCCGAGAATCAGGTGTTTCCCTTCACCTTTTGCCGCATTGTAGTCGGTCGCCCTGAACATATCTTGGATGTAATCGGGGTCTAAATGGGTCTCGTCCACCATTTTATTGATAACAAAGCAGACCCTGTCTGGTTTCACGTATTTGAGTTCTTCCAGGTAAGCAACCATGTGTGCCGTGCTGAAAATCGAGTCCCTTGTTGGCTCGGCTACAAATATCACCGGGTTTCCCTGCTCGTACGGCCAGTAGTCATCTTCAAACCTGGGGTCACACCCCACATCCCAAATGACCACATCGTAGATGTCTTTGATAACGGAATATATCCTTTCGTAATGTCGCGTCCTTAACACCTCTCCCTTCTCGAGCTCTCGCGGTGCGAAGATAAAGCCAACCCCGGAACTGTGCTCGTTAACCACATCCCGGTAGTTGCTCGTGTTGAGATTGTCTATTTTCTTCAAGCCCGAGAGTATCGTCGGCGCGCTCATCATGTTTGTCAGAAGAGACTGGGTCATCGACTGCTGTGCATACTCGATAAGGCAAACCCTGGCCCCCGACGCCCGCGCGTAATGCACTGCCATGTTCACCGCGACCGTGCTTACGCCGACCCCCCTTTTCGCCGCGCCAATGGTGATCTGCCGAGTCGTGTCCGTCTTTTTCGACATCCACTGTTTCTCGTCGGCAGGCCTCTCTTCGGCCGGCGCCTTTCTCTCGACGTCTGCGGAACCTACCCGTGCCAACATGCTGTCCGGGTCAACACTCTCACTTTCTTCCATTATCTTGCGGGCGGCAGAACCCCCGATAGCTCCGTAGGTCACTCCGTTTTCGTCCCTCTCAACCTGCTCTAGAACCTCATCCCTCTTGTGACCCGATTTCTCTTCGTGTTTTCGCATTCTGTCTGCAAGCGCGTTGAGGCCGTAGTCTTCTCCGGCGGGCTCCGCTTGTTTCCTTGGAACATCCATGAGTCCGTCTACCTCTTCTTCCGCGGACGTTGTCTCAAGGAAATCATCCATGTCTCTATCAACCTCAACCCCCACCGCAGAAGTTTCAGGGACCACCTTCTTCTCGGGCTCCAGCTTCATTATTAACTCAGAAGCCCTGGCGCCTTCCTCAACCACCATTTCCGCTTCTTGTTCCAGCCTCCCCACGTCTTCCTTGTCTTCCTTCACCTCACGCCCTCTAAGCGTTCCGCCCGTTCTCTCAACCGTCAACTCAACCTCTTCGGCCTCGTTGGCGTACTTCTCAGAAATGAAAGGCGCATCAGGCAGTTTTCCAGCGGACACACCCGCATACGCCCCCCTGTTTATAGCTGCGTGTATCTCCATCATTGGGAGCATTCCCCCCCGCTCCCTTCCTAGAAAATGGTGAAACTCCAACCCTAATGATCCCCCAAGTTGTTTTTTGGTTGCGTCATCTGGTTCTTCAGTGTTGCTCAAGGCAATTACGTTTGGGACCCACCCTTCCTTCTTGTAGCGGTTTACCACCTCGATTATGGCGGTCGAGTAGTGCATGCCCTCCGCAACCGTGCTGGAGACAAACAGACATCCCGGCAGGCTCTTGTAGTCCTTAGCGTCAAAGGCCTTCTCCAGGAAATCCATGAACTCGGCGACCGATGCGCTTGTCCCCACCAACTTGGCTTCATCAAGGCCGCTTATGACCACCTTCAAATCAGGAAGGTCGCTTACGATGTAAACCTTGTTGCTGTCAGGGGTGGGCTTCCCCTCAAAGGTTCCCATGGCAAAAATCTCCTTACTGTCGCAAATCGTTACTGAATCGGAGATGCCGGCCCGAAAACGTTTGCGGGGTCGGCCCCCGTTGTTCCTACGGGCTCAAAAGAGTAGGGGTCTTTGGCTAGATAGACGGTTGCGTTTACCGTTGCGTACACGATCTTCTCTCCGTCAACCGGCGATACTTCCAATATTACGATGCCGCTTTCCACCTGTACGGCAACTTCCTCTTCGCCTTCGGTCGTTTCTCCAGACGCGACCATCCCCACATCCAGCACCCTGGTGTTCTGCAATATCGTAATGGCCATATTCTCGTCACAAACGACTACATCAACCCGGTCGTCCGGCTGCAATGTACCTCCCACTCCCTGTGGAAGCGACACCTCTATCGCCAGGGCCCTCATCCCGGGGTTCACGTCAGCCATGTAGTCCCCCGCCTCGCCGCTCAACTGTTTGCGCCAGACAGGCATGCCTTTGAATATCTTGGTGGCGCTGTACTCTCCCACAATCTCGTCCATGTTTCCCAACATGTCCTTGGTGACGGTCCCTTTGGGCATGTCCTTCATTTCAAGGTCGCCCTCTTGTATCTCCGTTCGCGCCGCGATGTCTTCTTTCGCAACGGGCACCTTGACCGTGCTCCTCATCGCGTTCAGCCACAGTATCGCCACCACAAAGACGATAATGAATATGGCTGTCCCGATAACAATCCAGCGCAGTCCTGTCGTCCTCTTCTTCATAAGCCTCCCCCTTCGCCTTACTATGCGTTTCAGATATTACGTCTATATCAAAACTATGTCAACAATAAACATCATTGTTCAAATGCCTGGCGGAGCTCGTCGTCAGTGGGTTCACTCAAAGCGAGTGGCTTCGTGTAGGAGATTGAAGGCTCGCTGTCGACGTACTCGGTGAAGTAACCGTACCTGTTCACAGAGTAGCCCCGGGGCAGGCGGGTGAGATACTTAAAGAGGTCTCTCGACTCATAGCGCCACTCCTTCGAAAGGGCAGCCACAATGATCTGTTTGTCTTTTTCCACATCGGACCTGTGTGCCATAAGTCCCCCGGCATTATTGATGCAAGCTATTGGCACCCGTTCCACACTCTGTACGATGGCGGTCGCGTAAAGCCCCTGGCTCCTGCCTTCGTTAAACAGGATCTCGCTCCACGTTTCCGGGATATCCATTGGGTTACTTTCCTTCGCGGAGGCCTCCATAGTGCCGCTCAAAACCTGGTGGGCTTCCTCTAAGACCAAAAGTTTGCCCCCAAGCCCGTTGTCGTCCAGGAACGACCCGTCTCCCATGATTTTCCCCCTCAGGAATATTCCTGTTGCGATAACAGAGATAATAAACGTCTTTGCCTGGGGGCCGAGACCAAAACCCTCCATTACTATTATCTCGTCGTTCTTAATAAAGTCGTCTACCGACCTTTTTCCCTTCTTCGAGTACATTGTGCCCAGGTTTGTGTGCGGCGCGTAAAATCGAAGCCTGCTCATGATGATGGCTACGCTGTCTTTGAAATCAGCACCTACCTTCGCACCCATCTCCGGGAGCATGTCTATTTCCTTTTTGATCTCACGGTAAAGGTCTGTCATGTCAACATCACCTGTTTTTTCAGGATCTTCGTCTGCTCCAACCCTTTTATAGAGCCTCGAAATCAGACTGACAATGATCCCAAACCCGCGGAGACCCAGCCCATATGCGAGTGCGAACGACTCGGCCAGACTCGCCGCCCAAGTCTCTGCGTCGACACCCCGCGGAGCCTTGAGGAGGTTGAATCCTATGGGGCACAACTTAGGGTTCCCCAGGCTGTAGAACTTGAACTTGAACTTCTTGCCGTTAGGCCCTGTAATATTCTCCACCAGGTTCTTTAATGCCCGCCACTGCTGGGACCAATCTAAAATAACCGCAGAGCATCCAAACGCCTTGATTTGGGCATATACCATACGTATTGCTGATACGGATTTTCCCGACCCCGTCTGTCCCGAGATTATCCAATGATTTTTATATTGGTCCTCGGTTATGACCCTCGGCAGGTTGTAATCCACCTTCCCGGTCTCTCCGTTGTAGAGGTACCCGATCTTTGCGTACTTCTTCGTCTTGTCTACTGTAGGAAGGCGGAAAACTGGTGCATTTTCCATGGCTGTGCTCAACCCGGGTGCTTCGCAACGGGGTGGGTGCGTCATCGCGGCCATCTCGTTGCTGTTTATGAATGTCGAGTAACGATAAGGCTCGAGTGTCGACAGTTTATGGCTTCTCTCCCGGCAGAAGCTGAACGCCTGGGCGTGGGTGGCCATATGCTGTTCCTTGTCGTGGGGGAGGTCTATCGTCTCTATGGGCAGCGGCCATGTGTTAGCTCCCCACCAGGCGCTCTTTACCAGCGCCCTCGCTTTCGGCTGGGCTTCCGGCTCTTCCCGGTCAGTCAGGACGTACATCTCGTACATGAATCCGCCCTCTTGGATGGCCATGAACAACCTGTTCCTGAACACGTCCAGGATCTCCGAAATGTTGTTCGCATTAGCCTCGAAGGTCTGAAGGGTTTTCATCCAGTTGATAGAAGGAATTACCCCGACAGACGAAGCGATTGCCGACGTTCTCATCAGGCTCTGGCTGACCCCCTGCGAGTCGGTCAACCCCTCACCGATACCGCTGCCATACGACTGCCCGCTTGTGCCACCGTCTGAGTGCTGTGTAGTTCTTCCCTCGCTGTACCCGTAGGCGTCACTGTTGCCGGTGTTGCGGCCGTCCCCGAACGACTGGCCGGCGGTGTCCCCCCTGGAGAGGCTCTGGCTCGCCGAAGCCTGCCGTGTCTGCCCCAGCCGCACCCCCTCGGTCATTCCCTCACTTGCCGACTGCTTGAACCCGTTTGAGTCAGACTGTGAAAGGCTCTTTCCCATCGTCGCACTCTCGTTGTTGCCGTACGTTTCGTTCCCACTCAGGCTTTGTGATTGCATCTGGGAGTTCGAGTTAGTATCTGACGCCTGCCACGTGTTCATCCTCGACCATGAATCCGAACTGGTCCACACCTCGGAGTCGCTTTCGCTCGCGTTTATGCTAAGCGCCTCGTCGACCTCGCTCCCGTTCGTACTGTGGTTGTGAGCGGTAGCATCGGTGTTACCTGCGCCGCCGCCAAAGAAAAACGACAAGCCTCCCTTGTCGGTCTTACTGAAACTGTCGCCGACCGTGTCGCCGACAGTTGAGGACCTTGTGAGGCTCTCGTTCGAACTCGTACCCTCTCCCAGCGCCGCCATTCTGTTGGTGCCCCCGATGTCTCCCTCGGAGCCCCCACGTGAAACCACCGTTGATTCTCCGGTTCCTTCACCCCTTGACGTGTTCCACCCTTCACTTTGGCTCTCCCTAACTCCCTGCGATGTCGATTCGTCGAAACCTCTCCCGTCGCTGAACCCCTGGGTCTCGTTGACCGAACTCCTCTCCCCCATCTGGTAGCTTTCCCTCTCTCCCTGGCCTTCACTCAGGCTGACGCTCTCCCCTTCTTGCTCCTGGCTTGAAAGTGAATCTGACCTGTTCACCCCGTCTGTTTCACTTACTGTATCCTGGTGTGTCATGCCCCATGATTGCCCCGTGCCCTCGCTCATGCTCTGGGAGTCCACGTGGGTCTCGTTTGTGCTTGTCTCGTACATATCGCTACTCGTTTGTCCCCGCGTTACTCCCTTCCCCTCACCCAGTGACCCCATCATTCCAACAGGGAAGATCAGGTTTACTCCAATGGACCTCTGCCCTCTTACCTGTGATTTATATTTACTCAATACATCGCTTATTTTTTGCAACTGACGCCCAATGTCCTTCTTGCTGACCGGGCTCCCCAGGCAGATGACCAGGTAGTTGTGATTTTGCATTCCCCTTATAATTTCTTCGATTTGCTCCTCGCTGGCGTAGTCGGTGTTGCCGTCCTTCTCTTGGTTGGCGTCCGAGTTGGCGGCGTTCCGCGGCCTCGGGACCCCCCTGACCACCAGTATCTCGTCCATTGTCTCCATCGTAGACATCATCCAGTTGCCGACATTCGCAGTAAGTGGGAAAATCTCTATCTGGCTGTAAGCCCCCTCGAGTGCGGCTACCAGGCCTGCCATTTTTGCGTCCGCCATGTACCTGGCCTTCCCCGGCTCATCCGCTACACATTGAACGCCGTAGCAGAATACGGTTCCTATTGAAGATTGAGTCGAGTTGCCGATGACCGTAACCATGCAGGCCTCGTCTTCATACATTGCGGAGCAGATGTCGCGCTGCACGTCCAGGAGCTCACGGTTTAGCCTCAGTTCCACCGGCACCCGTTCGACCCTCATCATCTTCACCGACTTCCAGAACACATGCACCTTGCCTTCCTCTTTGACAGCAAGGTGGTAGAGGAAGCAGTCTACACGGCCGTTATCGAGGACCATCCGTTGGTCGATTATCCTTATGTCGTCGTGAGCCGAGCTTTCTTGCTCGTCGGTCCCGTACGCCTTTGCTTTCTCCAACAGCCGCATTCTGGTCCGGCCCCCTATCCTCGTTTCAGAATTTCTTCGTCTGTCGGTGACTTGAGCGACAGTCTTTGCACTTTAACTGCGGTTGGCTCGCCGTCCAGTATCCTGTCGTAGTATCCGACCTTGACAACAGCCCAGCCCTGCGGCTGCTTGGCGAAGTAGCGGTAATAATCCCTGCCAACTTCGTCATAGCGTGACTCGCGCCCCAGCTTCAAAGTCAGCATCCGCATGTCGTTTTCGTTATCAACTCTGTGACAGATAATCGTAGGGGTATTAGTTAAGATTAATTCAGGTATCTCGGAAGGGTTCTGTAAACAGGCAATTAGGTGCATACCCCATTTTCGACTCTCGTTGAAAAGGATCTCAAACTGGGTCTCTTTTACGTTTAGAACGTTGCCGGGCTCTGCCCCCTGAAGGATTTCATGGGCTTCCTCAAAGAGCAAACAAAGCGGGGGGTCAAAAGGCTTGCCGCTCGCCTGTGCGAACTGGAATATACCCGCCGCCATCGAGGACAGGAGGAACCTCTTATTGACGCTGTCGAGTTCACCGGCTTCGAAGACCACCACCGGAGCAGAATCTATTATCTCGTCTATGGACCGACCGCCTTCCTTCCCGTATATCTTAGAGAGGTTCGTCCCCTCCCTGTAGTAGAAAAGCCGGTTTGCGACCGTTTGCAGCCTGTCCTTTGTTGCACCACCGGTGGAGCTTGCTTTCCGGGGTAGTTCATCTATCGTTGCCTGTACCGCCTTCTGGAGGTCGCACATGTCAACGTTGGCACTGTTCTCCGGGTGCTCATAGACGTTGTTCTCCCTGTACAGCTTATCAACGTGCTCGTAGGTAATACTCATCCCTCTAATCCCCAGCTGCATGCCCATTGCCCATACCTCACAGACAGTATCCAGCCACACGAAGGGGTCTATGCCAGACGGGACCTTAAGTGGGTTGTAGTGCGCAGGGTTCAGATCGTTGTTGGCAAGCGAGTATACGGCAACTTCTTCACCAAGGCACGACTGCAACGCCCGGTACGACTTTTTCCAGTCTAGAACGACAATCCGCATCTTTTTCCCGGTCTCCGGGTTCGGCGTCGTCCGGAGTGAATACAACAGTCTTTTTGCCGACTCGGTCTTCCCGGACCCCGACATCCCCGCCACGATCATGTGCCCGAGCCTTTTCTGCGGTATCGTGAACGGTATGTCGGTTATCTCAAGTCGTTCCCCGTTTATCTGGTGCCCTAAAAATATTTCATCTTTCGAGTTTTCGCTCTGGGTTACCAGCCGCATACGCGGCATCACTTCCGCCGTCGTCGAAAGCCCGGGCGCCTCGCACCTGGGCATATGCACGTATGCCGACTGCTCGTTTGATGTCAGGAATGTCGAGTACCTATATGGCTCGATCGAAGACATCCCCACGTTCTTCTTGCGGCAGGGGCTGAACGCCTGTGCGTGTTCCAGCAGGTGTGCCGCCTCACTACCGTCCGGCTCCTCGATGGTCACGGGCGTAGGGAAGCAGTCCATGGACCAGAAGGCCCCTTTTACGGTTGCCTTGCATTTGTGCTTGGATTCAACTGTGTCCGTCAAGACGAATACCTCAACGAACGAGCCCCCGGCCTGCAAAGCGTTCATCAGCCGGTCCCTGAAAGTGCCGAGGATCTGACTAACGTTTTGGCGCGATTCATCGAAAAACTCCCAGCTTTCCCTGTATGAGATTGAAGGAATCACCGACACCGAGGTCGACATGGCCGCCATCCTGGTAATCTGTTGACCCATCATGGCGCTGGTCCCCATCCCATCTGTCACCGAGGTCGACTGCGAATCGGAAGCTGCTCCACCAACCGACGTGGAAGCTGAACTCCCTCGGCTCGCCCCGTCGGTGGACCCCGTCCCGAATCCACTCTGGGTCGTCACTCCCTGCCCCATTGAGCGCATCTGGCTCTGGGTTAGCCCTCGGCTTGTGCCGACCGAGTCGTCAACCCCCCTCCCCATGTTCTCTGAAACACCATACCCGCTGCCGCCGCCTTCAGACATCCCCGTCTGCGCACTCATGCGCTCCGACTGTGACGCATCCCTCGAAAAGCTGTCTCCCTGCTTCCACCCGACCGAAGCTGTCTCGTCGCTCGAAGTTCCATGCCCGACACTGCTTTGCCCACTCTGCTGCGTTCCCACGCTCTCGGTCGACCTCTCCATGAACGATGCAGTGGGCATCTCCTTAAACGAGTGGCTTACATTGTCCCCGTAATTCGTACCATGAGATTCAGACCAGTTGTTGTCATGACCTACACCGATACGAAAATCTTCCCCAATACCAAAACCCAAACTCTCCTTGACTGAAGTCGTATCTGAGTGCTGAAAGCTGCTGCTTGCAGAATCTGATTGCTGCGATATCATCCCACCATTTCTGGTTGCGGTGTCCCACAGGGACTCCGACCCTTCCGGGAGCAACTCACTGTCATATCCTTTATTGGCTCTTAAGTTTGTATATCCAACAACGTCTTCCTGTGATTGGTCAAAAAGCCTTTCTCCAACCTCATAATGGTTTGATTCATCCATGAAGTTTTCTATTTCCTCTGGGTTCCCGTCAGCCATTGCGTCCACGTTAATTAGTTGATGCTTATGCTGACCCAGCCCCCATTCAAGGTCGCCCGCACGGTTGGCCTCCTCCGGGTACCTATCAACTATATCTCCATCGCGCACCTCGTTCGCGTCAAGGGGAGGCCCGCTACTATTGCGGCCCGGTTCAAAGTCCAAGTCACTAATGTTGCCAAATTCGTCTGCCCCCAGGGTAGATACTGACTGACTGCTACCCGTTCCGTGCCCTTCCTGGCTGCTGTTTGACCAACTGTTGCCGCTCGATTCCATCTGCGACACTGATGACCGGGCCGAGCTAGAAGAGCCTTGCTCGGTTGACACCCCACTGCTCATGCCCTCGCTCTCCCCGTAGTACTCGGACGCGCTCTCACTGTGGTCGAAAGACTCCGAGAACTCGTTGCCTCTCTGTAACCCCTGGTCTCGTCCTATGCTCTGTCCCTGTCCGACCTGTGCCTGTTCTCCCCTGCTTATCTGCTCTGACACCGAATCTCCCTGGCTCAGGTTGTGGCTTTGCGTCCCCGAACCTGACATTGTTATCCCCGCGTTGGAGCCCTCCGCGTCCGACCAGTTGGTTCCCTCGCTTGCGCCCTCCATCTGCGAGGTCCGGTACATCTCGCTCCTGGCTTGGCTGGTGCTTATTCCCGCGTTGTCACCCATGCTGGCGACGGCTCCGAACGGGAACATAATCGAAGCGCCAAGGCTCCTGGTCCCCTGCACCTCGGAGCGCACTCTCCCGTAATCCGAGCTAACGATGGATAGCCACCTTGCTATGTGCTTCGGCTTTATCGGGCTTCCCAGTATTATCATCATGTAGCTAACATCGTGTAGGCCACGTATCACCTCTTCCACTTGCTCCTCTGAATCAACCATCTCCGTGTCGCCCTCGAGGCCAAAGCTCTTTTCCGTCCTTACCGAGCTTTCGCGCGGCTTGGGAATGCCCTTCACAACAAGCAGTTCACGCATATTCTCAGCGCAGGAAAGCACCCAGTTGCCTTCTGTTGAGTTGAAAGCGCGGTGCTGTACCTGTGCGAAACTTCCCTCGATGGTTCCCACTAGGGCCCCAAAGTCCCTGTCTGCATTGAAACAGGCCTCCCCGGGGTCTTTTCCGGTTGCTTGAACACCATAAGCAAATATGACTCCCAGTGAAGAGTCGTGGACCCCAGCGTTAGTTATGAGTGTTACCGTGCATACCCCTGCGTGCCACAGCCCGGTCAACACGTCCCTGTGTATGTCTGATATCTGGGTACTCCTCTTGAAATCTAGCGGGACTCTGGTTATTCGGGTGAACTTCACGGCCTTCCACATCGGGTGCACCTTGCCGTTTTCTTTTACGGCTATATGGTACAAAAGGTACTTGACTACACCTTTTTCCAGGACCATTCGGCTATCTATTATCCTCAGGTCGTCGTGTGTTTCCGGGGCAGGCGCCCCCGACCCTCGGTTCGAGCCCCTTGGGGTCAGGCTTCGGTCACTCTGGAATTGTAGCGATGCTTTAGGAGTCATAAATATGCTCACGGGCTACGGGACCACCTTTTCTTTTCCATATACCTGTCGTAGTCGCTAGAGAGAGTTTCTTTCTTCGGATGGTCGTCCAACCTCATGTAATCGGCAATCAGGTCTTCGCTGCTTTCCCGCGTGTACCACAGCTTGAACTGCCGGAAACAACCAAGGCAAAATGCCAGGGGCGTCATGAGCATCAAGAGTACCAGCATAGTTGGAAGCCACGCGTTTGCGACCCTGCTAGCCGTTGGTGCGATGTTGCTCCCTGGCCCTATCAGCCTGTGAAGGGATTCAGGGGTCGCATTACATAGATGGTTGGTGACGACCTTGAGTATCAGCAGGGACACGCTGTAGCCGGCAACCGCCTCTTTAGTGGTCCTGATCCATTTGGGCCTGAACTGCATGAAACTTTTTACTGACCACAGGCCGGCAAGCAGCATTATGGTGATCCCCATGATCATCACCTGGGATTGCATGATTATTACCGAGGCCAATATAAGGGCGAACAGGGAAACGTTCTGTACCAGGATCTTCCGTTTCTCTCGGAAGACCTCGTACTGCACCGCTTCTCCCATCACCGGACCCCTGGCGATATACATCCTTCCTCTGTCAACGTAAGGTTTCGCCATTTTCCATGCACTCTTGGTGTATTCCCGGGTGTCCATTTAACCCCTAAGACCTCTACTGTTTCTCATGCCCTTGATGTCCCTAGATTCTTGCGTGTGGCGGTTTGTCCGCCTTAACGTCAACCGACTCCCACTCAGTTTTTGTGAAATAGCAGAGCACTGCCAGTGCTACCAGAACGAAAATATATGCCTTGAGGAAAACGAAAGAGATTATCAGGCCGTTCAGGAAAATGGTAAAAGCGTTGTGGAACAGGCTTGTCCAAGCCATGGTGCTTGCCTTTCTCTCTACCAATAAATACTAATAACCCGTCTATTTTTCTCTTACATTCTAGCATTCCCCCTTCTTTATAGCAAGGAGGAAGGTTATATGTTATACACTCTTTTGGTATGGTCCTGCTTGAACTCATCCAGGTTCATGATCTTGGCGCTGATGCCGTGAGCGCCATCCAGCCACTTATCGAACACCGCACTGTACGTATCTTGTTCTTTCCCATTGGGGACCACCACTCTCCATGAAAGATTGCCGGTCTTGAAGCACGCATCCAGTTTCTTGTGGAGCACCTCTCTCTTTGGCAGCTGGTCAACGTCTCCGAAGACCAGGACATAAAGAGTCTTCCCCTGTCTCTGGACCACGTAGTCAAATGGCCCATCGGTTGAATACTTGTATTTCTTTTCTTTCAGCCAGCGCTCAATTGTCTTCATTGTGTTGCTTTTCTTTTTTGCTCGCTCCCCACCTTGTTGCTCCCGTCCCCCGCCTCCCTCTTTGGCCTTCCTCCCAACATCGTCCTTGCCTGCGTTTCCAGGGATATTCTTCTTCCCTGGGCCCTCTTGTTTGCCATCGCCAAATGCGTAGTGCCTGGGCTTATCCTGGTACTCCTGCTTTATCACTAACTGGCTGTTGAGTGTTGCGAGCAGTTCCTTGTCTACGCTACGCTCCTCACTCCCCGTTTCCATCTTCTTGATCTTGTCAGCGAAATCCGTATACGTGTTGCGTATAATTGCCAGGAGCTGGTTCAGAAGGTGATAGAGGTTCTCATCTTCGTCATTCCCAGATACCGCATCGTCCATAAGCGCCAGTTGCTCAGGGTAAACGGCGAGCTTCACAAAGTCCCGTACAGCTCGGGTCATCTTTAAGTTTTCGGCACGTAGCAGTTCGATGTCGTGCCCGTACTCCTTGTTCCTCCGGTTTGCGGCGGCGGCGGCGACTCCCAGGCGATGGTTCTCATCTCTCATCTCTTTCAGCTTGTCGCCATCATCGGGTGGCACAGCCGCATCGTCGTAACCAAAGGTGCCCTTTCGCACATCATCCACGACAGCATCAATGTCTTCGTCCATCCCTTTGCTCATGTGCTTCCTGATGCTGGATATAGTTCCCATCGCTTACACCTCACAGTTTGTTGGCTATCACCATGTTCGCAAAAGCGCCCATCACTTCTTCGTGCAGGAGCTCGAAGTCCTTCAGCCTTGTGTCTGCAACTTGGAGATTCACGTCATCCCCCCCCGCAAAGTAATTCAACACAGCGTCCCCGCTCTGAAAACGGATCTTAACCAGGTCTATGAAGGCGTCATGCAGGCACGCTCCCCGGGTGAACATGTCTGGCACTTCCTCCTGCTCCTTCTTCGTTTCGAGGACGAACACCATATCCTTGAACTCGTCACAAGACTTCCTGTACTCATCTTGCACGGCGACGCTGTCTGCCGAGTTATTCCCGAACTTGGCAGTTTCCTCCCGCAGCTTGCTGTCAATCTCCAGCAACCGCGAGTCCATATCAATCATGTATTGTACGTACTGATGTTCACTGTACTTTCCCATGTTGATCATTGCCGCTTTGCCGTTCCAGAACACCGTGTTGGCAAGTCCCACGCCGAAGACCACCACCAACGCCAGCAATACCGCCTTCCTCACCCAGTGCCCCCTGAGGTTTACGTTCACAGCGCGTCGTTTTTCCTTCTTGCGAGCACGCGCTTCCCTGAACTTCAAGGCTCTCTTTGGCTGTCTGTGTTTACCAGCCTTTTTCTCTATCCCTATGAGTCTCTCCATCTCGGCTATTTCATTCACCTGCCGCTTCCTCCTCTGCCGGTTTACCCGGTGACATATGTTCTGTCGGCAGATGTATGTCATGCGCTACCACTTCAAACGTTGTCCCCTTCTCCCCGGTCGCTCCCTGTTTGTATGTTCGGGTTCTAAGTTTTCCCGTTTCGACCATAAGAGCGCTCCTTTCCCCGAGCTTCTCATTTATTGCCTTGGCGCGGCTTCCCCACAGGACTACGGGGACGTGCACCAGGTCGTCTCTCTTTGGCCCGTTGACCGACACGATCAGCGTTATATGTGGAATTCCCTTTCCCTTGGTCAACAGCAGAACACCCCTGTGGACAACCGTTCCTGTCAGCATGATGTCGTTTATATGGTTGACCGATGCCGGCGGAAGCACCTCTGCGTGTTCCGCCTCGACGTAACAAATGAACCCGGGCTTCGGCTGCGCCTCGTTGGTTTCCCTTGAAACCTCTCTTATCAGGCCCCTCTTGACCTCTACGAGTTCACCGGGTCTTGCTTCCGCCATCATCTCTCCCGTTTTCCCCCAGGCTCTAACCAGCGGACAGTTTTTCTGGTTACTTCTCGGCCCTTTTGATTCCAGCTCCAACCTGAACTGCGTGAAAGGTTTTCCGGTTACAGACAGCGCCCTTACGGGGGTCTCCATTAGAATGCCCCTCAGGAACACCCTGTTCACGTCGGGAAGGAACGCGTTCATTTCTTGCCCCCCAATAGGATATTTTCTGTCTTCTCCCCCGCTATGAAGCGGGTTGTCGTTGAGAGCTCCACCCATAAACTCGATGTTCTTGTCTGTTTGGCAATCCCCTTTACGCTTTGTATGGTCCGTCGGTATCTGTCTAAAAGCGTTTCGTCTGACACAAGAACCAAAACACCCTTCGCTCCGCTGCAAATATATTTCTTCATCTTCTCTCTGAACGTGTAATCACAGTCCTTGTCTTCTATCTCTATACACACATAAAGTCCCCGGCGCTCTCCAGCCAGGTCCGGTATTATCGTTGTTGTTTTTCCCTCTTTATGCGACTTGATTCTTGCTTTTTCTGAACCTCGCCCATAGTAGAGAGCCATTGGCTCAAATCCCTTGGTCAGGTAAGCAACCATATTTGTCAGGAGGTGGTGCTCGTGCATCCCGCTGGCCATGTCGTAGCTACAGTACTTCGCCTGCTTGTTGAACAGCGCCCGGTAGTAACTGATCCCATCGCGAGAGAGCTTATACACCTTCTCGTGGATGTTGTTCCTGTTTGCAGACAACGATTTCCTGTTATACTCCTCTACCAGTTGAGCGGCCCTGAGTTTCCGTATATGCTTGCTCACCGCCCCAAGAGAAAGCCCCGTGACTGCTCGCAACAATCGCTGGTTTGCCACCACGAGGTCGCCCACCGTCCCCAGCATCTCCTTGGCAGGGGGCGTGTCGCCGTAGTACTTGGGTATAAACTGGCGCTTGTTATGTCCAGACAGGCAGTTTGATACCTGCTCGGTCAGAAGGTCCGCTGCCTCTATCAAGTCCAAAGACGTCTCTCCTGTTCGTCCAGCATCACAACCAGAAGAAAGAAGCTCGTGCTTCAACCTGTGGAACGTGGCCATGTCTTCAGGGTTCGGTGGCACGCTCTCGTTATTGTTTTCGGGCAGCAGGAAATAGCCCCGCACCATCTCTACGAGGCTGAAAAACCTTCCAGTCATCTCCCTGGACAGGTCGAGATATTCTTTTGTGTAAGGTTCGCTCATTGTTTACTCCGCATGAAGGCTCAACGAAAACAACCATTTGTTGTGATATTTCGGGGAGGCGGATTAAATCAGGTTACGAATAATTGGAACGGTTATTACTCGTACTGCTTATTCTTGTCGGGCTCCCAGTCCTCGGTAAACCGGGCCTTTCCCTCTTTGGTGTCGGTGACGGTCAGCAGGTACTTGTTGAGTTCACGCCGTATGGCGATCAGGCTTCCGCCGATACCGAAAAGGATGCCGCACAGTATTACGATTATGTATGCTGCCTGGATGCCCGCCGAAGAGTAGGGGTGCTCAAAGAACATCATCACACCCTCTATCTTCTTCACCATCAGCCCATAGACCAGGTTTGCGGCTACTACCGCCGGGATGCTTCCCAACAGGCCGTACAGGACCCCCTCAAGTATCCAGGGGTAACGAACGAGTTGCGGGGAAGCTCCCTCGAGCATCATTACCCTCACCTCGTTCTTTCTGCTGTTTATGCTTACCATTATCGCTATCGTCATAATTATGAATGTGCCGATCGCCATTCCAAAGGCAAGTATGAAACCGACCGAACGTAGCATCCCGCTGAGGCTCATAAGGTTCCCCAGGCTTTCGCGTGCCCACACTATGTCGAAGACGTTCGGTATCTGCGCTATCGACTCCGCCAGCGCCTCTGCCTGGTTCGCCTCCTCCAGGCGCACCCTGAACGAGGCGGGGATGGGGTTTCTCTTCACCGTGTCCAGTACCATCTTCTTCTTGCCCAGCGATTCTTCGAGTTCTTGCAATGCCTGTTCGCTGGAAACAAACTCTATCTCCTTCACTCCCGGCAGCCCTTGGATCTGCTGCTTGACTTCCTCGCTCATCTCGGGGGTGTTCTCTCTCCCCAGGTAAACCGTTATCTCTGCGCTTTTTGCCATCTCCGCCGATACCCGGTTCATGGTCGCCTGGAACATTATGCTAAGCGACAGTAAAAACATCGTCATGAAAGTCATGGTGATGCCCGCAAGGGTGATGATCCAGTTGTCTTTTATGGTATACAGGCTCTCCTTTGTGAAGAACCAAAGGTTGGAAACCCTCAACGAATCAACCTCTCAGTTTGTATCCACCCCTGCCGTCCGACGTCACTCTGCCCTTTTCCAACACAATCACACGCTGCTGTAATTTATTTACTATCTTCTCCGAGTGGGTTGCAAACAAAACCGTCGTCCCTTTTTCCCAGAGGCCAATTATCACCGACATAACTTCATTGATGTGGTCGGGGTCCAGGTTGCCGGTTGGCTCATCACAAATGAGTATGTCCGGTTCCTTCGCGATGGCCCTGGCGATTGCCAGCCTCTGCTGCTCCCCCGCGGAGAGCTCCCCCGGCCTCCTGTACGCTTTGTCGGTCAGGCTTACCAACTCCAACGCTCCCATCGTGCGTTCCTTGATTTCCTTTTTGTGAAGGTCTATTGCCCGCAAAGAGAAAGACACGTTGCCAATCGCGTTGTAACTCTTGAGGACCGCCTCCGTATAATCTTGATATATGATTCCAAGAGTCCTTCTGTAGTAAGGGATCTGCGAGCGCTTCATCCTGTGTATAGGTACTCCCTCAACGTATATCTCCCCTTCATCAGGGATTATTCCTTCCCCGGTGAGCGTTTTGATCAAAGTCGTCTTGCCGGCGCCGCTTTTCCCGACAAGAAAACAGAACTCTCCCCTGCGTATGTTGATGTTCACAGCATTGAGGGCGTACAGATCACCGTACTTCTTGGTCACGCCCCTGTACTCTATTATGCTCACGAGCTCTCCCTACCAGTTATCAGACTCGGGCCTGGCCCTCTTCCAGCCCGGCAGAACTTTCTGCCGTAAGGGCAAGACTTTCAACAAGAGCATGTAAACATGATAGGACTTGAGGCGCGTAATAAGCAACATTTATCAAGGTGCTTGAAACGCCGGTCCTTACTAACAGGAGGTTACAAACCACACCAGTGATGAACCAGGAAACACCGAAGACAAGTGCCCACTTCAGGTCGTTCAGGTAAAGCTGACCTCCACCCGGGACCAAAGCAGAAAGGACCACAGCGTATATTGGTATTATCTTCCTCTGCCTCATCACGGACCCTCCTTGGTAAAAATAATATATCAATAATAGTGTATTGTCAATTATTATTATGCGATTGTTCTAACACGCCTTTTTCTGGCCCTTTGCAACAACTTCAATGTATGTTATATTAATAATAGTAAAACGGCATTTAGTAAGGTCTCTTTCTTCTTCTACACTTATGGTATTTGACAACCCTTATCTGCAAAGAAGGGATGTTTGCTTTGAAAATTGAGTACAACAAGAAAGGTGTGAGTTACTCGAGGAGAGGTTACTATCGCAAGGCAGTTGACGAGTTTGAGAAAGCGATAAAGCTGGACCCTAACTTCTCGGTAGCATACAACAATCTGGGCACTGCATTGTGCAAGATTGCGCTCGAAGAAAGCCCGCTGGTCGATTTCAGGCAGGTTGCCACACATGAGTCTGACAAGTCTGCGACCATCAACCAGGAAGGCATACAACTCGCAAAAAAGAGTTGCTACGATGGCGCGATCGAGAAGTTCGAATACGCGCTTGAGCTCGACGACTGGTTCTCCCCCGCCAGGTACAATCTCGGCATCTGTTGCTTTCTAAGGGGCCGGCTTAAGGAGGCAAGCTACTGCTTCCAGAAATACGGCAGTCACCACCCCAACGACATGGCGAGCGTTTACAACCTGCGTAAGGTCAATCTACGATTCAAGCTGTACTATCGAGCCCTTTCTGCTTTTACAACAGCGATCGACCTCGACCCCGAAGACCCATCTCCTTACGCAAACACCGCGATACCCCTGGTTGGGCTACAGATGTATGACGAAGCGGAGCGATACGTTAACAAGGCGCTCGACCTGAACCCAAAGCTCTCAAGTGCCCACGGGAACAAGGGGTACGTCTACATGGAGCAGAAGGAATGGGCCGAAGCCATATCCCATTTTACCCGGGCTCTCAAGTTGGACCCAAAGTCCGTGGAGCTCTGGAACAACCTGGGCATCTGCCATGCAAGAATTGGTCAGTACCGCGTCGCGATGAGGGCATTGAAGAAGGCCTCCTCACTCGACAACAAGAACGAAGCCGTTTTCAAGAACAGAGAGGCGGTAAGAAACCTCTTGCACCGCAAACTGTTCGGCGCTGGCGCAGTTGGACGCTATCTTGGTATTGTCGGTGCGGAGTCCAACTACAACTCCCTTGTGTTTGTATAGCCCACACAACCCAACGAAGATACGGCCCCCGGCACCGGAACCTGGGGCCGTTTCTCACTCTTCAGGCCCCCTTTTTATCCCCCATTCGCAGGATGCAAAAGGCCGTGAAAACGTGGCACGATTTCACATTTTTGGTTTTGCACGCCGATTTTCCTGTTTTCACCCCTGACACCCAATATTCCGCGTCCTTAAGGGAAACAATGTGCGTGAAACGGACGACCTCTTCAAGTATAAACCCCAAAAACCATACCCCAACAGAGCAATTTGTTTATAAACCTAAAAATTCACAATGCAACCCCTTGTTTCAACCCACTTTATTCTCGCTAGAACTCCACATATCACTGCCTCCAGCCTGGCCTCAAACCAAGCAATATTACACATATACCACAGACCCGGTTCTTCCCTGGTTGCCAACTCCAGCTTCTTCTCTCGCTGGGTCCCGGCTCTCTCAAGAGGCTTGTTGCCCAGGGCCCATCTTGCTAATCCCCTTCCCTGCATCTCTCGTTGTCCATTCTTCGGCCAGGGCAGTTAGGTTTCCTGTCACTTTCGTATGTTGTCCTCCCGCGCACGCCAGGGCTTCCCGGAATACCGTTTTGGCCAAGGTTCTTTGTGGGGCTTCCCGAGCCATCTTGTTTTTCCTTGATGCTTTCGCTAACCGACCGCCATGTTTATGCCTTCGTCCCTTGCTTCGCCGGCACAAGCAGCATGTCGGCATTATCTTGGGGGGACGTTCGCTTTCCCTGGTAGCCGCTTCTTCTCAACCACGTAGTCCATCCTTTTGCTTCTCGCGGCTTCTTCTTTTTGGCCTTGTTATAAGCCTCAGGTGAGATATCTCTTGAGTTCCCGCTTCGTGAAGGTTTGCAGGTCTTGATGTGAACTGTTGTTTATGTAGACGATGCCCGCGGTGGCTCGGTAATCCTTCGTTGAAACCGGGTTCTAATAGGTGCCTGGCTGGTTCTTTCCTTACTGGTTATCCTTGCGTCTCACGTCGTCGATCGGCTTAAGGGCCGCATTTAGTGCCTTGGATATCCTGCTCAGGTGCTTTATATTCTGGTCGATAGTCTTCTCTTGGTCTCCCCCGGGAGGAAGCCTTTCTCCCTCAACCGTTTCTGCGATGCTATCCCAAAGGCCAAATACGTTTACCCTTAGAACAATTCCTTGGATGTACGTTATTTTTACCTTAAATAGATCCTCGTCCTCGGGTTCTCCAGACATCGCTTCTCTGGCTGCTTCTCCTACCGCCACCAGAAGTCTTTCTGTTGACCACCTTTCTTCTTCGCTCTTCTTGGTTTTCTCCAGAACCTTCAGCTCTTCTTCTGTCATTCTTGACAGGTACTTCGCATCTTCCCTGCTCAACAGAAACTCGACTACTACGCCTTCTTCTTCCCAGACGCTCAATTTATTCCCCCTGTATCTGTCTCTTCTTGCTCCCAGCGGAACCCGGTTCCGCTGGCCCCTTCAGGACTTACTTGCCTCTCAGCGGAACCGGGTTCCGCTGGCCCCTATTTGCTCGTTCGTTCTCAGCGGAACCGGGTTCCGCTGGCCCTTTTCGGTTCATACCACTTCCCCCAACTCCATCTGTTCCCCGGTCCTGGGCTCATCCAACATATACGGCTCTTTCTCCAGCATTGCTTCCCGTACCCTCATGAAATACGGAAGTTCGTCCTCCTTGATCATGTCCTTGCCTAGAGCCATTCCGGCAGCTCTTTCCTCTGTCACCCCAACAGCCTTGAGATGACCGAGTACCTCGTATCTCCTAAAGGCTCCACCACCGTAGGTCACGTATTCGTTCATCAATCGGGTTATCATCGCCTCTTTCTTCATAACTTCTCACCCCTGTCACTGCCAACGATGGTTCTCTTGCACGGGCATTTCAGATAACCTTCTGTGTACTGGTCGGGTTTTATCTGTACTTCCGTCCTCATGCTTTGTCCTTGTGATGTAATATTACGGCTTTAGAGATAGTACGTCCACTCATATAGACATTCTGGCCTTCAGTGGCCCCCGGTTCCACTCCATTATCCTTGATGGCCCATCCCCCTTACTTGCCGCCCCCCACTTTGACTGTATGGATGCTTTTACTTTGCAGTCAACATCTTTCTAGGCCTTATACGGAATATCCCCTCCGTCTAAGCTCCTTCTTGACAACATCGCCAATAGAATGCTCCAGGTTCATTAAGATTAGAGACTCCAGGGTAAGTTCCGTCTCATCGGTCCCCTCGAATGCAAGTTCGTTGTTTGCGGCAGGGGATTCAAAGAAAAGGTTTGTTTCGACCATTGCTACATCCACCAGGTCCCTTGTTGTCCACTCCCCATCAATCATCCTACCTACCACCCACTCCGATAGCTCTTTCTCAAGAAAGCGGTCCAATTCGTCGCTGTTTGGTGAACCATCCAGGAACTCCCCAAGTGCTGCCAAACACCTGTCTTCCAGCTCTCCTAACTGATATCTGTTTTTGGGTTCACCCACAGGTCTGCTCTCCTTGTGTCTCAATGAGTTGGTTGCCAGTGGAACCAGGTGCCATCCGGCTCCTTTCACCCGGCGCTTTTTGTCCACCTATTCCAATCTAATAACCCCTTTGTGGTATCGTGCCCTACGCTACCGCCGGGCCTGGCTCTATCACTATGCCGTCGTCTTCAACTAGATGTAGTTCAGTCCTGGTCATCGCCTCGTTGACCATCATGTACACCTCTGCCATCGCCTCTATCGCTATCCCATTGCTGTACTCCCGGTAGTGCTTTGTACACATGGGGATCGAGCAGCGCTTTCCTGCCTCGCCTTTGACCAGGAAGACCGCATGTCTCTGTCCAGCCCCTATCCGCCTGCCGCATGAGATGCAGCTCTTCTTCGCGCTTCCCAAGACATTGACCACGTCTTGTCGTGTTTTTGCTTCTTCAAGCTTCCTCTCCAACCACATGTCTTGATTCCCCCTCGCGTTACTTCCTGTTGACAGCTTCAGGCTCACTCCCTGCGACCTTATACGCCCTCGTATTCGATCATTTCTCCTGTCTGGGAGTTCTTGTAGTACCAGACGCTCTTCTTGTCATTCCACTCGTTGGCAAAGTCTGAAAACCCGTGCCGCTTGATGTATTCGATGACTGCCTTCTTGGTCCACTGAGTAGGTATGTTCCGCACCTCCCGCACCTCTTTCATCGTATAGCCACTTTTGAGCAGGTGGTATACAACCGTTGCCTCGTCTCTAGTCATGTTGTCGTCCATCCGCACCAGCGGGACCCACAGGCTACCCTCTCTGAGCACAGGCCCTGATACGTTTGCCAGCGTTATCTTGGGCTTCTTGACTGGTATCATGAGCTCTACGGTTTCTCCTTCTGCATGGTAGAAGAAGAAGCACCTGGGGCATCGGTGGGTGATTCTGTCGTCTACCCCTGAGAACGGCTTAAGTTCCTGCCACGATCGGCACTCTGTACATATTCTGATTGGAAGCTCCACGCCGTCGGCCTGCGCGTCTTTCACACACTGCTCACAGTAGCTCTCTGACCGGTAATCCCCGCCGTACTCCAGGATTTCCTCGTAGTTGTCAACGCCGTCCCACTCGACTAGGTCCTTGTTGGCCTCCAGGAACTTCACGGCTTTCTCCAGCCTGTGGATGCAAGGGTGGTTGCCTCCGGAAAGCTTAAACTGGCAACTTCCTAACTGCGTCCAGCCCACCCCAGGGAGGAACTTCTTAAGAGCAACTACGGCTTCGTCGAGTGACATGTCTGTCGTAATGCACTCGTAGCGCTCCACGTCCATCGCCCACTGGGCGGTTTCTTCGTTATCCTTGTCGGTGATGAAGTTGAGCGTATATCCGCACTCGCCGTAGTCGCAGCCGTTGGTCAGGAGGCCCTTATCCGTCTCCTCCTTTGCGAACTCTCGCCACCGACGGTTCGCTTCCTGCGCCGCTTCGTCTGTTTCCTCTTTGGTCCAAACGTTCAGGTATGTTCCCACACGTCCCTCTCAGTCTTGGTAGTTCTTTTGTATGTTAATAATAGACGCTAGTAGATAGTGCGACAACATATAACGCTTAAAACGAACGCTAGTATGTTCTTGTTCATCGAGTCAACGCTCAAGCCTCTATACCTTCCCCGTTAGTCAAGTCTGGTTACTTCCCAGGGGTAGACGCTCATGTTCGTTCGGTAATGCAGATATGCTGGCGTCTTCATAATTGTTACCTTGCCGTCGGGATCTACAACCCTGTTCTCCACCTTCCTTCTTATGTGCAGGAATACTCCCTTGTTATTTCCTTTTCCATACGTTCTCTTGATTTCCCACTCATTGCCGTTGCCGTCTTTGGCCGGATAGAAGGTGCCCCTGGAATAAGTCTCTGGCATTTGCCCTCCCAAATGCTTAACCATTCTTATTTCTTCCGGCCCCAGGTGCCTCTTAATTGTCATCGTTTATCTCCATCCAGTTCTCTTATGATTACAGCCCTTCTTTTCTCCCACTCTTACGCGGCTCTCCTCGCTGCTTCCCATATGTCTTTTTCTATGGAGGACATCGAGGCCTTAACCAACCCCTTTATGTGCTCCGCCGGTTCATGCCCATCCAGTTTTCTTATGATTCCGAACCGCTCTATTACCCACCCTGATATTTCTTCCTCGCTGTATCCCTGCATTGTCATGCAATATGCCTCAACCTTTAGCGCCTCCAACTCCACTTTGTTGTAATACGTGTTTAGCCTCTCTATGTACGCTTCCGGTGGTATCCAGGATGTTCCTAACAGCTCCAACACTTCCCGGTCTTTCTTTGCGAACCTTCCCTGCCTGTACCCGCATCGGGGAGCAAACTCGTGGAGCACCGATACCAACATGCTGTTAGCCGTTAGCTCCTCCTCATAGACATTCGCCATGTTGAACGTCAGCATGTCCATGTCGAAGTTGTAAGCGATCCACCCCGGGTAATCCTCGTCTTCAAAGAACCCCATATCCCAGTATCCTATCGAGTCTTCGCTATCCACTCCCCTGAGGTCTCTCTCTGGATATAACAGCTCCACATACTTGAAGCCCGCGGTGTTCATAATGTACGCAGTATCAAAGTAGTCATCGAACCATATTTGCCCATTCATGCCGGAATGAGTCGAGTCCAACCCTTCTCCCACCCTGGGCAATCGCTTCAGATAGAGGCTCACTCCCTGTCTCCCTCAATGCTCCTCGCCCCTGCCGGCTTTTCGCCAGGCACCATCCTCGTATCCTGGTATTCCAGGTTGTACCACTCACGGCCACACGCTCCGCAGTCGTCGCAGTCGATCTCGTAGTAAACCGACTGTTCTGCCACCTCGCTATCTCCGTACTGGACGTTCTTCCCCCCGCACACCGCGCACTTACCTTCTTCTGTTATGACCAGTTCTTCTTTTGTTGCCACGCTCAACACCTCCTCCTGTCCTCAGAGCCTCTCACGTCTCCGCTCCGGCCCCTTCTGTGAGGCCCCGCTTACCTGTACGCCTCTTGCCTTCTGCGTTCTGCCTCGGCCTCTGTCGGCACCGCAGCCATAACCTTCAGCCCGACGAACTTCCCGTCTACATCCCTCGCCACCATCTGATATACAAACCCCTTTGGCACCGGGAAGACCGCGTCGTCGTCATCTTGAGGCGACAGTATGCAAGGCTCCCCGTTTAGGGTCCCGATGTCGAACTCGTTGAAGTCGTTTCCAACCCTTTCCGACTGTCGATAGAGCACCAGGGCCTCTCCCGGTTCGTACTCCGACCTGTAACCGCTCGGGCCTCCGTCCACTGCACTACACGGGCAGGTGTCGTCTACAATCCCTGCGCCGAGTAGCCTGGGGTCAATCTCGACCCATTCAAGCCTGTTGTTTTCTTTTTCCCTTGCCACTTTCATGCTCCCTTCGTTTCAGTGCCCTGCTGTCGCCATCTTGAACAGTTTCCGGTACACACATCTTCTGACCATCTTCATTGCCCGTTCTCCAGCCCACAACCTCGCCTTTTTCATCGTCTTACCCCTCCCACGAGAGTGCCCAAGTTCCCCTGTCCTTGTTCACGAAGTCTCTCCCCCTCTGGAGGGTTTGCCGTATCTTCGCCTGCCAGTTGTTGTTGCTCTCGCATTTCTTGTGTCCCTGAATTTCGTCGTAGACTTTCTCCAGGCTTGCCTCTCCGCCTAGCGACTCCATCGCCGCCTGCACAATGTCGCGCCACGTCTGGATGTTTGCGTGCTCCCTCACATCCACTACCTTGTAGTTGGAGTACAGCACCGCCATCTTGTAAGGGTCTTTCCTTAAGGTAATCACCAGGTACTCGTGTACTATCTCCATGAAGTTAGTGCTTCCGTACGTCTTCCCTTCGCTGGACGTGTTGTGCTGGAGCTTGATGGCGATGTTCTCGAGGTCTCCCGGTATCATCATCTCCCTCTGCATGGAGTAGAGCTTTCCCCTTCGCTTGATGTCTCCCACCAACACCGCCAGCCGTCCTCCCACCCTCACCGACTGGTAGATTTTGTTGAGGCAGACGTTCATCTGCTTAAGGAACTCGCCCCAGTCTCCCGTTTCGGATATGTCTGCCGGGTGTGGCTTTCCGTTGTTCCACTGCTTCCTGTAGTACTTCTTCATGTTCCAATAAGGAGGATGCAAAAACGCGAAGTCGCAAGATTCTCCTATCTCGTCGCCCATCAGGTCGAACCCCATGTTAAGGTCTCTGCCGATGTACGGGACCCCCAGTTCTGCGCACACGTCGCCGCAGGTCCCGCCTCCCTGCATGTAGTCCGACACTTTCTTCGGCCTGAAGAATGTCAGCAGGTCTCGAATCAACAGCCCCGAACAGTTCCCCATGTAGCTGTTCTTGCCGTACGGCCCCCTTTCCGGGTAGGAGAATAGCGTGCTCAGCTTTGGCTTTGCCACGTTGTAGTTGACTGCCCTTATCTCGGGTATCAAAGGGGTGTACCCGGGCTCATTCTCGAATATTTCTTCTATCCAACCGTCTTCCGTTTTCATCCTCTCCATCCTCCTTCTCGTTGTAAATACATCATAGTATGGGTGGGATAGTAGGTCAACATTCACCGAGAAATGACGGTCTTTTTGGTGTTCGTGCTCTTGGTTATGCTGCTTTGGGCAGGCCTTTGTCGTCTTTCTCGAATAGTTCGAGTTGGTTCGGGTCAAGATTTGGCATTGCCAAAACGTCTATGCTTCCGTTGCTCTTGATTGCCTTGTATCCCCCGGCGACTAGTACGTCTATTCCCTTCTCGTCCATCACGTCTAGTATCTTCCCCCTTATCCCTGGCAGGCTCTTAAGGAGTCTCTCTCTGAACGCTATCGCCCTCATCATTTTTGCCAGCCGTGTTTCGGTCATCCCTCTATCCTTCTCTGTTTTGATAACATCATAAGATGGTAGAGATAGTGGGTCAATCTACGCTGGGTAATAGCGGCCTTCTTAGTGTTATGCGCTCTTGTTCAGGCTGTTTTGGTCGTTCCCTTGTGCGTGCTCTGTGTTCCTTTACTCAACCACCTGCTGCTTCATTCTTTCTCGCTGATCTCTTTTTCGCTTCCGCCTCAGCACCGCGCATAGCTTGCACCTGGTGGCCATGCCACCCCTGTTTGATATATCTTTCCCGCAATCCAGGCAGTTTGTGATTTCCTTGGGGCTTCTTGCTTCTGGAGGCTTCAGTCCGTGCCGCCCCAGCAGCTCCATCGTTACCTTCACCTCGCACCTGGCGCAGCGGGTCGCAACCTCGCTTCGCTCAGAGATGTCTCCTCCGCAGTCGAGGCACTGCCTCTCTCCTCTCACCAACCGCTCTAGTAACTCTTCCCCGGCCCAGACGTCCCCAAAGGGATCTTCGTCCTCGGCCGCACCTGTGCGTCCCACGTCCTACTCTTCCCCGTCGTATATCGCCTCTCCAGGTCCCAGGTCGTTGTCAGCCAGCTCGGGCGCCGGTGCCGCCACCTTCTGCTCTTGCGCGTCCTCGCCGTTCTTTGCCGGCTTGACCACGTCAATGCTACGTGCCTCGACCACTTCCGTCGGCACCCTTTCTCCGTTCCTGTTGGTGTACACCTGGCCGACGATTCCCTCTACCGTCACCTTGGCGCCCTTCTTGAGGCCCCCTCTCTGTGCCACCGTCAGGATGTACTTCGATTGCGACATCACCGGGTAGTCGTAGGTCGCCTTCACGTACTCCCCGTCTCCGTTCGGCTTCTTGTAGTTGTACCGGAGCTTGAACCTGGCCTCAGCCTGCCCGTCTTCCTGCTGGACGACCGCTGCGTCCGTCAGAAGTGTCCCGCTTAAACACACGTTGTTTAAGTTCTGCATCCTACCAACCTCCTGATTCGCTCTTGTTGCCCCACCACTGTCGACAGGGCTTCTCCGTACTCCTTCTTGTCCTTTGCTATGAGCTCCACCGCCGCGGTCGCGTACGCCACCGCCCTTTCCTCTGCGGTTCTTATCTGGTACTCCCCGGTGTGCCCTCCCTCGCACCCTTCCTTGTTTGCCACTGCTACCGCAACAACCCATCGGCACCTCTCGTCTGCACTCCCTCCCATCTTCGCAACTGTGTCTGCTGCCAGGAGCGCATGATGTTTGTGCTCAGCCCCTCCGGTATACCCCTGCTTGAACAGGTCTTTGAGTATCACGCTCGCAATTATCAAGTCTGAGCGCTCAATCATCTCCTTGCAGTACCACATCCCCAGGTACCGCCGTGCTATCCTCACCTGCCTCACCGTTTCCCTCGCAAGCCCTGTCTCGTTTGTGAAAAAAGCCCTCGGCGCCGCCTCCTCTAGTAGGTTAAGCACCATTCTTCGGACCTTGCGGCTCCGTATCCCTCTTGCCGCCCTGCGCACAGCCCTTCTCCCCGTTCTGTAACCGTCTGTTTTCGCCTCCGCGGCTTCGTGCTGGCAGGCGGTCGGTCTTCTTGGAGGGAGAGGAGTCCCCCGACCTGACCGCCTGTCTGCCCCCAGCACTTCGGTGCCCGCGTTCCCTTCCATTATCACTCTCTCGTTTGCCACTCTTGTCGTTCTTGCCGATATCATAAGTTTAATATAAGTCCGTAGAGATAGTGCGTCAACCGTGATTTCAATAAAATATTGATGTGTTTCTTCTTTTGCAGTTACCCGGCTCATCCAGCATTCTCATGCTTAAAATCTCCATCCCTAAACCGCCAATTCCTCGCCCAGGTACTCATCGAAAACCAGGATGTCCTTGTCTTCTGGGTCGAAGAACTTGTCGCACCTCTCGCAGTAGAACCTCTCCAACCACCGTCTCGTCGCAAACCCTTTCTTCCTTAGGAGTTCCTTCTCAACCCGCTTGACCGGTCTTCCCGTCTTGCGGTTAATCCGATACAGCGTACTTCCCTTCTCCCCAAGCCAGGCAAGGAGTTCTCCTCCACACCTGGGGCATTTGTACCCGCGGTCGCTCGCCTCCAACTCTTTCAGCAGTTCCAGCATCTCCGCTCCGTTGTTCAGGCACGTCTCGCACGCCGGGTGCCCTTCTTTCCCGGAGTTCTCCTCAACGAGACACTTTCCGTTCTCCTCCAGGTACCCTTTGAGCCACTCCAGGTCCTCTTGCTTCAGGCACACCGTCCCCTCGAACCCTTCCTTCTGGCTGCCCAGGCTCTTGCTGATCCTCAACATTGTTTCTGCCTCTGTCCGTTCGCCCTTTGATTCCTTTACCCATGGTACTTCGTTGATATCCTCGAGCAAGTCCCTTCCTTCCTCCCCGAAGTACCACGCTCCCCACTCTCTCACCTTCCTTGATATCTCCAAACCAACCAGGTCATTTCCCTTCCCTTTTCTTGCCACAACCAACCTCCTCTGCTTCAAGTGTTGCCTTGTGTATATCTTACTACGTGTGGGATAGTGTGACAACTACCAGTACCAACCCAATACGTTTGTGACTATACCTATGGTTGCGTTCTAACTGAGGTCTTCCCGATACCTCCAGCATCCCCCGGCTCCTGACAAGCCAGACAGAGCTCCCGGTTCTCTCCGGTTATTACCCCGCGGTCTTCCGGCTCTCAGTTTCCCACACAATCTTCCTTGAGCGTTCTTGTTATCTCCCCTACGTCTTCTTCGCTTAGCGTTATCTTCATCGTCCCCTCATACTTTCTACGGTTGCGTCTGCCTCAAGTCTTTCTCTCATCTAAATCTATGATGGTTGAGATATTGACATCCTCCCCACGGCTAAAGCCGGGGGATTCTAGCGCCAAAGACGCCGGTGCGAGCACTCGCTCGCAGGTTCCCGCTTCGCAGGAGTCCGCCACCGGCACCGGAGCGCCGGATGGTCTTACGTCCCCTCCACGGGCGTTTTGTGTGTCCGCGAGCCCCGCGGCCACAAGATTGATTGCGGCGTTTAAGTCCCGATCTATCTCTAGCTTGCAAGCAGGGCATACAAACACCGTATCCTTCAGTTTCAGCTTTGCATTAACATGCCCACAACCTGAGCAGGTCTTGGAGCTGGGCCACCACCGGTTGGCTTTCCAGATGGCCTTGCCCTTCTCTTCTGCCTTGTACTCGAGCATGTTGATGAACTTCCCCCAGCCTGCGTCGCTAATCGACTTGCCCAGCCTCAGTGATCCCTTGAGGGCGTGCAGATTGAGGTCCTCTACACAGATCAAGTTGAATCTTTCGACCAGGCCAGTGGAGAGCTTGTCCAAGAAGTCCTTCCTCCTGTTTGCGACCTCCTCCTCGAGGAGGACCACGCGCTTCTTCTGGCGCTCCCAGTTGTGTGAGCCGCGCTGTTTGCGGGACAGCGACTTCCTGGCCTTACCCAGCCTCCTCTCGGCCGCACGATAAGGATTCGGGCAATCCACCTTTGTGCCGTCGGAGAGAGTAGCGAAGTGCCGAAGGCCGAAGTCTATCCCCACCGCGCTCTGCGGGTCGGGGGAGGCGGTCACCTGCCCGGGGACCTCTCGCTCAACTTTGAGTACCGCGTACCACCCGGAGGCTTTGCGCTTTACCGTTACCGACTTGATTACTCCCTTAATATCACGCGACTTGAAGAAGCGGGCCCACCCGATACAGGGAAGGTACATGCGACTTCCCTCCACGCGTACACCCTGTGGGTACCGGAAGTGGTCGTGATGACCCCTCTTCTTGAACCGAGGCTTGTTGTTCTGCCCCCTGAAGTAGCGGTTGTACGCATCGCCCAAGTCCCTGAATGGTTGCTGGAGGACCTGGGCGTTGATTTCATAGAGCCAGGACGTTTCCTCTGCTTTCTTCCAAGACAACAGGTCCTTTGCTACTTTATAGGCTGATAGGTGTTTACCTGTTTCGGCGTAGTGCTCCTCTATGGTTGCAAGAGCCCTGTTCCAGACCCAGCGAAACGCACCGGCGAACTGGAGCAGCTTTTGCTCTTGGTCTTCGGTGGGCTTCAGCTTGTACGTATATCCCCGCTGCTGTTTCATATGCGTATTATAGACCTCTGTTCTGACAGCGATTCACCCCATGGCTGAAGCGAGGGGCTCTCTCGCTGGTTAACAATACTGGGTACCTATCCTTCCCACACGGTTTCACTTGCCGTTGTCTTGTCGCCCCCCGACACTCTTGCCTGTCTCCGGGTCCTGCACGTACACCGTCTCGACGATCTCGTAACCCCGCTTCTTGACCTCGTTCTCAAGGGCCCCAAGAAGCCCCAGGTCGCTCGTTGAGAAACACTCTATTACGTGTACCAAGGTGTACACCGAGACCAGTTCGGCCTCCAACTCCCGGTCGGTCAGCTCGGAAACTTCCTTTGCCATCTTCCCCACCTCTTTCCTATGCTGTGTTCTGGGAACACGCGTTTTTTACCACCAAACCCGGCCGCTTGGTTTTACTCGCGAGTAGTCGATCCTGCTGTTGGCGATTCGCCCCAAGTTGCCACTCCAGGGAATCGGCTTCTCCTTGATACCCAGTATCCGTCGGCCCGTCTTGCTCTCTGCCTGCCAAGTCCAATCATCAGGCTTATATCCATACTCTTTGGCACGATTGATGCTTTCCAGCATATCGCCCTTCGTCTTGCATACCGCGGCCCAGCAACCCCTCTTGCCCGGCTTTGTTGTTCCGTATATCGGGGGATTCATTGCTCGCGTTCCCTTCTCACGTATTTCACCGCCACCAGCATTACGTTCCGGCACACGCCGGCTCTTCCTTGAGCCCGCACCACTCCAGTACGAACTTCCTCACGTTCTCCCTGCTAAGGTCCCCCGACTCCCCGATATCCATGACCATGTTCACCCACGCCCCGGTTTTGACGCTCTCCAGGTCCACGTTTGGCGCTACCTTGCTTGCGGTGTTCACCGCCACCAGCACCACGTCCCGCCACCTTATGAAGCGGTAACCCTTTGGCTTTGAATACATGTGCATCGGCAGTGCCCTCGTCACCTCTCCGATAATCTTCTCTATGGTGTCCTCGTGCCTTTCCCCTACGTTGTTATCCACGGCTTTCTTCCTTTCGTCATCCACACTTGGAGTATCCGCAGTCCTTGCAGACCACGCACCCGCACTCGTTAACCGTGTCCATGCCACACTCTGGACAGGCAATGCCCGAAGGGCTCCTTAGTGCCACGATTTCTGCTTGTTTTCCTTCACTCGTGTTTGCCTGTGTCTCCATAGGGCGCTCTTCGTGATTGCCTTGCTCTAGGTAGGTTCCCAGTGCCACTGCCACCGCATCCGGGCATGACAGGGCTTCGATGTCCTTGCCGTTTCCATTCATCTTCACGCAGGCGAAGCACCTTATCCCCTTCATCTGCCGTACTACCTCGGCCGGTTCTACCCCCGCCCTCAAGGCAAGGCTGGCCAATCTCCCTACCGCCTCCGATTGTGACGGGCATCCCCCCGCCTTCCCGAGGTTGGTGAACACCTCTACCGGCATTCCGTTTTTGTCGTTGTTGATCGTTATGTACAGGTTGGAGCAGGCCACCCGGAACCTTGTGGTCGTTCCCGTTGTTGTCCTTGGTCGCTCCTTCGGCATCTTCACCGCTACTGTTCCAGTTTGTCTATCCACGTCTCAATCCTTGTTATCCGCGCAAGACTGTCGTTTGCTACGTCTGTCTCGCTGTTTCTGTCGAGCATCTCTCGAAGGTCTTCTTTGAGGTAATAGAGTTCCCTGGCCACTCCTTCAACCGGCGTTCTTCCCCTTCTTGCCTTCTCGAGCTCCGGGCAGTCGGCGCAACAGTATCCCACCTCTTCGATGTGGTGGCAGGCACCAACATCTGTGCAGTTGAGGCAGTTGAGGTCCAGTTCGTGCGTCCCCAACGGGCATTCCACGGACGGGTCGCACCAATGAATACTCTCTGTGTCCTTTCGGGTCTCGTCCATTGTCATTCCCTCTTTGTGTTCTTAATATGATGATATGTTGTTATAGATAGTACGTCAACGCATACCCTGAGTTACAACGATATTTGACGCACCGAATCATTCTGCCTGGTTGCTTCCTCTACGTACCCCTGCTCTCTGATACGGCCCGCCCACGTCTCAAGGTATTTAAGGACTTCCTTCAAAGGCCCGGGCAAAAACGCCAGCCCTCCATCGTCGTCAAGGTAGGCCACCTGCTTCCAGCACCCTTCCCTTCGTATTGCGATCGGCTGTCCGCCTGTTGTCACCTCAACCTCTATGGCCACCATTTTGCCGGCAATGTCCACCTTTCTTTGCAGAACTGAGACGCGCCGCCTTTCCCCCGGGTAGTAAGACCTTATTTCCAGGTCCCCGCATAAATTGCCCTGTACCTTCAAGTAGAAATCGCTGCTTTTCTCGTAATCATCACTCATGCCCGCGGCGCCCACGATCTCCTCGATTATCTCCATAAACCCCAGCATTGTTCCTCCCCGCGATACTCGCTACACGGCTTCTGCCAGTTGAACGGCCTCCTGCTGTCTTTCGATCACCTTAACTGCGTGGTCCAGGCACTCCCTTGTTATCTCGCTGGCAGGGACCCCGCAACCGGCTATAGAGCACTCATAGGCCGTAAGCCAAACCGTCACCGGGACCACGTCACCGCTCACGTTTTCCAGTACATCTGCTATCTTGGCGACAACAGCGCCCTCCTCTTCAAGGCATGTCCCCTCAAAAGTGGTCAACGGCGCAACCAGGGGCCTTGTGTATACAGAAAGGGCAAGTTCTCCCGCTATCGCTTTCCATACCCGGGCTTCCAACACTACTGGGACCATTCTCTCTTTCATGTTCTCAAGCCCTCCTTCAATCGTGATATCTTCATATTGTTATCGTATTATGATAGGGATAGTGCGTCAATCTTTGGCCCATAACAGACTACTTTTTGGGCATTGTCGAAACATTGCTCCTGGGGATATCGAGGTCCTATCTCTACGCTTCGCCGACCCTGCTCTTGCAGATGGCGATCGCCGCCCTGGTGTCTCCCTCTGAGAATATCATCTTGTCGCCGGCTTCCCTGTATAAAAGGAAATACTCGAATGCGCTTATCGCCTTTCTGTACTCCCAGACCTCCATATAAAAGGAACCCAACTCGTAATGGTATCCTGCTACCGGGTCCTCCTCTATCGCTTCTTCCAGGCACTCGACTGCTTTCTTATACTGTTTCCTCTCACCGTATGCGGTCGCCAGGTTTGAAAGGAACAGTGCCCTTTCGTTTTTACTTCTCGCCCGTTCCTTCGCCTTCCCTGCCCACTTTAGCGCCATTCCCGGCTGTCCCGCATTGATGTAGAGCACTGAAAGCGAGTTATAAGGCATAGGGTTCTCGGGGTCCTCCTCGATGGCCAACCTCAACAACCGTTCTGCCTCCTTCGTTAAAAGTGGTTCTCCTCCACTTATCCTGTGATATCCGTGCCCCAGCGTGAAGTAGTAAAGGAACCTCTTATCCTTCCCCATCTCCTCAAGGTCCTGAGCGCTTACCTGCCTCTTTACTAGATCTTCCTTTGTGGTCTTCAAAGAGACCTCGTGGCATTCGGTGCAGACAAAGAAGTAATGCTTCTTGAACTTTGCCAGTGGGGTGCTTGCGAAGAAGATTCCTCTCTCGTATACAAGGATAGGGACCAGCACTGCTTTCTCACCGCAAAGAGAACATTCTCCTACAAAAAAACCTGCGTTCTTGACCGGTTCAATTCCGCTTGGTATTCGTGCCCACTTCATGCGACCTCGTTGTTCAGTTGACGCCGAAGCCCGGACAGTCGTGCCATTTGTCCCTCGGCAAGCAACATGTTTCCGGGACTGGTTTAATCCTCAAAGCCGCCGATCGTGTCTGTCCCGCCACCGCGGTTGTTAAAATACATGGCCCGCTCGACCATAATCGGGTCGTTCGACTCCACCGTTATCCCGACATTGCTTTCCGGAACGAGTTGGGACAGTGTGACCGTTATTCGTGAGTTGGCTGAAATCTCATAGGTGAAATCCTGGGTGCTGTAATCTGTTCGCATGACTCTCACCTTGACGTCTATCGGTTTATCGTTCGGGTTTTGCACCAAAACGAACGTTTCCCAACCCTCGGAGGTCTTCCCCAAGGGCAGATAGAAGCGTTTGTGTGGCTCGGAGAGGCCAACCGAAGCATGGCACGCTTCGCCGGTACCGTTATCCCAGTACATGGCACGCTCGGCTATTATGGGTTTGGACCCGTTCACCTTTGTCGAAAAGTCTTTGTTCGCTAACTCCGGGACGTCGTTTGTCTTAATCGTCTTCCTTGAATTAGGTTCCATTGTAAAGGCCAGCGGTTGGGAAGCAGGGCCATCGTAGGTCTGTCCAACATTGAAGCTGACTTCAACCGGCACAGCTTCGTCGTGGGGATTCTGGATAAGCACGTAAGTTGTGAATCCCCAGTCCGTTGTCCCCTCGGCAAGGAAGTAATCGTTTGACGGCGAGGCTGTTCCTATGGAGCAGTGGCCTTCCCTGCGATTGTTTCGGTACATTGTCCGTTCTGCGATCACGCCCACATTTGAGCTAACCCGCATAGATGCGTCGTGTTCACCTATGAAGTCGGCCATGTTATAAGTGCGCCTTGTGTTTGCCGGTATTGTCACGTCAAATACCTGCGCCTCCCCTCCGCCTTCTATCATAAAGGTGAGACTACAGTGCGCCTGTGCTGCCTGCGGGTTCTGTATGAGAAGCCAGGTCTCAAAGCCCCAATCCGACGATCCCTCGGCGAGATACCAAGTCATCTCGGGGTTCGTCACTCCAATTGAGCAGTGTGCATCGGACGCCACCGCTCCCTCGCCAGTCCATATCATTGTCCTGTCTGCGGCAATGGTCTTGCCCTCCAAGCATTCCACCTTCGTGGAAAAGTCGGCGGCCCCGATGTCGTCTTGCGGGTTTATTGTCACCTGACTCATCGCGTCTATCGGGAGGTCCCCTCTCCTCACCGGACCGCTGTCTGTCATGTAGGTGACCTTGGCGGTGATGTCGGCCTCGTTGGGGTTGATTATCGAGATATATGTAGTGAAACCCCAGTCGGTTGACCCCTCGGCCAGATACCAGGTTGACAATGGACTATCATCATTTTGTAGGACTGAGAAGTTCAAGGAGTTGCTCGTCCCCATATCTGTTGTTACCAGGAGAGGCCCCGATGTCGCGTTGTCTGGCACGCGGCACCTGACCGATGTGTCGTTCCAGGAGACGTAGTCTGATGCTGGTGTGCCGTTGAATCGGACTACAGAACCGTTTCGTTCGTTGCCGAAGTTCAACCCGGTGAGGGTGACCGCGTCGTTCTCGTCACCGGATATAGGCTGTGCCTTGTCGAGTACGGGTGTCCCACGCGTAATGCCAAAACCGTTTATTGACGTGTCGCTGTTTTCGTCAGCGTTGGTCACCGTCACGTTTCTCATTCCGGCAGGCGCCCTGTCGACGTCGAACTTGCAGGTTATCCTATCCTCCGAGTGTACCGTCAGGTTCGTAGCCCCTATCTTTGGAAAACCGTTTCCGGAAAGGTTTGCGGACACCCCGTCCAAGAAGTTTGCGCCATTGATGGTCACGTCCACGTAGCCAGTGTTCGGTTTGCTTTCCGGTGAGATGCTGGTGATCTCGGGTGGGTGGTATGACACACTGAAATTGTTTTCTTTCGTTCCCGACTTACCATCGTTATTGGCAACCACTATTCCCCAACTTCCCACCTTGGCACCGGAGAGGTTGAAGGAACAGGATATCTCGGTATCGGACTCAACTGACATCACGGTAGCAGCTATATCTTCCTCACCCGGATAGGTAAGCTTCACTGAAAGACCATCTCTGAAATCGGTGCCGTATATACGGGTATCCTGAACCGTGTCCCTGAGCCCGTTGTCGGGATCTGCGTGGTCGACAGTGGGCGGTGGCCACTCGACATTAAAACCGCTCGCCTTGGTGGCCTCTCCCCCTCCAGGGGCCGTGTTGTTCACAACTACGTCCCAGTCGCCGATAGTGGCACCGGTGAGGTCAAACGTGCAATCAATCTGCTGATCTTCGACGACAACGCCCGTTCCGAGCACCTCTTCCGCGCCCTTCTTGATTTTGACCGAAGCGCCTTCTCTGTAGTCATCGCCGCTTATCGAAACCTCTACTGCCTCATTGTTGTTCCCCCTGTCCGGGGATGCTTCGCCGACTACCGGTATCGGGTTTTTCACCAGGAAGCCGTCCTCAATGGTTGCGGTGCCCCCGCCCGGTCCCGGGGTTTCGACTACAACGTTCCAGTTGCCGGCCTCTTTGTTGTTCAGCTCGAAATTGCAGTCTACATGTGTGTCTGAGACCAAGTTGAGGGTGTGAGCGTTAATGTCCGTTTCTCCGTCCCGCTCCAGTCGTGCCGTTATCCCTGGCCTGTAGGCCGACCCAGTTAATGCAACGATATGAACCTCACCGTTGTTGGTCCCTTCCACCGGGTCGATTGACGTAACCCCTGGTTCAGGGTTCCTGGCCTGGAATCCTTCCGAAAGCGTTCCGGCACCTCCTCCAGGTCCCGGGTTTTCCACGACAATGTCCCAGTTGCCGGCCGCTACAGGTGGCCATGAGCCGTCTAGTGTCACGGTGCACGATATACTGTGTTCCGACAGAACCGTTTCTCCGTCGGCCTCTACGTCTGCCTCTCCGTTCATGGTGAGTTTCACCGTGGCTCCGGCCCTGAAGTCATCGCCAGCGATGTCGGTTATTGTTACAACCCCATCGTTTGTGCCTTGCGTGGGGTTTATTGAGGTTACTGTCGGGGGCGGGTTTGTAACCAAGAACGCGTCTGTCAGTGAATCGGTGCCGCCACCCGGCCCTGGGTTCTCTACCTCCAGGTTCCAGTGACTAGGTGCGGTTGATCCAAGGTCGAGGTCGCACTCTATTTTTGTGGTAGAAACGACAGACACCCCGGTTGCCTCCACGGATGGTTCCCCATCTTTTGTTAGTCTTACAGAGGCCCCTCCCCTGAAGTCGTTTCCCGAGATGTTGTCAATATGTATGGTACCGTTGTTTACCCCGGTGCCGGGGTCTACGGAACTGACGGAAGGCAAAGGATTGCGCATTTCAAAGGATGCTGGCAGTAATCCCACTTTGCCATCGTCATTTTCAACAACAACGTCCCAATTCCCCGCGTCTCCTTCAGTCAAATCAAACTCACAAGTGATTTTCCCGGGGTTTACCGTGTTGACTGAGTAGGCATCAATGTCGGGCTGCCCCGTCTTTTCAAGCCTCACGATTGCCCCGTCCCTGAAATTGCTCCCCCAGAGGTTAGTTATCGCAATCGTTCCGTTGTTGATCCCCGAGGAGGGGGTGATGCTGTAAACGGATGGTGGGGGCCACTCCACTGTGAACTCGTTTTCGAGGGTGTCGTTTTGAGTGTCGGGGTTTTCAAAGTATACGTCCCTCAGCCCCACCTGCGCCCCGTTCAGATTGAATTCGCAAACCGCTTCGGTCATGGAAAATACATTGACGTAGTTTGGACTTATTTCCGGCAGGCCGTCTTTTTTAAGGGTTGCCCACGCCCCATCGAGGAAGTTTGTCCCTTCCAGGGACACAATTACCGTATCGTTGTTGTTCCCCTTGTCGGGTACCGCTGACGTCACCGTTGGCGCGGGGCCGGTGACGGTAAAACCCCCAGCCAGGGTCCCGGACCCGTCGTCCGGGTTGACCACAACCACATCCCACTGCCCCCAAATAACCCCGGTTAATTCCAGGGTGCCACTGATCTCTCTGGTCGAGCTTACAACCACCGATGTTGCCTCAATATCCGTTTCTCCCGCTTTAACCAGCTTGAGTTCGGCATCGAGCATGAAGTTGGTTCCCGATACGTCTATGTCAATAGTTCCGTCGTTGGGATACGTATCAGGACTCACTGTATCGACCGTTGGGTCTCCCTCTCCCTCCAGCTGTATAGAGGGATCGCCGTAGTAGTTGAAGCCGTATAGGTTGGCGTAATCCTTATGCGTGGCCCACTCATCCAGGTACTGTATGCTCGCCATCTTGATTGCTTTGCCGGCTCTTTGTCCTTTCCCGGTGAGGCAGTCATAGAAGTAGTAGCCGAGGGCGGCGTTACTTCCCCAATCGGGGTTTTCCCACCCAATCGAGTAGAAGGTAACGCGTGACCCGGAAATCATTGCAACGGCACCGTTTTTCAACAAGGACGCAGTGATACTGTTCGGGTTTTCTGGGTATCCATTGCCGCATGAAACGGCAAAAACGATGCCTGGCTTGGTGTTATCAAGAGAAGGAGCGTCCGAAGCATGGATGAAATTTGGACAATACATCTCGGGCGGGTCGTAGTCAGGTATGCCGTTCCCATTACCATCAGAGGCCCAGGTCGTGCGAGCAGACGATGTGTCGTTTCCGTGTCCCCAGTAGCAGATTGCTCCGTACCCGGTTGACCACTCGTTTACCGTATTTGTCTGGGTCAACGGAGCGTCACACGGCAGGGGGTCGGGCTTAACCCCCGATTTCTCATACAGGGTGTAGTTGCTGTAACCCAAGGGTGACGTTATGTCGTTCTTGATGTACTCGCACAGGGCTGAACCCCAGGTGTCGGCCCAGAACATTGGGATGCTTCCCTCGTCCTCGTAGTTGCTGACGGCGCCCACCAGCAACATTTTCTGCTTCCATGCTCCGTTGTCCTGAGAAAAAGCAACGGTTTTGTTACATATGGAGGTTACTTCTGCGGCGGAATCTACCGGGATTCTTCCCACGTATACCTCAGGATAGAAATCAACGCCGCCCGGGTCATCGTCTTCGTACCTCTCCCCATATTTTCCGTCATCGTTGAGGTCCCAATCACCCGATAGGTCGCTGTAGTAGTAATCTGTTGGGATGTAATCGTTCTCGACGCCGTACCCGGTGTCGGCATAGCACCGGCGCATGGGAATGCTGGCGTCTGTCCCCACGATCAACAAGTAATCCGTGCCCCAGGCTTCATAGTTGTCCTTGATGTAGTTGCGTACCTTTTCCTGGGTGTCGACCCCAGAGACGTTTGACTCTATCCATGACACCGTCTGGGTCAAAACGCTCAATCCCTGAGATTGCTTGTAGGTGACCAGGGGAGAGATGGCTCCCGTGAGTGACGAAGTCGTTATTATCAGGTAATCCACGGCATCGCCCGTAGATGATGGAGCTTGGTCTTCGCTTGAGTACCAGCTTTCTGCCTGGGATGCGTTCTCGATTATATCTGGGTCTATCGCGTCAGATTGTCCTGTGGTTGCGGGCTCCTCCTGCGAGAACATGACTTCGTATTCCACATCCTCGCAGTATTCGATCGTTCCGGATGCTGGATAGTATCTGACCGGGCTGATTGAAACGGTGTACACGGAGACATTGCCCATTTTACCGACCCCCGAGATCCTTGCCGGTTCCGTGGGGTATGGGTCGTCAGAAGCATATATATCCTGGTTGGGCTTGTTGTCCAGGGGCATACTGGTATTTTGCGTGGAGACCATGGGTGGCGCCCAGGCAATTTCGTGTGTTCCTGGGAGCGTTTTCCACCGCTGTTCAGTTGTCACGATACCGTTTGCTCTCTTGCCCGGTGGGGCTGCCAGCGTTACGGACCGGGACGGCAGCATGGGGAGCCCTGGCTCATTCCCGGACTTCAATCCTTCGATTGAGATGCACTCTGTGTCGTACGGTCCCTCTGAGAGCTTCGGCACATCGAACTGCATCGCCTCGGCCACTGTGTCAGGCAACGTTTGTCTGGGTTCTTGCGCTTGAGAACTATGGGTTGCCAAATACGCTGCCGACAAAAGCATCGCAAACACAGTAGATATTATGACGACTGCCGTTATTCCGCGTTTCATCCTAGCTCGCGACTATTGTTACGCTATCGGTTCTCTTGCTAGTAAACATTTCCTTTTGTTGACCGCCTTTTCCTTTGACGGCGCCCTCAAGTTGTCCCGTCGTTCAAATCACTCCAAAACTATAGGTATAGAAATCGTGTCGTCTCCATCGACTCTGTCGTTCCAGTAGACTGCCCTCTCCACTATGACTGGGCTGGTAGCATTAACGAACGACGATACGCTCCATGTGTCAGACACTGTGTCTGCTACGTTTATGGTCTTTCTTGAGTAGGCCCCGAGTATGAACTCCGGTCCGGCAATCGGGCCAGTCTCGGTCATGTACGTGAATCGCACGTTGGTGTCCGTGTCCTTGGGGTTCTGGACAAGGACCCACGTCTCGAAGCCGGTCCCCGTACACCCTTCAGGTACACACCACGTGTTCTCGGGCATCTTGACGCCTATTGAATCGTGGGCTCCGTTTCGGTTGTTCCAGTACATGGCGCGTTCTGCTACTACGTTCTTATCTGAGCGCACTGAAGTCGACACGCTCCAGGTGTCAGGAACCGTTTCTGCCACGTTGAAAGTGCGTCTCTGGAGGGGCGCCAGCTTGAACTCTGGCCCTTTGACCTCTCCGAACTCGGTCATGTAGGTGATCCAAACCTGGGCTTCTTCCTCGTTCGGGTTCATGGCCAGCACCCACGTTTCAAAATCACCGCCGGTTGACCCTTCTGCTAAGTACCAGTTTTCCGATGGGGACGTGGAACCTATTGAGTTATGCCCAGTGACAGTGCCGTTTAAGTACATAGACCTTTCGGCCACCACAGGCACGTCAGAATCTACAAGCGTTGATACGCTCCATGTGTCAGGTACTGTGTCGCTCACCGTTACTGCCTGTCGTGTTCTCGAAGGTATCGCGAGCCGGGGGCCCTCCACGTATCCATCTTCGGTTATGTATGTCACGTTCACAGTGGCTGCCTCAGCGCTGGGGTTAAGTATGTAAACGAAGGTAGAAAACTCGCCACCCGTAGACCCTTCTGCCAGGTACCACTTCTTTGATGGGGTTGAGGAACTTATCGTGCCGTGACCGCCGTTGCGCTCGTTCCAGTACATAACCTTTTCAACGGTGACCAGTTCTGTTGCCGACACCTCGGTGGCGGTTGCGTAAGAGTCTACTGCGTAATCGCCCATATTGACCGTAAACCTGGATTCACCAGAAAGTGTGAGGCTTGGCCCTGGCACTTCAGCTCCATCGCAAATGAAGTCTACCTTCACCCGTGCGTCGTTCTTGTTGGGGTTTTGCACGAGCACGTAAGTCTCGAACGTGTTGGCGGAGCATCCCTCCGCGAGATAGGTCACGTACGGGTACTCTTTACGTTCAGCTTCTGGCCTGCTGTCCTCCCAGTTATCGTCGATGGTGAAGTCAACAGAGTTGCTTCTGCCGAGGCTGTTTTCAACGGAAAGCGAGACATTGTTCTGGTCTTCGGGGACTTCAGGTACGGTAACTGTTATTGAGTCGTTGTCCCACGCTGTTACCTTTTCACCAGTGCTACTGCCAAACCACACCTTCTTCACCGAAGAGTTCGGGTCGAAATCCAACCCGCGGACTGTAATCTCCTCGCCCCGTTGCTCATGCCCAGGTGATACGCAATCAACTCTTGGGGCCGGAAGACCGCCCGCCGGATATATGGTAAAGCCACCGCTAAGGGTGTCGCTCTTTCCCCCGGGGTTTTCCACCATTACGTTCCATGCGCCGGTAGTTGCTCCTGCGAGATTGAATTTACAAGTTATCTTTGATGCGGAGATCACGTTGACGTTAGTACCATATATGATTGGTTGACCGCTCTTGGTGAGTTTCACCGTGGCCCCCCCATCAAATTTATCCCCCAGTAGGTCTGTTATGTCGATGGTCCCGGTATTCTCCCCACCGCTTGGTGTGATAGAAGTGATCTTTGGTGTCAACGTTCCTCCCCCGGGGGTCACCGTGAAGGCTTCACTGCAAACCCCAAATTTGGTATCGTCAGTATGGATTACTTTTAAATCCCATTCTCCTACCACGGTTCCTGCAAGGTTAAAATCACACCTGAAACTGTTTTTATTGATATAGTTTATATCTGTTCCAACTATGTCTGCCTGACCGTTCATTTCGAGTTTAACCTCTATAAACCCGGCTCTGAAGTTATTTCCGGAAACAATGGCATTATTTACTATACCCCCACTTTCTCCAGATGAGGGGTTAATCCCAGTAACAACAGGCGCAGGCGGCTCTTGAATATCGAAAGCCTCTGGTAGGGTATCCGATTTAGATGTATCGTTATGTAATACATAAACATCCCAGTCCGGCAGAGCAATCTCTGCGCCAAAGGGGATCGAGATATCAATTGTGATTTCATTTACCGAAACAAACTTGAAATCAGAACAACTTATTGTGTCTCCACCTCTTTTGAGCTGAACGGTTGTTGGTGTGTTCCTGAGGTAATTTCCATTTATAGATACGTCATTGAGTGTCTCTCCCCGATACCCGCTAGGAGGGTTTATCCCTGTAACTTCTGGGGGTGGGTACTGAACATCAAACGCATTTTCAAAGATACCTTCTTTATTATCATCATTGTGTTTTAAGGACACATCCCAATCGGTTGCAGCCGTAGCTCCATTAAGGTCGAAATCTACCATTACTTCGCCTGAAGAAACCCAGGTAACGCTAGATCCCACTATGGTTTCAGCACCTCTTTGAAGTTCAACTGTTATTCCTTCAGTGGGATTTCTAAACGCAGAGCCGGTTATAGAAACACCGTTTAGGACTTGGTTGTTTTCGCCCCAAATGGGGTTTATGTTTGTTACTTCCGGGACAGGATAAACGTTAAATCCGTCAGTTAAAGTACCAGATTGACCATCAGAGTTTTCTACAACCACTGACCATGCGCCGGTAGCTGCTCCCGTGGTATCGAAATCGCAGGTGAGGCTATTGTTATCAGTAACACTGACAGAAGTGGCAATTATGTTACCCTCGCTGCCTTTTTCAAGCCTTGCTGTGGGTGTTCCCTCGTTATCCCTAAAGTATTCTCCTGAGATATCAACAGTTACTGGTTGTGTTGCCATATCGTGATCTGGGTTGACTGAAGAAACAGTGGGTGTGGGGTAATCTGGCCCGAAAGTAACATAGTCGTAGTAATGGTTTGGTATCTTGTACGGCGCACTTTCCCCGACGTTAGCACTACCGGTTCTGCTTAACTTCAGCTTAACTTGTGTTGTGCCTGGCAAAACATCACCAGGCTGCACTGCGCCTGAGTACTCGGTCCAAGTAGCTTTGCCTGCAAGATTCCCATTATAAATTGTTTTTGTGCCCAATAATGTGGGTGTAGGGGCATTATCATAAAATTCAACATCAAATTTAGAATTAATAACTCTTGTGTAAGTTGTCTGGGAGCTGGCCCAGATCCCCCAAAACGAAGTGTAGTAGTCTACGGCAAAGTCTGGTAGAACGTATGGGATAAAATCAGAAGTTACAGATTCGTCAAAAGTGTAGGTAGCTTGATGAAATTTTACATCATCAAAATAGCAAGAACCATAGGGGGGCAAAGGCGTTGCTTCTCCTACATGAAGTTGGAGCTTCACTTTGGCTGTGTTCACAGGCCACTCACCCGAAGAAATGGTTTTGCCTTTATTTGTCCATTCTGTAGAAGTAGCAGTGCCGTAGTATGCTGTAACTGAACCAGTAGGTCCTCCACTATTGTTATAACAAAGTGCTGTCAAGGAAAATGGAATTGAACCACCATAAATACGTGTCCATGATGTCAATGTATAGTCTTGATTGGAGTTTATATTTATAAAATCGGATGATGTTGCATGGGCTTCGACTAGCACTTGGGCAGGAGCGCAGTTGCCTACAAGCATACAATAACTTCCGCTATGTGGCCCTATACTACCTCCAGTATTTCTTTCACAAAAACTCTGTATGTCGCGTTCATACTCTACCCAGTCATAAGCGTTTGAGCCTGAACCACTTTCAAACCCCTGGTTGAGACACAATTGGGGAGCATTATCACAATAAGTGCAAACACTGTGGCTACCATTGTAATGCTGGCTCGTGGAATCAGCGAGGTAAACACCATTCCCGGTGCGGTTCTCGGACCAGTTATCCCAATTTGCAGCAGTACCAGAGCCCGTTAAAAATTCAAATGATCTGTTTTGAACTTTATTGTTCACTAAGGCAAAAGCTGGAATCATTGAAATAATCAGAAGAATTGCCAAAATCCCGACAGCCACAACACCCGGAACAGTTTTCAAAAAACCTCTAGGAAACTTCATGCCATACTCCTTTGTCTTGGGTATTTTTTTGAAACTGGTTTTGCGTTTTGAACGCAAACTTATTCCAAAAGCGCCTTGTTTAACGCTGCACCACATATCGAGAATCATTGAATAACCACTACCCAGTCGGTGAATCGCTGGGCGGCGCGTCGGTTGGCGGGCTGTCTGTCGGCCCATCAGATGTGTCAGCAGGAGGAGCGTCGGTAGGAGACGGCTCCGGAGCCGGTTCAGTCTCTGGTTGTATATCCGTGCTTGTTTGCTGCTCTTGAGGCATCGTTTCAGCACTATCTACGATTCCCGCCGGTTCCTCCTCCACCGCTGCTCTATCTTCAGCGCTCCACCTCTCGGACCATATCTCCATTGCTTGTGTTTGGGCGACCGCCTCAAGCACGAATGGCACATCCTCCTCTTGATGCGTTTCTGGCAAGTCGATCGTTATGGTTAATGGTTCAATAATATTGTCGGATATCTTAATGGTATGTGCTTCTGCACCTGCCGCCCCGCTGGCACCCTCAACGACAAAGTCGTCTCTAACCAAATACCCCATTACCGCGAATATAAGCACCACAAACATAAAGGCCCCGACCCCTTTGAACAACGACTTCCTGGAATCCGCCGTCCAAACAGGTGGTCGCTCCCTGAACTCCACTCCATCCTGCTCCCTCCATTCGTCTTTCGTCAGGAGCCGGGAATACTCTTCGTCTTCTTCGGTTTTCTTGCGCGTCATCTCAGTTTCTCTGGTTTCCTGCCGGTAAACGTGCGTTCTCTGTCACCATAAAAACGGACCCTTTCATAAGGGCCTAACGACCAATATTGACTGCTCTTTTTGCCCATACCCATCCGATTATAACGGCGTGTGTTCCCCAAAGATACCCATTAGACGCCCATTCTTGTTCCGTTGTTTCGTCAGAGCCCGTTGCTTTTAGGGCCCCGTTGTGCCGCTTCTTCCCAGATATGCCTGTTTCCCCAAATTCCACCACACCATAGGCTCCCCAACGCATTGTTATGCTTGTTAGCAAGAGCCTACGGTTCTCCATCTTTATACTTTGCTTTCATCTCTTCCAGGCGGCTAATGAGGCTTTCTGCCACAACGTCCGGGGATGCTCCGTTCCGTTCCAACTCGTGTCTGGCTCTATCCAGGACCTTGCACATGTCCTTGAAGAATCTCTTGCTGTCTCTCTCGGCACGCTTTCTGCTCTCCAAGTCGAGAAGCGTTTCTAATGAATGCCCGGTCTTCTCCGAGGCCATCTTCCACATATCTTCGCGGTCGTGCTCGTTTCTCACCTTGAAGCTATACGCCAGCAGATCCTCTATCGCCTTGTCACGCCCCAGGTCTGTTCCCAGGTCGTGTTGCGACAGAAGATAGTATGCTTTGTACGTGGTTCCTTTTACCGCCCGCCTGAGCAGATTCTCATAACCTTCCCTGCCACTACGCCTGATAAAGTCATCAGGGTCCACCTTCTTCCCCGGTTGGTTCTTGTCCGCCATCAATCCCGGGGGCACTACGTACACCCTTAACGACTCCCCTGCCAGCTTATCCAAAGCGTTCAGCGTCCCTCTCGTCCCCGCCTTGCTTGAGGGATCGTAGTCGAGGTTCATGGTGAGGGTCTTGACGCCGCACTTGGCCACGGTTGTCACCTGGGACATCCCCAGCCCCGCCCCTCCCAATGCAATCACGTTCTCAAATCCGTTTGCGCGAAGCGTAAGCGCGTCCATGAACCCCTCCACCAGTACCAGGTCTTTTCCCCTGGTCTTATCTATCCCGAAAGGCGACCTTCGCGACCCTCCCCGGATATACAGGTATTTGTTCTCGACTTCGGGGTCCCCGCTTATGTCTCTCGCCCATACGTTGATTATCCGGCCCCCCCGGTCCCTCCAGGGACCAACCACCCTTCCCTCCCACCTGTTTATCTTGTAGCCTGCCTGCCCTTTTCTTGGCGCCATGAGTCCCGCCTCGACAAGTTCGTTGTGTTCGAATCCTTGCCCGCGGAGTTTTTTCTCTACTCCCTCGGCTCCTACATACACCCCGAACTCCAGTTTTTCTACCTGCTCTTCGCTGAACCCCCGTTTCTTCAGGTAATCCCTCGCTTTCATACCCCCGTGCGTCTTGAGTGACCACTGTGCAAACTCCAGAAACGCCTCCAGCAACCGGCTTCTCCTCTCGCGCTCCTCGAGCAGTTTCAGCTCAGCCGGCGACAGTTCCCTTTCGGGCATAGACAACCCAGCCTTTGATGCGAGTGATTCGACTGCGTTTACGAAGTCCTGTCCTCGGGGGTGTTCCGTGCGGGCGACGTAGGAGATCCACGGCACAAACCCTTCCCCGTGAATCACAAAACCGAACGGCGCGTCCCTGTAAGCGTTTATCCTCTCCGGCCTGGGTGAGCTCGGCAGAGCCCTCGAGCCCTCCTCGCTCCTCGCTTCCCAGTAGTGTCCTCGCAATCGGAAGTCGAACTCAGGAAAGGCGGTATCCAGCCTTTCCCACAGGGCCTGGAACACTTCGTACTCGAGGAACTCTTCGAGTTTGTCGCTACTTGCCATCTCTGCCCCTAAAGGCTCTCCATTACCCCTGGTTGCGCCCAGAGGCCAGCCTCTTTGCTCTCGGCCGTCCTCTCCACTTGCTCCAGTTGTGTTGCATATTTTGTATCTGGCGGGTACTGAACGGCTACTGCGTAACCTTCGGCCACTATTCTCTCATTTATGAAGGTGTCGTCCAGCCATACGTACCGTAACAATCGGCCGTACTGGTCTCGGTCTGAAACGTCTGCTTCCATCTTGACCGTCTTGCCTTCGAGTAAATCTCGAGTGTAGTCTGTTGCTTCCGTTCCACCGGGCTTGTCCGATTCAGGGCAGTTAATGCCTATGAAACGCACCCTCTCCCCGCCATCAACCTCAAACGTGTCCCCGTCGATGACCCTTGCAACCAGGTGGCCACCCACGACTTGTGTGGTAGCACCGTCTTCCTGCACCGTCTTCTCGACCGTTCCACATCCGGTCAGCATTGCCACAGCCAGCACGACCACGAGCAACGCACTCGCGAGTTTCAAGTATGACCCTCGTCTACTCATCTCTCTCCCCTCTCTTCTCGTCCAACTTTCTCATACCCATACTAAGATATTATGGTCAATGGGATAGTACGTCAACGCAAACGCTATAAACAATCAGCGCACATTTTCACCTTCATTGAGATCCCCTTCTCTGCGAAGAACCGAAGCCAGGCCCCGGCGGCAGCAATCACCTGGCTCTGGTTCATCTCCCCTTCGTCTATTTCGAGTTCATCTTCGAAGACGTGTCCCCCCAAGAGCTCTGCCATGATCATCATCTCGTCGGGCTCCATACTGCTAAGCCCGAGGCCGCATACCTCTGCCGGCACTCTGTCTCCCAGTAAGGTTATCCCAGCGTTAAACCAGCAAGGGGGCCTTCCTGAGCACTTCGCCCTGGATGCTTCGCCGCCAGGGCACTCTCTACAGTGATACTGCTCTAGCATCTTTTCCGCTGAGGCCTCCGGGGTCTCCTCTAGCAAATGGGCAAGCTCCTGTTCACCCGGCCCTTCCTGTAATCTTCTGACCTCTTTTTCTGAGAGTTCCTCCAGGGTCTTTGGCGAACGCAAGAACGTCAGCCGTTCTTCAACCTTTTTCCTCCCGCTTAAAACGACTTCAAGCACCTTCTCTTTTCCTATGTGGTCCTTTACCTTAGGTGCCCCCAGCATAGAGCACGCGTCGACCGGTGCCCACTCAATGGATTTTAGTCGCATCCCTTGCCCTCGTATCATCTTTTGCCCCCCTCCTGCGGGTCTTCCTCGTCGCTCTGGTCAGCACATTCCTCTAGCAAATACCTGCTCTCGGGCGCCAGGCACCACTCCGGTATCACCAGTTCCTCGTTCATCCTACTCGCGATCACCACACGTGTCGGCTTCCCGAGCCACAAGCCTTTTGTCACCACTTGACAACCTCCTCCCCACGGCTAAAGCCGGGGGATTCCAGCTTCTAGGAAGCCGGTGCGAGCACCCGCTCGCAGGTTCCCGCTTCACAGAGGTCAGCCTCGCCATCCCGAAAGACGCTAGGTCTTACATCCTCTCCACGGGCGTTTAGTGTCTCCGCGAGCCCCACGACGACAAGGTTCAAAGCGGCGTTGAGGTCCCTGTCTAACAACAGGTGGCATACAGGGCACTCGAACACCATGTCTTTCAACTTGAGCTCTTTGTTCACATGCCCGCAGCCCGAGCAAGTTTTGGAGGACGGCCACCACCTGTTGGCTTTCCAAATGGTCTTCCCTCTCTCCTGTGCCTTGTACTCGAGCATGTGGACGAACGTCCCCCAGCCGGCGTCGCTCATCGACTTGCCCAGCCTTAGTGAACCCTTGAGGGCGTGCAGGTTGAGGTCCTCTATACATATCAGGTTGAATCTCTCGACCAGCTCGGTTGACAGCTTGTCCAGAAAATCCTTTCTCCTGTTTGCGACCTCCTCCTCGAGGAGGGCCACTCTTTGCCTCTGGAGTCTCCAGTTGTGGGATCCGCGCCGCTTGCGGGACAGCGACCTACGAGCCTTGCCCAGCCTACTCTCGGCCGCACGATAAGCCTTCGGGGATTCCACCTTCGTACCATCGGAAAGAGTGGCGAAGTGGCGAAGGCCGAAGTCTATCCCCACCGCGGACCGCGGATCGGGGCAGACGAGTGCCGGCTCGGGAGCCTCGCGCTCAACCTTGAGCACCGCATACCACCCGGAGGCTTGGCGCTTAACCGCCACTGACTTGATTACTCCTTCGATCTCGCGAGACTTGAAGAAGCGGACCCACCCGATACAGGGAAGGTACATGCGCCTCCCCTCCACGCGCACGCCCTGTGGGTACCGGAAGTGGTCGTGATGGCCGCGCTTCTTGAACCGGGGCTTGTTGTTCTGCCCCTTGAAGTAGCGGGTGTACGCGTCTTTTAGGTCCTTGAACGGTTGTTGCAGGACCTGGGCGTTGATTTCATAGAGCCAGGACATCTCCTCGGAGCGCTTCCAGGACAACAGATCCCTTGCCACTTCATAGGCTGACAGGTGTTTCCCTGTTTCGGCGTAGTGCTCCTCGATGATCGCAAGAGCCCTGTTCCACATCCACCGGGACGCGCCGGCGAACTGGAGCAGCTTTTGCTCTTGGTCTTCGGTGGGATTCAGTTTGTATGTGTATCCGCGCTGCTGCTTCATATGCTTATTACAGACCCCCGGTCTGACAGCGATTCACCCCCATGGCTGAAGCGAGGGGCTCTCTCGCTGCATTGTGGTAGGTATTTACGTTGTCTCCGTGCTTGCGCTCTCTCCTTACTACCCGCCCCTTGCTGTCAACCACAAAACTGGCGTCCAGCAACGCGTGTGCGACCAGCCTTGGTTTTTCGCAGCAATCGTAAGAGTCCTCGTCGTCAAGGTCTCCTCCACACCACTTGCAGAGCCTGACGTCGTAATCGCTCGCAAAGTGCCCAAAGACCTTTGTGCGACAACTCCCACACTTGAATATCTCGCTCGAGAACCTGTCCAGGACCTCCGTTTCCTCGAGACCCATCATCTCTGCTACGCCTTCCAGGGTGCCCGGGAAGCCCTCCTCGTCTATCCAGATATCGCATACCGGGCATTTCTTCTTCTCGGCCTGACCGGGGGCAGGCTGGCTGGTCCCCATCGGAAGTGCCACTACCTCGCCTTCCATGCGGTCCACCTGGAATATCTCTCCGGTCTCTATGTCCTTTACCGTCCAGACCAGGTTGTCGTTTGCGGAGATCTGCTGTATCGCGCCCGTCACGGCGTGCTTGGCGGCTTCCTTCTTGTCCTCACCCCGTCCGTACACTATTCCGAACCCTACCTCGGTTTCGTACTTACCTTCGTACATCTGCTGCCCCTCCCTACTTTTCTTTCCAGTCCTTTCATGGCATCTCTCATCGCTCTGGCCTTCGCCCCCCTCTTGTTTGCCCGTATAGTCCTGCGGGCATGGGCGGCTTTCTTGGTCACCGACATGCTGTTGCGCCACCTGCCCTTGCTTACCTGGAACCTCCGCTCCACGTCCATTTGCAATTACCCCCGTGCCTATCGCTACTCGCTTTTACCTTCAAAGGCCAGGCTCTTTCGAGGTCCTGGGTTTTCTACAGCCTTTTCCCTGGTAATCTTCAGGTGCTCGTTCACCACACCCTTGAGAGCCTGCCAGTTGCCCTCATACGCCTCTTTTACGATTTCTGAATGTTTGCCATATCGGTCTAGGACGCCGTAACAGACTAGCCGTGTCCCCCGATATGGGTCTGAATAGTCGGTTTCCAGTCCATTCCACCAAATATGGCCGTCTTTTCTGTTTGGCAGCTCGTACTCGATGTAGTAGGCGGCATCAGGGCCAATCGTTGGGCTTGAAAATCTTATGGACACGCGCTTCCTATGCCTCAACCTCTTCTCCCTCTCTCATTGTGCTGGCTACCACTTCGCACGTTAATCTCCTAGTCCGTTCCCTCTGCGCCAACCAGCGCCATCAGTTCGTCCAACTCTGGCTCGCTGTCCTGACAGTCCAGCGGGAACCCCCTCACCGGAATACCTATGCCCCGGGCGTGCGCTATCTCCATCTGCATGCCCCCCGTGGGTTCTCCGAAGTAGTGCAGTTCGTCACAGAGGTCTACCAGTTCAATGCAGTGATACAAAGCCATCGGCGTTTCTTCCGGGGTGTTCTCCATATACCCGACCGCCAGGTGTGGCACCATCGGCAGTTCTCCGGCAATCGCATATCGCCTGCCGATATTCCTTGCTCTTTCGATGTTGCGCTCAACCCTTGCTTGCGTCTTTGCCCTGTACGGTGCGCTTATGAATATCCGCTTCATCTCAACTCCCGCGTTGTCGTTCTTGTCTAATATGTATAATATCTTGTGCTGGATAGTGCGTCAACGACAACAGTATAAATAAGAACCCCCGAAACCTCTGGGCCACTTTCCCCTCACAAGCCGAACGCCAATTGACCTTTCTCCGCTTCAACCCTTTCCCGACCTTTCTTCTTCTTAATAAACTCCTTTGTGCCCTCCATCTCACTCCAGTCGGCTATCTTGTGAGCAGCCAGTACCTCCCTGTCCAGCCAGCACATGAAGCAGCGGCTAACAGCGTCTGTTCCCAGGCCGCTTTCCTCGCTCAGTTCATACGCATCAATTGTCCCGTCCCAGTATCGGCGAAACGCGGCAACGATTACTTCCTGCCATTCTTCGTCTATCCGTGGTATGAAGTTGTATCCACTTATCCAGAATCTAAGTGTCTCTTCTTTGGTTTCGTCGTAATCGTCCGGCTTGACCTCTCTCATCTCGATATACTCGTCGCCCCTTCCGTTCACCTCATATGAGAGGACCTCGTACCCTTTGTACTCTTCGATTATGTGCTCGGGGACCTTATCAACCTTCTTGAAGGTGTTCGCAATCTCTTCGCTCT
>Ga0180014_1000001_pt1 | contig 83401 bp, 72 predicted proteins | sample KR13_S1_MetaG_FD_116507 | JGI IMG/M metagenome (GOLD analysis project Ga0180014, IMG submission 116507) | Groundwater microbial communities from the Olkiluoto Island deep subsurface site, Finland - KR13_S1_MetaG | ecosystem: Environmental > Aquatic > Deep subsurface > Groundwater | place... | reverse complement strand
CTTTCATGTCTGCCGCATTGAAAGTTAAAACCCATGATTTACCAATCCAACTACTTGATCTGGCCGCATAACTCGGCTAAATCATACTCGCAAAAACGTGTATCTTTACGGGAAAGCGTCTAAATGAGAATGATTTTAATTATCAATAGGGGAGGAAAGATTTATGGCGCTCAACCAGGAGAAAAGAATTCTTGAGGATTATCTCGCGGCCAAAGACTTGAAATACAGCCGCCAGCGGGAGGAGATCCTGGATGTTTTCTTAAGCTTGAACCGGCATCTGACGGCAAACGAGCTTTATCGTATTGTCCAAAAGAAATACCCGCGCCTGGGATTTGCCACAATTTACCGGACGCTTAAATTGCTTTGTGCCTGCGGTCTGGGCCGCGAGTTGAAGCTTGAGAACGGCACCACGCGCTATGAACATCTCTATGGCCACCGGCATCACGACCATCTTATCTGTACAAAATGCGGACGATTCGTAGAAGTTGTGGAACCCGATATCGAACGCTTGCAGGAGAAACTGTTCAAGCGGCATGGGTTTTACCCGCAAAGACACCGCCTGGAGCTCTACGGCATCTGTCGGAATTGTAAGAAATAATTTTTTTATCGTATTAATGAGAATGATAATCAATATCATAAAGAATGGGCTGAAATGAAAAAGTCTCTTATGTTAATCGCGGCTTTTATTCTGGCATTCGGTCCGGCGGCGCGCAGTTACGCCGACTGGAAAAGTTATGCCTGGACCTATAACTATCAAACCATGCGCAAAGACACGGCTGAAATAGAATATTATCTGACCGAAGAGCAGGCCAAGATAGATGATTCGAGCCAAAGCATCTGGAAACACCAGCTTGAACTGGAATACGGCATCACGGACAACCTGGACATAAGCATGTATCAAATGTTCATACAGTCTAACACGGCTGAGGCCAATAAGTTTGAATACGACGGGTTCAAGCTGAGAACGCGCTATCGGTTCCTGGAGAAGAATGAACTGCCGGTTGATACCCTGCTGTACCTTGAATATATACGAAATGATAATCTCGAAAAGCCGAACGTGCTGGAAGGGAAGCTCGTCCTCGCTAAAGATATAGCGAAGTTTAACGTTGCCTATAACCAGGTAATTAAACAGGAGTTGGAATCCGGCGGCAAGACGGAGCATGCATTCGCGGCCGGTATCAGCTATCACATCATCCCGCAGCTGAGAATAGGGATAGAAAGCAAGGGAAGCTATACTGACGCAAAATATTATGCGGGGCCTACGATCTCATGGGCAACAAGGAAAAAATTCTTTGCAACAATAGGCGCCCTTGGCGGATTGAACGGAAAAAGCGATGATCTCCAGACACGAATGATCATGGGAATATTATTTTGAATAAGAATGCGTGCCGTTTAAACCGCGGCTATCCGAAAAGAGGAGACGAATACAATTGCGCGAATCAAATAAACTTATCATAGTCGGAAGTCCGAACGTCGGCAAAAGTGTGTTGTTTAACGCGCTTTCCGGCAGTTATGCGACGGTCTCGAACTATCCGGGCACCACGGTTGAGGTCTTGCGGGGCAAAGCCGTGATCGGCGCGATCGAATGGGATATCGTCGACACCCCTGGTCTGTACTCTTTCTACCCCATCTCGGAGGAAGAGCGCGTAGCCAGGCAAATACTGGTGAATGAACGCTCTGACGTGGTCATTCACGTGGTGGATGCAAAGAACCTGGAGCAGCTGGTGCCGCTCACGCTTCAGCTTCTGGAGGCGGAACTTCCCACACTGCTGGTCTTGAATATCATGGATGAGGCCGAGAAGGCCGGCGTGCGGATTGACGCTGCGGCCCTGGCGGAACAGCTCGGCATTCCGGTCGTGCCGGCTGTGGCCACGACGGGTAAAGGTGTGGCCGAATTGAGAACGGCCATCAGCTGTTATGCGGCGCCGAAAGCCACCAGTCGCAATCTTCTGGAGTATCCTGAACCAATCGAGAAGGTCCTGGACGAGATCACGGCTTTGCTGGCGCCCATGCAGAGCGCGCACATTTCCCGGCGGGCGCTTGGGTTGCTGCTTCTCAAAGACGATGCGGAAATTATGGAGATGATCCGGCACAGCGTTCCCGAAGCGTTTGGGAGGATCATGGCAGTTGTGGAGACTCTCTGGAAGAGCCTGCCCGAGCCCATCGAGTATCGGATTGCCGTGAGGCAAAAGCAGGAGGCCTGCCGCCTTGTGTCGCTGGCCGTCGCCAGTGAAACCAGGCCGTCGGGTTTTCGGGAAGTCTTAAGCCGGCTGATGATGAATCCGCTGACGGGATTTCCGATCATGCTTTGTGTCCTTTACTTGGGGTTATACAAGTTTGTGGGCGAATTCGGCGCGGGGACGGTGGTTAATTTCCTTGAGGGAACCGTGTTTGAAGGCTACATCAACCCTTTCCTGATCAATATTTTTACCCGGATAATACCATGGGCGCCTTTGCGGGGCCTCTTCGTCGGTGAGTTCGGCATGCTCACGTTGGGTCTGCGCTATGCGGTGGCGCTGATTCTCCCGCTGGTGACGTTCTTTTTTCTTGTTTTTGCCATTATCGAAGACACCGGGTATCTGCCGCGCCTGGCGATGCTGATTGACCGGACATTCAAGAAAATCGGGTTAAGCGGCCGCGCCGTCATCCCGATGGTCCTTGGACTCGGCTGCGCCACGATGGCCACCATGGTGACCCGAACACTCCCGACGAAAAGGGAACGCGTGATCGCCACGCTTCTGCTTGCGCTGGCGGTACCGTGCTCCGCTCAACTGGGGGTGATTCTGGCGTTGCTGGCGGGCCGGCCCAGGGCAATGCTGATCTGGGCGGGGCTTGTCGGGCTGGTGTTTCTCCTGGTGGGTTATCTGGCGGCCAGGATTTTGCCGGGTCGGCAGGCGTCATTCTATATCGAGGTGCCCCCTCTCAGAATGCCCAAGCTGTCGAATGTGCTGATGAAAACCTACACGCGTGTCGCATGGTATTTCCGTGAGGTCCTACCCCTTTTCCTTTTGGCCAGCGCGCTGATCTGGCTTGGTCAATTGACCGGGCTGTTCGACCTGCTCATCGCTCTTCTGCGTAAGCCCGTGGCGCTGATTGGACTTCCGCAAGAGGCGGCCCGGATTTTCCTCTTCGGATTTTTCCGCAGGGACTACGGCGCCGCCGGCCTCTACGATCTCAACAAACATGGTGCTTTGAATGGCATTCAGCTCGTTGTGGCCTGTGTCGCGTTGACGCTCTTCCTGCCTTGTATCGCTCAATTGCTGATGAACGTGAAAGAGCGTGGCTGGAAAACAGGCGCGGCCATATCGGTGTTTATCCTGTTCTTTTCTTTTCTGGTGGCATATGGGGTTAATCTCGTTCTCATCGCTCTCGGGGTGTCATTATGAAATGCGCGCTGTGCGGTCTTATGTTTGACGGGAAGGAGGGAACATCGGATTGCGCCCGTTGTCCGCTGGTCAAGGCTTGCCGCCTGATCCGATGCCCGAAGTGTGGTTTTGAAACACCCGCCGAACCGGAATGGTTGCGGCGCATATTCGGCAAATCAAAAGAGGAAACAAACCGTGAAATTGACCGATAAAGCAGAAGAAATACTTGAGACGCTCTGGGTTGAACTTATCGAAAAGAAGAAAGAAAAATGCGACGTCACGCTGGTGAAACGGGAAGAGGCGCTTTATGAGTTGATCCGCGGCGGGTACACCCGCATGACGGAGGACAAGATCGCTCTGTCCGAGAAAGGCACGGAGGCGGCCAGGCAATGTATCCGCCGTCACCGTCTGGCGGAACGGCTGATGGTGGATGTGCTTGATTTCAAGAAGGGGCTTGTTCACGAAACCAGTTGTAACTTCGAGCATTTCCTCCACAAGGGTATTGATGAGAATATCTGCACGCTCCTCGGCCATCCGAAAACCTGTCCGCATGGGCGGCCGATTCCCGAGGGACGCTGCTGCAAGGAATCGCGGAAGCACGTGGCGAAGCTGATTGTCCCGCTGCCGGAACTCGAGGTGAACCGGAGCGCGGTGATTGCTTATCTCCACACCCACGACCGGGAAGCGCTGCGGAAATTGATTGCCATGGGGGCGCTTCCTCAAACGGAGATCGTTCTGCTGCAACGATTTCCGACCATACTGTTTCAGCTCGGCAAGAGCCAGTTTGCGGTTGACGACGAACTGGCTTCGCATATTTATGTGCGCAGGCTGTAACCTTCAACACTTATTCAATCCGGGTTTGCGTTTTGATCGTTCCATCCAAGCCTATCTGAACTTCCTCTACGTGGATATCCTGGCGGCCGCTCTAGCGCACCGTCTCCCGTACGATCGCCGTCAGCCCGCCGCAACACGGCACTTCCATGCGAACCACGAGCACACCTGGAAGAGGATATATATTATCGGGGAGCGTCCGGCCCGGGACTTAAACCGCGGGGCGCACACCGCGGAAGCGTTAAAACTATTTTCGAGGGTTTCATGCAGATATGACGTTACACTTATTAGAACCTTGATAGTAAAGGAGCTTTGTCAATGTTTGACATCAAATTGAGAAGCAAGCATAACGTTGCGTATCCCGGTGATGCGCGTTTGAAAGCGCTACTGCAACAGTGGCATGGCATTGATCCTCGTTCAGATTTTGAGTCCTGTGTCTGGCGCCGGATACGCGTTGCGTCCGCTGAAGAGGTCATCGCGCCCGGTCTTTGGGTAATCCTGCGCGGGTGGCTGGCCGCTGAGCCGGCGTGGGTGCCTGCGATGGCTGCAACCGCAGGACTCCTGTTCGGCGTCTCGCTGGCTCTTTCCGCGCCTCATACCCACCCGGGTCCGTACTCTACCGCGTCCTTGCTTCATGCCCAGACATTGGCGGGTGGGTATCTTACGATGGTGTCAGGAGGAGCCCGATGAAAAGAAGATGGCTCATCCCGGTGCTGATCGCCATTGTGATCGGTGCCATGTCCTACGGCCTCACGCGTTGGGCAGTCTGTACTCGATGTCAACCCTCGCCGGACCGGCTGGATGACATATCATTGCTGAGCCGGGAACTGCGGCTTAACGAAGCCCAAGCTCGTGAGATTGCAAAACTCCACGGGTCCTTGAACGCCAAGCTGGCCGATTGCTGCCAGAGACACTGTGCCGTTCGCGCCCGTTTGGGGCAGGCACTCTGTAATGAAACCAATGGGACCGTTCAAGCGAGGATAATTGTCGAGGAAATGTGCCGTGCCTATGAGGCAAGCGAACTAGCCACGCTGGACCATATTCAGCGGGTTCGCGCGTTACTGAACCCGGAACAGAAAAAGCGTTTCGATGAGTTGATCACGGAGTGCGTTTGTGGATCGTGTGCTATGTGCGGTGGACGCTTTGAGGCGGCCCAAAAAGTCCGGAGTGCCGATTGAGGCGCGGAAAACGCTGGCGGAATTTGTCGAAAATGGAAAAACAAAACGAAAGGTCGAAAGGAAGGTGAATTCATGACGGTCAAGCATCTGATGTTCATTGTGTTGTTGGCTATTTTTATGTCGGGGTGTGCCTCGACATCCGACAGTCCATCGCCATACGATCGGTCAAACACAGGGCATTCGGGTCATTCGAGTGGCGGTGGATGTCATTAGAAAAAAGGCGCTGAAAGTATTATGAGTTAATGAGAGAAGTCTAAGAATCAGTTACAAGGAGAAGAGGAATCATGAAGAAAACAATTGTAATCGCAGGATTGACCGTCATTTTGTTAGGCAACGGATATATTTTGGCGCAAGATGACCAGGCTCATTCTGATGCCGGCCAGGCGGTTGCTAAAAAGGCACAGACCACTTGTCCGATCATGGGGGGCGCGGTTAACACAAACATCTACGCGGACGCCGATGGTAAGCGGGTCTATTTCTGCTGCAAGGGCTGCCCGGCCGAATTCAAGAAGGACCCTGCCAAGTATATTAACAAAATGGAGAAGGACGGGATCACGCTGGACAAGGCGCCGGCAAAGGACCCAGCCAGGAAGGAGCAGCCGGCAAAACCCGAGGCGGTCAAACCTGAAGGGGACGAGCACTCGGGCCATAAAGGTGGAGGCGCTGGCTGCTGTATGTAAAACCACGGAGTTCATGGAGGGTGTCGAACTGTGAACGATCAAACAAACCGGCGAGATCCCGTCTGCGGAATGACCGTGACCCCAAACGAGGCGGTGAGCACTTTGGAACACGCCGGTCATTCTTATCTGTTCTGCAGCGCACACTGTCTGGATAAATTCCGCGGTGAACCGGAGAAGTTCCTGACGCGTCAATTAATCGCTCTGCCGCGCGACCATCCCGCTGCCCGATACACCTGCCCTATGCATCCGCAGGTTATACAAAGTGGCCGCGGCGCTTGTCCGCTCTGCGGGATGGATCTCGAACTGTTTGACGCGGCGGTCGAGGCAGGAGAATCGCCAGAACTGCGGGCAATGACGCGGCGGTTCTGGGTGAGCCTGCTTCTCACTGTCCCCATCTTCCTGATCGCCATGAAAGCGCATGTGCCGTATTTGCCCTTCCATGCGATGCATACCTCGCGCATGATCGACTGGGTTCAATTCGCGTTGGCGATGCCCGTGGTGTTCTGGGGTGGTTGGCCGTTCTTCCGACGGGGATGGGCTTCCATCGTGAACCGCAGTCTGAACATGTTCACGCTCATTGCCGTCGGCACGGGGACGGCGTATGTGTATAGCGTGGTGGCAACGTTGTTTCCGGAGGTTTTTCCCGTGGCGTTCCGCGGCCCGGAAGGACAGGTATCCGTTTACTTTGAAGCGGCGGCCGTGATCACCACGCTTGTCCTGCTTGGCCAAGTGTTGGAGTTGCGCGCCCGTAGCCGAACCTCCAGCGCCATAAAGGAATTGCTTGGCCTTGCGCCCAGAACCGCGTGCATTGTGTGTGACGATGGCATGGAGCAGGATGTTCCCTTACAGGACGTGACGAAAGGCGACAAACTGCGCGTGCGACCTGGTGAAAAAGTGCCCGTGGACGGCATCGTGCTGGAAGGCGCCAGTGTGGTGGACGAGTCAATGGTCACTGGGGAATCCATCCCCGTGGAGAAGAATAAAGGCGACCGGATCATGGGCGGGACGATAAATGGCTCAGGCGGTTTCCTGATGTGCGCTGAACGCGTCGGCAGCGCGACACTGCTGGCGCAGATTGTGCGGATGGTTGCCGAAGCGCAACGCAGCCGTGCGCCGATCCAGCGGCTGGCGGATACGGTCGCATCGTGGTTTGTTCCGGCAGTCATGGCGGTGGCGGTGATCACCGCCACCGTGTGGGGCCTGTTTGGACCGGATCCGCGCATGGCCCACGCCTTGGTTAATGCCGTGGCAGTGCTGATCATTGCCTGCCCGTGCGCGCTTGGTTTGGCCACGCCGATGTCCATCATGGTCGGTGCCGGACGTGGCGCAGCCGCCGGTATCCTGTTCAAAAACGCCGAGGCGCTGGAGATCATGGAGAAGGTGGATACTCTTATCGTGGATAAAACCGGTACGCTGACCGAGGGTAAGCCGAAACTGGTCAGCATTGTGGCCGAGAACGAAGCCGAAATCCTGCGCCTGGCCGCCAGCGTCGAACGTGCCAGCGAACACCCGATGGCGGCGGCCATTGTGGCCGGGGCTGAGGCGCGCGGGCTGAAGCTGGCTAATGTCGGTAACTTTCAATCTGTCACCGGTCAGGGTGTCAGCGGCGTGGTGGATGGGCATAACGTCACCGTCAGCAACAATATCGAACAAAACTTTGCCGACAGGGCTGAAGCGCTCCGTCGCGAAGGCCAAACGGTGGTTTTCGTCGCCATTGACGGCATGCCTGCCGGACTGCTCGGGATTATCGATCCGATTAAGGCTTCCACGCCGGAGGCGATTAGTATGCTCCACGAGGAGGGCATCCGGATCATCATGGTCACAGGGGACAATCGCACCACGGCTGAAGCAGTTGCGCACAAACTGGGCCTTGATCGCGCGGAAGCCGGTGTTCTGCCAGAACGCAAGAATGCGGTGGTCAAACAGCTTCAGCAGGAGGGCTGTATCGTGGCCATGGCCGGCGACGGCATCAACGACGCTCCCGCACTGGCCCAGGCCCACGTAGGTATTGCGATGGGCAATGGCACGGATGTGGCCATGGAAAGCGCCGGCATCACGCTGGTCAAAGGAGACTTGCGCGGAATTATCAAGGCGGTTCGGCTCAGCCGCGCCGTGATGCGGAATATCCGGCAGAACCTCTTCTTCGCGTTTCTCTACAACACGCTAGGGATTCCCATAGCCGCCGGTGTTCTGTACCCGTTCTTCGGTCTTATGCTTAGCCCGATGATTGCCGCCGCCGCGATGAGTTTCAGCTCGGTTTCGGTCGTCGCCAACGCGCTGCGTTTACGGACGCTGGTGCTGAAGGCGGCGTAAGGTAGAGTCGACCATGCCGTGCATGGTAAGCATTATTGTTTATCCCGCTTTTAGCGGGAACGGCTATTTTCAGGGGAGGTGGAACAGAAAATATCGGAAGTCATTGAAATTTTAAGGTGGGCCGAATTTTACAGTGCGCGGCGCCGGTTCTAAACAGTATACCGATAACACAAACAGATTGGAGAACAAGATGAGAAAGTATATACTTATTATTGGAATGATTGCAGTCACAGCCCTCTTGGGCACAGTCGCCCTGGCGGAGAAAGAACAGCCCCAGCCACAGATAAAATGTCCGGTGATGGAGGGAAAGATTGACAAATCGCTCTTTGTGGAATATGACGGCAAACGTGTCTACGTATGCTGTAAAGACTGCATCGAGACCGTTAAGAAGGATCCCGCAAAATATATTCGCGAGATTGAGTCTGGCGGGTTATCATTAGAAAAGGTGCAAATCACCTGTCCGGTTATGGGCGGCAAGATAGACAAAAAAGTGTATACCGATTACAATGGCAAGCGTGTGTATTTCTGTTGCGCGGGGTGTATCCCACAGTTCAAAAAAGATCCTGGTACGTATCTGAAGAAGCTGGAAGCGGAAGGCGTCGTCCCGGAACCCGTGCCAGCAGCGGCGGACACGGAAAAGAAGGAAGCGCCGAAGGACACCGGCGCTCAAACGGCGCCCAAGGCCGAACACAAAGACGCCGGAGGCTGTCATTGATGATCTGCCGCCAGGTGGCGGAGATCGCCCCGCTGCCGGAGGGTGTAGCCGGCGCAAATATCGGCTGGAAAATGTGATTTATAATGCGTCTGATCAAATTATTCTGTCTTGTGTCAGCGCTGGCCTGCGGACTCGGCCTGGCCGGTTGCGCCTCGCTGCCCGAGAAGATTCTACACGCCAAGTATCGTGAAACATATGACGCCGTCTATGAAGCGCCGAACACGACGGATGCCACAGCGCGGTTTGACGGGAATTCAACGTTTGACGATTACCTCCAGTATGCCTTTGCGCATAGTCCCGGATTACGCGCGGCATTCGACCGCTGGAAAGCGGCACTGGAACGTATTCCGCAGGCGCGCTCCCTGGACGATCCGACGCTGTCGTTCGAATACTTCATCGAACAGAGACAAACGCGGTACCAGGCGAGCTTGACGCAGGTGTTCCCGGCATTCGGCAAGTTGAATCTGCGCGACAAACGGGTCGCGTCTGAAGCAGAGGCGGCCATGCACGCCTTTGAGGCTGAGCGGTTTGAGCTGTTCGATCGCGTGGTCAAGGCATTCTACGAGTATCATTACCTGCTCCGCGCAACCGAGGTAACCGATGAGGACTTCCAACTGCTCGTGGATATAGAGAAGGTTGTGACAACCCGTTACCAGGCCGGCCTGGCGCCTTTTTCCGACCTTATCAAGGCGCAGGTGGAAATAGACCGGGTTGCCAACGAACTGGCCTCATTGCGGGACGAGCGCGGCTCAAAATCGGCCCTCCTTGTTGCCTTGCTCAATCTTCCGGCCCGCGCCGCGCTTCCATGGCCGAAGGTGTCTTCCTCCGGTCGCGCGATTATTAATGAGGCTGTTCTTGCCGGCATGCTCGCGGATCTAAACCCGGAACTGAAGGCGGCGGACTCGATAATTACCGCCGCGGTCTATCGGGAGAAGTTGGCGCACCGGAGTTTTCTGCCGGATTTAATGCTTGGAGCAAGCTGGATGGTTATGCCGGGAATGGATGGGAAAGGCGACGAGTCCGATGTGGGCATCATGGCCGGCATCACCGTGCCGGTCTGGTGGGGTAAATATCGCGCCGAGATCAGGGAAGCCGGCGCCATGATCCGAGCGGCGGTCAATGCCAGAGACGACAGGCGGAACATGCTCAAGGCCGAGCTGAGCATGGCAATCTTCAAGTTTCGTGACGCCGAGCGAAGGATCGCCCTCTTCACTACCTCGTTAATTCCAAAGGCTACACAGGCGCTGGAGGTGGCGAAACAGGAATTTGCGTCCGGAAAGACCGATTTCATGACTCTCATTGACGCCCAATGCACCCTGCTTGAATTCAGGCTGATGGCCGAGCGCGCGGCGGCGGATCGCGAAATTACGTTAGGTGAGATTGGCTGCTGTATCGGAATGTATGATGTCGGGGGTGGACTGGAAGGCAAAACGCCCGGCAAGAAGAAATGACACATTGAGAAGGAAGAGATAATGATGAAATTCGTGGAAATATTGAAGAACGGTCGCGCTCGTTGGGGAGTGGGCATTGTCCTCATCGTTGTGGCGTTTGCCGCCGGTGTGGCGTTTTTGTCGGTCGGCTGCGGCAAAAGCCCGCACCAACACAATGCGGCGAAGAGCGCCAAATATCACTGCCCGATGCACCCGACCGTGGTATCGGACAAACCGGGCGATTGCCCGATTTGCGGCATGCGGCTGGTGCCGATCGAGGAGGCAAAGAAAGATCCTGCCATCGCGCCAGCATCCGCCATGGCGGACAAGAAGATCATGTATCGTTCTACCATGAAACCCAACGAGGTCAGCGACAAGCCCGGCAAGGATTCGATGGGCATGGAGATGGAAGCGTTTGAAGTAACGCCGGGGGGCAAGGCGGGGGTGCCTGGACTGGCGGCGGTGTCCATCACGCCGGAAACCCGCCAGCGCATGGGGCTTACCCTGGGCACGGTTGAGAAACGTGTCCTCTCGCGGCACCTGCGCACATCGGCGCGCATTGTGGCGGACGAAACGCGGTTGTATCGCGTGACTACCAAGATAGAAGGCTGGGTTGAAAAACTCTTCGTTTCGGTCACCGGGCAGGAAGTGCGCAAGGGGGATCCGCTCCTGACCATTTACAGTCCGCAACTTGTCTCCGCCCAACAGGAATATCTGACGGTCGTCCAGGCCGCAGGCAAATTATCCGCCACCACGTCTGGTGATGCCGCTGTCGGCGCCAGGGCGTTACTTGCTTCAGCGCGTCAGCGTCTCCAACTCTGGGACATCAGCGACGAGCAGATCGCGCGTTTGGAGAAAACCGGGCAGGTGGAGAAAACCCTGACGTTGTATGCCCCGGCCGGCGGCTACGTGACCGAAAAGAATGTGTTAGCCGGTCAGAAGATCATGTCCGGCGAGCCGTTGATGGTGGTGGGCGATCTGACCCGTGTCTGGGGCGATGCCGACATCTACGAATCCGATCTGCCGTACGTAAAGACCGGCATGGCGGTGGAAATCACGTTGCCCTATTGGCCCGACAAAGTTTTCAAAGGCACGGTCAGTTTCATCACGCCGACGCTCGATCCTGAGACCCGTACGTTGCGGGCGCGCCTGGAGATTGACAATCCCGATGTGGCGCTCAAACCCGAAATGTACGCCAACGCGCATCTGCGCTACGAACTGGGCGAACGGCTGGTTGTTCCCGAACAGGCGGTCATGCGCACCGGCCTGCGTAACTACGTTTTCCGTGAGGGCGCCGACGGCAAACTCATCCCTACCGAGATCAAGCTGGGCACGCGTGGCGATGGTCATTACGAAGTGGTGTCCGGCCTCAATGCCGGCGACAAGGTCGTCACCTCGGCCAATTTTCTCGTGGACTCGGAATCTTCGATGCGAGCCGCACTCGAATCGCTGACTGAGAAATAAGCCATGATCAAGAAAATCATCGAGTTCAGCGCGCATAACCGTCTGCTGGTCATCGGCCTGGTGGCCGCGGCGGTGGCGTATTCCATCTACACGCTGAAACAGATCCGCCTGGATGCGATCCCGGACCTTTCGGACACGCAGGTGATCGTCTATACCAAGTGGGACCGCAGTCCGGACATTATTGAGGACCAGGTCACATATCCGATTGTCACCGCGTTGCTGGGTGCGCCGAAGGTAAAGGCAATTCGCGGGTTCTCGGATTTCGGGTTCTCGTATGTGTACGTCATTTTTCAAGACGGCACGGACATTTACTGGGCGCGCTCGCGCGTGTTGGAATACATGCAGAAAATCAGCGGCGCCCTGCCGTCCGGTGTAACGCCCGAACTCGGTCCCGATGCCACGGGTGTCGGCTGGATTTTTCAATACGCGCTGGTGGATAAGAGCGGCAAACACAACCTGGCCGAATTGCGCAGTTTCCAGGACTGGAATTTGCGCTACGCCATTCAGAGCGTTCCTGGCGTCGCCGAGGTGGCCGGGATTGGCGGCTTCCAGAAACAGTATCAGGTGACAATTGATCCAAACCGCCTGCAGAACTACGGCTTGTCGGTGATGGAACTCGTCGAGGCGATCCGCAAGAGCAATAACGAGGTTGGCGGCCGGTTGATTGAATGGAGCGGACGCGAGTACATGGTGCGGGGCCGCGGTTACGTGCAGGACATCGAGGCGCTTGGCAAGGCGGTCGTAAAGACCGACCTGAAAGGCACGCCGGTGCTCTTGCGCGATGTGGCCGACATCCAGCTCGGCCCGCAAATCCGCCGCGGCATAGCGGATCTGGATGGCAAGGGCGATACGGTCGGCGCGATTGTCGTTATGCGCCACGGCGAGAATGCGCTGAATGTGATTAAGCGTGTAAAAGCCAAACTGGATGAGTTGAAACCGTCACTGCCCGAAGGCGTTGAGATCGTCACCACCTATGACCGTTCGGGGTTGATCCGGGAATCCATTGACAATCTCAAACACGAACTAATCCTGACGATGATTATCGTTAGCCTGGTAATCCTGTTTTTCCTCTGGCACATGCCCTCGGCCATCGTGCCGATCATTACGATCCCCATCTCCGTCGTGCTGGTCTTTATCCCCATGTACATGATGGGCATTACTTCCAACATTATGAGCCTGGCCGGTATCGCCGTTTCAATCGGCGTGCTGGTGGATGGCGCCATCGTGGAGGTGGAAAACGCCTACAAAAAACTTGAACGCTGGCAGGAGGAGGGCCGCCACGGCGATTTCCACAAAATCAGGCTGGAGGCCCTCATGGAAGTCGGCCCTTCGGTGTTCTTTTCACTACTGGTGATTGCGGTAGCGTTCCTGCCGGTTTTTACGCTCATCGAGCAGGAGGGACGGTTGTTCAAGCCGCTGGCCTACACCAAGACCCTGGCCATTGCGCTGGCGGCCCTGCTGGCGATCACGCTCGATCCCGCCGTGCGTATGCTGTTTGCGCGCATGGACCCGTTTCATTTCCGCCCTCGCTGGCTGGCGTGGATCGTCAACGGCATCACTGTCGGCAAATACTATCCTGAGGAAAAACATCCCGTCAGCCGTGTGCTGTTTGCGTTGTACGAACGGCCCTGCCGTTGGGTGTTGCGCCATCCGAAACTCACCGTCGCGCTGGCGGTCTTGATCATGGCCTCGGCGGTGCCGGTCTACCTGAAACTGGGCCACGAATTCATGCCGCCGCTGAATGAAGGCGTGATTCTCTACATGCCCACCACCTTGCCTGGCATTTCCGTCACCGAAGCGCAACGGCTCATGGAAATTGAGGACCGCATCCTGAAGGCCTTCCCGGAAGTGGTCTCCGTGTTCGGTAAAGCCGGACGCGCCGACACTTCTACCGATCCGGCGCCGTTCTCCATGATGGAGACGACCGTGGTGCTCAAGCCGCCGGGCGAGTGGCGCGTCAAACACCGCTGGTATTCCTCCTGGGCGCCGAAGCCGCTGGCGGCCGTCTTTGGCCAGATATGGCCGGCTCACATTTCATGGGAGGAATTGATCAACGAGATGGATCGCGCCCTGCAAATTCCCGGCAACGTCAACGCCTGGACCATGCCGATCAAAGGCCGCATCGACATGCTTTCCACGGGTGTGCGCACTCCCGTCGGCATCAAGGTTTTCGGCGCGAACCTTGACACGATCCAGAGTATCGGTGAGCGGATTGAAACGATCCTCCGTAAAGTGCCCGGCACACGCAGTATTTACGCCGAACGTGCCGCCGGCGGGTTCTTCGTGGATTTCGTACCGAAACGCGAGGCGCTGGCCCGTTACGGGCTGACCCTGGACGACTTGCATACGGTCATCATGACGGCCATCGGAGGGGAAACCATCTCCACCACCATTGAAGGCCGCGCGCGCTACACCATCAACCTCCGGTACCCGCGGGACCTGCGGGCCGACCTTGACCAGTTCGAACGCGTACTCGTCACCACACGCAACGGTGTACAGGTGCCGATCATTGAGGTGGCCGATATCCGCTTGGTTAACGGTCCGGCCATGATCCGCAACGAAAACGGCATGCTCGCCGGCTACGTTTACGTTGACCTCACCGGCCGCGACGTCGGCGGCTACGTCGAAGAGGCCAAACAGGCCGTAGCCAAAGAATTGAAGCTGCCCACCGGTTACACCCTGGTCTGGAGCGGCCAATACGAGAACATGCTGCGCGTGCGCGAACGGTTGAAGATCATCGTTCCCATAACCATCCTGCTCATTTTCCTCCTGCTGTATATGAACACCAAGTCGGCGTTCAAAGCTATGATCGTTATGCTGGCCGTGCCCTTCTCAATAGTCGGCGCCGTGTGGCTGATGTATGTTCTGGGCTATAATATCTCCATTGCCGCGTGGGTGGGGATGATTGCGTTGATGGGGCTGGATGCGGAGACCGGTGTGTTCATGCTTCTGTTCCTGGATCTGTCGTATGAGGAGGCGAAACGGAAGGGCCGTCTGCAAAATATTTCGGACCTGCACGAAGCCATCATTCATGGCGCGGTTAAACGAATTCGGCCGAAGATGATGACCGTTGCTGCGGCCTCGATGGGTCTCATGCCTATCATGTGGTCGCTGGGTACGGGGGCTGACGTGATGAAGCGGGTTGCCGCCCCGATGGTTGGCGGTTTATTCACCTCTTTTATTTTGGAACTGCTTGTTTATCCGGCCATTTATCTTCTGTGGCGCTCCAGGAGGTTGAAAAGGACATCATGAATATCAATTACAGAGAAGAAATCCGGCTCCAGGGTATCCCGATCAGTGCAGGGGTGGTAGCGGCAAAAGTCTGCCTCTTTAATGAGGGGCGCCATGCCAATTTGCCCGTGTATCGGGTGAGCGGTGAAGGCATGGAACGGGAACGGAACCGCATTCTGCGGGCAATGGATCTGGCGGTGACGCAACTGGAGGCATTGCGCCAGGATGTGGCCTCCCGCGTGGGCAAAGCGGAGGCGGAAATCTTTTCAGCCCAAGCACAGATTCTGCAGGATCCCGCCTTGAAACAGCGGATGCTGGAGACGGTCCAGGCTAAAAACGCCAATGCCGAGGCGGTCGTGACGTCCGTGTTGGAAGCGTATGAGTCCCGCTTGTTGGAAGTGGACAATGAATATATCAAAGATCGGGCTTCGGATATCGGCGAAATCAAGCGGCGCCTGCTGGACATTCTCGGAAATATTAATCCCGCGTTGCAGTGCGCCGGTCAGCCCCATTGTCAGAAGGGACGCAACCGGATCATTGTTGCCGATGAGCTGACGCCCACGCTGACGCTTGCTTTGGATACTGAACATACCCGTGGATTTGTGACCGAACGGGGCGGAAAAACTTCGCATGCCGCCATCCTGGCGCGCGCTTTGGGCATTCCTGCCGTGACCGGCATCAAGGGTATTCACGGCGCCATCAGTTGCGGAACCGAAGTGTTGATCAACGGCAATACGGGTGAAGTGATCGTCTGGCCCTCCGAGACCACCGTCCAGGCGATGCCGGCGGTGCAGCCGCCCCCGGAATCGGGAGCGATGGCCATTACGCCGGTCCCGGGATTGCAGGTCATGGCCAACATAACGACCGCCGCGGATGTCGCCGAGGCCAATGCCATGCTGGCAGAAGGGATAGGCCTGTACAGAACTGAATTCGAATTCTTTTCCGCGGGGCATTTGCTGAATGAAGACGAGCAGTTCGAAAAAATCACCGCCGTGGTCAAGGCAATGAACGGCAAGCCGGTTACCGTCCGTCTGCTCGATGTCGGCGGGGACAAGGCAGCGCCATATTTTGAGATTCCGCCGGAACAGAACCCCTACCTGGGATTCCGCGGTAGCCGCTTTCTTCTGGCCCATCCGGACTTGCTGGCGGCTCAGGCGCGCGCGCTGACGCGCGCCTCGCAACTGGGGCCCGTGCAGGTGCTCTACCCGATGATTATCGATATGGAACAGTTTCTGGCATTAAAAAAAATGTTCCAACAGGCGACGCGCGATATTGAAGCGGGCCGGATTTCTCACGGCGTCATGTTCGAGGTGCCCTCGGCCTGTCTGCAGGCCCGGGAATTGCTGGCCAGCGCCGATTTCGCCAGTGTCGGAACCAACGATTTGATTCAATATTTATTTGCAGTGGATCGCAATAATGAACGGGTCTCTTATGACTTCACCCCGGATCGGCAAGTGTTCTGGCGGTTGCTGGCGGACATGGTTCGCGCGGCGGAGGAACAGGGCCGGCCGCTTTCCGTATGTGGCGAGCTGGCTGGAGATCCCGCTTATATCGGCAAGTTGATCAGTCTGGGCATTCGGATCGTCAGCGTAAGCGCCAAACTGATCCCCGCTGTGCGCCGGGCCGCGGTTGCGGCATTGCGTCCGCCGGTTCTTTCTTGATCGGGGCAGGTCTGCTGATAGGGATGCCTGGGTCTAAGATTTGTGTTTCAGTCCTGCCTGAAATGCCTTGAGGTTGGCTTCAATGACGGCCGGCTTTGCGCCGGTGAAACTTTCGGCGATCCACTGCTCGACGTCAGGAACCGGAATCAGCGGTTTGTGCGCCAGCCAGGCGCCCAGCATCACAAAATTCGCGGCGCGCGCATTGCCCAGATGATCGGCAATGTCCGTGGCCCGGATCATGATAAATCGCTTATCGTGAGCCAGGCGGCAGAGCGACTGGTTGATGACGGCCAGGCCGGTCGGGGACAGTCCCGGCAGAAACCGCGGCGCGCTTTGCTGATTCATGATCATCAGCGAATCAAACTCCTCCGCCAGGGGGGAGGCGATTTCATGCGACGAGAGAATGACCTGGCAATTCGAAGTGCCGCCGCGCACTTCCGCGCCATAGGACGGGAAGAAGGTGAGATACGGCACTTTGCCGATGGCCAGCTGGGCCAGCATTTTGCCAATCAGGAGAATCCCCTGGCCGCCGGATCCCGCGATCAGGATGCGTTCAAGCATGGATGGCAACTCCTTCTTTGCGGAATACCCCGACTGGAAATACGGGGACCATGGACTCCTTTACGAAACGCAAGGACTCTATCGGAGAGAGCCGGAAATACGTGGGGCAGGGGGACAACACTTCCACGAAAGTATATCCTTTGTTGTCAATCTGGGCCGTGAGGGCTGTCCGCAATGCCCGCTTGGCGGCCAGAACGCCTTGGGGACCGTCCAGGGCGACCCGTTCAATATAATAGGGCCGATCCAGCGTATTCAGTAATTCACAGACCCGGATTGGCGGCCCCATGGTCAGCGGATCCCGTCCCTTGGGGCAGGTGGGTGTGATCTGCCCCACAAGGGTGGTGGGCGCCATCTGGCCTCCCGTCATGCCATAGACCGTGTTGTTGACGAAAATGACGGTAATATTCTCTCCGCGATTGGCGGCGTGGACCGTTTCTGCCATGCCAATGGCTGCCAGGTCGCCGTCGCCTTGATAGGAAAAAACAATGCGATCTGGCAACGCGCGTTTTATGCCGGTGGCGACGGCCGCGGCCCGGCCGTGAGCTGCTTCGGAAATATCGCATTTTAGATAGAAATAGGCCAGTACGGCGCATCCCACCGGCGCCACGCCGATCGTTCGCTCCCGAATGCCGAGTTCGTCCATCAGTTCCGCCAGCACCTTGTGAATCAGACTGTGGCCGCAACCGGCGCAGTAGTGCATGGGCACGTTGGTCAGCGATTTTGGACGCTGATACAGCATCTGTTTTTTACTGCGCCGCGCGGGATGGTTTTTTTTCGTGTTCATAGGCCTCGGAATTGCTGCGCCATAAGGGTCAGCGCCGATAACATATTTGATGTCGTGGGAACCCGGCCTCCTGGATATCCGCTGAAATGCACGGGGACACGGTCCTTCACGGCCAGTTGAACATCTTCAAGCATCTGCCCGGCATTCATTTCAACCACCAGCAGAGCTTTGACTTTGCCGGCAAGCGCCAAAAGCGATTCCGAGGGGAAAGGCCAGAGCGTGATCGGGCGGAAGAGCCCGGCTCGCAGGCCCTGGGCGCGTGCCTTTTGAATCACTTCTTTGGCGATTCGCGCACAGGTACCCCAGGCCGCAATCGCATAGTCGCAATTCTCCGTCAGGATCTCTTCGCTCCGTGGTTCCGTGCGCTTGATCTGCTGATAAACTTCCTGGAGGATGATATTGTGTTTTTCCAAACCGCCTTCAGCCATGAACAATGAACGAATATTTCGCGCCTCGCGCTTTGTTGCGCCCGTCAAGGCCCATGGCTTGGCCGGAACTGGAGGCGGGGGCGCGGCATAAAGGGTAATCGGTTCCATCATTTGTCCCAGGCGTCCATCGGCCAGAACCATGACCGGTGTTCGATAACGGTCTGCCAGGCGAAATGCTTCCACGGTCATATCGTGCATATCCTGGACCGAGGCCGGCGCAAGGACGATGCAATGATAATCCCCATGACCGCCTCCCTTGACTGCCTGAAAATAATCGCATTGCGACGGATCAATCCCGCCCAGGCCCGGTCCGCCGCGCTGGACATTGACGATCACCGCCGGTAATCTGGCGCCTGCCAGGTAGGAAATGCCTTCCTGTTTGAGGCTGATGCCGGGAGATGAGGAACTTGTCATGGCCCGCGCGCCGGCGGCCGCGGCGCCGAATACCATACTGATGGCCGCCAGTTCGCTCTCCGATTGAATGAACACTCGTCCGTGTTCAAGCATGTGTTTCGCCATGTACGCTGTCAATTCGTTTTGCGGTGTAATCGGGTAGCCGAAGTAACATTGGCATCCGGCGCGGATAGCGCCTTCGCCCACCGCTTCGTTGCCCATCATGAGCACGCGGGGAGATATGGGTTTCTGTTGGGCCATGATCTTATCCTGTTAAGTGGTCCGAGACTTCCGGGTACGTCGAGTTGCGATCCGGGATGGCGGACGTTCCGTGATTTTTTCAATTTCTAGGGCCGCCTCCGGGCACAGAATTGCGCACTGGCGGCACCCCAGGCAGTCATGTGCCGGGTTTATCTGCGGAAAATGAACCCCGCTCGTGTTCAAGGTTGCAGACATAGCCAGGGTATGACGGGGGCAAACCTCGATGCACAGTTCACAGCCCTTGCAGCGATCAATGTCAATGGTCAGTCGAAAGCTCATGCCTGTAGAAACTCTGGTTGATCAACGCGTCTGCAAAAACCGGAACCCCCTGGGCTCGATCCGGCATGCCTGATCGCCTGATGATGCTGATTGATGCAGGATTCGCGCTACTCACCGCACTGCGTGTGGCAATCCGACAATGTTTCCGGTTGCGGATCGGTTCCGCGAATGATCGAAAATTCTTGTAAAAGAATGACACGCCTGCTCCGGTTTGTCCAGACTTATTCGATACGCCAAAAAAAGATTGCGATTAGCGTTGGTTTTGTCAGAATCATATCAAATCTAAACGCTCTTTCATCCAGTGCCCCGCATGAAATTACTCATCCGGATCATTATTGCGGTCATGGCGGCCATTCTCGGGTTGCAGGTTCTGCCATGGCCGTCAGTGGCGGTGATCCTGCCGGCGGCCAGTCCTTGGGTTGCTCTGGGGTCTGCCCTCGCTGCCCGGCATGTCTCATGGGTCTCGTGGTTGGCCCTGCCACTGGTGTTGCTGGCGTTGGTTAAAGGACGCTGGTTCTGCCGCCGCCTGTGTCCCGTCGGTCTGGTTCTGGATGTGCTGGGTAATCTCAACCGCAGGAACCGGGATGCGTATCATCAGGTTCCTGCACTCGGTCGTTGGCTGGTGGTGTTTGGCGCGGGGACTGCCGCGGCAGGATATGCCTGGTTTTTATGGATGGATCCCCTGGCGTTATTCAACGGTTTTGCCGGCGTATGGCGGCCTATGCCTCGATCTTGGGGAGACGTGTTGCCGGCGATCGGATTCGGTTGCGTGCTTCTTCTCACGATCTATCGGCCTCATATCTGGTGCGAGCGCCTGTGTCCGTTGGGCGCCCTGCAGGCCATGCTGGGAGGGGCCGGCCGACGGATTCGGGCTTTGCTACGCAGTAGTTCGAAGGTACTCCCCGGGGGGGGGCAAGACTGGATGGCTCGTTCCGATACCCAGGTGGAACCATGGCGGAGCATAAAATCCGGCCGTCGGATTTTTTTAATGGCCTTGTGCGGCGGAGCGGCGGGATGGTTGACGCGGAGACTCCGAACCCGGAATTCTGTTCAACCGCTTCGGCCGCCGGGTGTTGTGGATGAAAGCCGTTTTCCGGGACTGTGTGTGCGCTGCGGTAACTGCATCCAAGTCTGTCCCGAGCGTATTCTGGTTCCCGACCTTGGTGGAAGCGGTTTGGGAGGTCTGCTGACCCCTGTGGTAAACTACGGTCGGGATTACTGCGACGAGTGGTGTAACCGGTGCACCCAGGTCTGTCCCACGGGGGCGATTCGGCGCCTGACCCTGGAGGAAAAACGGTGTCTCTCGCTGGGAAATGCGCGGATTGACCGGAGCCGCTGTCTTGCCTGGTCGCAACAGCAGTATTGCCTGCTGTGCGCCGAGTTTTGTCCCTATCTGGCGATTCGGTCGCTGGAGAATCAGGGTGTTCCTTGTCCGGAGGTGAATCAAGCCGTCTGCCGGGGATGCGGCGCCTGCCAGAGCCAGTGTCCGGCGCGTCCGCGCAAGGCCATTGTCGTCTGGGGGATGGTCCAACATCCTGCGGAGTAAAATCGCGACTTGACAATGCCGACTGGATATTGAGAAGGTAGCTAACTATTAAACCCGGTGTTCGGATTCATGGCGGCATGAATCATTTTGCAGGGAGAATATGCCCATTCCCATCGTCAAAGAAGTGTTGCCGTTTTTAATCGGATGCCTGGTCATCTTTGGAGCATTGGGGATTGTTTGCCGTCTTGTGAAGTGGCGCCGGACGGCGATCCTATGTTTCATCCTGGCGATCGTATCGGCCTGCTACATGCTGTATTTTTTCCGGGATCCCGAGCGGACGCCGTCAACGGATACGACGGTTGTGGTTGCCGGCGCCGATGGGGTCGTCATGAGCATCAAGGAGATGCCGGAAAATGCGTTCTTGAAGACGGAAACAGTGCGCATCAGTATTTTTCTGAGCCTTTTTGATGTCCATGTGAACCGGGCGCCGGTTGCCGGCACAATCACTTTTCTCCAATATTACCCGGGCGCGCGCTACTTTACCTTTCAGGAAAAGTCCTCCGATTACAATCAGCACAATTCCATTCTGATTGAAGGTCCGCAAACCCGGTGCCTGGTCAATCAGATTGTTGGCCCGGTGGCGCGGCGGGTGGTTTACTGGCTGACGCTGAATCAGGATGTGGCGCTGGGCGAGCGCATCGGCATGATGAAATTCGGGTCCCGGCTGGATATGTATCTGCCGAAATCCGATGTGAATGTTGTGATCCGGAAAGGTGATAGGGTAAAGGCGGGTCTGACTGTTGTCGCAACGATCAAACCCAAGGGACCCAAGTCCTGAGAGGAAACAGCGGAGACTTTTTCATGAACTGGCGCCAAATTCTTCCAACGATTATTACCCTGGCCGCGATGTTGTGCGGCTTTTTCAGTATTCTGCTGGCCCTCGAGGGACATGAAAATTTTCTCCTTTCGGCACAATTAATCATGCTGGCGTTAATTCTGGATGGGCTCGACGGCAATCTGGCGAGATTATTGAAGGGAACCAGCGCCTTTGGCGCAGAACTCGATACCTATGTGGATATGACGGCTTTCGGCCTGGCGCCGGCTATTTTGATTTACCAAGTGTCCTTGCAGAGACATGTGGACTGGCGGATCCTGATGACCGCCATGGTGGTGCTGTCCGGCGTTATTCGCCTGGCGCGGTTTAAGGTCAAGGATCCGCTTCGCGGGCAGGCCGGGTACTGCGGATTGCCAATCACGGCCAGCGCCGGATGGGTGGCGCTCTTTGTCTTCTTAAGTGAAACCAAGTTCTTCGGCGAGTTTTTCCGACTGAGCCAGGGGCCGGTCGGGGTTTTTTTCCTTATCGGCGTAATTGCCATGATCACCTTGCAGGTATCCAATGTGCGTTATCCGAAGCCCAGCAAACTCATGATTGTCTTTATCCCCTGCGTGGTCTTGGTGGCCTTGCTGTTTTACCACGAGCGTGGCGTGGCGAGCATGGCGGCGCTTATTATGCTGACTTTGGGTCTGATCTATGTCCTAATCGGTCCCTTGTTCGTCAAATTGAAGAAAGCGCCGTTTCTTCCGCCGGAACCAGAGGAGGTTGAGGAAGTTACCCTGTAGTCATGGAAACACCCGCAGATCCTGTCGGTCGCATCATCGATGATCTTATCGGTTACCTCGAAAACCTGAAGGAAGACGGTGTGACCGAAATAGAACTGTCCCGGGAATTGACGGAGCGCCCCATGCTGATGACCAGTTCCCCATCCGACGCGCAATCGCCTGCTGGACCCGTCGTTCCCGAAACGCGTATCCCGGTGGCGGCGAACGATTCGGCCGTTAACGTTAAGGCGGCCTTGGCGGGCATCGCGTCACAGATTGCTGTCTGTACCAAATGTGTTCTCCATAAAACACGGACAAAGACGGTTCCCGGCCAGGGGCATTCACAACCCGAGATCTTGTTTGTCGGAGAAGGGCCCGGCGCGGATGAAGACCTCCAGGGACTGGCGTTTGTCGGACGGGCCGGGCAATTACTGACCCGCCTGATCATCCGGATGGGTTACCGGCGGGAAGATGTCTTCATCGCCAACGTGGTCAAATGCCGGCCACCCGATAACCGCAAGCCGTTGCCGGATGAAATGGAAGCCTGCCTGCCGTTCCTGAAGGCGCAAGTTGCGGCCTTGAAGCCGAAGGTAATTGTGACCCTGGGAGCGACCGCCTTGGAGGGCTTGATCCCCGCGCAGGGAAAAATTTTCATCACCCGCCTGCGCGGGAAATGGCTGACGTACGAAAACATTCCATTGATGCCGACCTTCCATCCCTCCTATTTGCTGCGTAACCCGCCAGCCATGTGGGATGTCTGGAACGACATGCTGGAAGTGCTCAAGCTCCTGGGGCGCACCCCGCCGCCGAAAAAATCAGGATAAACTAAGAGCTTATCCATAAATAGTCCGAAAGCCGCTAATAGAGCGGCTGCTACAGCAAAAGTCTGTGCTTTTCAGAGGTGTAGCATCGGCTCTATGAGCCGATTCCTTAGTTACGGACAAGCTCTAAGGTTAACACTGTTCGATTTACGGAGAAAAACGATGTGGGGAATATTGATCATATCTTTGCTCAGCCTGGTACCCGCCGTTCTCGTCATTGTCTTTCGAAAGGCGTATTGGTTGAGAGTGCTGGTGGTTGTCACGCTGACGTGATTTCGAACCGGTTTCCGCGGAACTCGAAGGCCTGTCCGTTAACGGCGTGGAAACGTCGCCTTTTGATTCCGAGCAACGCCAGCGGATTCTCGTATCCCACCTGCCACAGTTCGGCTTCGGAAAGAATTTCCAGCGAAGCCAGGTGATTCATGCATTGAAGCATGGTGGCGGATGATCCGGCGAGGTAAGGGGTATCGCCTAAGCTGATTCGGCCCGTGGGTGCCAGCACTACTTTCGAGCCGTGAAATTCATACGTGCCCGGTGGCAAGCCCGCCAAGCTGGATTGATCGCTGACCACGATGAAATGATTCGTTGTTTTGGCGCGACAGGCGACTTTGATGAAATCGGCCGGCAGATGATGCCCGTCGGTGATAAAAGTTCCGGTCAGGTTGTCGCATGCCAGTTGCCACCAGAGCGGGTTTTGATGGCGATTGATCATGTTCGGCATGCCGTTGCCCAGATGGGTACAGGCCCTGGCGCCGGCCTGCACCGCCTGCTCCAGCGCGGCATCATCCGCCAGGTGATGGCCGAGCGCCACCACCGTGCCGTGCTCGGATGCGTAACGGATTAGCGCTGTCGCGCCTTCCACTTCCGGGGCGAGTGTCAGCAGAATGACTTTGTTGTCCGCCCATTCCTGCATTTGACGGAAGACATCTACGGAGGGCGGAATGATGCACGCTGTCGGATGGGCGCCGCGGGCGCCTTCCTCCGGCGATATAAATGGGCCTTCGATGTGGATGCCCAGGATATGGCGCGAGCATTCCGGATCTCGCATGGCTTCCGCCATGAGCGCCAGGTTGCGGCGAAATCCGTCAATGGGTTGCGTGATGAGGGTAGCGCAATAGGCAATGGTTCCATCCTTGACCAGTTCCCGCGTGGCGGTCCGGATTTGATCCAGCGTCAGAGTTTCCGAAGAGAAATCAATGCCCTTGTATCCGTTGGACTGAATGTCAATGAAGCCGGCTTTTTTCATGGTGTGTTTTTCCAGGGGGGTGTTTCAGGCAGGAGTTGTTCAAACTCGGTCACCAGGTCGGCTTCGTATTTGCCCCCGTATTCGTGCCGTAGGAATTTATCATAGGCTTCCCGGTAAAACCGTTCCCAGGACTCGGGTTCATGTCCCGGATTGATGGGATAGAAATGTGCCTTGTTTCCTTTGGCCGCGATGAAATCGCCCGGAGCGTCGCCGATCATCAGGGTGTTGTCGGGCTGGTAACGTCCGCGGGTGGCCATCTGGATGTGCTCTGTCTTGGTGCCCAGTTCCTGGCCCGCGATCACCTTGACGTATCCCATCAGGTCATGCTGCTGCCATTCCCGGATCAAGGCTTCGGTCGGCGTCTGCGAAACGCAGATGGCGTCGGAGTTCGCCTTGATCTTCTGCAAGCTGTCCAGCACCCACGCGTAGGGAGGCACGTTGGTCACCGTTTTCTCGATCTCCTTGTTAACGGCCTTGCTCCAGGCCAGAACGGATGCCAGTTCCTGGTCTGCGGTCTCGTTGACCAGCTTTTCCAGGGCCGGGTTACCCAGGGGCAGGCCGGATTCAATGAATTTTTTTAGGGCTTTGAACTCCGGCAGGCTGACGCCGCTGGCCATGACTTCGGGACGGTCGCGGAGAAGATCGATCGATAACACCAGGCAGGGAAACCTGTTTTTTCCGCGATGCTTGGAATACAGGTTGACGAACTCGGCGGCTTCGCGGAGGTACTTTTCGATCGGTTCCAGGCGCCAGTTCGAAACGATCAGTTTATGAAAGCATTTCTTCTGCTTGATTTCCATCGTGTCGAACACGCAACCGTCGGAATCGATGCCGACAAAGGTCTCATGTTTCGGTTGAAGCCCTGTTAAATCATTCTTGGTGGTGAACACCGATGACTTGCTCATGTTGCTCCTTTGTGCTATGCCAGCCACTCCGTGTGGAACATTTCCCCGCGTTTGCGGTCCACGCGCTCGTAGGTATGGGCCCCAAAATAATCGCGCTGGGCCTGCAGGAGGTTGGCTGGCAGGCGCGCGCTGCGATAACCGTCGAAATAGGCTAGGGCCGAGCAGAAGGCGGGCATGGGAATCCCCAGGCGCGAGGCTTCGATGACAACTTTCCGCAGACTGTCCTGGTTCTTCTTGAGAACGCCGGTGAAATACCGGTCCAGCATCAGGTTCGGCAGATCCGGGCGGCGATCGAAGGCCTCCTTGATCTTGCCGAGGAACCGGGCGCGGATGATGCATCCGCCCCGCCACATCAAGGCAATTTCTCCGAAATGAAGGTCCCAGTTATTCTCCCGGGCGGCGGCGGCCATCAGGGCATAGCCCTGGGCATAGGAGCAGATTTTGGCGGCATACAGCGCCCGGCGAATTGCCTCGACAAAAACTTTCCGGTTGCCGCGGAACCTGGTCTTCGGCGCCGGCAGGTGTTTGGCGGCGGCAACGCGCTCTTCCTTGATGGCTGATAGACAACGCGCGAAAACGGCTTCGGCGATAGTCGGCGCCGGCACCCCGAGGTCCAGGGCGGCTTCGCTGGTCCATTTTCCAGTGCCTTTCTGTCCGGCCGTGTCGAGGATGACATCCACCATGGGCCTGCCGGTCTCCGGATCTGTTTTGGCCAGGATGTCCGCCGTGATCTCAATCAGGTAAGAGTCCAGTTCGCCCTGGTTCCATTTCCTGAACACCTTGTGCATTTCCTTTGGGGGCATGCCCAGCGCCTGGCTCATGACCTGGTAGGCTTCGCAGATCAACTGCATGTCGCCGTATTCAATGCCATTGTGCACCATCTTGACGAAATGGCCGGCGCCGTCATTGCCCACCCACTCACAGCAGGGCGCTCCGTCTTCCACCCTGGCACAGATTTTCTGAAAGATGTTTTTGACGTGGGGCCAGGCCGCCGGCGATCCGCCGGGCATCATGCTCGGGCCTTTCAGGGCGCCTTCTTCGCCGCCGGAAACGCCGGTTCCGATGAAAAGCAGGCCTTTGCTTTCCAGGGTCTTTGTCCGCCGGATGGTATCGGGAAAATGGGAGTTGCCGCCGTCGATGATGATGTCGCCGGGATCGAGCAGGGGTACCAGCTGGGCGATGAATTCATCCACCGGCTTGCCGGCCTTGACCATCAGCATGACCCGCCGGGGTTTTTTCAACGCCGCGATGAGTTCGCCCAGGGAATGGGCGCCGATGAATTTCTTGCCGTGGCCGCGGCCTTTGCTGAAATCATCGACTTTCGCCACCGTGCGGTTGAATACCGCCACGGTAAATCCCCGGCTTTCCATGTTCAGGGCCAGGTTTTCGCCCATGACTGCCAGCCCGATCAATCCGATATCCGCTTGATTCATACAGGTTCTCCGATAACTGGTTCCCGAAAGAAGTTAATTGCGCCTTCTCTTTTAAGAAAAGCGCTCCGGAATGCAAGCGAAAAAAACATTTACATTTTTCTTGTCTTTGATATCGGGTCCGAATAGATTTTATCCAGTTAGTGAACAAACGATTGTTTTCAAGGGGTAATTGTGGCAACGCTCAAAGATATTGCCCGTAAAACGGGCTTTTCGGTGGCCGTTGTTTCCCGCGCCTTGAATCCGCGGCCGGATCGGTACGCCCGTGTGTCGCCGGTAACGCGTCGTCTGTTGATGCAAGTCGCGCGCGAAATTGGGTTCCGCCGGAATCGGATGGCGGAATTCATGCGGCGCGGCGGCTTGCCAACCGTGGGTGTTTTTTTGCCGGCGGCGGCCAACCGGCTGGTGGCCGACCTTGTATTCGGCATTTCGGAGATATTGTCGGAAGAAGACCTTCCTCTGCAGATTGGCTTTGATAGCTACGTCGAAGGCTTTCGTAAATTTCTCCGGCGCAATGTTGATCTCGCCCACTCGGGTATCATTTCCTATCCTGGCTTGATTGCCGATCCGGACGTGGAAAAGGAGGTGGCCGCCTACCGCTTCAAGGGAGGAAAAGTCGTTCTCCTTAATACATCGGCGCAGCTTGACGGGGTGCCGGTCATCTCGATTGACGACCGGCACGGTGGGCGCTTGGCGGCAGAACGCTTGTTGGCGCGGCGCTGTGTCCGTTTTGCCTTTATGGGATCCTATTCTGGCCGAAAGCAGGGATTTCAACAGTTCCTATCGGCGGCCGGCAGAACTGCGCGTGAATTCAAGAGTGACGCATCCGGCCTGAAGTCGTTGTCCCGGTTTTGTCTGAAAGCGTCTTCCTCCCGGCCGGTCGGTATTTTTGCCGCCACGGATGTGCTGGCGTTACGGGTCCTTCGGGCATTATCCCTGACCTCCCTCCAGGTGGGTCGCGACGTTCTGTTGATCGGATACGATGATCTGGATTTAACTTCCGAGATCACACCGGCGTTGACCACGCTCCATCAGCCTTTCCGGGAAGAAGGCCGCCTGGCGGCGCGCAAGCTGATTTGCATGATTAACGGGGGCCAGGAATCATCCGTTTTAATTCCACCGCGGCTGGTGATTCGCGAGTCGGCATGAATGAGTGTTTTTTGCCTTGAGGGACCGGTGGTTGTTCACACGGTTAAAACATAAAGAAGAAAGGAGCATAATTGCCCGCCCCGCGGCGGGTCGGGATTTAATGGTGAAGAAACAACGGACCGGCCTGAGGGCAGGCCGGCTCCAGAAGCGGCAGATAGATTAAAAATGGAGCCGGGGTGCCCCCCGCCCGCAATCCGTCAGTCGACGGATAGCGACTGCGGGCAGGTCACCCCGGTTGTTTCAGGAGAGCACCATGAGCAGGACGATTCGAGTTGGTATTGTAGGCTGTGGCGGTATCGCGCGCGCGCATGTCAATGGCTACAAGGGCAACAAGGGAGTTACCATTGTCGCGGTTTATGATGTCAGACCTCAGGCCGCCGACAAACTGGCTGAAGAAACCGGCGCCCGTGTGGTGGGATCACTGGATGAAATGGTGAAAGGTGGCGATTTGGATGCCGTCAGTATTTGTTCGCCTCCGGCGATGCATCTCGACAACTGCATGCCGTTCTTGAAAGCAGGAATAGGGATTCTCTGCGAAAAGCCGTTGGAAGTGAATGCCGGAAAAGCCGGCCAACTGGCTGCGCTGTCGCGCCGATCCCGCTCTGTATTTATGACGGCGTTCTGTCATCGGTTTCATCCCGCAATCGTCGAATTGAAAGGTCTCATTGATCGCGATATCCTCGGCAAACCACTTTTGTTTCGCAATATCTTTGGCGGTTACCTGGCGCTCAAGGGTAACCACCGTACGGATCCGAAGCTCTCAGGCGGCGGGTGCCTGGCGGACAATTGCGCTCACTCGGTGGACCTGTTTCGTTTCCTCGTGGGCGATCCGGTGGCCGCCCAGGCAATGGCTGGGAACATCATGCAGAAGCTCCGCATCGAGGACTTTGGCATGATCAACCTGGCCACGCGTGGCAGCGCCGCGTTTGGCGAAATCACATCCAGCTATTCCCTTAAAGTCTGCGGCAACTTTGTGGAATGGTATGGAACCAAAGGCACGGCCATCGTTAGTTACTGGAATCCTGGATTTCCCGACCTGTCGTACAAGGTCGAAGGTGGAAATGCATGGAAGCCTGTTGATTGCGCGAAACACCCGGACCGGTTCGTTGGCGAGGTGCGGCACTTTTTGGACTGTGTGCGCCGGCGCAAGCAACCGGCGATCACGGCGGCGGACGGGTTTAAAGCCGCTTGCATTATCAGGGCGATTTATCAATCGGCAGGGAAGGGAAAACGAATACCCGTCTCGTATCGTTAAGGGCTTTGGATTGAAGATCCCCAACTAAAAACACAAAAATCGTTTATGGCTGAATATAAAACAGGTTTGCTTATTGTTGGCGGCGGCGCTGGAGGCTGCGCTGCGGCGCTTAGCGCATGTTCGGTTAATCTAAATGTAATAATGACGGAAGAAACGGACTGGATCGGCGGACAATTAAAGTCCCAAGCCGCGCCACCGGATGAGCATCATGCTATTGAAACACATGGTTGCACAGGCCGGTACCGTGAATTTCGTAACAAAGTCCGGCAATATTATAAAGACAATTATCCGTTGACCACGGTGGCACAAAATGATCCTTTCCTTAATCCCGGCAAAGGAAACGTGTCGAAATTATGTTTTGAGCCGCGGGTAGGATTGCATGTGCTTCAACAGATGCTGGCTTGTTCCGTGGCCTCGAATAAATTGAAAATCCTGTTGAAACGCAAGCCTGTGGAAGTTGATCTTTCCGGGGATTCAATTATAAGCGTAGCACTCCTCAATTCCGAAACCGGCGAAAGAGACTTTATAGAAGCGGATTATATTCTGGATGCTACCGAGTTGGGCGACCTACTGGCATTGTCAGGATCTGAATATGTCGTCGGGGCCGAATCAGCGGATGAAACGGGAGAACCGCATGCGGTATCCGGTCCGGCTCAACCGGACAATGTGCAATCATTCACTTGGTGTCTTGCTGTCGGTTATGATCCTAAATGCAGTCATATAATTGACAAACCGTCAAATTATCAGTTCTGGAAGAATTTTACCCCATCCATGAGTCCGCCATGGTCCGGACGATTATTGAGTTGGACCTATTCGCAGCCTTGGACACTCAAACCCCAGGCAAGCGGAATAGGGCTCATGGATTTGCCGATTCAAGCTGCTGACACAAGTGATTTATGGCGTTATCGCCGACTGCTATGTTCCGATCATTATAATGCCCCGATTGATGAGGTTACCCTGATTAATTGGCCGCAAAATGACTATGTAAATGGAAATATCATTGACAAGTCTGAAGATGAAATCCAAAAACATTTGCATGCTTCAAAAGATCTGTCGCTGAGTCTGCTTTACTGGCTGCAGACAGAGGCGCCAAGACCGGATGGCGGAATTGGATATCCCGGCTTGTATCCCCGCCCGGATATTACGGGAACGGAAGATGGCTTGGCAAAATATCCCTACATAAGGGAATCCAGGCGCATCAAGGCATTATTTACAATAACAGAATTACACGTCACGAAAGAATCTAGCGACAATCATACGGCGTCTTTTTTCAAAGACAGCGTTGGAATTGGATCCTATCACATTGATCTTCACCCTTCATCGGGAGGAAACAATTATATACACTGTGGTGCGACCTTGTTTCAAATTCCTTTGCGCAGTATGATTCCTGTTCGCATGAAAAATCTTATTCCCGCATGTAAAAATATTGGAACAACTCATATTACAAATGGATGTTACCGCCTTCATCCCGTCGAATGGAATATCGGCGAATCTGCCGGGCTTCTGGCGGCATTTTGTCTGCAAAACAAGGTTTATCCGCGCCAGGTGGCGGAACGCGGCGAAGTTCTCGGTGAATTTCAGAAACTTCTTGCAGATCAGAAGATCGAACTCGAATGGCCTTCTATTGCTTGATGGTTTCTAATCGCCGGACTTTCCGAGGACGTATGAATTAAGCCGCCAAAGGCGGCGACTGTTTCATGTAACCGCTGGCGCCCGCCCTGTATCGGGGCGAGGCCTCGCCTCGGAGGGCGGGGTGACGCCGCCGGAAGCATCCACGCCCTCACGGGCGCTGCGGCTACAAAAACAATTCTTAAAAAATACAATTTTCTTTTGGGAAGAATTATTTATCAAATTCAAGAAGGGAACGAATATGAGGAAAGTTGCCATCGGGAAAGTGCAGGTCTCCGGTCTATGTATAGGAGGAAACCCGTTTGCCGGGTTTTCCCATCAGGGGAATGAGCGCAGCCGGGAAATGACCGAGTATTTCACTCCCGAACGCATCAAAGAGACGTTGCGCGCCGCCGAGTATGCCGGTATAAATACCCTCTTTGCGCGTGCTGACGATCATATTATCGCGGTCCTACGCGACTATTGGGGCAATGGCGGAACCATCCAGTGGTTTGCGCAAGTATGCGAAGAAAAGGATAAAGCCGACAGTTGGAAAACGTGGATACAGACATCTTTGGAATCCGGGGCAACGGCCATATACATTCATGGAGGGGAAACGGATTTCTGGCATGCCAACAGTCTGTTTGACAATCTAAGGGAGGCCTTCCGCATGATACGGGATTGCGGGGCGCCTGTAGGATTCGCCGGGCATAGACCCGAGTCACACGAATGGGTTCGCGACAACCTCGATGTCGACTTCCAGATGTGTTCGCATTATAATCCGACAGATCGCACTCGTAGCCCACATCATATTTCCGTGGATGAAAAGTGGAATGATGACGACCGCAAGCGAATGCTGAAAACCATTGCGACTATTGAAAAGCCTGTAGTCCATTACAAAGTTTTTGCGGGTGGTAATAAACCCATAATCCCCGCATTCGAAGTTCTTGGCAATGCAGTTCGCAATAACGATGTTGTGTGCGTAGGAATGTTTATTAAGGATGATCAGGATATGATCAGAAAGGATATAGCGCTTTTCGAAAAATATGTGGAAAAGCTCAAGGCACAGGGCCAACAAAATAACGATTAGTTTTGATTGCGAAGTGCGGCGAAAACAAGGGGCCATCTTCGTCCGGAAGGAATGCCAAAAGCGAGTGGAGTCAGCCATGGCGCCGCGAGTATTTTGGCAAAATCAGGTCCATACCGTCAACAACATCATAAGTGAAGGAAATCATTCATGAACAAACGAATTGGTTTTGTGGATTTCAAGCTGGATAACTTTCATGCGAATACCTATCTCGCGGCGATTCGGGGAGAACTGCGCGGTCGTGGCTTTACCGTCGATGGGTGTTTTGGCATGGAGGAGGCAATGGGCCGGCAATGGGCGGAAAAGAACGGCGTGCCCTATTTCGATTCCGTCGCCAAGCTGGATAAGGCCGTGGATTATTACATGATTCTGGCGCCGTCCAATCCCGAAACGCATTGGGCGCTGTGCAAGAAGGTGTTTCCCATGCGCAAGCCGACCTACGTGGACAAGACCTTTGCGCCGGACCTCAAGACAGCCGCAAAACTATTTGCGTTGGCCGATAAGTGCGGCGTTGCCATGCAAACCACCTCTGCGCTCCGCTATACGAAAATACAGGCCCATGTCCGCGAGGTGGGTGCGGCCAATGTCCGCCACATGGTGGCGTGGGGAGGCGGCAGCTCGTTTGAAGAATATGCGATTCATCCCGTGGAACTGGTCGTCAGTTGCATGGGGCCAAACGCCGAACGCCTCATGTTGCGGGGCGCAGACAACCAGCGGCAGTTGGTCGTTGACTTCAGCGGCGGGCGCACCGCCGTCATCAATGTGTACACTAACGCCGCCACCCCGTATGCGGCCAGCGTCACCACGGACAAAGAAACCAAAATCATTATTGAGGACTGTGCGCGCCTCTTTCTGGATATGGCCGCGGCGATCCTGGATTTGTTTGAGGCCGGAAAAGCGACCATTGACCGGGCGGAAAGTCTGATGATCCGCCGGATTCTGGATGTGGCCCTTAAGGCTAAAGCAATAGGCAGATTTATGAAGCTATGACGCCTTGGTATAGAAAACACAGCCCTCAACCCATAAATTTGTCAACAGAACTAAAAAAATGAAGACACCCGAATTCAATCCGCAGTTGCAGCAATATCTTCGTTCCGGTCCTGTCTTGAAATGTTACGAGGTTTTGAAAAACGAGGGTTTATGTCTTTGGATTGACACGGTCAAACCGCGCGTGTTTACCCTTTTCTCGTTTGGAACATTTGGTCCGTTCCAGAACATCCTCTATAACTCGGACTCGAACCAGCTTCGGGCCGGACATTGGGGAATCTACCCCTACGGCCAAGCGGCTACCGGTCAGGTTTTTCCGTTCCAGTCCGGTTTCCGCGACATGCAGAATAATGCGGAATTCAGATTCGAACCGGAGGAAATCCAGCCGGATTACGGCAGGGGTGCACTGTCCCTCAAAGGCATGCCTGCCTTCGGTAAGGATCAACAACAATGCGGCAGGTTCGACTGGGACATCCGTCTGGAGGGCGACACGATCGTGCTGCAAAGCGGCGGCCCCACGGATGCCACGGGCTTCAAGCTTTGGCTGTACCCGCTGTATGATTGGGCCGACTGCGATGGCCAGGCTTGGCCGTTGTGCTATTATGCCGATGGCTGTGGCAGATGGGATCAAGCGAAGGTCTTGGCCCTTGCTGACACGGCCCAGCGCATGCCGGCCCTCCGCCTGGAGGCGCCAGGTGGCACATTGCGTGTCAGGAGCAGCGCCGACACTCCTCACGGCGCCGCCCGCCGACTGGAGGTGGAATCGTTCGGCCAGGGTCGTGTGGCCAGACTCATCCTGCGGGTGCTTGCCAACAAAGGGCAGGTTTCGCATTCTTTTCCAAAGGTTCCCGAAGCTTCCGTGGCGCTTCTCAGGATGGCCGATGCAGTTTGCAATACGGTCAAGCAAACCGCCGCCGCTTGGCCGGCGGTGGCAGGTGTGATTCCCGATGCCTACCATCTTGGAACGCTCGCTCCGTTCTTGCGCGAGGAGAATTACGCGGCGGTGTGCTACATGCCTCGGGTGGCGATGCTCATGAGCGCTGCGGCGCTTCACACGGGCGAGCGCCACTATGTGGACGTGATGTTCGCCGCCCTGGAGAAATACCGGACGTTCTGCAAGTTCTTCCCGGATGGTCGGATCGGGTACCCAATGGCCATTTCGCCCGCCGGGGTTGTGCAGGAAGACTGGAAGCCATTGACACGGTCATGCGACTATGCCATTGCCGCGCGCGGGTATTTCTATCTATCGGATGCCTACGCGAAACTTGGCGATCCGTCCCGATCCGCCTTGGCGCTGGAGCGGGCGCGTGACTTGGGCCTGGCGCTTGCTGCGATTCAGGGACCCGACGGAAGCTTTTCCACGCGATATGACTTTGAAAACCCAAAGTGGACCGGTCAGGGCAATGGGGGTCTCTTTTGGGTGCTTTGGCAGCTTCAGGAAAGGCTTGCCGTCTGCGGCAACGCGGGTGCCCGGAAGATTTGCGACTGCGTGTTGAATTACGTAGCCTTTGAGCTTGACCGTCGCAAAGGGCCGTCAGCGCTGCGCGTGCCCGGTCCCGGCACCAGTGAGAGCATCCCCATGTTTCACGACGACTTCGCAGGGCTTGCTTACCAGCTCCTGATACGCCACCTCGCCACGGACGACCCACAATATGCCGAACTGGCCAAGCAGGCCAGCGCTTGCGCTGTTTTTGCCGGGTCGAACTTCTACATCGATCAGCCCGAGGCGTTCGCGTTTCCGTTGAGTGCGGGTATGCTGGCGCTGTGGTGTGGCGGGGTGCGCGATACCATCGGCAAGGGCGGAATGTTTGATAAGCTCGGCAACGAGACGCTGCTGGCCCTGGCGACGCGATTGAACGATCCGCTTTCGGCACAGGTCCTGCAATGGCGCTGGTACTCGCGCCTGGCATGGTCGCTGGAGCCTTCGGGCGGAATGAATACCATGGACATCAAAGTGCCCGGTTACAGCTATCGCAACACGCAATGGGCCGAGGAGCTCAACTGGGGCGGGGTTGGTTTTGCGGCCCATCTTCTGCTCTAAGCAGGACAATGAAAGAATATAGTATGTCTACTCAACACCAGGCGCAAGTCCTCAAACATGCACGCGGCAGTTTTCCGCCGGTCTCACTGACCCTGATTCCGCCTTCGCCGGTGACCGACCGGATTGAACTCGATATTCGGGCGGGCATTCGCAACCTGGCTTCGGCTGCGTGCGTGTACAATGTGGCCGTCTATCTCGACACGGAAGATGGTGCGCACTGTCTGCACCGCTGCCGCCTCCGCGTTTCGGCGCACGGCGCGCGGGCCGTGGCGTTCCGCTGGCCGACCCGCGGTCACGCCGGCGCCCATCAGATTATCCTGCGGGTTGAATCCGGCGCTGAGGTTTTTCGCGAAGCCTGGCCGATGACGATCATCGCGTCGGCCATGCGCTCCACGCAGCGGCTGGGCGGGGCCTGGGTGGATCTCTATCATCACTGCGCGCAGACGGGTCGTCTGTTCAACGACGCACTGGCTGCGCTGACTCCGGCGCAATGGCGCGAACTGGTCAGGGCCATGCATGCGGTGGATATGAACGTGATGGTCGTCTCGATGCTGTTCCCGCATTACAGGGGTTACGTCGAAGGCGCCGCCTTCGACGGACCGGCGGCCTATCCAACCAGGCTCTTCGCCCGGCGTGCGCCGATCGTCACCCCCAATCCCCTTGAGGTGATCATGGACGAGGCGGACCGTCTTGGGATGCACGTCCTGCCGGGAATCGGTCTTTTCGCCTATTCCACTTTTACAGACGATTCTTTGGCATGGCATAAACAGGTGGCTTCTGAAGTTTGGAGTTTGTACGGACATCACCGTTCCTTCTACGGCTGGTATCTGGCCGATGAGGGGGGCGGTGACATGCATGGTCCCATACCGCGCTTCACCGAGCGCTTTGTGAAGCACTGCAAGCGCATGGCGCCCGACAAGCCCATGCTCTATGCCTTCAACTGCTATGCCATTGAGCGAGGGCTGGACCGTTATCCGGCCGTGCTAAAAAACGTGGATATTTATGCGCCGTTCGGATTCCAGCGGATGCATCATCATGCCCCGACATGTCCGCCGCGCCGCACCAGGTTCTCGGCCGAGGAAACCGCCAAAATCCTGCAGAAACTGTGTAATGAATCCGGAGCTCATTTCTGGATGGATATGGAGATCTTCGTGTTGGAGGACGATATGGCCTTGAGTCCGCGACCCATCGAGGGGCTGATCAGCGACTTCCAGCGCTTTCCGCACTTCGAAAAGATTTTGGCCTTCGAGTTCCCCGGGATGATGAGTGCGCCGACTATGTCGCGAAGGCCGGGCGGCAAGCCCAGCCTAAAACTCTATGCCGACTATCAGCGCTACCTGCGGGAGGGCGTCGGCCTGGCTGTCGGCAAGCCGGTCACGCTGAATGTCCCGCCTCATGGCTGGTTCGGCGACGGCCCGCAGACCTTAACCGCCGGCAGGCCCGGTGCGGATGATACGGGTGACAAGGCCTGGCTTGGATTCAAGACGGACAAGCTGGACAAACTCATCGGGACCGTAGATCTGGGCAAACAGACGGAGATCGGCGAGATCGGCGTCGTGTTCATGTTGCGGCCTGCTGACGGCATCCTGCTCCCCGCGCGGGTGCGGTTCGCGGTCTCCAGCGACGGAAAGCGCTTTCGGACGGTGGGCACGGTCCGGCCTGGTCAGAGTCGGATTAAAAAGAAACACTTGGTTGCCGGTCCTTACCTTTGCGCCAGGTTCCATCCGACCAGTGTGCGTTATGTCAGGGTGCAAGCATGGCCACCCCGGGCGAATCCACAGCGCTATGCCGTGCCCGGCAAGCCCTGGTTTTTTGTGGACGAAATTCAAGTTTACCATAGCTGAGTTGTATGTTAGAAAGGAAATTGATATGAGCAGTTTTTTAAAACGTAAAATAGACTTCGATCGGCACAATGACGAATGCGGTAAAGTCTGGGATGCCTTTCACCAGCGCAAGCCCATCCGGGTTCCGATTACGGTTGCCGGCAGTATCTGCAACTTGTTTTCAAATCCGGAGATCAATACCACCGGCTACACGTTTGAGGATTTCTTCAAGAATCCCCAGGCGCAGATCGAGTGCCAGCTGGTTTACCAGAAATGGTGCCGATACAACCTGGTCTGCGACAATGCAATGGGCCCGCCCAAAAACGGCTGGCAACTCAATGTTGATTTTCAGAATTCCTATGAGGCCGGCTGGATGGGTTGTCCCATGCACTACTCCGGTAACGGCGTGCCGGACACCATTGAAATCCTGAAGGAGGACAAAAGCAAACTCTACCAGCTCAAGGAGCCGGATGCCCTGCACGGCGGCCTGCTGGGCCGGGCCATGGAGTTCTTCGACTACATGCACGCGAAGTGCCCGAAGATGGAGTTTGAAGGGTTGCCGGTCAAGCCTCCGAACAGCATCCCCGGGGAAGGTACTGACGGTCCTTTTGACCTGGCCTATAAATTGCGCGGCGCTGCCGAAGTCTGCCTTGACATGTACGAGGATCCGAAATACTACCATGACCTTATGTCCTTCATCACTGAAAATATCATTCGGCGGATGAAAGCCATCCGTCAGTGGCGCTGGGCGCGCAACCCGGATGCGCCGGACAAGGGTAAATTCAAAGGATCCTGGTTTTGGTTTGCCGACGACGCCATTGCCATGATATCCACAAGGGATTACGAGCAGTTTGTATTTCCGTATCACAAGCGCCTGTTTGATGAATTCAGCGACGGAAGCTCCGCATATATTCATTTATGCGGCGATGCCACCCGGCACTTCAAATTCCTGCGTGACCGCCTGAACGTACAGGCGTTCGACACGGGCTTTCCCGTGGACTTTGCCTGGCTGCGTAAGGAACTCGGGCCGAACGTGCGGATCGACGGCGGACCCACGATCATGCTGCTCAAGGACGGTAAGCCGGAGCAGATCCGGCAAGAGGTCAAGCGGATCTGCGAATCAGGCATCATGGAAGGCGGCCGGTTCATCCTCAAGGAGGCCAACAACATGGCGCCCTGTACGCCAATCGAAAACATCGAGGCAATGTACGAAGCCGGCAAGGAATTCGGCCGGTATTGATGGTTTACGGGGAGAGCTTTTCGAAACGGTATTGAAAGAAGCAAAGTTTCAGGCAATGGGAGTGGACTGTTAATGCGAATCCAAACAAGCGGCGGACTGGTCAACGTCGGTGAAACCCTTTCCTTCCTTATTGAAGCCGACAAACCCGGGCCTGACTCACTCATCATATACGAGCGTTACCTCGAGAAGAACGGAACCCAGCGGTGTTCCTTGCCGCTTCTATGGGAGCAGGCTTCGGATGGTTATAAATCCCAGGCGTCCTATACGCCTTCTGCGCCCGGAAACTACTATGCCGGCATCGGGAAGGGCGCGGACGAGAGGACGGCGTATTTTGGCGTCTGGGCGCCGGGGATTGCCGTCCAGACGATGTGGGTGTTCTTTACCTCGGCGTGGCATGGCTGCGGCAATCTTCATGATTTCTACGGACCGGAGTTCCAAAGATACCATCTGCCGGCGGATATCGAAATCTGTACCGCCGGGGATGAATTCCTAAGCCGCACCTGGTATGCCATTGACAATTTGAAAAACCACCACAGGTCGACGTCGTGCAAGGTCTACCCTTTTCTGGATTTTGCCCTGGCGGAGTTCTTTGTACCGGAACTCAAAGGACTCCGCGGCGGGAAGGTTTTTGGTCCTTTGCCCAATCCTACCGCCCATGGACTGTCCGTGGGGGAATGTCGGAAATTCCTGCAGGCACTGCAGGAGCACTGGCAAAGATGGAATCTGCCGCCGTTCGAGATGGTCGGCCATTACACCCCCAACAATACGTTGGTGGAGGCCTGCAGCCTGGAGGAATTGGTTGGAATCGACGGTGTATTCAGTGAACACGATTTCAACGATGGCGGCTCCCGTTGGGACTACGGCTGGAGGCAGTATCATTTCGGAATGTCCAATTTCCCCTATTACGTCCGCCGGGAGGATTTCAGAAAGGCGGGCCACCGCGATGAATGGCCTTCCCCAGTGCTCATATTTCCGGCCGATTTGCGGCACCCCGTGCTGAGCCATGCCGGGTATACGGATCACAGCAATGACATGGCGATGTTCATCCGCTGTTGGCGGCAAACCGATCCGCTTGCAGGCGGACCGTCCATTGATGTCAGCCGGACGCTGGACAAGTACATTGAATTCCAGGAAGAAATGTATGCCTCCATCGCGGCGAACCGCGCCGCAGTGCCGGTGGTATTGTGTGGCCCGGTCGAAATGGGCGATAATGAATGTCCGGGGATTGTGGCCGGCAATCGTATGATACTCCAGTATTTTGGCAACCGGGGCCGTTCCGGGCAGGTGATCTTTTCCCATAAAGCCGATGTGGCCAAATACTTTCAACGCCACCTGGCTACGACGCCTGATCAGAGCTATGTTGTCCATGATATCGTGGCCGATTTGACGGCGCCGCAGGCTGTGCGGCAGGTGATGAAGGACAAACTGGGTTTTGATCAGTTTGGTCCGCATCTGGGCAAACCAGAGGTATTTCCCGAAACACTGGTTTGGTGTGGCGAGAATGGGAAGGCCGCATTTTTAAAACGTCCCATTATCGATGAGCCCGCCCAAAATGCCGACATTGCACCTTGTGCGCGGGTGACCATCCAGCCGCAACATAAGGGTGCGCCGTGGCTGCCCTTCTGGTGGTATGACTACCGCCGTGTGCAGAACATGCCGGAAACCCGGCAGATGGCGATGGTGGATCTAAGCGGCTTTGCCGCAACTCTACAGGAGACCATGCGCGGCGCGGCGGTTTCGTTTGTTGTCAATGCGCCACGAGAATTGTCACATCTGCCTGTATGTCTTTGGGGCTATTCGGTTCCGGAGTCAGGAACGGTTATCCTAGACGGTATTGCCGGTTATCCCGCTACGTTGATGTTTCTCGATGTCCACCCGGGTTTAAATAGCTTCGAATGGCCTGTTAAACTGCAATCTTCATAAAAGGTGGCTCAATGATGAACTTGCAGAAGGCTTGCCACATATAAAAGGGAGATCAGATGCCAGCGACACCCCCGTCAATCTACTCCGAAGACAGGCAAATAGTACGCGATCTTGCCCGGCGGGTTGCCGAAATTGCAGTCGGCCCGATCATGGCCACACGCCGTGATCTTTGGCGGCGGCACAATGCGCTGGAGCCGGTCCGCCCCGTCGTTTACGTTGATCCGCAAGGGGCGTGGTGCGAGCTGATTTCGGAGGATGCGTTGCTTTGTCGGGACAAGGTGGCGCGGGGGATAGAACTGGCATTACGCCGCCGCATCTACGTTGCCGAGCATTTTGCGAGTGACAATGTGATTGAGAAGGAATGGGTGGTGCGTAAGGTAATCCATCATTCCGGGTGGGGGCTGACTCCGCGGCGCACCCACTCTGACGATGCCCGTGGGGCGTTCGGTTTTGAACCGGTCATTCTGGCGGCTGACGATCTTAAGAAATTAAGATTTCCTGAAATCATTTATGACGCCGTGGCGACCCGGGAGCAACACGATTTCTTCCAGGCACTATTCGGGGACATTCTGGAAGTCAGGCTGAAGGGAGTTTGCGACCTCTCTTATCACCTGATGAACCAGTACACCGCCTTGCGGGGACTGCAGGAGGTCCTGGTGGACATGCTCGACAATCCGCAGATGCTCCACGAGGCGATGGCGTTTTTTGAAGAAGGACATCGGCGGGTCTTGCGGCAGTACGTGGAACAGGATTTGTTGAGCCTCAACAACGACAACACCCCAATTTATACGAGCGGATACGGCTATACGGATCAATTGCCCCAGCCGGGATATGATCCTGATCATGTCCGGCCCGAAAACATGTGGGGCTGGGCGGAAGCGCAGGAAATGGCGGTGGTTTCGCCGGAAATGCACGCAGAGTTTGCTTTCCCCTATGAAAAGCGCCTGCTGATGCCTTTTGGCCTCAATGGTTATGGCTGCTGCGATGACGTCACCAGGAAGCTGGACTTTGTGCTCACCATTCCCAATCTGCGTCGTGTCTCGATTTCCCCATGGGCCAATGTGGAGCAGTGCGCACAACGGATCAAGGGGGAGGTTATTTTCATGTGGAAGCCGCAGCCGGCGCACCTGGTGGGCGCTTTCAATCCGTCACGAATCGAGAGTTACCTGCGCCATACGGTCGAGACCGCTCGCCACCATGGATGCATTCTGGAAATTGTGCTGTTGGATACCCATACGTGCAATAACCATCCGGAAAGATTTGACGAATGGACCCGCATTGCCCACCAAACGGTCAGCTGACAATTGGGTTTGAAAAACCAACGAAAACCTTCTAGTATCAATTTGTTTTAGCGTATTCTGAATTAACCAAAGGAATCAGGTTTATGATTAAGGTGAAAATCATTGGCGCGGGCGGGTATGGCGGCGTGGGCATCACGGAACTGCTGATGGGGCATCCCCGGGCGAAAATCGCCTGTCTCGTGGATGTGACGGATGTCGGCGTGCCGATCAGCAAGCTCTATCCCCATTTGACGGGCTTCTGCGACCTGCCCATTATCGGCGCGGACGATCCGAAAGCAAAGGAGCCTGTGGACGTGGTTTTCATGGCCACTCCTGACGGCGTTGGTATGAAACTTGCCCCGGCCGAGTTGAAGGCCGGCGTCAAAGTCATCGATTACAGCGGAGATTTCCGGTTTAATTCAACGGAAAGCTATGCCGAATATGCGACGCGTATCGGGCGGGATCCCAAGCATGCTTCCCCGGAACTGCTTCCTCCGGCGGTTTACGGATTGACCGAATTGCATCGCAAGGAATTGGGTGCGACAACGCGGATTGTCGGCAATCCCGGTTGTTTTGCCGTCAGCTGTATCCTGGGTCTGGCGCCGGCAGTCAAACAGCGTCTCATCCGGTTCAATAGCATCATCTGTGACTGCAAGACCGGCGTTTCGGGCGCCGGTAAGAAGCCGTCGGCCGGATTTCATTATCCGGCCCGCTACGACCACATGAATGCCTACAAACTGGCGGGGCATCAGCATGTCTGCGAAATTGAGCGGGAGTTGGGCTTGCTTGCCGGGACTGCCCTGAAGATTGCTTTTACAGCCCAGGTGGTGCCTGTTTGCCGAGGGATCATGTCATCGCTCTACGGCGAACTGGCTGACGGCATATCTGCGGACGATGTGGCCTCCGCGTACCGGGAGTTTTACCGGGGCCAGACCTTTGTGCGTCTGTTTGATCGCGATTCAGGAATCGGTTCGGCCCATGTCCGCGGCACAAATTACTGCAATCTGATCGTGGATGTCGATGCCCGGACGAATAAGCTCCGGATCATTTCGCATATCGACAATCTCATGAAAGGGCAGGCGGGGTCCGCGCTGCAAAATATGAACCTCCTTTTCGGGTTTCCGGAAACGGATGGGCTCAATCAGCCGGGCAAGTATCCCTGAGACGGCCTCGCCGTCACTGAACAACTTTCAACGCTCAACGTTGAACTTCAGATTATTGTTGAATGGATGTTGGACAAGACAGAAAAATGACACTACCAAGAGACAGGCGAATGGTGTACAGTAGCCCCATGAGCAAAAGCGTGAAAAAACGCGCCAAGAAGCCCCGCATGGTGAAGGAGTCCGCCGCCGGTTATGGCCGCAAACTGACTTCGGTTTCCCTGTTCAGCGGCGGAGGCGGGATGGACATCGGCGTCGAAACCGCCGGGTTCAGGAATCTCGCTTGTGTGGAGTTCGATCCGAATGCCGCCGAGACCCTGCGGTTCAACGCCAAACGAAAAAATGCCGAGACAAAGATCGTCGAAGCGGACATCCGCATGGTTGACCCTCTTGCAGTGGCGGAGCCTGGAATTGATCTCCTTCACGGTGGGCCACCGTGCCAAGCCTTCTCTCTCATCGGCAAACGCGGTTCCCTCGGCGACTCACGCGGCCTCCTCCTATTTGAGATGATCCGCTTTGCTGCGGCCTTGAAACCTCGCGCTATCTTGCTTGAACAAGTAAAAGGACTGTTGAGCGCCCCCGACGAAAAGGGCGAGGCAGGCGGCGTCTTCAAACGGTTCATCCGCGAACTCGAACAACTCGGTTACTGCGTCAAGTGGGCTGTGCTTTGCGCCGCCGACTATGGCGTCCCGCAACTGCGCGAACGCGTCTTCATCGTGGCGCGAAAGGGCGAAAATGGCTTCTCTTTCCCGCCGCCCACTCATGCCGAAGACCCCGAAGAAACGCCCCTCTTCACGCTCAAACCATATGTCGGATCGGGGACGGTCCTAGGCGGCCTGCCGCCACCAGCAGCAAAAGGAACTCAACCCGCTTTCCCGAACCATGTTGACGTGACCCCCGACCGTGATCGTGAACGTATTCACCCCGTAGCCGAAGGCGGTTTCTTGGCCGGAACCCTGAATGCTCCACCAGATTTGAAATGCAACCTTACGAAAAAGGACACGACGAAGTACCGCAGATTGCATCGGCTCGAACCATCCTTAACCCTTCGTTGCGGCGAGATATTCTTCCATCCCGTCGAGGATAGATACTTGACCCCCCGCGAGTATCTGCGCCTTCACAGATATCCGGACGAGTACATTCTCTGCGGGCCCATCCGTAGCAGATCGGGGACAGTCAAAAACCTTGATCAGCACCGACTTGTCGCCAACTCCGTACCCCCGCCACTCGCGCAAGTGGTTGCGGCGCAGATCGCGAAGGTGTTAGCATGAGTTCCAAGATATATGAATTATTTGGATTCCTTACAGAAGACCACACAGCAGAAGCCAAACGACACCGAAAACAGTGTCTTTGCCCATTCATGGGACAGATGTGTGACGGCGGCGGCAATCGCTATCAATCGTTCTTACACCTTGACGCGACCCGCGACCGCGAACTGGTCACGTTCTTTGACGGCAAGACAGCGGACATTCCGGCTGGCGTGTGTTCGCTTTCCACGTCCGATGAAACGTGGATCGTTTGCCCCCGCCGTCTCTTTGTCTTGGATAAGGGCGGAGGTCACACATCACACGAGGGCTTCTGCGAAGGTCTGTTGCGGCGATTCGCACCCAACGCCTTGCCCTGCAAGGCCGGCGTCTGGTCTGAAGTGAAGATCAAGCACTCGGAGGAGGCCGAAGATGAGGCCGACGCCGATAAGATCTTTGATTACACCTTCGACTACATCATTTGTCCAATCCGCCCGAAACTGCTTTCCGAAACGGCAAACACACTCGGAATTATCGAGCGCAAACTTGAATCTGCCTTGACCAAGAACGGTTACACACTCGCAAGTCGTGGCGGTCGGAAGTACATCGAAGAATACCCGGCAGGCCAGCCCTTAGTGATCGAGGTTATGACTTCAAGCACGTCGGGTGGGAACAAGACCAAGGGAACGACGATTCAGAATGCCTTCCGTAAGGCCATCCTGGGCCAACCGCACGCAGCGCCAGGTATCAACTACAGGCAGGTCTGGGCGCGAATGGTTAGTCAGTTGATCGTCAAGTCGCAGATCGGGAAAGCATGGGGCGGCCAAACCATCTGGATTCTTCAAGATGCGCTCGCCGCCTATATCTCCAACACCACCGACTTGAATATGCGGAAACTGATTTCGGAAGTGTTGAAGGAAGTGAACATTCTCAGCCTACGCTATGCGGCACGTTCCCGCACTGGCATCCGCCCGTTGGAGGTGGACAACCTCTATGCCGGGCAGATACCCCCGATTCAGGGAGACACCGACTTCAATAAACTGCTGCAAGCCGCCAGCATACCCCCGAAATCCCTATTGGAAGCCAAACTCCTGAACAAGAGGCCCCGGACGATTATTTCCCTATGATTGCTTATGGACAACGTGACGCCAAAAACCAGATCCCGCATCATGTCGCAAGTGAAGTCCGAAGGGAATCGCTCGACGGAGTTGCGCATGATCCAGCTTTTCAGGGAAACCGGCATCACCGGCTGGCGGCGCAGACTCCCCGTTCATGGGAAGCCCGACTTCGTTTTCCCGCGTGAGCGCGTAGCCGTCTTTGTTGACGGTTGCTTCTGGCATGGTTGCCCCCGGCACTGCCGAATGCCGCACAGCAAACGCGCCTACTGGCGGGCGAAGATCGAACACAACAAGGCGCGGGATAAAAAAACAAATCTCTTTCTGCGACTAACAGGATGGTTTGTCATCAGATTGTGGGAACATGATTTGACGGTTGGCAAGAAATCGCGGAAGGTCCAGAAATTGAAAGCAATTGTCCAGCAACGCACTCCACCACTACAACTTGCCCGCAGACGGGTAAGTTGAGGGTGGGAGTGTGCAGGACGTTGGATAGAAAAAATATGACAAACGAAATCGTACCAGCCGAACATGTTGAGATCATCCGCAGGTCGGAGGTGCCTTCCTTGATGGACCAGATTAGGCCGTCGTGGAAAACCAAGAATCTGATCACAAGGGTTCAACGTCTCCTTGAAGTCGATCCAAGTAGCGCCTGTCAACGCATCCTCAATGCGGCCATCCATGATCTGCGTGAGAAAATCATTGTTGCTGGTCTGGACATCGCCAAAGAGGCAGCAATTCAGGCGAAGCTCCCTCCTGTGGCAACGGCAGAGGATCTGGAACATTATCCCACGGCAAAACTGGTTGACCTTGCCTACAAAATAGGATTCCTTTCACGTCCGGAATGGAGGCGACTGTCGCGCTGCTATGAAATTAGACGCGACCTAGAGCATGAGGATGATGAGTACGAGGCAGGAATCGAAGACTGCGTCTATGTATTCAGAACATGCATAGACGTTGTGCTGTCGCGAGACCCCGTGCAGTTGCTCAGAGTTACGGACGTTAAGGATATTGTCGAAGGAGCAACTCCGGCTGTTCCGACAGAGACACTTCTTGAGGAATTCCGGTCTGCTCCTGCCCCTCGGCAGGAAGAGATCCTGAAGTTTCTGATGAGTGTTTCGCTGAACAAAGGGCAGTCGGAGATTGTTCAGCAGAACGCCTTCACTTTTCTGACGAGATTGTCCTCATTGACGCAGAATGCCGTTCGCCTCAGTCTGGCCAAGCACCTTCAGGAGAAGATTGGACGAACGACGCTTGATCGTCGGCAGGCATGCGTAGCCTCTGCAATGGGCCTACTCTCCTATCTCAAGCGTTCTCAGGTGATTGACTTTTTTGATTCCATCTACAATGCCATGCACGCTATAGGAACAAGCTGGGGCGCATACGAGAAACACGGGGACGTGATTCGATCATTCACAGAGGTCAGTGGCTTCATTTTCTGCCCTGACGACCCGAAGGAGAAGATTCTGAAGTACCTAGTCTTGACCTATCTTGGCTCGCGGGGTGGACGAACAACCTATGGCAACGTCCGCGAGGTCTTCTACTCGAACTCTGCGGCCCCGCTCATTGAAGACATCATCACAACGGATCGCAAACTGATTGCGGATGCCCTTCGCACACTTCGTGACGATCGGGATGTGAAAGGCAAGTGCGAGTACTCGTATATCGCGCGACGTTTTGAGAACTTGATTGACCTGCTGAGTCAAGACTGAATCCAACGGCATGGTCCGTAGGCGGTGCTCGCGCCGGACATGCTGGACGTTCTGCCTCACTCATTTTTCGCACTTTTTATGTTATAAAGATAGATAGTAATGACGATGGATACGAAGTTCCTTCCTCGGCGGACAATTATTCAACCGCCTGCCCATGTTCATCTGGTCGGGGTTGCCGGCGTGGGTATGAGCGCCCTGGCCCAGGTCCTATTGGCCCAGGGGTTCAAGGTTACGGGGTCCGATCGCTATCTCGATAGTGGCCAGGAATTGTCCGTTCTGGATAAACTCCGCCGGGCCGGCGTGGGCCTCGTCCCGCAGGACGGGGCCGGCGTCCGGCCCGACACCGCCGGCGTAGTTGTCAGTACGGCCATTGAACCGGATAACCCTGATCTGGCGGCGGCGCGCCGGCTGGGAGTTCCCATCATCCATAGGGCCGAAATGCTGGCCCGCCTGGCTCGTTCCGTCACCACGATTGCGGTGACCGGCACCGCCGGCAAAACGACCGTCACCGGCATGATCGGATGGGTATTGGAACAGATGGGGCTGGATCCCATGGTGGTCAACGGCGGCGCCGTGCTCAACTGGATGACCGATGATGCCATTGGCAATGTGCGGATCGGTCAAGGCGCAATCTGGGTGCTGGAAGCGGATGAAAGCGATCGTTCGTTGCTGCAGTTTGATCCGGATTGGGCGGTCATTACCAACATCTCGAAGGATCATTTTGAGCTGGATGAAGTCCGGCGGCTGTTTCAGGAGTTTGCCTGCAAAGTCCGGCGCGGCGTGGTGGGCTGTTATGGTGCCCCGCCGGATTTCCCGGACACATTTCAGCCCCGCCTGTCGGCGCAGGGGTGTGCGTTTGATTACCAGGGGGTGGTATTTGAAATTACCATGCTTGGGCGGCATAACGCTGAGAACGCCCTGCATTGTGTCCGGATGTGCGAGCGCCTGGGGCTGAGCCTGCCGGAAGTAAGCCGCGCCTTGACCACCTTTCGCGGAATTCAGCGGCGCCTGGAATGGATTGGTAAGGCCAAAGGCGTGACGGTTATCGATGATTATGCGCATAATCCGGCCAAAATCACGGCCGCCTGGCAAGCTGTGGCGCCTCATTTTAAGCGGGTCATTGCCGTGTGGCGCCCGCACGGTTTTGCGCCGCTGGCCTTGATGATGGAGGAACTTACCCGGGCATTTGCCGCCGTGATTCGTGGCGATGATCGTGTGCTGATCATGCCGGTGTATTACGCGGGGGGTACGGTCCAGGCAACGGTTGATTCCGTCCGGCTCGTGGAGCGCCTGGCGCGCGCGGGCGTGGCGGCCGAGGCTGTGGGCGGTTATGACGACTTGCAAGCCCGGTTATTGGCCCTGGCACGTTCGGATGACGTTGTCTTGTTCATGGGCGCTCGGGATCCCTTCCTCCCCGTCTTCGCTCTCCGTCTCGTGTTCGAGCTCGACCATTTCCTCGTGGACCGTGTGTCCGGAGCTCGCTGAATACCCCATGAAGATCACGCCGCCTACCAGGCTCCAGGCCACGGAGATAAAGAAAATCATCAGGGACAGCGGCAGAGACTGAGCGCTGTTGACGCCCATCGCGCCGAGCAGGGTGACGGCGAGTCCCTCGCGGATGCCCAGTCCGCCGGGAGTGATCGGGATGGCCGCGATTGATATGATAATGGGAATGACCGTCAGGTAATCCACGACGCCAATATTGATCTGGAAACACCGGCCGATGCAGTAGCATTGCGTAACGGTGAGCGCCTGGATTAAAAGCGACAGAAGCGAGGTCCGTATCAGGACGCCTGTCCGGCGCCGGTACAGATAGATGGAAATCAACACGCGCTTGATTGTTCGTCCGAGCGTCGGGTGCCGCTTGATTCTGTCCACCAGCGGCCAGTTGGCAAAACGATTGATATTGAAGACCACGATCAGGGCGACCATGGTGGCCAGGATCATGCCGATCATGATCAGCGCCGGCAGATGGGTTTCCCACTGGCTCAGGAAAAACTTTACTCGAACCGTCAGCATGATCGCGGCAATCAGATAGAGGGCGATGAGCCCGATCATCCGGTCAATGAACACCGTAGCCACGGCTTCAGTCTTCTTGTGATGGGTTTCCTTCGCCGCGTAAAAGGCGCGGATCAGGTCGCCCCCGGTGGAACCGAACATGAACGAGTTGAAAAATTGCCCGATGAAATACACGCTGAAACAGCGCTTTGCTGACATTTCCAGTCCCTGGGCGTCGAGAATGATGCTCCACCGGATCATGCCGGCGTGCAGGGCTAGATAGCTGAGCACGATGCCGGCAATGAGCCATTCCCATTGGCTCAGACTTTCCCGCAGGATCAGCGTCAGAGCCTGCATGTCGATTTTATGCAGGAGGTAAAAGATGATTCCGAAGGCCAGCGCCAGTCGCAGCGCGATGGAAAGCGTTTTTTTCAGCGATGAAATGGATCTCATGTCGGAGGGGTGGGAGATCGGTTGAGTTCGGCAACCACATCCCGCAAGGTGACTTCCAGCGGGATATCGGGTTTCCAATTAATATCCGCCGCAATTTTGCCGATGGCGATTTGCGGCCGGTGTTCCAGGGGGCGATACCGGTTGGGATCCCTTTCAACTGATGGCGTCACGCCAATAATTCCGCCCAACTGGTCCAGAATGGTTTGAATGGGCACAGCGCGTCCGGACGCAATATTATAGGCCTGTCCGGCTTTGCCGCTTTCGATGAGCAGGCGGTAGGCCCGGACGATATCGCGGACGTCCGTGAAATCGCGCAGGTTTTCCAGGTTGCCGGCTTTTAAAACAGGCGCCGTCTTCTTCCGGGCGATTGCCAGGAGTTGTTCGGCGAAGGAGGGCACCACGAATTGCGGGGACTGGCCCGGCCCGATATGGTTGCAGGGGCGCGCTGTCATGATATGCATGCCGTGATAGGATGCATACAACAAGGACATTTGGTCGGCCGCCGCCTTGGAAACGGCGTAAGGATTATCGGGATCCAGCAGTTCCTGTTCGGTAATCGGGTGGGAGCGGGGCCGGCATCCATACACCTCGGCGGAACTGATGACCAGGATATGCGCGCCGGCCGAGGATTTCCGGAACGCTTCCAGCAGGTGAATGGCGCCCAGCACATTGACGGATAACATGCGTTCCGGATTATGCCAACCCTCGGGGACGAATGAAATGCCGCCCAGATGCACGCAGGCGTCAGGCCGGATACGGGCCACCAGCCGCAGCAGGAGTTCCGCGTTCAGAATATCCCCCGTAAAACCGGGAACGGATACGGGCAGGGACCGGGCCGGGACGAGGTCGAACGCCAGCGGTTCGTGATCGTGCCGGAGTAATTCGCGAATCAGGTGTTTACCGACAAACCCACTGGCTCCTGTGACAAGCACGCGCATGATCAGGGCTTAACAGTTTGAAGTTTGGCCAGATCTGAATCCACCATCATAGTGACCAGTCCGTGGAAGTCAACTTCCGGTGTCCAGCCCAGCACCCGCCGGGCTTTGGAACTGTTCCCCATCAATTGATCGACTTCCGCCGGCCGAATGAACTGGGGGTCCTGGACGACATACTGTTTCCAGTCCAGTCCCACATGGGAAAATGCCTGTTCAAGAAAATCGCGGACTGAATGAGCTTGGCCGGTGGCGATGAGATAATCATCCGGATGATCCTGCTGAAGCATCATCCACATGGCCTTGACATAATCGCCGGCGAATCCCCAATCCCGTTTCGCGTCAAGATTGCCCATGCGGAGTTCATGGTCAAGTCCCCGCTTGATCCGGGCGACACCGTTGCTGATTTTACGGGTGACGAATTCCTTGCCGCGCCGCGGGCTTTCATGGTTGAAGAGAATGCCGGAGCATGCGAACAGGTTGTAGCTTTCCCGGTAGTTGACGGTAATGTAATGGCCGTAAGCCTTGGCGGCGCCATAGGGGCTTCGCGGGTGAAACGGCGTGAGTTCGGTCTGGGGCACTTCGCGGACTTGGCCGAACATTTCACTGCTGGAGGCCTGGTAAAATTTGGCTTGCGGACAGACATGGCGCATGGCTTCCAGCATGCGGGTGACGCCGATGGCTGTAAATTCCCCCGTCAGCATCGGCTGGGTCCAGGAGGTCGGCACAAACGACATGGCCGCCAGGTTGTAGATTTCATCCGGCTGAACTTCCTCCATCAACTCAATAAGCGAGAGCTGGTCCAGCAGGTCGGCCTGTTTCAGGTTGAGCCGGTCCTTGATATGTGCGATGCGCTCGAAGGTTTCCGTGCTGGAGCGGCGCACCATGCCGAAGACCTGGTAGCCGCGACTCAGTAGAAAATCCGCCAGATAAGACCCGTCCTGTCCGGTAATACCGGTGATCAATGCCTTCATGAAATGAAACCTTTACATCACTGAGCGCCCATAGCATTTAATGAGGCGCATATCAATGCGGCCTGAAGTCGCCTGAAATATGCGGGCTAATAAGTGGGGCGAATGCGGGAAGCTTTCTTGCGCCGTTTTTCACTGGGTTTTTCGAAGTACCGGTGATTTCGGATCTCCCTCATCGTCCCTTCCTTGTCCAGCTTCTTCTTCAGTCGACGTAAGGCCTTGTCAACGCTTTCGCCTCGTTTGAGCTTAATTTCAACCACGTTGGATTCACACTCCCTTCCTGATTAAGACAACCTTTGATAATGGCCGCCCGGTCATTGCCATAATGGCAATAAATCGAAGGCTGAACTCTATCCGAATGATGCTCCTCTTGTCAAGTATTCAGCAATTATCAATATGACCAAGGTTGTTGCGGGCGGATGCCCCGGCAGCTCGTGCTACGTAGCGATGCTACTTAGCAGAGTAGCAAGCAGTGTGGCTACAGCAGAATGCGATATCCGGCCCCTGTGGCCACGGCGATCTGTCGCCGTGGAGTTGGTTTTTGTCATGCATTGGTCAGAATGAGCAAAATCAGGCGGCGTGGTGTCACCCATAGAAGGTGGAGTAACTTGCAATCTAGGGGCTTAAGTTTGTCCCGCTCCTAGCGGGAAGAACCGTGGATTGCCGTTCTGTCGAACGGCCGCTACAACGGAAGCCATCCGACCATTTCGTGAGCTATTCCCTTTGACCTTACCGAAGCGCGGCAGAAGCTGGGCGGTAATAATGGGTAACATGCCGATGCCGGGGCTGATGCATATCATCAGGATGATCCCGGCAAGCATTAAGAGCAGCCATAGACTGAGTTGAATCCGAGCAAAAGGCACGTGAACGATTTCACCTGTGTTTTTCCAGGCGAAAAGTTTACGGGTTGTCAAGCCAATCACTAGTGTCCCCAATCCGAAATAAAACATGAATCCAACATACACCAGCGGCGGCATGTGCCCGCCAAGGCGGATCGGTTGGGCTGGGATCGGGTTCTGTGTCAGCAGGAAAAGCATATTGGCTTCACCCAGGTAGGGGGCGTGCGCGGCATTGGACAACATCCGCGGTCCCAGCAGACTGCCGTTGGGCAGATGCCAGCAAGCCGCCAGTACCTGTGAGGCCAGCGGCCACGCCTGATCGAAACGGCCGTTGACCCGCGCCGCCGCCAAGCCATAAGCGTTCCCCGCCGGGCTGAATCCGAAAATGACAGGGCCGGAATCCACATCGAAAAATAATTCGTAGCCGGGAAGATCGTTGGGATATTCGCGAAACCCGGCCGCGCCTATTCGCTCCTGCCAGAAGTAGCGTTGATAAGCGTCATACCAGACTCGGGCCAAATCCGGATAAAGTTCCGGGGCGTAGATACAAATGTATGAATTGCCGATACCCCGTGAGATACCGTCATGTCCGCCGGTAGTAGGCTCGGCCACGTAGGGTGGCAATCCGCGCGCATCAAGCCGTGCTCCCTGGAATCCGCGCCTGGCCCGGCCGGCAAATGCCGAATGATCCGTGCCCAGCACAGGATCCGCCCGGCGAATCATGGTGATCGCCGCCAATACATCGACTGGGTAGCATTCTCCGGGATAATCGTGGAGCAGTCCGTATGGCGAACGGTCGAGATCGTCCGCAAGTGTTTCCACCTGGTCGCGTAGGATGTCCAGGTATTTGCCGTCACCGATCAGGTTTTGGCGGCAGGTGAGGCCTTGGATAATCATGGCCCGGAAGAACACATTTTCATGGTGCAGGTAGTTCGGTCCCCAATGCGTGCGAACCCACGTGTGGTGGATGGGGTCCAGGATGAGTTCCGCCGCCGCTTCAATTGCGGCCCGGGCATACACTTTCGGAGCAATACGGGAACCATGCTCACCTTTGTCCCACGCGCGTTGAAGATTTTCTGTGGCGGCAAGATAGAAAACCGATCCGAACATCGGCCATTCCGTGCTGGGCACGTCATTTAGCTGGAGATGTCCGGCTCTGCCGGAGGCGACGCGGGCCCGCGCCCAGTGTTCGTAGTGCGGGGTCAAGCTGGCATGCACCCGCCAGGCCATCCGGGGGATACCACCCGGCTGGCGGAGGTTGGGGTCCATCAGGTCGTGTACCAAAATGAACCCCGGCAGGATCAGGAAATAGACGGCGAGGAATAGAACGATCAGCCCATTGATCCAAACACAGATTCCCGCCCGTGAATACGGATGATGTGATGGTGCATTCATAATGATTTCTTCGGAGCCAACGCGAACTATGCCCGCAATCCAATTGTGTTTCTCCTCCGGCAGACGCGAAAATCAATAGGTTTGTTTTTGGCTATGGATTAGGCAAACAAGGCCCCTATTAAGTAACCCCTTGCTTATTCCTCGTTTGAGCCTCGCTTGAGAAAGTACTGCTCAGCGCGCTCTTCGGAAGGAGCATAAGGCCAGGTACTCAGCAGTTGTTGCGGTGACAGAGCGCGCGCCTTGGTATATTCAATTTCTCCGTCGAAAAAAACCTGCTTTTGCTTGTTGTCTTTCAGCATAATCGTGAAGGCTTCCGTTTTAGCGAATTCCGATACTGCGTCTTTGTGTCTACCCATGCGGCTTAAAATGACACCTCTATAGAAGTGCCAGCGCAGGCACATAGGGTCTAAAGCTATTGTTTTTTCGATTGCCTCCAGCGCTTTATCGGGACTATTCATTCCAAGATTTGCCAGAGCGACGCCACTGTAGTACTGAGCGTTATCAGGCTGTGCCTTGATCGCTGTATCAAAATCTGCCAGTGCTGATATGAAGTCATTCAATTGACATTTACAGTTGCCGCGCTCGAAATAAAGATAGTACCAATTAGGCGAGAGCGAGACAGCTTCATTCAGATCCCGGAGCGCTTCTGCAAATTGCCTTTTCCAAAAATACAATTCGGCACGTGCGCTGTAATATCGGGATCGATGCGGATCCAAGCTAATTGCTCGATTGAAACATTCCAGGGGGTCAGTGTCCCTGGCTTCACCTTTCTGGGCGCGTAATCCCATCAAGTAAGCCTGTTCTGCCGGACTATTAAAGGCATCGAAAAGCCTTTCACAAGCCGAACAACACAACAGGATTAATATCAGAATGGCGCCGAGTGTTGCTTTTTCAATGCAGTTCTTAAATAGTGTTTCAGTTGGCATAGTTTCCCTTGTCTTAATTTTGTCTTGGTTCAGCTGCATGAAATGGACAATTCGACCCAAGAGTTAGTTGAATATTAATTTTCAGTTTGGATGAAGTAATTTAATACCTCCATTATCCGTATTGTCTTGTCCTTCGCCACCACAGCAAGGCGCAGGCGATTGGCAGCAAGAGCCACGACGCGGGCTCCGGCGACTCCTTGAATTCGTCGAACGCGAGCGCATGGTCCGCCGCCAACGACTGTTTTTCCTTGATCACAAGCATTTTCCACTGCGCCGAATTCTCGACCACGATGTAGGAAGTCAACGGTACGATGACATTCGACTCCCGGCTGGCCTTGACAATTGCCGGAAGCCGTGCATTTAGGGTTGATGGCCGAATGACCGTATCGCGCCAGTCCAACCAGAGTGATATGGCCGCGCCATATCCGCTGTCGTGTGCCGACTTGATAATATTCGTGATCTCAATGAACTGGCGAGTAGCAGGATCGAAATACATTATCGGCGCGGCAGTTGGACGGAACGAAATAATCGCGTCCGTCTTGGCGCAATGTGTCACGATGGCGTCGCCGTGCCGAAACACAACTGCCGGTTCAGGCAGTGACGGTCGCTCGACAATGGTGTTTGTTCTGCCATCAAATGCGCAGGCGTCGAGGCGGCCGTCCAAGCGCGTGATGTACCATGCCGGCACATCCGGAACCGCATCGGCAAAAACGGCAAGGTCGGTCGGCATCACCGGCGTGGTGGCGTCGGCCTTGATCACAACAAAGATTGGGACCATTAATTCGCCGCTTTTGTCGAATGCCAATCCGAATCTGAAATCCGGCAGTCCGCGTTTGATCGCATATTCCGGACAAAGTGCGCCCCGGAACGGGAGCATCTTTCCACGCGATGCGGTCACGAGTTCCGCCGCATCGGCCAAGGGGATAAACTGATCGGTCAGGTCGGTAACTTCATAGTTAGCCGCGGAGATAAGACAGCCACCGGCTTCCGGGAAACGGGCCGCTTCACGCCGGATGCGTTCGGCAAACTGGTGCGCTTCTTTTTCGGCGGTTGCCGAACAGTCCAGGATGAAATGCAAGTAGGGTTTTCGGCGAACCGTGGGAAATGTATTCAACACCGCGCGCGGAACGGCCAGGGCGTCACTGCCGGCATGCTTGAATCGGATCGGTTCGGCGCGCAGTTGGGCATCGCTGTTCAGGCGCAATGGCCGGGTCCCGATCACGATCTCCGGATCCATGATTGCAGGGAATGTGAACTCGATTTCGGTGATCCGTTCCTCGTTTTGCCGGAATGGAAACACGCTAAGCTTGAGACGGTGTTCGTCCTGATACACCAGCAAACCGGGATCCCGGCGTGTCGTGTCGCGGATCATGTGATAGACCCACATCGCCGTTTTTTTCTCGAAGATGCGGCCGGGCACGCGGTTGGTTTCCATGTTCAACCAATAGCCCGTGACCATAACTCCGGGCGGCACCGTGATGTCCGTAACGAACTCGGCCGCATTGTCGGTTCCATTCCGCATTTGCAGTTGGACCCGGGTCTTAAGCACGTCGCCGGCCCGTTCAGTGTTTGTATTCACCGTAGTCAATTCAACACGCCGTGGCGGCGCCGGTGTCGAGCGCCATGCTGGACGGCTCCTGCCTCGGGTAGCAAAAATTTCGGCAAAGCTGAAATGACTGTTAATTTTGGGTTTTGCAGGTTTGGCTCCGGAGAGGACCAGTTCGATTGCATCCATCTTGTAGTCCGGCAGGACCAAACCATTGAAAACCAGCCAATTGTAGTAGTCCGAGATGAACGGGACCTGGATACCGTTCTTCTGGTTACGCAGACGTTCCACGGCGCGCAAGGCGGAGTGCGGATTGAAGCTGACGCGGGTGACGTCTGCATCGCGGCTGTACACGGCATCCACGGCCGACATCAATGCCTGCCGGTCATAGAGTGCGCGGACGGTGTAACCGGCCGGAATGGTCAAAACGCCGGCGACCAGCAACGCCAACACAACCGTCCAGCCTTTCTGCGGGATCAGGGCGCGGCCTTCATCTAGTAAGCATCGCGTGTGTATCACGAAGAGGAGCGTCGGGGCGAGGATCAGGCAACCGGCGCCGCAGGCAAGCATGGCCAGGAGTGACAATGGCAGGAACGGGAGGAACACCACGAAGAAATAGAGCGAGAATGGAAACACCAGCGCGCGCAAGTACCAGATGCCTACTCGCAGGGACGTGGTCTTCGGGGTGGGAATCAACAGGATCAGGCCGTTAAGTATTGTCAGGATATAAACCCACGGGTCCTGGAAATCATAAGGAAATGGATACGCGATGTTCAACAACAGTCCGCCGATTGGCGCGGCAATGCCGGTTACCACCAGGAGCACAAGGCGTCCGTGTACTACCCGGTTCACCCAGGCATAGACAATCAGGAGCACTCGCAGGAATGCCAGCAGGGCGATGACTGTCGAAGCCACGAAGAACACAATCCCGATAATCACTGGCGGTTCGAAACCCCACGGCAAGAAGCGCGCAAGTGAAAAGACCACAAACCAGGCAATCGGCAGAAGGAGGAGCACACCCAGCGAGACACCAAAGTCGGCGATTTGCCGTAGCGGTATCTCGAATGATACCAGGCGGAACCCTGCGTAAAACAGGGCCGGCATGATGAGTGCATATTGATAATAAAGGAGTTCACCGCCCGGCAGAATCCAATCCGCAACACTGGTGGGCACCAGTTGACGCATGGCAGAGGTGAATGTCCAGAGATAACCGATATGTGCAAGGATTATGCCCACAGAAAGAATCCGTCCCACCCCTTTTTTCAGGATCTGCAAACCAGTAAACGCAATGGCGCCAGCGCCCAGGAGGGCAACTTCGAAAGCGCCAATCATGAAAGCATTACCCTTCTGAATTGCGGACATCTCGCCCGAAACCAGGTTCCATGAGCTGATATTGATTGCCAGCAGAAGAAGCTGCGGCAGGATCATCGTCCACAGAATGAATGCTGGTTTCCGCAATATGTCACCGAATAGTTGTGAACGATCTGCTGTTGCGTTCATCGCCAGTTCTCCTTTCGTTTGTCATCAATTATGTTCATGAACAAGACCCACGGTACAACCAGGAACACGAGAAACACCATTATGCCTGCGCCCATATGCACTGCCGCGGCGAAATGGGACGGTAAGATGCGCTCGGCCCACCGACCGGCAAACCACGCGAAAACAACTCGTGCCGAGTTGGCCGCAATCGCAACCATGTAGGCGATCAACAAGGCAATCGCCAATCCGGGGATTTTAGGGCGTCGTGAAACCACAATCTGCCCGACGAGCATGGAAGCCAGGAGGACAAAAAATCTGGCCGCACAGCAGGCGAGGGTTACATGAACAGGCGCAATCGGCGTGATAAGCAGGCACCCTTGTGGTGTGGGAACACAGTTGGCCGACATAAACCAGGATGCGATCCAGGCGGTCGGCATTACGAATGCCGTCCGCCAGAACGCCGGCATGCAGTCCGTCCACGGTATCAACGCCAGAAGAAGAAATGCCGTGACCAGCGCCGAACGTTTCCATTCCGGTGTTGTCTGCCATAATTGCAGTAACCTGTGGTAAAATGTTTTCAAGGTTTTTCCTCGATCTGTCGCCGACCGCACAGTAAATCCGCAATCAGCGCGCATTCCAGGCCGAAGAGTAGATAGCCGGCATAGCCGAGTACCGGCATTTCAAAAATGTGGAAGCGGTCAACGAATGGCACGGCATAGACCCACTTGGCGAGGCTGTAAAAATTCCACATCTCCCAGAAGAAGCCGCAAATCAGCGCGGCCAGCGCCAGCAGGACGATCCGCCGCCAGTCGCCGCGGACCAGGTCGGCAAACAGTGACGTCCGTCCGGTCAGTGTTTGGAGGGATGCCAGTATTCCCAGCGGCGCCAGCCAGAGTAATGGAAACAGGTAGTCCGGCCACAAGCCAATACCTGCCAATCCGCCCGCCGACAATGTAAGAACAATGAGAGCACCGAAGCGCGATTGGATGTGGGGCATGACAAAAATTCCGGTCAGTCCGTTGGAAAGTCGCGGGTAGGTGGCCAGGAGCTGGAAGGTGCCCATTACCGCCGGGAGCACGGTGGAAAACGGGAGGGTGGCAAACAGAAAATATTCCAAGGGGGTCAGGGAACCGATCCCGAGGTAGTACCAGTTCTGGACGAATCGGTTCAGGTATTCGAATAACCACCAGAAGGCGGCGCTGAACACAAAGAGCATCAGCAGGAAAACGGGTCTCTGGGTCAGCATGCATTGGCCGGTGCGCCGGTGAGTCAGGGCGTTGACGATGACGATATAGCTGAACCACAACGGACTGAACGTGAAGGCCTGCCAGGGTGCGAACCAATCAAAACGGGACCAGGCGAGAATCCAGGCCCCGATTCCCCCGGCGATGCCAATCCAGCCCCAAACTGGAAAACGGCGGGCGTTTTGATTGCAATTGTATCCGCCCCACCATGGCCCTCCGTAGCTTCCCAGCAAAGGGGGCTCTGCCGGGGCGACGGTTGACTCCATAAGCGGCTTCATTTTCGTCTTCGTCATCCGGTTGGCGCACAGGATCCGGATAATGAAAGGCAGGATGACAATTAGAATAAACGCGGCCAGTCCGGCGAATACGGACCATGAAAAACCGGCGTGTTCCACGTAATGGGTGTGAGGGGGAAATTCGAGATAGTGTCCGATCGGCAGGCCGGTCGCCATGATTCCAAGCAGGGGTAGGGTGACCACCAGTCCGATCGCCAGGAGTGTTGCGGATAGCACTTGTAAGGTTTGAACTGTTTTCATGTGATTCAATCTAACGCAAAGAACTTTGTTTGGCAAAGTTGAGCAATAAAAAAATACGGTGTTAACTCAATTACGCCGGCGCTAGTTTCCCAAAAGCTGGCAGACGCGATTTGCTTCGCTCGGTGCCTGTGGCCTGGCGGGCTTGTTCCAACACTTCAGTCAGCGCGGCCAGGTATTCGTTAAACCGCTGGAAGCCGGTTTTGGTCAGGTGGATTGTCGTCCGTGGACGGAGTTTGACGAATGACTTTTCCACGCGGATCACGCCAGTTTCCTCAAGCACTTTAAGATGGCGGCTCAGATTGCCGTCGGTCAGCCGACAGGATGTCTTCAGGTCGGTGAAGGGGACTCCGCCATCCGCGGCGCATAAGGCGGACATGATGGCCAGGCGGTTAGGTTCATGGAATATTTTCTCCAGCGCATCGAACGGACTATCAGTCGTTGTTTTCATGGGATGTTTCTTCCTCCTGTTCCAGAACAGTTTCTTGATTCAACCGGCACAACACAAAACCTCCGCCCAGCTCGCCGGCGCCGAAAACGAGGCCCATCGGGTACGGATTGGTGAACGCTACTCCCGGCCAGACCAGCATGATCGCGCCGCACGCCAGATAAAAGATGCCGACCAGGTAGTTGGCAAAGGGCAGGCTGTTGCGGTAAGGCATGTGCACCAAACCATACAGGCACATCCAAGTTCCAAACAATAGATCGTATTCGCCATGCATTATCAGCGCCAGACTGAGTCCGGCGCCGACCGCCAGGGCCGGAACGGCATCGCAAGCGGGCACCAGCTCACGGAGCGAACGGCGGGCGGCGGGCATGGTCGAAAACCAGAACAGCAGCGTGCCATAATTAATGGCCAGGGCAATGATCAGCACCGCCGTCCAACCCAGAAGATGCGCGGAGAGCACGGAAGGGAAGAGCGGGGATGCCATGATGAACATTCCGCCAAGCGCAACGAGACCGCCGGCCATGCGGGCAATCCCCGAGTAACCGCGGAATAAACGCTTCTCAAGGATGAGGGCCTGGAGCCGTTTGACCTGGGTTAAAGCATCATGGACATGATGTGCGAGCATAGTTCTCCTTGTTTCTGAACGAAGAATAACACTCCGCAAAGAACTTTGCAACACAAAGTTTAAATTAAATTAGTCTCCCGCTGCGGGGGGCTAATTTAATTGGGGCTGATGGCGTTGGAGCGGCCCATGAAAAAAGTTCAGGGGTTGGCGGTGGCGGGTTTACTGACATCAATCCGGACCACGTCGCTGGCGCGGACAATGGCCACCGATTCCTCTTTTTGCCCCGGCTGTTTGATGGTGATGACCAGCAGTTCCCCGCGGGCCTTCATATCTACGCATGGGAATACTTTCAGCGACTCCGGGGTGGGGCCGGAGCGGTCGTTATAATAGATTGTCATCCCGGAGGCTTCCGGGCATGTTTCCTTGGCGGCCTGCCAGGCCGCCACCCAGTCCGCGGCGGGCAGGGGGGGCGGTGGAGCGATCGGTTTCTTGTCGTCTTCCGACTTCGCGGGAACCACAGCGGTCTGGATCATGACTTTCGAGGTGTTCTCCGCGCGCGGCGAGGTGCCCACTATGGCTTGAACCGTTGTCTTGCCGCCGTCGCCGGCCAGCATTGGCATCTGGGCAATCATCAGGCATGTAATGGCTATCAATAGAACTTTATTCATGATTCCCTCCCGGGAATGGTGATTAATTGATGTGATAAAAAAAAGTATAATAGAGGAACCGGCGAAAATCAAGCGGCTATCAGCAATCCATGGGATAGGGACTCATTACGACCGTCGTGATTCGCCTTGACACCCTTTGTGTAATGGGGTTATTTTAAGGCATTTCTAACGTTGGGTTGCGGTATGGTTGAGTCCCCAGCGTGTTGTCTCAATCGGGGTAAAGGCGGTTGATATCGTCCGGATCAGTTTACTGGTTTGAAGGTACATCAAGATATGAAATCCAAACGCATCAATATTCTGCTGGTTGAGGATAATCCGGATGAAGTGGTATTGATCAAGGAACAACTGCTTCATACCAAAGATACCAATTTCAATATTGCGTCGGTTGGCCGACTCGACGCGGCGCTCTCATGGCTGGCCGAAAGCCAGGCTGAGGTGGTCATGCTGGACCTGATTCTACCGGACAGCCGTGGACTGGAAACATTCAGGAAAGTATACGGGCGATTCCCCGAAATCCCGATTATCGTTTTAACGTGTGTCGGGGATGAAGCCCTGGCCTCCCAACTGGTCAAGGAAGGCGCGCAGGATTACTTGATCAAGGGGCAGGGGGATATTGGCGCGCTGGTTCATGCCCTGCGCTATGCCATTGAGCGCCATAGCGCGAAGAAGAACAGCCAGGAGGCCTTGAAACGTTTGCGCGAATTAAACGAGACCAAATCCCAATTTGTAGCTGAAGTTTCGCATGAGATCCGGACCCCGTTGGCGATCATCCGGGAATTTGTGTCGCTTGTCCGGGACGAGACCGTAGGTCCGCTGAATGAAAAACAGTGCAAATGCCTCGATGCGGCTCTTCGCAATTGCGACAAGCTCACCGACCTGATCAGCCGGATACTGGACTTGGCCCGCATTGAAGCCGGTAAGGCGGAATTGCACAGAACCAAAGCGGATTTGACGTCCTTGCTGATGCAGTTTCGCAATGATTTTACCCCCGTCTGCCAAACCAAAAAACAGACGCTGGTGCTGGATGTTCCTGATAATCTGCCAATGGCGCATTGCGACGTGACAAGCGTCCATAATATTCTGACGAACCTGATCGGGAACGCCCATAAATTTACGCCGGAGAAGGGAACCCTTCGCATTCGAACCAAAGAGGAAGGCCGCTTCCTGCGCATTGATGTTGAAGATACGGGACCCGGAATTCCCCGGGATTCATTGGAAAAGATATTTGAGGCCTTCGTCCAGATCGATCGCAAGGACGGTCCGGGCACCAAGGGTACCGGTCTTGGATTGAAAATTGCCAAGAGCCTGGTGGAACTCAATGGCGGCTGTATTTCGGTTGACAGCACGATTGGCAAGGGGAGTTGCTTTTCATTCACCCTCCCGGTGTACGATAAGGAACTGCCCTCCCGGATCCTCATTGTTGACGACGAGGAACTTGTTGTCCGGATGATTGAAAAAGTGCTTCGGTATTCCGACCTGAAGCTGGAGGTCAAGTCAACGTTGAGCGGACTCGATTCGCTGATCATCGCTGGAGAATTCAAGCCGAATCTTATCATTCTCGATATGCATCTGGCGGAAGTGGGCGGGGAACAGGTGTTGCTTTCCTTGCGGCAGCAATCGCGCCAACATAACAGCAAGGTTTTGATCATATCAGGAGATGTCCATTCGCTGACCGAAGTGGTACGGGATGGGGCGGATGAAGTTCTGGCCAAGCCGTTTACGCCCAACGACCTGCTGGATAAGATCCGAATTCTGCTGAACCTTGAACCGAAAACCTATTTGGAACCCATCGAGGAAAAAGGCCGCTGATAAAGATTACCCTGAATTCAAAACCGGGGAGAAAAATAATATGGCACCCGCAAAAAAAATACTTCTAATCGAAGACGAGCCGGAATTTCGCATGGCGCTTCGCATGCGCCTGGAAGCCAATGGATATGAAGTCATTGAGGCGGAGGATGGTGTCGCCGGGCTGGATTTGGCCCGGAACCGGAATCCGGACCTGATAATTCTCGATATCATGTTGCCCAAGATGGATGGCTACAAGGTGGCCCGGTTGTTGAAATTTGATGAAAAACATCGGAATATTCCCATCGTCATGCTGACGGCCCGGTCCCAGCAGAGCGATCGGGAAACCGGGATGAGCGTGGGCGGCGATGCTTACATGACCAAGCCTTTTAAACCCCAGGAGATGCTGGAAACCATCGCCAAGCTTCTTGCCGAAAGCGCCGGTTGAACGGGCGGGATGTGTCAGCGAGGATTGATATGAATCAGGATCTCAGCCAGCAGATGTTGGCGCAGACGAACGAGGACTTGGCCAAGCGCCTCATGGCCAAGGGGCTTTTGACGAGTGAGACCCTGAAAAAGGCCATGGCGGTCAGCAGGGAAACCCGCGAACTTCTGGTCGAGGTTCTTGTCAATCTGGATCTATTGTCCAAGCAGACGGCTTACGAGGAACTGGCCGGCATTTTCGGCGTGCCTTTCGTCGATCTCGAAACCTACATTTATAATCAAGCCGTGGTTTCCCTGATTGACGAGAAGCTGGCGCGTGAACTGGAAGTATTCCCCTTGTTTGCCATCGGCGACTCACTCACGGTTGCGTTGGCCGATCCCAGCGACATCACCGTTCTCGATCGGCTGGCGACGGCACTGGGCAAGTTCACGATTGAACCGTGCCTGGCTGCCCGGAAGGATATTCATGAAATGATCAACCGGGTGTATTCCGGGCACGAGGAATTCAAGGAATTGCTGGATCAAATGGGTGAGGATTCCTTACAGGGAACGATGGCGGTGAAATCTCAGGAAAGCATCCTGCAGAGCAGTAAATCGCCGGTCAGCCGCCTGGTGGATATGATCGTGGCCCAGGCCGTGCGCGACCGGGCCAGCGATATTCACATCGATCCTGGCGAGGGACAATTAAAGGTCCGTTTCCGTATTGACGGCGTCCTCTATGATATTCCGCCGCCGCCGAAATATCTCCATCCCTTTATCATTTCCCGCATCAAGGTCATCAGCAGCATGGACATCGCGGAAAGCCGCATTCCGCAGGACGGTCATTTCCAGATCACCATAGACAAGCGCACCGTGGAGGCCCGTGTTTCCAGCATGCCCACCACCAACGGCGAGAACATGGCGATCCGCCTTTTCGACACGCGGGCCATGGCGATTCCCCTGGAAAGCATGGGCATTTCCGACAGACTTCTACCCCAGGTCGAACGGATGATTCGACGTCCCTATGGTATGGTTGTGGTCACCGGACCGACCGGCAGCGGCAAGTCCACCACGCTCTATGCCATGCTGTCCAAGGCAAAATCCCCGGAACGCAACATCATCACCATCGAGGACCCGGTGGAACGCCGCATGGACCTGGTTACTCAAATCCAGGTGAATGAAAAAGCGGGATTGACCTTCGCGTCCGCGCTCCGCAGCATCCTGAGACAGGACCCCGATGTCATCATGGTGGGCGAAGTGCGGGATCCGGAAACCGCGCAATTGTCGGTGCGCGCAGCCCTGACGGGGCACCTGGTGTTTTCGACAATTCATACCAATGACGCGCCCGGCGCAGTTACCCGGCTCATCAATATGAACATCGAGGCGTTCCTGGTATCCTCCTCGCTGGTGGGCGCGATGGCCCAGCGCCTGGTGCGGCGGATCTGTGAGGAATGCCGGGAACCTTTTGCCGTTCCCGACGGCCTGCGCCAGCGGCTGACGGCCTCCGGTTTGTCGCTACCCGGCAAGATGTGGAGGGGGAAAGGATGTTCCAAGTGCCGCGATACCGGCTACGTGGGGCGCATTGCCGTTTTCGAATTGATGCCCGTGACTTTGGATCTGGCCGATATAATTGCCGCCGGACAAACAACCGCCGCCTTGCGGGCGCAGGCGCGCAAGGACGGCATGGTCAGCATGCTGGACGACGGCATCGAGAAGGTTGAGCGGGGCATCACGACCCTCGAAGAAGTGCTGCGCACTGCCGCCCTGGAAAATGTCGCGGAAATTTCCCTGCCGCCGGGGTCCCTTCCGAAAGAACAACCGGAGGCCGGGGAAGCCGAACCGGCCATGGAGGCGGTCAAGGCGGAAAGCCTCAGCTTGGATCTTGATGATTACCGGAAGCAGATGACAAGCTGGCTGGCGAAAAAAAACCGGTAACCTGCCCGAGGATGCCATGTACGAAGAATATTGGAAATTGAATAACCGTCCGTTTCACAACACGCCGGACCCTAAGTTTTTTTACCACTCGGTTCAGCACGATGAAGCGCTGATGAAGTTGACGTATGCCGTCACTGAAAACATGGGCGCCGCACTGCTGACCGGCGCCTATGGCTGCGGCAAAACGCTGTTGTCCCGCGTCCTGCTCCAGCAACTTGGCAAATCCAATGTCTCGAAATCATGTATAGCTCAGCCGGGAATGGCCCCCCTTGATCTGCTGCGGAGCATAGCGCGGGCCATGACGGAGACCCCGTTGTCAGCGGACCGTTCTAATCTTGTGGCGGACGCCATGCTGGAGATCATCGAAAAGGCGTTGCAGGAAAATCGCCGGGACGGCAAGCACACGGTGCTCATCATTGACGAGGCCCACATGCTTGATAATGAAGCGGTGCTTGAAATGTTGCGTCTGTTGCTGAATGTTCAAAGCCATGATGAATTTTTGCTGACTTTGCTTTTCCTGGGGCACCTGGAATTGGCCGAGCGCGTGGCGGGTTTGAAGCAGTTTGCCCAGCGCATCCCCATCACCTGCACCTTGCATCATTTTGACAGCGCCGATACGGCCAGGTATATTCAATCCCGGCTCGCTGTCGCCGGAAGAGCCGATCCGCTGTTCCAGGAAGAGGCGTTGAATCTCATTCACCGGAATTCGGGCGGCATTCCCCGGCGCATCAACACCCTGTGCGATGTCAGCCTGGCCTTGGGCTATGCTCAAAAATCAGGGCGGATTGATACGAATCTGGTACTGGAGGCCGCTGAAAAATTCGGAGTTGTTTGAAGCTTTTGGCGCCCAAGGCGCTGTCGTGGCAGAGAAATCGGAAACAACATAGGGAAGGGGGATTTCACGATGATTGCAGTAGAGATGCCTTATAAGCTGCTTGTGCTCTGGTTCGCCGTCTTATGTTTGATCATGACGGCATTCCTGTTGATCTGGCCGAACATGCTCATTCGGGCCAACAGCATATTCAAGAGGTGGATTTCAACGGAATCTTTGGAGAAACAATTGAATCGGACCCATGATATTGACTCGCAATTGCTGGCCTGGCATAAAATCATCGGCTTGATCACGCTGCTGCTTTCCGTCATTTTTATTGTCCTGTTGATCTGGTAGTCTCCATCGAGTCGGACGGCAGGGATGCTATTCCTGATCCTGGCGGTTCCCCATGAGAAATTACGCCTATCGCGCGCGCAACCTGACCGGACGGATAGTCGAAGGGACAATCCAGGCCAAAGACAGTAATGCGGCCCATGATCAGTTGACGGAAGATAAGCTCATTCCGATCGAAATCCGTCAAGCCACCGAGTCGATGGAAAACGCGCTGTTCCGCATGCTGTTCGGGCGGATCCGGGCTGAAGATATCATTCTGTTTACCCGCCAGGTGGCCACTATGCTGAAGGCGGGCATTCCCATTGTCCAATCCATTGAGATTCTGCGGGAGCAGGCCGAGAATAGGGGGTTTAAACAGGTGCTTATCGATGTGAGCCGGAGTCTGACCGCCGGGTCAAGCTTGTCGGAGTCCCTGGCTGAATTCCCGCGCGTTTTCACCCCGGAATATGTGAACATCGTCGTCTCCGGCGAAAGCGGCGGCGATCTGGTGAAAGCGTTGTTCAGTCTCGCTCAGTGGATGGAGCGTGAGTTGGAAATCCGGACGGCCATCAAGGCGGCCCTGCGCTATCCGATCATGGTCGTTATCGCGTTGATTCTTGCCATGATCATCATGGTGGCCTTTGTCCTTCCCCGCTTCACGGTGTTTTTCGCGAAATCCACCGTTCCACTCCCTCTGCCGACCCGCATTCTGGTCACCGGCAATAACCTGTTTCAACATTACTGGCCGATCCTGCTTGTCCTGGTTATTAGCGGCGGAGTTGCGTGGTGGATGTTGTTGAGGAATAAGTCGATCCGGCTGATGATTGATAAGATGAAATTTAACCTGTATCTCCTGGGTCCGGTCTATACCAAGATTGTCGTGGCCCGGTTCGGACGGATTTTCGCCATGCTGGTGCGGAACGGCGTGCCGGTCTTGCGGGCGCTGGAAATTGCGCCATCCGTTGTGGCCAACGCGTATTTCAAGCAGCTCCTGGTCAACGTCAGGCAGACCATCCAGGATGGCAATACCATTGCCGATGGTTTTTTCAATGAGATGCCCATCTTCCCGCCCTTGGTGACCAGTCTGATTGCCGTGGGTGAGAAAACCGGAAGTTTGGACGATATGCTGGACCAGGTTGTTGATTTTTATGACATGGAAATCAATTATACCATGAAGAACTTAACCACGATGATCGAGCCCGTCATCACCCTCGTCATCGGCGTCGGCGTCCTGTTCCTGGCTCTGGCTATTCTGCTTCCCATTTGGAATATGTCCCAGGTGTTGACGAATCAGGCGCGATAAAGGAACGGGAGATTGGATTATGGGAAAGCGATGTCTGGTAACTGGATCTTCAGGTTTGATCGGCTCGGAAGTCAGCGGTTTTTTTCATGAGCAGGGATTTGAGATCCATGGAATAGATAATAATCAGCGTGCCGTCTTTTTTGGTCCGGCCGGTGATACGCGGTGGAATCAACGGCGTTTGGTCGAATCCTTACCCAATTTCTGTCATCATGAACTGGATGTGCGCGATCGCAAGGGAATCCTCGATCTGGTTCGGACGATCCGTCCGGATGTCGTGATCCATGCGGCGGCCCAGCCGTCGCATGACCGTGCCGCGGCGATTCCCTTCGACGATTTCGACACCAATGCCGTTGGCACGCTCAACCTGCTGGAAGCTGCGCGGCAATCCTGTCCCCAGTCGCCGTTCATTCATATGTCGACCAACAAGGTCTATGGCGATCGCCCCAATGCCATTTCCTTGAAAGAACTGGAGACCCGCTGGGATTATGACGATCCGGCGTTTACGGAGGGCATTCCGGAAAGCTTTCCCATCGATCAGTCGCAGCATTCCCTCTTCGGCGCTTCCAAGGTGGCGGCCGACGTTCTTGTCCAGGAATATGGGCGTTATTTCAATATGCCGACCTGCTGTCTGCGGGGTGGGTGCCTGACCGGCCCCAACCACTCGGGGGTGGAACTCCACGGGTTCCTGAGTTACCTTGTGAAATGCAATCTGGAACAAAAGGAATACACACTGTATGGATACAAAGGTAAACAGGTTCGTGATAATATCCATGCCGAAGATGTGGCGCGATTCATGTTGGAGTTTTACCGCCATCCGCGTTGCGCCGAGGTCTATAATCTGGGTGGCGGCAAGGCCAATGCCTGCTCGGTCCTGGAGTCATTCCATCTGACCGAATCTCTGACCGGTATACAACAGCGCTATCATTATGTGGATCAGAACCGGATCGGCGATCATATTTGCTATTACAGTGATTTGACAAAAATGAAATCGCATTATCCGGGATGGGCTATCAGCAAAGGTCTGTCCCGGATTATCGAGGAAATTGTCCAGTCGTGGCGGGAACGGATGAAAGGGCATTGACCCGGATGTCTCACAGGCGAAGGACGCCTGCGAGGAATCCGCTTCTGCCATGCGGCACGGTCTGCGGTTCTGTCAAACCGTTGCTACCCAGGCATGCGTGACATAATGATGTCGCGGCCGTTCGAGAGAACGGCAAGGAGTACCGATCACGGGGGCAGGGGAATTATGAAAATATTCATCACGGGCATCTGTGGATTTGTGGGCAGTTCATTGGCGCGCGGCCTGCGTGAGGCGCTTCCGAAGGCCCGAATTGCCGGGATCGACAACCTGGTCCGGCCGGGGAGTGAAATTAATCGCCGGTTGCTGAAACCGTTGGGGATTTCCGTAGTGCATGGGGATATCCGCAATGCCGGCGATCTCGATTCCTGTCAGCCTGCCGACTGGATTATTGATGCGGCCGCGAACCCCAGTGTCCTGGCCGGGGTGGACGGCAAAACCAGCAGTCGTCAACTGGTGGAACATAATTTGCTTGGAACCATGAACCTGCTCGAACTGGCCCGAAAATGGTCTTGTGGATTCATCATGCTTAGCAGCAGCCGTGTTTATTCCATCCCGGCATTGGCCGGATTGAAAATGAGGATCAGGAATCAGGCCTTTGTGCCGGCCTCTCAAAGCCTGCGGATACGCGGGATGACATCCAGTGGAATCACGGAGGAGTTTTCCACCCAGGCGCCAGTTTCCCTGTATGGCGCCACCAAGCTGGCATCGGAGTGCCTGGCGTTGGAATATGGTTCAGCCTATGATTTACCGGTGTTTGTCAATCGTTGTGGTGTGTTGGCCGGAGCCGGACAATTCGGCAAGGCAGACCAAGGCATATTTTCGTACTGGATTCACGCGTACATGCGCCGGATGCCCTTGCGCTATATCGGTTTTAACGGCCGCGGATGCCAGGTTCGGGATTGTCTGCATCCGCTCGATCTGCTCGCGCTGATCCGACGGCAAATAGCGCATCCGCAGGCGACTCCGATGCGGGTTCTGAATGTCAGCGGTGGCGTGGCCAACAGCATGTCGCTGGCCCGGTTAAGCGCCTGGTGCGCGGAACGATTCGGTCCGCGCCGTATTGGCGTCAGTCGTGAATGCCGGCCATTCGATATTCCCTGGCTGGTGCTCAATGCGCAACCGGCCCGACAGGTCTGGAACTGGGACCCCGTGATTCCGCTGTCGCAGATTCTCGATGAAATCGCCCGCCATGCGGAACAAAATCCCCGCTGGCTCGAACTATGCGGGGATGGGTAAATATTCTTGGCTTCATGGAAACTCGTCTGTTAACGTTATTATCGATTGTCATGCCCGCGCGGAATGAAGCGGGATGTATCGCTTCCACCGTCGAACATCTTCATGTCGAACTTCGCATTCACCACATTCCCCATGAAATCGTCGTGGTGGATGATGGCAGTACCGACCGGACCTGGGCCTTGCTGGACGGATTGAAGGAAAAAATTCCGACTCTCGTGCCGGTCCGGAATGCCGGGCCTCATGGTTACGGACTGGCCGTAATTTGCGGGCTCAATGCCATGCGGGGCGATGCCGTCGTCATTATGATGGCCGACGAGTCCGATGACTGTCGCGATGTTGTGCGCTACTGGCAGAAACTGAACGAGGGCTATGACTGCGTGTTCGGAAGCCGATTCATCAAGGGCGGCGGAACCGTCGATTATCCGCGGTTCAAATGGATTCTGAACCGCCTGGCCAATACTTTTTTGCGGATGATGTTCCGGCATGGTCTGAACGACACGACCAACGCGTTCAAGGCCTATCGGAAGGATGTTATTGAAGGATGCCGGCCGTTGATCGCGCCCCATTTCAACCTGACCGTTGAGTTGCCGCTTAAGGCCATCGTGCGGGGGTATTCCTGGGCGGTGATTCCCATCACCTGGCGGAATCGGCGGACCGGTGAGGCCAAGCTCAAAATCAAGGAAATGGGAAGCCGCTACCTGTTCATCTGCCTTTATCTCTGGCTCGAAAAATATTTCAGCATGGGCGACTATAATAAAAAAGGTTGATTGCAAGACTAATCCAAACGACCTATCTAACGTGACATATCCTTAAGGCAGCCCCGTGTTTTTTGCCAGAGGCTGAATCCCGGCTAAAATTCGCGTTGGTAATAAATTGCGGTTACCGGTCTTTACACGCAATCGGCGATAAAGTATATTTCCGCTTAAAGGAATGAGTTGCGGCTATGATTAAAAAATACATTGCTATGACGAAAACCCGCATCAGTCTGCTGATAGTCTTCGTGGTTCTGGCGGTGGTCTTTTTCTGGCTGGACCACATTGACGTTTCCTTTTTTAAATTTTCCCAGGATAAGACGCTCGCCGATTACCTGGCGTTTACGGCGGCCGTGCTGGCGGTTTATGAAATCTGCATCCTGGCGTTTACCATCAAGGTTCGTGTGCACCGGGGGGCGCCGAGCGAGATACCCATGGTTGCTTCCCTCCTGCGCTTTGGCGTGGGGGTAATGATCGTGGCGTCCTTTTTCCACTTTATGGGCAAGTTGTCGGGTTCCTGGGTGGCGGTGGCGCCTTTTGTCGGCCTGTTGTTGGGTTGGTCGCTCCAGGCTCCCATCAGCGGTCTGGCGGCTTGGATTCTGGTGACGGTCAAGCGCCCGTTCCGTCTTGGCGACCGCGTCCTGTTGCCGTCCTTGGGCCTGATTGGCGATGTTCAGCAGATGGGTATGATGTACACCGTGCTTAACCAGGTGGGAGGCACCGTGGGAACCGAGGAGGCAACCGGACGGCACATCCTTGTTCCCAATGCCATGCTCTTCAGCAACGTGGTTATTAATTACACCCCCCAGCAGGCGGATCCCTTCGTGCTCGACGAGGTGGTTGTCAGGATCACGTATGATTCGGATTGGAAAATTGCCGAGCGCATTCTGATGGATGCGGCGACCGAGGTCACCGGAGAGGTGATCAAAGAAACCGGCCATAAACCCTATATCCGGTCCGACCTGTACGATTACGGGGTCTATATGCGCCTGCGCTATATGACCTTGGCCATGGACCGTCCGCGGATTGTTCACGAGATTACCCGGAAAATCTTCGATGAATTTCAGGGTAATCCACAAGTGGATTTCGCCATCCCCTTTGTGTATTCATATCGGATGGGCATTCAGGGGGGACGTCGTGCGGATGGTGATGCCACGACAAGTAACGATACGGAAGCCACGGATATTGACGTTAATCTCATCATTGATTCGACAGGCATCTTGGGGAACCCGGGAACAGACCAACAGGTCAAAGAGATGGCTGCCAGGATTGCCAAAATGGGGCTTCTTCAGGCTATTGTTGTTGAGCGGAGGCTTAACGGCGCATATGAGGTTGTTGCCGGGCACTTGCGTCTGCAAGCGTGTAAGACCCTGGGGTGGAAGACGGTTCCGGCCATAATTCTTGATAGGAAGTCCGCCGATTTTCCGCATTGCCAGCATGGGATAGGGAAAGGTGGTTTGTCAAAATAGAGCCTGCTCGCAGGCTCTTACGCCGCCGCTGCAGGTCGCATTCCGTTGGCAACGGGGCCGGGTCAGCGGTCTGTCGTCGGTATATCCTGAAGCTTCACTGGCGGGAAGAAATCCCCGAGGGAATTGGCCGGCGCCCGGCTTGTCCGGCGCTGGATCAGCCAACCCAGGTTTTCCCGTTCCTGATGCAAGTGGTCCAGGAATGCCGCGCAGGACATTACCTCAGCGCCCGCGGCTCGGATCGTTTCATTTTCGCGGCGATCCGAGGTGACGACGAGGATTTTCTCGGGATGCTCCGTCCCGCAAACCAACTGCTCAATGACCGTATCGGCTGTCTTGTCGGGGGGCGAAAAAATAATCTCCACATGCGGAGACTCCGTCGCGTCACCGGGCGCCGCCGAGCGTCCATCAAAGATCACCGTGACGCGGTCGGCTAGAACCCCGGCCATATCATCCAGCATTCGAAGCAGGCGTTGTCGCTTGCCGGCCATATCCGGCGGCATGTCCTGTCTTCCGGCGGGCAGTTGAAAAATGAGGTTGTATCCGTCAATGAGGAGCCATTTTTTCATTTTCATGGAGATTTTCGTGACATACGCGGATGGCTCGGCCAAATGCCCCGCCCTCCCTTCGGAATGTCACCTCGGGTAGGGCTAGGCCTCTGGCCGAGCCGAAGATATTATTCGCAAACCCGTTTCAACAACCAGGCCATGTTCTGGCCGAGAACGGCCATGGTCTTCATGCCTTCCTCGTCGCGTTCCACATCGCCCTTTTCCCGGCCCAGCGCCACGTTCCAATAACAGGAACCGGGAATGATCATCTGGCTGATGAGAAAGAAATGATTGATGGAGTCAAAGGCATGAATGGCGCCGGCGCGCCGGACGGCGATGATAGCGGCTCCAACCTTCCGTTGAAATAGGTCGCCGTTGGATCGTCCGACGAATCCGGCCCGGTCAATGAGCGCTTTCATTTCCGAGGTGATGTCGGCGAAGTACGTCGGGGAGCCCAGCAGGATACCGTCGGCCGCGATCATTTTTTCCAGGTGGGAATTCAAGAGGTCGTTGTCCACGGCACAGCGCTTGTTCCTGCTGGCATGACATCGAAAACAGGCGGTACATCCGCGCAGGGGGGAACCGGCCAGGTTGACCAGTTCGGTGCCAATGCCTGCGCGGTCCAATTCCTGAAATACCCGCTGAATGAGTAGGACGGTATTGCCGTCCGTCCGCGGACTGCCGTTAAACGCCACCACCTTGAGTTGACGGGTTGCCATTGTGGGTTCTCTCCTTTCCTGAAACAACCGGGGTGGCCTGCCCGCAGTCGCTATCCGTCGGCTGACGGATTGCGTCCGGGGGGCACCCCCGGCTCCATTTTCAACCTGTTTGTTAATTTGAAAGTCAGCCTACTCCTCGGATAGGCAGGTATTGTTGGCACAATCACGATTCAGAGTCGAGGCAATTTCTGATTGGTGTCCGGAATTAATGCTTAGGAAATTTTTACCAAAGGCGGATTTCTGGCCGAACTCAGGCCGGCCGCCTCAGGCAGACAATGTCGTATAGTTTGTCATTCCGAGCGTAGCGAGGAATCACAGATTTGACCTTGTCGGTTGGATACGAGATCCTTCACTGCGTTCAGGATGACAAACGTTCTTGCCGGAAATGTCCGCCCGAAGGGCGATCAGTGCCTATTTTCGCCCGACAGTCTGCATCATGCCACTGGAAGACATTCCGTGAATGCGCGTAAAACGCAAATAATTGCGCAGAATGTCTATTTACTGCCCTTGATAAATATGAAATAGTAATAGCCCATGAATAAACAACTGCTTCTAAAACACAAGTTTCAGTTTGTTTCATTCTGTCCGGTTTTTCATAATCGGGAAGGCGGACGAAGCCGCATCCAGGTGAATGACGACTTTCACTTGCTGCATATCACGCGCGGCACCGGTGCGGTGTTTATCAATCATCAGCGCTATGCATTGAAAAAAGGCGTGGTAATTTCAATTCCGCCTTTTGTGGAGTTCTATTTTAACCTCAACCTGCCGTTCGAGATGCTGAATATTCATTATCGCGTGGGGCTTGATAATGGCGATCCGTTGGACGCTCAGGCCGGGTTGCCCCTGCTGTTCAAGCCCCGCGCCTTCGCCGCGATCGAAAACTTGCTTCGTCAAATGCAGGCGGTGACGGGCGATGAAATCACGCGGCATATGACGCTGGCGTTCATGGCTCATGAGATTGTCAGTCGTCATTTTCTGGCCAATCCGCTGGAACCCAAGTCCGGCCACGTGCCGGATGCGCGCATTAAGCAGGGCTTTACCTTGCTGGCATCGCCGCGGTGTCTGAAGTATGATGCCGCGGAAGCAGCCAAGGTTTCCAGGTTAAGCTTCAGTCGGAAATGGACAATTGATCTGTGCGGGTTAGTTGGTTCGAAAAACAAAGCGAGGTGGTACTCGGATGAAAACAATAATGTTATTAAGTATGGTAAGTGTTGTGGTAATGTTTTTCATCAATTTGGGTAACTGCTCAGGTACCAATGTAGGCGGAACAGATCTGAAACAAAACCCGAAAGTAGCGCCAAAGATTATTAGTTTCAGTTCTACTGGTGGAATAATCCAAAATAAAGACAATGATCAGGATATGATGTATTTAGTCAAGCAGGGTGAAACTATTATTTTTTCGATTACCGCAGATAAAGATGTGGAATATCAATGGCTGGTCAATAAAGTTGACCGAAAGAGTAATGCAAACAGTTTCCGGTGGACAGTTCCGGACAGGAAAAGTATCTGGGAAATACAGGTCAAAGCATCCAATGCTTCTGGTGGGCAGACTAATTTGGAATGGGTTATATCCACATTGGATAAAGCAGAAGCGCCTGTTGTGTTTGATTATTTTGCTGACGGAAAATACACTGGCCGGGCAGAGACCGACCCGTGGGGCAGAAAATTGCCCGAATGGACAGTGAGAAAAGGTTCGCCTGATATGGCTGGTCACAATTTCGGCTCATCAGCGCCATATACAATGATGGATACATCATCAACAAATGTATATGGCACCTGGGAATATGAGTTCAGATTTTCCGAAGGCGGCGATGATTACAGCCTGGGTATTGATGTGTATCTGGTATTAAATAACATTAAGAACGACTCGGATTATAGCCGAAGATGTTACCGTTTTGAGAAGGCAGCAGATGAACATTTATGGCTTGATTATTTCAATACCCAGGGAGAGCGATGTCCGATAACCTATGGGACTCCGGCGATGACTGGTTCAGGATATTATCGTATAGATGCTGGAGATGGCCATGATGGCATAGGCCGGGATTGGCACCAGATGAGAGTTATTCACGATACTGACGGCATCTGGTATCTGTGGATTGATGATGATTACATACCGTATTCCAGCCATTGGTCAGATGAATTGAGCACATCAACGGCCATGGGATTGTACCTTAGCCAGCCGGATAAACGCCGGGTCTGGATAGATAATGTCAGGGTATATGATACGCCAATATTTCCCGACATTCCGGACACTTATGATTCAAGATCGGGTACGGTCATAATCCGAGGTTGTGGCAATACCCTGGCCAAGGTTGCCAGGGATATCAATAACCAGGATATATTCAGTTACAACGACACAACAAAGAAAGCAATCTGCAATGCGAACCTGATGTTCTGGCGAGGAGCTGCTTTAACACTTTCCAACGAAACGCTAACGATTAACTCAACTGCCGGCAATTTGAAGAAATTGCAGCTAAAGCCGGGTTGGACGCTTATTATGGAAAACTCTGTCATCAAGACACCCGACCCAGCATATCCTGTTGTTCATGAACGTCTTCACATGGATTATGTAAACAAATATCAGATATCTGAAACCTACGGGAAATTGGTGATGAAAAAATCAAGCATTAAAAATGTCAGAGAACTGTTTTTAAGTAGTTTGCGGCATTTAGATATCCAGGATAGTACTATTGAAAACATAACCGGCACCCATGCAATTCGTTTCTCTCCGGCTTCCTACCATGACTATTACCTGATAAAAAATGTTCAGCTTAGCGCCATACCGCCATTTAGTCTAACCTATAGCGAGTTAAACGGATATTTCTATGATACTGTATTTAATTGTGGTCAACTTGGGGTAAGAGGCGCCGGTAATTTTGTCAACTGCAAGTTTATTGATGTAGAGATCAGCGAATACTGGAAACCTCAATATTGCCGTCAATATTACCTTGATGTCAAAGTAGTGGATAAGAAAGGCGATCCAGTCCCTTGGGCAACGGTAACTGTCACCAACGAGGTGGACGACGCAAACTATCCTGCCGAGAACATGAAAACTGGTTGGAAATGGGTGCATCCGACCAGCGGGCAAACTGCGAATTGGTATAGAGCATGGATGGATGCGAACGATATGCGCTCGGCAACTACGGGAATAGACGGACATACTCCTTTGCCTGCCGACGGAAATAATACTTTCATAATTACGGATTATGTAAAAAAAGGCGATTCGGAAAGAAACTTCACTTATAAGATTACCGCCAGTAAGGACGGCAAAGTAGCTTCAATGAGCGGCCTGGATATAGACGCTACCTGGTATAGAGAAAATCCCAACCAGCCGGTTAAGACCGTTGTCTGTAATTTAGGGACAGGGATATGTGTGCCTGGTTCAGTTTCCGGACCAGGTCACCCCTGAAAGGCGTTAATAAACCAAAAAACACCCTCCTTATCTCCGTGAAGCGGAGACTACTCAGGGAAAAATATTGCCTGTTGGAATTTTGAACGCTAACAGAATTCACAAATTGCCAACCCTACGTGATTTCTGTTTATATGCGCGAAACGGGCGAGATCGAAAAAATCAAACGTCTGCTGAAATTAGCCCGGGAACTGGAGAAATGAAACACACGACCAGGCGATAAGTTTTTGCTTTAAGATGATTGTGAGGAGGGCAGCGTGATTATTGATATTCATACGCACGTCGGACGCTGGGATACGAAACGTCTTGATTTCGACGAAGACCGGTTATTGGCCGCCATGGACAAATTCAATATTGATCGCGCGGTCTTGTTGCCGGTGGTGAGTCCGGAATCTTTTTTTGAAGTAGTTCCCTCGCGTGACGTGGCGGCGATTGCCCGGCGGCACCCGGATCGGTTCATTCCATTCTGCAATCTCGATCCGCGCAATAACGGCAACAAGGCTGACACGGATTTTTCATGGATTCTGGAGGAATACAAGGGCCTGGGATGCAGGGGCGTGGGGGAATTGACCGCCAATTTGCACATTGACGATCCGCGCTATAAGAATTTGTTCGCTCAATGCGGCAAAGCCGGACTGCCGGTGTTGTTTCATCTGGCGGATCGGATCGGGGGAGTTTACGGTCCGGCCGATGATTTGGGCCTGCCGCGGCTGGAAGCCCTGCTCAATGAGTTTCCCCCAACTGTTTTTATCGGACATGCCATGTCGTTTTGGTCGGAGATTGACGGGAATCTCAAGGAAGAAGAGCGGTCCAAATATCCGCCGGGAAAGATTGAAAAACCGGGGCGGCTGGTGGAACTGCTGCGGAAATATCCAAACCTGTACGCGGATCTTTCGGCGGGCAGCGGATTTAACGCGATCAGTCGTGATCCGGAGTTCGGCTGGTGGTTTTTAAACGAGTTTCAGGACAAACTTCTGTTCGGCACCGACCTTTGTCACGTGGATCAGGATGCGCCGATCGCACCTTATTTCCAGCAGTTGAAGGCGGAAAAGCGGATTACTCCGGCGGCCTGCGAAAAAATTACTGCCCAAAACGCCTGCCGGATTCTGGGCTTATCGGCATAAAGCCTCGGGCAAGGGGAGTGTTTCCTCGGAATATAGGCTCAGTTCGGCGATGGCTGGGCAAACCGGTGCCTGTTCAATGCGGAGGCGAACTTTATTGCTGACCATCTGTTCCGGGAGCCGAATGAGCCGTCGACTGCCGATACCGGTTCCGCGCGTAAATTCGCGCCATGCGTCCTGTGCCCAGATGTCTATGGCAAACATTTCAATCCGTTGGCCAAGCGGCAGATATTCCCGAAGACTGACCACATTGAAGGCGATTGGAGACTTGAATTCGAGGAGGAGTTCCGGGCGGATGATAGAGTCGTTCGTGCTCCAGTAAGTCTGCGGATTGCCATCAATGACGCAGCTGGGCGCAAATCGCGCGTTGTCTCCGCGCGTATTGACGGCCGTGACCCGGGCGCCGGCGGCCAGATTGACGGCAAATGTCCGGTCCAAAATACGACGAAATCCCAGCAGAGACTGGATATCATTGTCATGCAGCCGCCCGCGACGGTCAGGCGGCAGATTAAGATTCAAAGAGGCCCCTCGACCAACAGATTTAAAGTATAGATCAACGAGATTTTCAGGCGCACGGACTTTATTGTCTTCGGCAGCATGATAGAACCACCCCGGACGAATAGAGACATCACATTCTCCCGGCAACCAATGGCTACCGGGACGATTCCCGCTGTTAAGTTGTTTTGAATCAGCGATTCCCGGCACGTTCTTTTCGAGATTGAGCGTATGCCAGCATGGATCGCCGGCAATGCCGGCTTCATTACCAATCCACCGGATATCGGGGCCGGCGTCGCTGAATATACAGGCCTCCGGCTGCAGTTCCCTGACAATAGCTATGGTTTCCTCCCATCGATAGTAAGTCAAGCGATCAATTTCTCTGTGTTCATATGCGCCACCATAATAGCCGTCGCCACCATTGGCGCCATCGAACCATATTTCAAAAATCGGTCCATAATGGGTCAATAATTCCCGCAACTGATTGCGGTAATAAGCAATATATTCAGCTCTCCCGTAATCCGGATGGTTGCGGTCCCATGGCGAAAGGTAGACGCCGAATTTTAGGCCGTATTTCCGGCAGGCATCGGAAATTTCACGAACAACATCGCCCTGGCCGTCTTTCCACGGACTGTTTTTGACAGAATGCGCGGTATAGTTTGATGGCCAAAGACAAAATCCATCGTGATGCTTACAGGTGAGAATAAGACCTTGCATGCCGCCTTCTGAAGCCGTTTTAGCAATTTGGCCGGCATTGAAATCAGTCGGACGGAAAACAGATGGATTTTCATCGCCGTATCCCCATTCTCGGTTTGTGAAAGTGTTGACCGTGAAATGGAGGAATCCATAAAATTCCAGTGCATGCCAAGCCAGCTGGCGGGAACTGGGGATAGGTCCATAGGGATGGGGATCAGACGTTGGGCTTAATGGTGTTTTCTGTTGTTTCACATGCGATGAACTCTTGAAGGGAACAGAAGCTTACGGACATCATCAACGTTTTTCGAGGGTCTCGACCCGTGATTGCAGGTTCTGGATCCGGTCCAGTAGCTCGATGTTGAGTTTGGACATGCGGCAGGCATAGTAGGCCAGGTAGGTGGTCGTAAAGGCACAGGCGAAAATGGCGCCTAGATTGTAGGCCTGCCCAAAGATGATGAGCGCGCAGGCCAGGAACCAGATTGCCGAGCCGATAAACCACATTTTTGGTCGGCTTTTCAGCACGGATGCCTTCTTTTTCAGCAACAGGTCGATTTCACTTTTCATTTCCGGTCTCCTTCATATAGTGGGTTCGGTTCCTGTTCGGGCGTCTGGCCAGGATTGGTTATAGTTCCGTCGTCTATTCCGGTGGTCACACTACACCGGCGCCGTTTCTATTACCAGCTTTCCTGAAGACCATCTGACTTGACTATCGTTGTAATGCTGTGTCATCCGAAATCCGGCTAGCCTCGATTTCCTTTGCGGTCTCGATCAGGGCCAGAATGTTGGCGGCGGGAACATCGCCCTGGATGTCCTGGGAGGGCGCCAGGATGTAACCTCCGCCCTGGGACATCAGGTTGCGCACCCGGCGCGTCTCCCGTCTCACGTCGTCGGGGGTGCCAAAGGGCAGATCACGCTGGGTTGTAATGCCGCCCCAAAAGGTCAGTTGGGCACCAAAGGTGGATTTCAGCGTGGCCAGGTCCATCGCCTCAGGCTGGATCGGATTCAAGACATCCAGACCCATTTCAATCAACGATGGAATAACTTTCATGACATTCCCGCAGGAATGGACCCAGACGTCTTTCCCATAGCTGTGGATCAGGTCATACTCCCGTTGTTCCCCCGGCCGGATCATGGCTTGCCAGGTGTCCGGCGACATGAGGAGATCGATTTGGGTACCCCAGTCACTGCCCAGGAGGACTCCGTCAATTTCGGGAGCGGCGAGGAAATTGTCCAGCATGACCAGGTTTTTCTCGATGATACGGTTCAGCAATGCCTGGGCAAAGGGCGGGTCGCCCGCAAGATCGGCTAGAAAATTCTCGATGCCTCTCGCAAAATAGGCCTTTTCAAAATGGGAACCGTAAATCATTGCCAGAATATATTTATCACTGTTATTCCGAAGCATTTTCAGTGATTCAAAGAATGCCGAATAGCTCCCGGTACCGGTTACCCGGGATGGTGTGGAGGGAGAATCCATCCTTGTCCAATCCTCGCCGAGCTGATTCCATCCCCACCAGGGAGGGGAAATTTCAATGATGTCGTTATCCGCGAAATCCAGCGCGCTTCGGGGGCCGATGGCCTTCTGCAGTTCTTTTTCTCCGTCACCTGTGAATCGGATGAAATACGGAATACGGTTGGTTGGCTTGTGCGCGATGACGGCCTTGACCAGATTTCTACGAGTCATATGCACAGTCGCATGTTTGGGTTGTCACAAAATCCGGCGGGCAGCGGCGACAATATCATTGGCGTTGGGCAGGAACGCGGCTTCCAGGATGTGGGATTGCGGGGCAATCCCGTCTTTCGCGCCTACACGCAAGACCGGGGCGTCCAGGTCGTCGAACGCTTTATCCATGATCGTGGACGCCACTTCGCCGGTGAAACTGCCGATGTTGACGCAATGGCTGGCGACGACGCAATGTCCGGTTTTCCTCACCGACCGGATCACAGTGTTCATGTCCAAGGGAATCAGGCTCCGCAAATCCACAACCTCGGCACTGACGCCGGACTTATCCAGCAGATCGGCCGCTTTCAAGGCGTCGTGCACGGCCGGTCCCCAGGCGACGAGGGTGATGTTCTTCCCCTCGCGTTTGACGTCCGCCAAACCGAGTGGCACCAGGTATTCCCCCTCGGGCACCGGTCCTTTCATTCCGTACAGGAGTTGGGATTCGACAAACATCACGGGGTTGTTGTCGCGGATAGCGGTTTTCAGCATGCCCTTGGCATCGTAAGGCGTGGCCGGATAGACGACGTACAGGCCGGGGATGTGGGCGAAAATGGTTTCCAGGGTTTGCGAGTGCTGGCCGCCGTAGCCCTTGCCGCCGCCAACCGATGCCCGGATTACCATGGCAATTTCCACATTGGCCCCCGACATATAGTGCCATTTCGCCGCCTGGTTGCTGATCTGGTCGGAGGCCATCAGCGCGAAATCCATATACATGAGTTCCACCACAGGTCTCAAGCCAACCATGGCGGCGCCGACGCCGGTCCCGCAAATGGCGGCTTCGGAAATCGGCACATTGAAGACGCGGTCGCGCCCGAAGGCTTCCAGCATGTCCTTGGTGACCTTAAAAGCGCCGCCGTAGTCGGCGACATCTTCGCCGTAGAGAATCACCCGGTTGTCCCGGAGCATTTCCTCAATCAGAGCCTCCTTGATGGCGTCCTTATAGGAAAGCTCGCCGTTGGTCCGCTTGATTTTCGGGAGGGCCTTGATGATGGTTGTTGTTTTATTTGGCTCTGGGACCTTTTCGCAGGTGGTGTCGGTGTACATGTACTTGATGACGTCCTCAGCCTTGGGATCCGGCGAGGCGGCGGCGCAGACAGCGGCCCGCGCGTTGCGATCGCGCACTTTGGCTTCCAGCGCGGCGAGTTCGTCTTTCGAGAACACCTGGTTATCCAGCATTTGCTTGGAAAAGAGAGCGATAGGATCCACCGCTTTCCAGGCGGATTCCTCGTCGCGCGTCCGGTATTCCGTGCGCGGATCGGTGAGGGAATGCCCATAATACCGGTAGGTGTTTAATTCCAGCAGGTAGGGTCCCTTGCCTTCGCGGCATCCGGCGGCGGCGCGCTGCACGGCGTCCCGCGAGGCCAGCACGTCCATGCCGTTGACGACTTCAGCGTGCAGGTTATTATCGGCAAAGCCGGCGGCGCGCCGCGCGAGACTGCGGATTCCAGTGACTTCATTCTCGGCTCGCCCGGTCATGCCGTAATGGTTGTTCAGAATGATGAAGATAATCGGAAGGCCAAAGGGGTGTTGCGTAATCTGATTACTGAACTGGCCCATGGCCGCCCAATTCAGCGACTCCAGCACCACGCCGTTGCCGTAAGCGCCGTCGCCGGCAAAACAGCAGACAACCCGGCTGTTGCGCAAGTACCGGCAGGCCAAGGCGGCGCCGGTGGCGATCGGGACACCTCCGCCGACAATGGCATTGGCTCCGAGGTGGTTCAGCGTGAAGTCGGCGATGTGCATGCCGCCGCCACGGCCCTTGCAGTAACCGCCTTCCTTGCCGAAGAGTTCGGCAATGGTCCGGTAGACATGGTCCTCGATCGCCGCTTCCAGCAGGTCGCTCTGTGATGTGGCCCGGCAATCCGGCACACGTCGCCGGAGACCATCAACGTTCATCGCCCGCAGGGCCACACACCCCTTGGCGATGCTGTCCCCGTGTCCCCGATGGGTGCTGGTGATATAATCACTGCCCTCGATACCGGCGCAGGCGCCGGTCGAGGCCGCTTCCTGGCCGATGGAAAGGTGGGTCGGGCCGCGATAATTGAAGTTGGGCAGGGGGCTATAGGCGCCAGAGCGGAGTTTGACGATCATTTCTTCGAATTCCCGAATCGTCAGCATGTCCTCCATAAGTCGGATGGCCTCTGTGCGGGTAAGATGCCCGGACTCCAGTTCGGAGGTTACATTGCCTTGATACTGGTAGCAGTGGATGGCGCCGCAATCGGTGCGGCAGGGAGAAAAATCAGGCCTTGAATTACTTAAATAGTTCGGCATGGAAAAATCCTGAATTCACCCCATATTATATGAAAGCGAAAGACAGAAAAGAACCATTGCTGGCGAAATCAATGACATGCCATTTCGACCAGACGGTTCAATCGAATGCGTTTCCCTGCAAGAATCAGTGAGCGGAGTGCTCAGGTAGTCTGTTCGGTCAGCGACTTTGTAAAATCAATTTCCGCAACGATCTTGCCTTCGGCTATTTCCCGGATCGCGATATCCTCAATATCTTCGTTCGGATTATTCGGCTTCACGAGAGGACGATGTCCGGCGATAAACTGGCGGACACGCATCGAGATCATATTGATCAGAACCGAAACGCCGGGTACCCGCTGGCGGGCCATGTCCAAAGGTGGTACATTCATAATGATTCATCTCCATAAAAAGAAAACGGGGCATAGTGTATATGCCCCGTTTTTCAATTGCAAGCGTTGAATCGCGAAAATTAATCTCGCGAATACGTGGCTTTTTCTTAATACATATCCATGTCGCCGCCGCCCATGCCGCCGTGGCCGCCGGGCATAGGCGCCGGTTTTTCCTTTTCAGGAATTTCCGTCACCATGCATTCGGTGGTCAACAGCAAACCGGCAATACTGGCGGCATTCTGCATGG